>ERZ761592.24-NODE-24-length-119282-cov-43.056464_pt1 | contig 119282 bp, 120 predicted proteins | sample MGYA00433095_ERZ761592 | MGnify/ENA primary metagenome ERZ761592 (study PRJEB28899, sample SAMN03785554) | bioreactor sludge metagenome | biome: EBPR Sludge; feature: EBPR Bioreactor; material: 0.22µm filtered reactor supernatant | place: Saint Lucia: Queensland... | reverse complement strand
ATTTATAGTTGATACATGCCCATGAGCCTAGAATTAGTACACATCCAACAACAATATACCAGACAGGAAATCGTTCAGCCATATCTTCAACCTGTCGGTCGATCAACTTTTAAATATAATCAAACACCGACAATTTCTCAATCACTTGAAGCAATATTTCCAGAGCAAAAACAGGCAGATAAACGGATCAAACTTGCCAAAGACGCTTTAGGATCATTGGCTACCCAGTTTACCGAAACAGAACTTAATGACGTAATTACAGAGGTCGAATATCTGACGGAATCTTGGCTAGATGAATACGAGCGAAATATTTTTGATGGATTAACACTCCAAGAATTACTACATGAGAAAGGAGCAAGATGAATACAACAAATGCAATATATGCAGATGGTAAAAAGGCAGTACTTTATCTTCGGGTTTCAACAGAAGAACAAGTCGATAACTTTTCACTTGATACTCAAGAGGAAATTTGTAGAAAAGAAGCAGAAAAAAGAGGATATCAGATTACGGAAGTATTTCGAGAAGAAGGTCGTTCAGCAAAAACAATAACTGGTAGACCAGTACTAATCCAGCTCCTTGAGTTCTGCCGAAAGCAAAAACACCGGGTACAAGCGGTATTTGTTTATAGACTTGATAGAGTTTCTAGAATTACAGCAGATTACTTGGCAATTAGGAAGAAACTCACTGAAAATGGAGTCACAATTGTCTCCGCAACCGAACCAACCGGAGATAGTCCTACTGAAAAGTTAGTGGAGACAATCCTAGCTGGGTTTGCTCAGTTAGATAATGACATCCGAAGTGAAAGATCGCGAAACGGCTTAAAGGCAAGATTCTTGTCGGGGATGATAGTGACTGGTCAAGTACCGCTCGGGTATTTAGTTCAAGCTGGATATGCGATCAAAGATCCTAAAACCTATGATTTGATGAAGAAGGCCTGGGGTCTTATGGCAACTGGCAGTAAAAGCCTTCAAGAGATGGCTGACCTCATGAACACTTGGGGCATGAAAGAGCACCACGGAAAAAGAGAATATAACATCAGGGCACAACGAGTTAACGTATTGTTCCGAAGTAAGTTTTATTTAGGACTCTTAACTTCAAAAACTTATCGTGAGGAAGTTAAGGCTCAGCATGTGCCAATGATTACAGAGGAGCAATTTTACCGAGTACAAGCAATTTTAGATGGCAGGAACCCCAATAAAGTAGCTCTCGCTAAAAGAGTTCACTCTAATCCGGATTTTCCATTGCGACGAATAGTTAGGTGTAAGGAATGCGGTACAGGAATGACTGGAGGCTGGAGTAAAGGTCGCCATGCAAAGTACGCATACTATCGCTGTGGTGGGATCTGTAAGGGTGTTGCAGCTAAAGCTGAAGTACTAGAGGGATCACTTATAGAATCGCTCAAAACGGTAACACCTAGAAAAGAATGTCTCGATCTATTTATCGCCTTTTTATACCGCACCTACCACACACGTCTGACAAGATTGCAGAAGATTAAAGGCCAGGCAGATCAGGAAATTGCGACCTTAAAGGCTCTCAGACAAACTCTAGTGGAAAAGAATCTTGCTGGAGTATATTCAGACGAAGTATTTAAGGAACAAAACGCAGTAGTTGAGGACAGAATGGTTAAAGCTCAGGTGGTAAAAAATGACGCCACAATTGATAGATATAACATCGATGACGTGACCACTTTTATAAGGACTTTACTTGCTGATTTGGGAGAAGCTTACAAAAGATCGAGCATTAGCCAGATCAAAGTGCTCCTGGGTTCAATCTTTCCCTTAGGACTGGCTTGGAGCCAAAATGGTACATTGAACCGTGAGATTAGCCCGTTATATCAATCAATTTGCACCTTTGATAACGGTGCTATCTCTTCTTGTGCGGGCGAGAGGACTTGAACCTCCAAGCCTTACGGCACAGCCTCCTCAAGACTGCGTGTCTACCAGTTTCACCACGCCCGCAAAACAGGACTTTATTATAGCATCAAATCTTTTGAAGGAGAACGCGGAGCATTATGTGGTGACTGCTTTGGCAAAATTTGCCGACCAATCCTTTACCTTTTGTTCGTTGTCCGGCAAGGAATAATAACGGTCAACCCGTAATGACGCAGTGGCAGGGGTCACTCCTAATTCTTTCAATTTTGCCTCAAGTACATCGACCGCGCCACAAAAATGCGGGTACGCAATATCACCCAATCCTACCACAGCGATTTTTTTACCCGTCAGGTCAGCAGTGGTGAGGCTTTCCAGAAATTTGCGTATTTCAGGCAACGGCTGACCATCTTTTCCTTCGTCTTCCCAGCTGGGAGAAGCAATAATCAGGGCGTCGTGCGCCGTTACCAAATCCTTTGTAGCGCTTTCGATGGAGACGACATTTGTATCATGTCCCGCCTCTCTGAGGGTGGAGCCAACGAGTTCCGCCGCGGTCATTGTGGAACCTGATAATGTGCCGTAGAGGATAAGTGTTTTCATATCGGTAATCTATTATACATTAATGCAATGAGTTGCGGACTATCTGCACCACAAAATCATCCAGCGTCATGCCGTGTGCTTTAATACTCGCCGTCATCGCGTCCCGTGGATCAGGGTCAAAACCCGCGTTGGCGTTTGCTTCCAGGAAATACCACATATTATTTTTTGTGTTAAACCGGAGATCAAACCGGGCGTAGTCCCGGAGCCCAAGTGCGTAAAACGCGCGGATGGAGTCTTTCCGTATACCGGTATCGATAATTTCCTTTAGCTCTTTGGGCGGGGCGATAAAGTGGCAACTTTGATACGCAGCAGTATTTTTTGTCCATTTTTCATCAAATCCATAGATATTCCATTTATTCTTTCCTTTGCTGCGGAACGCAATTTCAGCAATCGGCAGCGCGTAAGTTTTCGTGGGTGTTTCCAAAACGGTTACCTGTAATTCTTTTCCGGCGATAAATTCTTCGGCGAGCAACGCCTGCTTATGGTCAATGCGCATCCGTTGGATTATTTTTTTAAATTGTTCATAGGTCGTTGCGATAGATTTATTGGTTATTCCTATACTGCAATGTTCAAACGCGGGTTTTACGATAATAGGAAATTTTCCCGGCAGTAATTTGCGGCTGATACGGTCATGCAGTCGGATAATGGTGTATTTGGGTGTGGGGAGCGCGTTTTTTTCAAAGAGTTTTTTGGTTTTTAGTTTGTTATTTGAAATTTGTATTGCTTTGAATGAAGAACCTGAATATGGGATATGAAGTCGCCCCAATATTTTGGCAATCTCCACTTCCATTTTTTTACTATCCACCAGATTAAAAACAAAATCTGCCTTAAGGTTTTTGAGCTCCGATAAATCGTCTGGTTTTACTTTGATAATTTGTACCTTATATCCCCGTTTTTGAAACAGGGTCTTCATATATTTGACGATATCGTCGGTTTGGTTGTCGACCAGCGCGTGTTCCTCACTGAAATACTCGTCTTTTATTTCTTTTGGGACGTAGTGATACAGGATAGCAATAGTAAATATTTTCTTTGCGCGTTTACTGTGTTTTTTTGATTTCATATTGTGCATGTATTACAACAACAAATTTTTATAGCTTTGTCAAATTATACGGATAAATCAGGCACGATCAATAGACGAAATTGAATAAAATGTGGATGAATAAAATAAATTTATTTCGCTCTTTTTACTTGTTGTGTGTGGTTTGCTATGTGTCTGGTGATCATGGCGAGAAAGTCGGCCGTTTCATAGACACGTCCACCCTTACTGTAGGTCATCCGCGGGACGTTATCTACCACGGTACTTACATAGAGCGATTTATTTGCTTTTCGAAGTCACATGATAAGCGTGCGTACCGGCGTTTTTCGTAGTGATAATACACCTGCCATGTTTATCGTAGACATGCCCTCAGGTATGGGAGGAACTCGATGTGCCGCCAATGCTTCGTAATTCGCGGCATAATTTTCGTGCCAAAAACGATGTGGCACAGCTGATCTTTGACACTCCATTCATCGCCGGTCATACTGTCAGATTTCTTATTTTTTACTTCCTGAATAAAATTTTCGATGACGGCTGAGAGTGAGGAGAATAATTCGTTGTAAGTGTTGTTCATGGTGTATTCCCGAAGTTCTCTATACAAAAAATGCCCTCTCGGGCATATTTGTCTATGTGCTGCGGGGCTTGGATTCGAACCAAGAATACCCTGCTCCAAAGGCAGGTGTCCTACCGTTGAACGACCCCGCAAACCTTTGGGGTAAAACCGAGGGTTTTTCCCCAACGCTTTTCCTACAAAGTGTCGCGAAGGGTTCACTTAACTAGCCACACCTCCGCGACGATATTTACTTTATTAAATAACCTATACTTCGAACTAACGTTGAGCGGCGTACGGGAATTGAACCCGTTACCTTCTCCTTGGCAAGGAGACATTCTACCGGTGAACTAACGCCGCGTTTATGGATGGGAAACTACGCCCGCCTTGACAGCGAGGCAGGTTTCCCTTCCAACCTCCCTTTCAATCCAAGTGTCGCAAGGGGATCACACATAGTCCACACCCTTGCGACGATATTATACCCAAAGTGCGTACGCTTACCTAATTCGTACCAGTTTGGTGCAGAGGGCGTGAGTCGAACACGCATAACCTGTTTTTCAGACAGGCGCCTTGACCACCTTGGCTACCTCTGCAATACACAATGTATTATTTCTTTATTGTTATTGAAATTATACGGCACCACGTCGGCGTTTGTCACCGACAATAATTCCTGGTGGACGATGAGGGATTCGAACCCCCAACCCCTTCGATGTAAACGAAGTGCTCTAGCCGTTGAGCTAATCGTCCATACACCCCTTAAAATATTAGGGAACAACTTTCTATTGTAACAAAAATAGACCGCGCGGGGAACACTATTTGCCTCTTGATACGGTATAGAGTGTGGGATAGTACAAAAATACAGCGGGTGCCTCCTCAACTAAACGCCGCTGAAAGTCAGTGTAGATAAGCTTCCGTTTTTCCTGATCAAGTTCTTGCCGGCCATCTTCCAGCAGCTTATCAATTTTTACATTGACATACCCGGTGACGTTTGTTTGTGTCTGTGTCGAATGCCAGAACGGGTACTGATCTGGATCTGGCGGCACATCCTGCGCACTTAAGAGCACCTCAAAATCCTGTGGGACTGAGCTCACTACCTGCACTTTCGTCGGGATCTTGAGATTTGTCCATGACGCTGCAATTTGCTGCGCAACATCCAAATAAGCCGGGAATGTCGAAAGCACGAGCTCACCGGAGCTTGACGCGAGTGATGATGTTTTGAGTAATCTGGTAACTTCGGCTGGGTTATAGGTGTAGTTCCTCGTATTCTTTGCGTAGGCCCAGGATGTTTTGCTTATCGGTGAGTCCGCGCTTTCCCATGGTAAATCCGGTATGCCGTACGCGAGCGCCTGCCGTGCCGCTTTATCACTTAATACCTGGCTCCGCATGTTAAAAAATAACGTGACGATGCGGTCGTAGTTAACCCGTTCATCAACGTGCATGTTGCCCCAGTTTGCAATACCGGAAGGTGAGCTGATGTCTGCAAGCTCATCAATTTCACCAAGTTTAAACGCGAGTTTTGCGAGCGCTTCAGTTTGGTAAAAGGTGTACAGTTTTGCTTTTTTCTTGGTATCCTTCGATGGATAAAGCTGGATTGACCGGACGTTACCGCCGCTTAATTGGATACGGCTGATTTTATACTCCCCCAACCCGTTTAATCCGGGCAAGAATATCGGTTTTGCGACCAACGATGGAAATGGGCTGTACGGGTATTGCAGGTAGGCAATAAGCGTGTGGTCGCCTGTGGGGATGAGCGTAACCCCCCTGATGTTGTAGTTGACGTCGTGTGCCGCCACTTCCTTGCCGGTATGCCATTTCCAATCGGTACCAAGTGTAAAAATAAATGTTTTCCCGCTATTGGTAGCTTCCCAGCTTGTGGCAAGCGCCGGCATGGGGGTGCCATCCTCTGAGAGTTTGGTAAGCCCGACACTTATCTGATTTTGTATGAGTGGTGGCAGAGTAGACGGGCTGAATTCCCCCACTAATCCAATGCGTTCTGTAGAGGAAAACAACGAGGTGCGTACGAGCGGGTATGCCTGCCAAAAAAGTACCGAAAGGAGAATGCCGACGAAAAATCCCAGGACTAACGAACGTGTATACTTACGCGCTAACTCAACAACGACAAGAAAAAATATGCGTACCGATTTCGAAGCGATCATAGTGCATGCGTGACTGTACCTTACCGCAAAAGAACACTAATAATTGATGTGACCAAAAAAAGCACCGATAGCACGATGGTAGATGTAAATACTATTTTTTCGGCACCCCGTTTGGTGCGGTACAGCTCGCCTCCCCCCAATCCGCCACCTAATCCGCCTTTGCTGCTTTGAAGGAGAATAAGTGTGATAAGACCCAAAGAAACCACTATTTGAATAACTGATAGTACTATGTTCATACATTACCCCTTTCCATAATATCAAAAAGTGCACGCGCGAGTTTTTCACTATTGTGCCGGATAAGGCTCCGGATGAGCGCATCTGAGGTCGATTTCGTATAGATGGTATTACTGACCAATGGCGTTTTGACGACATCGTAATACGCGTTTGACGTAAGATCATTTATGACCGGTACTTCATGATATTTTGCGTAGATCCCTAATGCTTTTGGTGATAATTTGCCCGTATTTACAAGGACTATATCTATTGACCGGCCCAGGGTTTGCTCAAGGACTTTGACGTGATCAGATGCTTTATAGTTGTAGGTCTGCCCATATTTTGTCATCAAATTCATAACATAGACCACTTTTGCTTTGGTTTTTTGAAATGCTTCGGGAACTTTTGACACCAGCAGGTTGGGTAGCAAGCTGGTATACAGGTCACCCGGACCCAGCACCACCATATCGGCTGTCATGATTGCCTTGAGAGCTTCAGGATTGGGAGTAGCAGATGGGGTGAGTGTCACACCGGTAATTTTCAGTTTCCCGTCGTGTGCCGGCTCATCGATAAGATGCTCTTCGGAAACTATGCTCCCGTCTTCGTACGTCGCTGAGAGGTTGGTTTCGGTAAGTGTTACCGGAATAACCGCCCCCTTTATCCGGAGCACCTTTCCGGTTTGGCGTATGGCTTCCTCCTGACTGCCAACTATATCCGTAAGCGCAGCCATAAAAAGATTGCCAAAGGTCATCCCTGCTATACCCTGTCCCTTTTCAAAACGGTACATAAAAAGCTTCCGGAGTATACCCATGCCGCCCGTTTCATCAGAAAGCGCGACTAGACACTGACGGATATCTGATGTGGGAAGCAAACCGAACTCGTCTCTTATTCTCCGGTTGCTCCCGCCACTGTCACTCATGGTAACAATCGCAGACAGGGAAAGCGGGTATTGCTTAAGGCCACGAAGTGCCACAAACGTTCCCGTGCCCCCTCCAATACATACCACCCGTTTAAGATTTGCTCGTTTCATTATGTGCGTTTTTGCTAATGCTCCGATATGTCATGAAGGACATTAACCAGCATTGAGACGCTCAATGATACCAAAATAAAGGAAATAAAAGAAGAAAACGCGATTTCCGGCAATACAAAGCCCGCAAATGATAGCCCGGGAAATGTCCACGCGACCACGCTCACTCCAGGCACAAATACGGTAAGCAAATAAATCACGATGACATTAATAAACCAGCTGAGCAACCCGAACGTCAGGAGGTTGATCGGGATGAATAGTATTTTAAGAAGCGGGGCTACCAAGAGCATAAGCAGTCCGAGCACTAATCCGGCAAGCAAAAGTACCGGCCATCCCCCATCGATGACCAAGGCGGGTAATACCTGGGACACAAACCAAAGGGCAAAGCTATGAAATAGAAAGACACGCAGTAAATACTTCATGTAATGGTTTATGGTATCAAGTTTCGGCAGTGAAGGTCAAACTGGCCGAACCTATGATGTGATAAATGCTTTTGATCGCAGTAACCGGTGATACGTGATGGCAAACCGGTGCGCTTCATCGCGTATACGCATGAGCACTTTTATTGCCCTCCCTGAAAGAGGGAGCCGCAGCGTGACAAAATCATTTCCATCGGGAATAACAATTTCTTCTTCGCGTTTCGCAAGTCCTGCCATTGGGATCGACAGCTGGCTACGGCGCAACACGTCCCGTGCGGCTGCCACCTGGGGTTTTCCGCCGTCAATAAGGATAAATTGCGGATACGGCCATTCTCTATGCTTCAGCCGCCTTGAGAGCACTTCGTCCATCATTGATACGTCGGAAATACCACGCACTGTTTTTATCCGGAACTTCCGGTACTCATGGCTTTCAGGCCTTCCGGATAACAGCACAACCATGGAGCCAACCGCCTGTTGGCCATACAGATTAGATATATCAAAACATTCGATACGGGTAAGAGGCTTCAGATTGGGGTAAAACTTACAAAGATACGTATGTAACTCCGCTAACTCCTCTTCATAGATATCGGCAGCTCCTTGTTCGATAAACACCTGCGGATCGTAACGGTGTTGTGATAAACTATTGAGCAGCAGTAGCCGTTGTTTGACCGCGGATGCAAGCTCAAATTGTTGCAACTCAGCAAACCGGCGCATTTCTTTTTCATATTCTTCAGCGAGCCACCGTACTTTGCCATCAAAAAGCGCTTTCAGCCGAAGCATATTTTTGCGGTATAACGCCGTTTTTTCCTTTTGCTCCGCGCCAGAAAAACTGACAATGGCAGAAGGGCATGGTTGGCACAATCCGAGGTGGGTATAGAAGCACGGTTTTCCCGTACGTTGTTTTTGTGTGCAATACGGCACAATACTACGGAGTTGCCGCAGCAGCCCTCTCACCGCAAACCCCGACTGGAACGGCCCGTAAACCGCATTCTGTTTATTGCGGCTATAGGTTCCTATCTCACCTTTCCGTACAAGAAATAGACGGGGTAATGTTTCTGAAAGGGTAATGACGACATATAAGGGGCTTTTGTCATCCCGGGAAATAACATTGTACTTGGGCATGAATTCACGGATGAGTTTCGCTTCCAGGAGTAACGCATCAAATTCACTGGTAGTCGCGATTGTTTGGATGCTCCGTATGTCAGCAACCAGCCGCTTAGTTTTTTCGTCCATGCCGGCGCGGCGTGTGAAGTATTGCTTTACCCTGCGGGACAAATCACGGGCTTTTCCTACGTAAATAACCGTGCCTTCATCATTCTTATACAGGTATACCCCTGGCTCGTGAGAGAGGGATGTTAATGTTTTTTTGATTTCTTCCATAGTACGAGCCGTATAAGCATTACTGCGACGATCACCGCCAAAATGAGAAATAGCACGCCCAACCCGACGAGCCAATACAACGGTTGGATAACGAATGAATGGGTGAGCATGGTGTCATTGACCCTCACTCTAATTTGGCCGGGAGTCTTTGAGAGCGTTTGGGCAAATTTACCCTCGATGGGAATACGTACAATGCCGTACGGAAGCAGTTCCTCAATAGTTTCCGTAATCCGTATAACATCCGGGTCTGACAAGACGGTAACGCTGATATTATGTGCCGATTCCCCGCCGGAATTTTTGACGACCACCTGTCCTCCTACTTTCGTGCCGGCACCGACCGCCGTCGGGAACTCGATCGATGTCGTCACATTGGCTGCTTTTCCATTGGTGGTACTGTCGGCAAACTCGACCGTGACATCCCGCCCTGTTTTGTCCGGGCTGCGGTAGTATCCGGCAGGATATGGCGTCGAACTGTCGAGACCATTAATCGCAAACGTTATGTGGTTAAAATCAAGCTTGGTAAAGTAATCTACGCCACCGGTAGTGTTTGCCCAGGTGGGGTCTACAGGGACCCATGTGTTTGTTTCCTTGTCGTAATATTCCGGCCACGCATGTAATACATCGGTCACCAACGATAGCGGACGGAGCTTCGGGTTATTTGTATACGCATATCCCACAATTCTGCGCGCCGGTATGCCGGCAGCCCGGGCAATGGCAACATAAAGATCGGTAAATTCCATACATACCGCCCGTTTTGGATCTTTCAGCGTGGCGATGGCGCCCATACGGGTAGCGGTGCCGTTTACTTTTTCAAAATCATATTCCAAGGCAGTTGCTACATAGTCATAAATTTTCCGTGGCGTATTGTATTGCTTCGCCAGGGCGGCAATTTGCGGATCGTGTGTTTGCCAATATTCCTTCGCCTCTGTGTGAAGTTGTTCGTTCACCGGCGGTTGTACGAAATCTTTTCTGGGAGTTAAAAATATAGAAACACCTACTTTCGCGGTAACATTCAGGGACTGTCTTGGTCCTAATTGGTACCGGGCAAGCCAATTCCCCTCAGCATCAGAAGTTACGGTTTGCGGCGAGGGTGAAAGATCACTTAAGGTTACTTTCTGGTACGCGGTACTCGGAGGAAGTGAGATTTCCTGTAACTGGTTACCCATACCCGGGTTCGTCAGTGCATACGACAAGGTAAGGTCAAAATTCTGGCTTGTGCCATACGCACCCGCGATACCTCCACGAATCATTTGTTCTTTTGTCCAGCTTTTTCCATTTGCGGGAAGCGGGGTAAGATACGCGGCAGGGCCGAAATTGGGCGGAACCGCCAGGCTGACGTTGTACGCGCCGATGTCCGGATCATTGATGACTCCGGGAACGTAAATTTCCCATATACTTCCTGCCTTTGACGCGATACCGCTGTGCTCGTACCGCAATGAGAATTTGAGTGATTTACCCAGGCCTATTTCTTTTACGTTAAAAGTGAGCGCGATTTGCGTTTTACCGTCTTTGACGGAAATTTCCGGCGTGATTACCCCACCATCGTCATAGGCAATAACTTGTGTAATTTTGTCACTATCCAGGAGGAGTGAGTATTCCTGGGCGTAAAAATTCGGAAGTTTGTTCGTGAGGGTCACGTGCTGGGTAACGATCGTTTTGCCAGATGGGGCAATCGCATACTGCACGTCGTAGTCTGCCTGGAACTCGCCGCTTGCCAGTGCTTTTTTTCCCGCGGGCACAAAGAGGGCGAAGAAAAATACGATGAGGAATACAAAGCGTAACAGGCGGCGCATCACCATACTACTATAGTACCTTTTTGAGAAATTGTCCTGTATAGGAAGATTTTTCCCGAGCAATTTGTTCCGGGGTTCCCGCTACCAGAATTTCCCCGCCCTTATTACCACCCTCAGGACCCAAATCGATAACCCAGTCTGCGCTTTTAATGACATCAAGATTGTGCTCGATGACGACGACTGTGTTGCCGAGGGTCACTAAACGGTGTAATACCGTGAGCAACTTCTCCAGATCGGCAAAATGAAGTCCGGTAGTAGGCTCATCCAAAATATACACCGTCCGGCCGGTTGATCTGCGGGACAATTCACTCGCAAGCTTTACCCGTTGTGCTTCTCCGCCCGAAAGCGTGGTCGCCGATTGCCCGAGGTGCATATAGGACAGTCCGACGTCAGCAATGGTCGTAAGCTTTCCTAATACCTGCGGGTGTGCATGGAAAAATTCAATTGCTTCCGTAATGCTCAAATTAAGTACGTCTGCGATAGACTTGTCCCGATAGGTAATTTCTAGTGTATCGTTGTTGTAGCGTTTGCCCTGACACACTTCACAAGTGACATACACATCGGACATAAATTGCATCTCTATTTTTCGCTGCCCCTCCCCTTCACACGCTTCACATCTGCCGCCTTTGACGTTAAATGAAAATCTCCCGCTTTTGTAGCCTCGTAATCTCGCCTCAGAGAGATTTGCGAATATATCGCGGATAAAGCTAAAAAGTCCGGTGTAGGTTGCTGGGTTACTCCGTGGGGTTCTCCCGATCGGTGACTGATCGATAAGCACCACTTTGTCTATTTCATCTACTCCTTGAAGCGCACCAAACTCGCCCGGGCGTTCTTTCGAAAACGGGTTGTAGTGACGCATAAGCGCGGGATATAGTGTTTCCACAATCAGTGATGATTTACCGCTGCCGGACACCCCGGTGATACACACAAATTTGCCAAGCGGGATAGAAAGGTCAATTCCTTTCAGATTGTTGTGTGTCACGTTGGTTAAACGCAAATACCGTGGGGTGAGTTCGGTAGAAACACTTTTACTTACGCGTATTGTTTTACGGCCGGTGAGATATGCGCCGGTAATGGATTTCGCTGACTGTTTAATTTCCGGAAGCGTGCCTTTGGCAATAACCGTGCCACCGAATTTACCCGCTCCTGGACCAAAATCGACGATATAATCGCCTGCCTCGATCATTTCCCGGTCGTGCTCAACGACAATCACGGAATTGCCTAAATTCCGCAGCGACACAAGGGTTTTTATCAGACGGTGGTTATCGCGTGGATGTAAGCCAATCGAGGGTTCGTCCAAAACATACAGCACTCCGGTGAGTCCTGAACCGATTTGGGACGCGAGCCTGATGCGCTGCGCTTCTCCACCGGCAAGACTAGTCGCGCTCCGTGAAAGTGATAGGTACTCCAATCCGACACTTAAAAGAAATCCTAAACGGGTGAGCACTTCTTTAAGGATAGGTGCACCGATTTTCATTTCGGTGAGCGAAAGTGTCTGCTGGGTGTTATCGGAAAGCTTCTTCACCCACTCATACGCGTCGGTAATGCTTAGGTCGGTAATGTCGCTTATCGACCGTTTATCTATCATAATGGTCAGGCTTTCTTTTTTGAGCCGTTTCCCCCCGCAAGATTTACATACTTCCTGCCGCATGTATTTTTCAATTTCGGTGCGGAGAAAATCAGATTCGGACTCTGTGTGCCGCCGCACTAACTCCGGAATAAATCCACTGAATGTTTCCTCGATAGCAGTCTGCTCGCCAAACCGGTTGGTACCTTTGACATGATGCACTTCGTCACCGGTGCCATAGAGAAGTACATTGAGTTGGGCTTTGGTGAGGTTTTTAAGTGGCGCGCGCGGGTTAATGCCGTGCTTTTCGGATACCGCGTTTACCACCCGTGAATACCAGGTGTCATGAAAAAATGTTTTGGCGAACGGCAGCACACCACCCTCGGTTATAGAGAGTTCGGGATTGATGACAAGTTCTGGATCAACGGTAAGAATTGAGCCTAACCCCGTGCAGGTCGGACACGCGCCGTGCGGCGAGTTAAAGGAAAATGACCGTGGTTCAATTTCAGGAAGCGAAATGTTACACACCGGGCAGCTGAATTTTTCAGAGAACATGTGATCTTTCATTTCTTTGGGTGATTCGGGCATAGCAAATGATTTGTCGAGCACTTCACCCGCGATTACCAGTCCATCCGCAAGTCCCAATGACTGCTCTACGGCGTCATTGAGCCGGGTTCTGATGGACCCGACAAACGTGGGCTTAAGGCTTGGCTTGTCGAGGCTGAAACGGTCAACAACAACGTCTATTGAATGTTTGTTTGTTTTAAGAAGCGTGATATCGGTATCAAGATCGATAAATTTGCCGTCTACACGTACCTGCCGGTATCCTTTTGCCTTGAGATTATCAAACAGCCCGCTGAACTCGCCTTTTCTGTCCCGGACAATCGGGGCGAGCAACACAAGCCGGTACGATTTCGTGCCTGCGGATAACGCAGTTCCCGCCATTTCGAGAATAGAAAGGACGATCTGGTCGGAAGACATTTTGGATATTTCCCTGCCGCAGTTAGGGCAATGCGGATGGCCGACACGCGCGAACAATAAACGCAGGTAGTCATAAATTTCAGTCACCGTGCCGACAGTCGAGCGTGGATTGTGGGAAGTGGATTTCTGATCGATGGAAATCGCCGGCGAAAGTCCCTCTATCGTATCGACGTCCGGCTTATCCATAACTCCTAAAAATTGCCGGGCATAAGAAGAAAGCGATTCTACATACCGGCGTTGCCCTTCAGCGTAAATTGTGTCAAAAGCAAGGCTGGATTTACCTGAACCGGAAAGGCCGGTAAATACCACCAGCTTATTCTTGGGTAATTCCAAGGTAATATTTTTGAGATTGTGCTGTCTTGCTCCTTTGATGACGATGTTTTCCATAACAAAAATAACCACCGGTGTACCGTGGCGTGGGTATTATACCACGCGGTTGAGTGCAACCTGCGTACTTAAGCCTCCAGGCTTTGTTCGAGCAGATGCGAGATACGGGCTCTTGGCGTACCGGCGCTTAACATATCATTGACTATAGCCTCCCGCCTATCACTTGTTTTTCCTAATTTAATTGCCAACCTGATAGTTTCCAACAAGAATATCAATCCTGCCGGTGATCCGCTTACAAACGTGAGCATGCTGACCTCCAAGTTTAAACCGATTTTTTTGATATACGTTTGATTACGGTCAGAAAGGCGCGGTATTTGTTTGGACAAATACTTCATCGCAGCCCGGTTGCGGTCAAACTCGTTCATAGGTATCCTTACGACTTCTCCAGGCCCGCGATAATATCCCGGTATCTGGCGGCGGTTTCAAAGTCCAGATCTTTACTCGCTTTGCGCATGAGTTTCGTGAGCGTGCCTATCTTTTTCTTTTTATCTAACGGTGTCATAGCGTTTACTGCTTCTTCCGGCAGGTCAGCGAGTTCGTTTACGATTGTTTCCTCTTCTTTGTGTACCAAGCGTTCCCTGATGGGTTTTGAAATAGACAGCGGCGTAATATTGTGCTTTTTGTTATAGGCAATCTGTACCGTGCGCCGGCGCCCCACTTCGTCTATGGCAGCTTTCATTGATTTGGTCATCGTATCCGCATACAAGATAACCCGGCCGTTGAGGTGCCGCGCGGCCCTTCCCATTGTTTGGATAAGACTGGTCCGGCTTCTCAAAAACCCTTCTTTGTCGGCGTCGAGTACCGCGACTAGTGATACTTCGGGTAAATCCAAACCTTCACGGAGCAAGTTAATACCTACGATGACGTCATAGGTGCCCAACCGCAAATCTGAAAGAATATCGCTCCGTTCAAGTGTCAGAACATCGGCGTGAAGATACTGCACCTTGATACCCCGGTCACCGATATATTTAGAAAGATCTTCTGCCATGCGTTTTGTTAGTGTCGTCACCAATACACGCTCATGACGGGTCACACGCATTTCAATTTCGCGGATCAGGTCAGCGATTTGACCTTCACTTTTGCGCACTTCTATCTCCGGGTCGACAAGGCCGGTGGGCCGTATGAGCTGCTCTACAATTGCGTCTTTTCCACCTGAGGCCATGACGCGGTCGGTTTCCCATTGATCGGGGGTTGCGGAGACGTAAATAGTTTGCGGTATACGCCGTTCAAATTCTTCAAACCGTAACGGACGGTTATCGATAGCCGCTGGTAACCTGAAACCGTAATCAATAAGTGTTTGTTTGCGGCTCCTGTCTCCCTGATACATCCCGCGTATCTGCGGGATGGTCATATGCGATTCATCGACCATAAGCAACCAGTCGTTGCCTGCCGCTTCTTTATAGTAGTCGAGCAGCGAATACGGCGGATCACCCGGCTTTCTGCCATCGAAATATCTGCTGTAATTTTCGATACCGTTCACAAATCCCACTTCCTGAATCATCTCCAAATCATAATTGACGCGCTCTGCGATCCGCTGCGCTTCTATAAATTTGCCTGCTTTTTTAAATTCCTTTACCCGGTCATCCAGATCTTTTTTGATTTGCGCAAATACCGGTTTATATTTTTTGGGGTCAGTCATGTAATGTTTGGCAGGATACACGACAATACCAGGCAATGATTCTAATTTTTTGCCCGTCAGCGGATCTCTCCGGTCGATGGATATTACCCCGCGGTCACCCATCACAATCCGCAATACCGTATCTTCGTAAGCCGGAAACAGGTCAATGGTTTCTCCCCGTACACGGAATGAGCCGCGATGAAAACCAAAATCGTTCCGCTCGTACTGGAGATCGACGAGACGCTCCATAATACTTTCCCTGGTTACGGCAACCCCCGATTGTAGTTCCAATACGAAATGGCCATATTCTTTGGGCGAACCGATGTTGTAAATACACGAAACCGAGGCAACCACAATGGTATCTTTACGGGTAAGCAGATTGGTGGTCGCGGCAAGGCGGAGCTTATCAATTTCTTCGTTTATCTGGGTTTCTTTTTCTATATAGGTATTGGTTTGCGGTATGTATGCTTCGGGTTGGTAATAGTCGTAATAGGAAACAAAGTACGATACGGCGTTTTCCGGAAAAAAATCCCGGAATTCCTGGTAGAGTTGGGCAGCAAGCGTTTTGTTATGCGAAATAATAAGGGTTGGCCGCTGCATTTTTTCTATCACCTGCGCCATGGTGTAGGTTTTACCACTCCCAGTGACGCCCAACAGTATTTGTTCGGATGTACCTTTTTGTAAACCGTTTACCAGCTGGCTGATTGCTTGTGGTTGGTCACCGGTCGGTTGAAATCCGGAAACGAGCGTAAATTTTTTCATACTTCGGTTAATTTTTTATTCTGATACAGAAATATATGCTTTATATGTATTGACAGTTCGGTTATTTTTTGGAATACTACTAATTATCCTATCACAGTTTCGGTTAGAGTACATATCTAAACATATGCCAGCTATATTATACCCGAGAGAGCGCCAATTATTAGATTTTATCACGCAATTCATCGCGCGGTTCGGCTACGCTCCGACACTTAAAGAAATCGGTGTCGCGCTGGATATCCACTCGCCCGCAACCGTACATGAACATATCGATAGGCTTCGCCAAAAAGGCTTTATCCGTAAACTGGACGGAACCGCACGGGGTTTGGAGGTCGTAGCAGAAAACTACCGTCCAGCGGGAAACAACGCGACGCTCGAATTACCGGTCTTGGGATTTATCGCCGCTGGTTCACCACTCGAGCCATACACCGATCCAAATTTTTATGTATCCGTCGCTCCCAGTATGATTGCTTCCTCACAGCCGCACTACGTACTGCAGGTAAAAGGCCAGTCAATGATCGAGGATGGTATTTTTGACGGTGATTATGTCGTTATCCAACATCAGCAGGATGCGAAAAATGGCGATATTGTTGTGGCGCTGCTCCCCAATGGCCTTGCTACCCTAAAGCGCATCTATTTTGAAAAAGACAAAATTAAGTTGATGCCAAGCAATTCAACGATGTCTCCGATATTTACGACACACGTTAAAATCCAAGGGCGCTGTGTGGGACTTATCCGCAAGTTTGTTTAATACAATCCGCGAAATTACTCGTTGATGATTTTTTCCAGGTTCTTGGTAGAAACACCAGGAACATCAGGGTTCCGCTTGTGCTGGATATACTCATAAATCATCGGAATGATGGACAATCCGATAATGGCAAATACAGCGTAATGGAAGTTTTCCTTGATAATCTCCATATTGCCAAAAAAGTAACCAAGTACGGTGAATATACCCACCCAGAGCACGCCCCCCACGACATTGTAGAGAATAAATGTAGAGTAATGCATGGAACCGACTCCCGCGACAAACGGGGCAAATGTACGCACGATAGGGACAAAACGCGCTAAAATGATCGTTTTCGCGCCGTGTTTTTTATAAAACTGCTCGGTTTTATCGATATGTTCCTGGTTAATAAACGTTATTCTTGGGTTATCCACGAGTTTTTTGCCGAAATAATGGCCAATCCAATAGTTCACCGTATCTCCGCCGATAGCAGCGATGATAAGGAGGGCTATAAGGAGTAACAGGTTAAGCGACCCTAAGGACGCAATCGCCCCCGCAGCAAACAGAAGGGAGTCACCCGGAAGGAACGGGGTGACCACAAAACCCGTTTCGGCGAACACGATAAGAAACAGTATGCCGTAGGTGAGCAACCCGTACTGATTCACGAGCTCAGTTAAATGCGTATCCAAGTGCAACACAACATCGATGAAGGTTTGTAAAATTTCCATAGAAATTTATGATACCACAAGGATGGTATACTGTACTACTATGGGAACACTCTTTGTCGTAGCTACGCCAATCGGTAATTTAGAAGATATAAGCCTGCGGGCGCTTCGGATCCTATTTTCAGTGGGTGTTATTGCCTGTGAGGACACACGCCGGACAGGCGGACTACTTCACGAGTTGGAAACCCGCTACGCAACTTTTATCGAGACACGTTCAGAACGCAGACTTGTCCGCTATGACAATCACACCGAACAAACGGTCACTTCCGAGCTCCTAGGCCTTCTCCGCGAGGGCACGGATATCGCGCTTGTTTCCGATGCGGGTACTCCTCTCGTGTCCGATCCGGGATACATTCTGGTGCGGGAGGCGGGAAAACGAAACGTACCCATAACGAGTATTCCCGGGGCGTCAGCGTTGCTGGCCGCGCTTACCGGCAGCGGATTGTCTGCAGATAAATTCACTTTTTTGGGGTATCCGCCTGAAAAACAAGGACCGCGGGTGAAGCTGCTGGAGGCTATTTACCAATCACACGCGCTTGTTCGCTCTACATACGTATTTTACGTGTCTCCTCATAAACTTCTTACATTTCTTGAAGATATGAAACGGGCCTATGGCGATATACCCATATGTATCGGCCGTGAGCTTACCAAGCGGCATGAGGAAAATTGGAAAGGATTAATTTCCGAATCGCTCGTACGTTTTGCGGAACCCAAGGGTGAGTTTGTCGTGCTGTTTGAACTTGTCTGATACAATTGCCAACAATGGGATTGTTGGAACTGGGGAAACAAATGATTTGTTACCATCAGGGATCAGGAGGTGGTGCTGGTGGTACCGAGGAAGCCGCGCATCTTGCTGATCACCGTAAAATTGCAAAAGTGTGGCGCACGCGCCTCGCGTCAATGAATGAACGTGATGTTCGCCGCGCACTACCCCTCCTGCGTCATGATATTGCCAACCTCGCGGCAACCGCATCCGTAACCGGCGGGAATGTCACTGAACACATCCAGGTGTCGGTTCGTATGGTAAACAAATTGTTACCTGCGCGTCTTCGCATACTGGAAAACGAGATTAGTCCGGCAATTTAATAGTCCTCAAGGGTTGAAGTGTCACCTATAGGAAGCCCTAATTCCTTTGCTTTCAGTATCCGCCGCATGATCTTGCCCGATCTGGTTTTCGGGAGTTTATCCATAAATTCAATTTCCCGCGGATACGCGTGGCCGGCAAGGTGTTTTTTTACGTACAGTGATAATTCTTCTTTTATTTTTTCCTGCTGCGGTTTTGTTTTTGCCTTATCGCTCACTGATTTTTCCAGCACCACAAATGCTTTGATGATTTCTCCGCGCATGGCGTCTGGTTTACCGATAACGCCGGCCTCGACAACTGACGGATGCGCGACCAATGCCGACTCTACTTCAAATGGGCCAACCCGTTCTCCGGATGTTTTGATCACATCATCCGCCCTACCGATAAACCAGAAATACCCGTCTTTATCCATCATTCCCCGGTCACCGCTTATATACCAGCCGTTCGTAAAATAACTTTTGTATTTCTGCGGGCGGCGCCATATGGTATGCATCATTGATGGCCATTTGGGCTTGATGGCAATATTTCCTTCCATATTTGATCCCAACTCACGGCCATTGTCGTCAACAATAGCTGCAGTCAGTCCGGGAACCGGTTTACCCATCGAACCTATCTTTATATCCATACTCGGATAGTTTGCGATACAGATAGCTCCCGTTTCCGTTTGCCACCACGTATCATGGAACGGCATACCGAACGCTTTGATACTCCACCGGACCGCCTCAGGGTTAAGCGGTTCGCCTACGGAACACAAGTGCCGTAAGTGGGAGAGGTTGTGTTTTTTGATGAGGCTATCACCCGCAGCCATAAGCATGCGTATGGCAGTTGGGGCGGTATACCACACGCTGATATTGTATTTGTCCAAAAGCTTGTACCACCGGTCGGGATCAAACCGGCCGGAGTAAACGAGTGCGGCGACGCCATTACTCCAACTGCCGAGAATTTCATAGGCGATACCCGTTACCCACCCAGGATCAGCGGTACACCAATACGCATCCTCATCACGCAGATCCAGCACCCAATGCGCAGTCATGTGTTCCTGTAAAATCGCGCGGTGTGAGTGTACGACCCCTTTCGGTTTACCCGTCGTACCTGATGTATAAAGCATAAATGCGTAATCATCGGGATCGGTATGCGCGATACGCAGTGCGTCTGAAGCATTGGCGACGCTTTTTGTGAACGACTCTTCATCAACAACCAGAATATGTTTAAGTTCCGGCAATTTTCTTCTTACCGCGTCTACCCGTGATTTTAGCTCCCTGGTGGTAAGAAGCACTTTGGCACCCGAATTTTCTAGCCGGTCAAATAATGCCTGTTCCTGAAACGCGCTAAAAAGGGTTCCTGCGATCGCGCCGATTTTTAAAATTCCTAAAAATGAAAAATATAACTCGGGTATACGCGGTAAAAATAAAAACACTCGGTCTCCCCGCTCAACGCCAAAATCCTTAAGCACATTACCGACTTGGTTCGAGAGCAGAGAGAGTTCTTCGAAGGTGTACTTTTTGGTGTTTCCTGCTTCGTCTTCCCAGTACAGTGCTACCTTATTTTTGCGCCATGTCTGTGCGTGCCTGTCCACCGCGTTATACGCGGCATTGAGACTTCCATCAATCCAATCGACGTATTTACGGCTGTCTTTCCACGTAAACGTACGGGAGGTTTTCGCATAATCTTCTAAGTTTGCATCCGCAGCACTTTTTTTGTCTTTTTTGTAGAGTTCTTCTTTCATATGCGTTACATACCTCCTATGCGGCATTACGTAATATCGGCGATCAAATTTTTGCCGGTCATTTCCTTGGGGAGCGGGATACCCAACATAGAGAGTATGGTAGGAGCGATATCGGCGAGCTTGCCGACCGGAAGATTTATGGAGCGGTTCTCGTATTGTTTATCCACGATAATACAGGGAACAGGAAATACTGAATGCTCGGTGTCCATCTCTCCGTTCGGACCGATCATTTCTTCCACGTTACCATGGTCGGCGGTTATGATGCAAGCGCCGCCAAGTGAAAGCGTAAGCGATACAATCCTGCCGACACATTCATCAGTCACCTGGCATGCTTTCACCGCAGCCTGAATATTTCCGGTATGCGCCACCATGTCGGGATTTGCGAAATTTATCGCGACAAATCCGTATACATTGCTTGTGAGTCTATCCAATACCCTACTCGTGAGCTCACGGATAGACATTTCCGGTTGCAGGTCGTACGTCGCGATTTTTGGAGAAGGAATAATAAGCCTATCTTCCTGAGGGAACGGCGCCTCCCGCATGCCGTTAAAATAATAACCGATAAAACGCTCTTTCTCCGTTTCAGCGACGCGCAATTGCCGTAATCCCGCGTTGGAAAAAACTTCGCCTAACGGTGTATCGACCTGCTTAAGCGGAAACGCGACGACCCCGGGACTTGTGCGCTCATATTCGGTCATCGTCACAAAAAACAATTCCGGTAATATAACACGCCGGGTAAACGGTGTTTGACGTGAGTCTTCATCGACTAAATGCTTATGAAAATACTTCACCGCGTACGGATCAAAACTTTCGGTTGTTTTATGTGATTCAAAGTCAGTGAGGGTAAACGCCCTGGTGAGCTGTCGCGGGCGGTCAACCCGGTAGTTATAAAATATCACCGAGTCATGCGCGCTGATGCGGGGATGCGGATTTCCCTCGCTGTCGCTTATAATTGCCGGTTCGATAAACTCATCCGTTATACCTTTCTTATAACTGGCTTCTACCGCTTCGGAGGCCGACCGGTAGATGTTGGGGATGTCTTCGGTAAGCGCCTGATACGCGCGGGCAGTCCTGTCCCACCTGCGGTCACGGTCCATCGCGTAGTACCTACCCATAATGGTAGCAATGTGTCCGTGTCCGAATTCCGCAAGTTTTGCTTCTACTTCATGGACAAACCGGAGCCCCGCTTTCGGTGGGGAATCCCGTCCGTCGGTAAATAAATGCAAATACACCGGGCAGGCGCATTGCTGACGGCGCATAAGCTCAAGCAGCGAGTAGAGGTGCTCACGGCTGGCATGAACACCTGAATCGGAGAGCAATCCCATGAGATGTATACGGGACTGATGGCTTTTGGCATAGGATATAGCACCCAAAAAAGCATCATTGGTAAAAAAGCTTCCGTCAGATATCGCCATGTTTATCCTCGGCAAGTCCTGATACACCACCCGGCCGGCTCCGATATTAATATGCCCCGTCTCCGTGTTTCCATCCTCTCCTGAGGGCAGACCCACTGATTCTTCTGAGGCATCAAGCTGCGTATGCGGGAAGCTCGACCAAAGGCGTGGAATATGAGTAAGGTTCGCTTGTGATATAGCATTTCCGGGACCTGGAGGAGCCAGTCCCCATCCGTCGAGTATCAAAAGGACAAATGGCTTGGGCATATAGTATGCAGCAAAAATCCCGGCACGCCATGCGCCCGGTACCGTTATTTTTTGATCATTATTTCACTCTCTATTTGTAAAAGCCGGTTATACTTTGCCACTCGTTCTCCTCGCGCCGGAGCGCCAAATTTTACGTAATCAGACTGCACACCGACCGCTAAATCCGCGACAAAACTGTCGTTCGTTTCACCGCTTCTGTGAGAAACAATCGTGCGGATGCCTGCTTTCTTGGCTATTGCAATAACAGCGAGAAATTCGGAAAGCGAGCCTATCTGGTTTGGTTTGGCCAGTATTCCCGAACATACTCCCTCTTTTACCGCCCGTCTGAGACGGTCAGGATTTGTGGCAAGAAGATCGTCACCCACTACCAATACCTCATGTCCTATTTCTTTGGAAAGCAACGACCAATGCTCCCAATCATCCTCACTCAGGGGATCTTCCAATATCAGCAAATGGTATTTTTTGTGCAGTTCCGTAAGGTAATGGATAAAATCCGGACTGGTAAGCGTCCCCGGTTTATCTTTTATCTGGTATCCGCCACGTTCGTTCATAAATGAATTTGCGGCAAGATCTAGTCCAAAAAATACATCGACACCGAACGTATAGGGGCTTGCCTTAATACCTTCAGCGAGTATTTCGAGCGCATCGAGATTTGTAAATAAGTTGGGAGCAAACCCCCCCTCGTAGCCCACTGAGTACACCGCGTTCCGGTATTTAAGTATTTGTTTTACTGAGTTATAGATAGCTACTCCCATTGCAAGCGCTTCTGAATATGGTTTATTGGAAGCGGGAACGATATGAAATTCCTGAAAATCCAGGTTACCCGCTCCGTGTTTCCCGCCGTTTATTACATTAAATGTTGGCGTAGGTATCCTCGTCATTGCCGTGGGAGTAAACGGCTGAAACAGATCATTTATATGTTTATAAAGCGGTACCCTTCGGGCATTCGCCGCAGCGACTGCTACCGCAAGGGAAACGCTTAATATGCTGTTTGAGCCCAAGCGGTGTTTATCGGGTGTTCCATCAAGATCGATAAGCATTTTATCTATCGCGCCCTGATCTAATACATCCATGCCTTTTAATTTTGCGGCGATTTCTCCATTGACAAAAGCGACGGCTTTGAGCACCCCCATACCGCCATAACGCTTCGTATCCTTGTCCCGGAGTTCGACAGACTCATATTTCCCAAGTGATGTACCGGCGGGTACCGACGCAATCCCACGGTACCCGCTTTCCAGGACGACCATGGTCTCGACAGTCGGATCACCACGCGAATCCAGAATTTCTCTGGCGATCACTGCGTATACTTTCGTAGAAATTTCACTCATAGGTCACTTGCGGGACACGAGGCGCTGTTCGGCTGCTGCCACGGTAGCCCGTACATGATCTACAGCATCAGCATTGACGGAGATACTGGTAATTCCCCACGATACGAGCTTTTCTACTAACTCAGCAGAGTCGGATGGTGCCTGACCGCACATAGAGGTAGTTACTCCTTTTTTCGCACAGGTACGGATTACCTTTTCAAACGACCACAGCAGCGACGGGTCAGTTTCTGAAAAGTCATGCGCTACTTCACTGTTATCACGGTCAGTGCCCATGGTAAGCATGGTAAGGTCGTTGGAACCGATTGACACCCCGTCTATGCCCACTTCGAGGAAATCCTCTATGCGCAACACATTGGTGGGAATCTCTACCATCATCCATAGCTTAAATGTGCTCGAACGCGCCAAGCCGCTTGCTGAAACCATTTTCTTCACCTCAGCAAGCTCTTCGGGCGTTCGGACAAACGGGATCATGATCCATAAGTTCTTGAGCCCCATTTTGTTGCGCACCGTCTTTATGGCTTCCAATTCGAGTTCAAATACATCCGGATTTGCGATGTATCTCGCGGCTCCCCGGAATCCTAGCATAGGATTGGGCTCTTCGGGCTCAAACGCGGCACCACCTTTGAGGTTCCGGTACTCATTAGTTTTAAAATCCGTTGTCCGGTAAACTACCGGCCGTGGCGCAAACGCTTCGGCTATGGAGGCGATCTGTCCTGCCACAAGATCAATAAACATCTGCTGTTTTTTATCAGCAATAATTTTTTTGGGGTGAATGCCGACGCTTGCCATAATAAATTCAGCACGCAATAACCCGACACCGTCGGCACCAAGTGTCGAAACTTCTTTTGCCCGCCCTGCTTGCGCGAGGTTCATATACACGCGCGTGGCAGTTTTCAGCTTCACTTTGGGACCCACACTCACCATCGATGACTGTGGACGGGTTATGGCGACTGCGCCTTTGTAAATCTCTCCCGTGGTGCCATTTACCGTAATCACCTGGTTGTCTTTCAGAGACTTCATGGCATTGGTAGTACCGACGACCGCGGGTATTCCCAGTTCACGGGACACAATTGCCGCGTGCGATGTCCGTCCGCCGCGCTCTGTGACGATCGCTACGGCTTTTTTCATGGCAGGGACAAAGTCTGGGTTGGTCATCTGGGCGACCAGCACGTCTCCCGGATGCACTTTCCCCAAATCCTTGGGGCTATAAAGAATTTGTACAGGTCCGCTCGCCATGCCAGGACTTGCGGCATCACCTTTCAAAAATACTTCATGTTTCGGGCTGACCGTCGGCTGCAGACTCGTGGCTTTCGTTTTTGTCGTGGTAACCGGACGGGTTTGTACGATGTACACCTTCCCTTTTTCTATAGCCCATTCGATATCTTGAGGAAAAAAGTAATGTTTTTCAAGTTTCTTTCCTTCGCGTGCGAGCGCGATAATTTGTTCATCAGTCAGTTTTGCTTGTGATCCTTTTGATTTAGGCACAGGACTAATAAGTGTTTTACCGTTCCGCTTGGTCATGATTTTTTCCTGGATATTTACTTCCTTTTCCAAAATTTTTTCTGAGGCTTTATCTACCACATAATGATCCGGAGTTACCGCACCCTGGACAATCATTTCGCCCAGACCGAATATGCCGTCTACCACTACTTTGGTTTTGTCATTTGTGACGGGATCAATAGTAAACATAATCCCCGAAAGGTCAGACTGCACCATCCGCTGCACCGGCACAGCGATGCCGACTTTAAAATGGTCAAATTTATGCGTAGCGCGGTAAAATATCGCCCGGTCGGTAAAGAGCGAGGCCCACGCCTCTTTTATTTTTTCGAGGAGATTGGCTTCGCCCTGGACGTTTAGAAATGTCGCTTGTTGACCGGCAAACGATGCTTCCGGTAAATCTTCCGCTGTTGCCGACGAACGCACCGCCACTGGTGAGTGCCGGAGTAAGCCGGTATCCAGCTTGAAATATGCCTTCATAACATCTGAGGCGATATCGTTAGGAAACTTAGCACGGGTAATGAGTGACCGTATGGCTTTGCCTGTTTCCGCCAGCTGCTTACTGTTACTGACATCAAGTCCATGCAGTAAATCGGCGAGATCGTCCCGGAGATGTGCTTCGTCTAGGAAATGAAAGTATGCCTGCGCGGTGACAATAAATCCGTTGGGGACGGGAAACCCCGCTTTGGTCATTTCGCCTAAATTTGCGCCTTTGCCTCCGACCGTACCGATATCGTCACGATCAACTTCTTTAAACCACACCACAAACTTTTTGGTCATATCAATCAGTATGGGTAATTTTGGCAAAAATCGCAAGTGCTATAATACACGCTATGCATAAAGCAATCATTTTCGACATGGACGGCGTTATTGCTCACAGTGAAGGTTTATGGAACGAGAAGGAGCCTGATTATCTCCGGAAAATATTGACGCCTTCCGCGGCTCATCTTATTATCGGCAACACACGGGGATTTTCGGAAAGCCTTATATATGCTTGGGCAAAAAAATTAGGGTTTAGCGGTTCACGCGAGGAATTTTATAACGGGTATGACCGTATAGCCCGGAATATATATGCCACCTGTCCGATAACGGCAGGTATGGATGCATTATTCGGCGAATTAAAAGCTGCGGATGCTGTTGTCGGATTAGTCTCTTCTTCCCCGATGGACTGGATACGGATTGTCTTGAGCCGTTTACAACACCATGACGTATTCCGGTTTGTCGAATCCGTTAATGAACACCCTGAGTTACAACCAAAACCTGCCCCCGACGGGTATATCGCGGCTATGAAGGCGCTGAACGTACATCCCAAAGATACACTCATAATCGAGGATTCCCAAACCGGCATAAACGCAGGCATCGCTTCAGGAGCCAACGTCTGCTGCTTTGCCCAGCATGTCGATACGAAACGGATGCCGACCGGGGTCACCCAATACGCACATACGATAGAAGAATTAAGGAGCGCTTGCTTGGCATTTCTCGCGCCAAGAAACTAAATTTAGGGGTTCGCTGGCACGATTATGTCAAATTGTTCCGGCTTGCCGTATGCTTTAGGGCCATAATCATTACAAAATGCCGCGATGTGCTGCATAAAGTAATCCGGCTTTACTTTTTGTATTTGACCACAGAGATAATACGTAAGCGCAATAACGGTGCCAAAGCTTGCTTTCTCATCGAGCAGTATATCCCACCGGTGTGCAGGATCACCGAAATAGGTATTCACACTTCCCAAGGTGATAACAAGCTCCCCCTCCCACGGATGGACAAACTTGGCATGCCGGGCGTGCCCCTGCGGGAACGCACGGATCATGACATGGGGCCCGAATAATTCATCACCTTTTATTTCTACCATCGGTCCCACGTTGAGATAATCGTCAGGAAGTACGAACGTATACGCCTGGTAATCAGCAAACCCAGCGGGTAATTGTACGGCTTGTATGAATTTTTTCATGTCCGCCGCCTGCTCCCGGGTAGCGGAAAGCACCATGCCAAGATACGTAGAAGTATTGTACGTATACGGCTCAGCGATACTTTTATAGGCATACACATGATCGGCGATGCCCGCGCCCGTGGAGTTTGGTTTGCAGGTGAGTAATGTCGTGGTTAGTTTCATCTCCTTCGCGAGCTCTAACTCCCACACGGAATCTTTTTCTCCCGAGGCCGATATGATGACGGCGTCCGTTATGAGTCCTTTGTCGATGACCGGCTTGTACGCTGAGGCAATCTGACGGAAATTGCTCTCATCGGCAAAAATCGCTGCTTTGCCGGAAAAAAGGATCTTTCCGGTATTGATGGCATTACCACTACCCACGACAAACGGAAGGGAATATGTGCTAATATCAAGCGCCGGGGGTGGTGTCTTTGTAAAAAAATCCAAAGCTTCCAGGACGGTTGTATCGAGTGTCGGAATATGCATAATGTTCCCCTTTCTAATATGAAATAAGCACTTCAGTATCGGGTAATGACGATGTTATGGTGTATGCCGCACATCCCGCCGGGATAAACACCGAGTGCCCGGTAGTGACCGTCACTGATACACCGCCCGCTGCCACGGTCATTGCACCCGACTTTACGAAAACATGACGGAACGTCTCCAAAGCCGATTCAAAGAGCGACCCGGATTTACCAAACGTTACCCGGTCCATAGAATAATACTTAGTTTCCAATATTCGATCATGCGTATACGCACTGGTTTGTGCGACATTCTTTGCCTCTCGCATATGTGTTTTCGGATCATTCGCAGCAGGACTCCGGTCGGCATACGCAAAGTATTCGGCGATCTGCAGCGGTCGGAGCTTGCCATCCTTTGATATTTTTCCCTTATCAAAGCTGCGGAGTGTGGCGACGTCATCCATCACATTAAGTTGAATTTCATACAACACATTACCCAAAGGAATAGCAGCGAGGTCTTCTTCCCATGAATGATGGATACCACAAGGGGAAAGGTCAAGTAATGTTCCTTTTTCTACACGCAAAACATTGACGTATTGCCATGGATTTGCCTCTTTCACCAGCTTCGCAATAAGCGTCTTGGCATCTTCATAGCTGAGTGACCCATCACGTACCCGGGCGGCAACTGACTGCATCTCTGTATCCAGTTTGGTAACCGCGCCCTCGTATGCCCCCCAATCTACATCTTTTCTGACGCCGCAGGTAATAAGTCCTGGCTCAAAGTAATACCAGGATTCCGGCTTTGGTTTCCAACGGTCATTTTTCACCCCATCAGGAATATGAAGTTGAAATGAATTGCCAAGCGCTTGAGTAAATTTCAGCAGTAAATGCATCTTGGCACCATAGGTACTGACGATACGCTTTCCCAGTACCGCATCCGGATCTGCCGCTATGAGGTCAGCTAACGCCATGCTATTGGGGATGACTGATTGCTGTTCGACCGATTTGTTATCAGCGATTTCACCACTAAACTGTGCCTCCTCGCTTGATAACGCAAACGAAAGATTGCTCTTATCATACAGTTCATACGACTGACCGATTTTTTTGCCGGCAAGATAAGGCGTATCCTGCCATTTTTTTGACTCGGCAATGTACGTGCCACCCCACGTGGGTTGCTCGATAAGCTTCGGAATGACCAGATATGGACGCAGCTGTTTTGTATCCATAAGGAACTGTTGTTACTCTAACGCTTTTGTGTTCACTCCTTCACTGAAATTTACTTCAGGAACCTTATGCAGGATTTCCGACACCTGGTGTTTCAGGTTGTCGTATGCTTCTACTGTTTTACCTTCAAATTTGATGGTGAGATATGGCCCGTTTTGGCTGGCTCTCACAATCAACATTTCTTTTTCGGTATCCATACGTACGCCGTCTATTTCGACATATTTTGCATTGGGATACAGCTTTTTCATCTCGCCGCCGATTTTATCCGTGACGATTTGGAATTTAACTGCGTCGGGGCATCCCACTTTTATTTCCGGACTGGAAACGTATTTTGGAAGCTCATCAATGACTGCCGCCAGTGTTTTGTCGACACGGGTAAGATACGCCAGCAAACGGAGCGTGGCGATAGCACCGTCATCATGCCCGTAGAAATTATCCATAAAAAAGAAATGTCCGGATAATTCACCACCAAACGGTGAGCGTGCTTCACGCACTTTCGCTTTGATAAACGAATGCCCTGTCTTCCACATCACCGGAACCCCGCCGTAAGCGCGGATGACTTCATCTACCTGCTTGGAACAAAGCACATTGTAGATAATGTTTGCGCCGGGCAGGTAAGAAAGCACATCGACGGAAAAAATAGAAACGAGCACGTCGTTCCAAATAAGCCTACCGGTGTGATCGACGATACCGACACGGTCTCCGTCGCAGTCATACGAAAAGCCCATATCTGCTTTTTCTTTGACGACGCGCTCTGCTAGTCTTGTTTGCACCTCATGCTCGGTGGGATCAGGGGTACCTACGGGAAAATTGCCGTCCGGCTTGGTGTTTTGTTCGATAACTTCGCAACCTACCGACCGCAATATATCGGGTAAATAAATACCCGTAGTTGCCGCGCAGGAATCGATAACAACCTTAAAACGCTTTATAGGATCAATCCTGCGTTTGAGATCGTCAATATACTCCTGCTTTATATCTTTTTGGATAACCACGCCTTTTGGCGCCCGGGTAACAAATTTCCCGCTTTTCACGAGATCCCGAAGCTCGATAATTTCTTCGGAAAGCATGGTTTCGGAAAAGCCCATACCGAATTTAAATCCGTTGTATTCTTTAGGATTGTGGGACGCGGTAATCATGACGAGCCCTTTTGTCCGGAAATAGTAACCGGCAAAATAGGAGATTTGTGACAGCGTCATACCGATGTCATATACCGTAATACCCGAATCAGTGAGTCCCTTGACCATCGCATCCCGGAATTCAGGACTAGAAAGCCGACAGTCATAACCCAATACACAGTCGTAAATACGGCGCTGGAGTAGCCATGTCGCATAGCCCCGCGCGAGGAGCTCCACATTTTCTGTGTCTAACTCACTTCCGACTAATCCCCGAAGGTCGTACCCGCGAAACACATGATCTGGAACATTTGTTGCCATAATACCTCCTTTTAGAGATTGATAATGAGTTGCTCTAATTGTTGCGTAAGCGTGAAGGGCGAGGCGCTCGATTTAACCGCAATATCAATAGCGAGTAAGCGTTTATGCATACGAACGAGTTGTTCAATCGTAAAATGCCGCGCTTGGGAAGTCAAGCGCCCCGCCTGCCACTCTTGCAAGCCCTCCGGAATTATCCCATCCTTCAACTGGATAAGCTGGCGCACGCGGCGTACAAGCAGCGTAAAGACTATTTCAGGCACGTCATTTTCTACCACCTGAGCAAAGTACGAAAGCGAAGTAGCGGCGTTACCCGGCCGCAGACTATCTAAAAATTGGAAAATCACCACCGGAGTTTTATACAAAAATGCGGTACACTGCGCACCGAGTTTCGTGAGGGTAGACTTCTCAACCTCCTTTTCTTCATACAATACAATATCAGCGTTTTTACCGGCTTCAACTATCTGGGAAAGAGTCGCCGCGAATGATTTTTCGCGTTTTTTAGCGTTACTGATAAAACCCTCGATAACGACAAATACATCGGAACCAAACAGCGATGACGATTCCATTGCCTGCACGAGCATCGTGCCATCGAGCCGTTTCCCGTTTATCTCACGGACTTCTTTGTTTTTCGCGTGATTTTTGAGCTCGACGAGTTTTGCCCGCGCCGCTTCTGTTTGATCACCGTGTATAAGATACAGCATACGTTTTGTTCCTGTATTATTTTTTCAACTTTTCTGCAGCTTCACGAAGTAAAGGCCTATTTGTTTTCGGATAGCCAATAATACCAGACGCTTCTCCCCACGGCACCCATTTTGCTTCCGTGATACCTTCTTCTGTCTGAGGCTGTACTTTTTGCAGGGTAGTACTCCGGAAAAGGAAATAATGTACTGTTTTCCGTATCGCACCCTTACGGAAATACCAGTACATAACCGGCGTGAGTTCAGAAATAAAGGTGAGGCGCTTCACCCCAACTTCTTCCTCTATTTCGCGTAGAGCGGTTTGTTGTAAATCTTCGCCTTCTTCTATCTTACCTTTCGGAAACGTCCAGAGACCCTTCATGTCTTTCATGAGCAAAACATACGCCTGCCCCTTCCTGAAGCTCACAATGATACCGCCAGCTGAAGTTTCTCTATTCATGATTTTCGTGTTAGCAAAAACAATACGTCTCCGGCGTTTACTGGTTTATCAACCAAAAGTCCGCACACTTCTCCGACTGCCACCTCTGAAACAGCAGTATAGGCAACCTGAAGTGAAACGACGTCCTGTACAAATGCAGTGTCAGAACCGGAAATTTTCACTTTGTCTCCCACTTTCAGCGCCTGATTAAGCACTTCGACGACTGCGATATGCAGGGCATCATAGTAGCGGGTTACCTTGCCTATCGGGATATCCATGGCTGATATCACCCTTTCTTATTGTAATATGTCTTCCCTTTTAGTTTATCAGGTAGGTAGCTTTCGCTGGTATATGCCCGGTACCCTTTGCCGTAGTCTAGGTCTTTCATAAGTTGGGTAGGCGCGTTTCGGATTTTGAGCGGTATAGGCAGATTCCCGTACTTTTTAACGTCATCGAGGGCAGCAAAGTACGCATCATAGGCACTCCGGTCTTTTTTGGCAAGGCATAGGTACACCACGCCGTGCGCCAAATTTTCCTGACATTCGGGGTAGCCTATTTTATGGCATGCCTCAAAAACCGCGTTTGCGACCACAAGTGCGGTGGGTTGCGCCATACCGATATCTTCGGAGGCAAATACCACCATGCGGCGCGCGATAAACAGTGCGTCTTCGCCAGCGTCTACCATACGGGCGAGATAGTAAAGCGCCGCATCGACATCAGATGACCGCATAGATTTGATAAATGCGCTTATCGTGTTGTAATGCTCTTCGCCCACGCGGTCATACTGGAGCATTTTCCGCTGAGCGGCTTCTTCGATGTCTTTGATGGTTAATTTTTTGCTTTTGACGATGGACGCGGCGATTTCGAGCGTGGTGAGCATCGCTCTCGCGTCACCGTTTGCCACCTCGAGCAAAAATTTCCTGCCTTCATTATCTATCGTCTTTTTTACGTACCCAAGTCCCCGATCGAGAATTTTGGTAAGAGCCATGGCATCTAACGGCTTTAACACCAGCACCCGGCACCGCGACAGCAACGCGCTGATTACTTCAAATGATGGATTTTCTGTCGTGGCGCCAATAAAGATAATCGTGCCCTTCTCGACATGGGGCAGTAGTGAGTCCTGTTGTGCTTTATTAAACCTATGTATTTCATCAATAAAAAATACCGTTCGTTTGCCGGTAGTGTCCAGCCGCTTTTGCGCTTCAGAAACAATGCTGCGAAGTTCCGATAGCGTCGTGTTGACCGCGGATTTAGCGACAAACTCCGCCTTAGTGAGAGTTGCCAACAAATAGGCAAGCGTCGTTTTACCACTACCTGGCGGCCCCCAAAATACCATGGAGGGTAAAAACCCACTGGTTAAAAATTTCCGGATAATCCCTTGCTCACCGACGAGGTGATCCTGCCCTATAACATCATCGAGGGCTTGTGGACGCAGGATGTCGGCAAGTGGTCTGCTGTCAGCCATTTCTAGCGCTTATGCTACCACTTTCTCCCATGGGAAACTAGCTCGCCCGAAATGACCATACCGCGCGGTTTCACGGTATATAGGGCGGCGTAGTTTCAGCCCTTCTAGGATACCCGGCACAGAGAGGTCGAGGAGTTTCCATGCAAATTCCTCTATCTGTGCCAGAGACTTTTTCTCAGTACCGAATGTTTCAATTGCCTTCCCAAGTGGTTCCCGTTGGCCGATGACATAGGCAACCCGGATTTCTACCCGGTCAGCGAGCCCTTTGGCGACAATATTTTTGGCGATAAAGCGAGCGGCATACGCACCGCTCCGGTCAACCTTGGTCGGGTCTTTGCCGGAAAACGCACCGCCACCATGACGGGAAAAGCCTCCGTAGGTATCGACAATAATTTTACGCCCCGTCACGCCAGTGTCAGACGCCGGCCCGCCGATTTCCCATTTGCCTTTACTGCCGTTGACGATCACGTCGTCGATCGCGGGTGCATTCATTTTGTATTTTTTAAGCACCGGCTTGACCACTTTGTCATACAGCGCTTTTTTAAGTTGTGCATTACTTATTTTCGGGTCATGGGGCACGGCAAGCACAATCCGCTCAACTCCCACGGGCTTGTTATTTTCATAAATCACTTTTACTTCACTTTTGCCATCGGGGCGAAGATACGGCAGAATTTTTTTCTCCCGCGCTTCGTCCATCCGCTCTACCAAGCGGTGCGCAAGGACGAGCGGCATAGGCATGTACTCCGGCGTTTCGTTGGTCGCGTAGCCGAACATCATCCCCTGGTCTCCCGCGCCGCCATCATCTACTCCCACCGCTATATCAGGTGATTGCTGATGGATATAGACAGAAATCGGCGATTTGTATGAGAAATTGTAGACGCCGTTGGTATACCCTAGGGATTTGATCGTTTTCCGGGCGATACCCTCGTAATCCAGCTTTTTCTTGCACGTTACTTCTCCTGCGAGCACCACGCGATCGGTGGTTACGAGCGTTTCTACTGCTACCCGTGCTTTCGGATCAGCTGCAAGTGCCGCGTCGACAATTGCGTCGGAAATCTGGTCACAGATTTTGTCGGGATGCCCGCTTGCCACGGACTCCGATGTGAAGTGGGTAATGGTTTTCATATGTTTCCTTTCTCGCCCTGATAGAGCAAAAAAATACCCCGCCAAGCGGGGTACTATTTTTCCCAATGCAAGGCTAATCATTCCCCGCGGTTACGGGGTCTCTTTTAAGCACCGCGATCTCATTGACTCGGTTGCTGGATGGTTACGGAGGAGTCTCCTTTACCCCGCCTGTGGCGGGGCCATCACTCTTGATTTATTCACTTGTGATCTAAGGTACTCCTTTAAGTAAAGGAGTGTCAAGTAACCATTTCACGCTTCACCTGTTCGGTAAATGACACATCAGGCAGCCCCTGTACGCCGCCAAACGAAATACGGTCGAGCACTTTTTGCTCCATATTCACCATCCGGGCGGGATAAATCACAAAATCACCGAATCTATCCTGGATAGCGTCGATCGCCCGGGTGATATCGCGGCCTCTGTTCTCTTCGGGGAACAATGATACCTGCATCTCGGTGTCCCGGTGTAATGCGTAACAATACACCGCCAGTAGTTTCACCGGTTGTTCGGGCGCGTGCATAAGCATCGAACGCATAGCGGTATAAAAATCCAGATCAGTAAACAAGGCAAACGATTTTTTCTCCTGCGTGTGCCAGTGGGTGTGATCGGTAAACATGGTAGAAATCCCTACGCCATACGCTACAAATCCGTCCGCCCGCAGACGCCTGCCCATTTTCATGGTGAGTTGGGCAAGTATCTGCCACAACCGGGGGTCATGGGTTGTACGTGCGGTACCCAACACATACGACTGACCGAAGCTCTTCTGATCTTCTCCAGTATCCTTCTCAAACTCTTTGTACATGCTCCCGTCTTCGTATCCATGCAGCCGGAGCCACCAATGGTAGCCGGTGACAGAACGGAAGGCGCGCTTAAGATCAGTAGCACTTGCCCGGTAAAATGCCAAAGGAGTGAGAATGCCCGCAGCTTTGAGCCTGTTACTGTTGCCTTCCTTGATGCCACAAAAATCAGTAAGCGTCATACGGCTAAACGTATCGACAATGTTTTCGCGGGTAATGGTGACCAATCCATCCGGCTTCTGTAATCCAGAAGCTACTTTTGCTAAATAACGGTTAGGAGCGATCCCACAGGAAACGGTAATCCACTCACCGATCTCCGCTCTAATCCTCATTTTGATTTCTCTGGCTATATCTTCCATCGATTGATGGTGTAATGCCGGTGTATCCTTAAGGTTCATCACCATCTCGTCGATAGACTCGACGCTGATATGCGCGGTATATGACTGGAGCAATCCCAACAGCTGCCGGTTCACGATGCGGTACTTCGGCGGATCAGGCGGCAGCACCACAAGGCGCGGGGCGATCATTTTGCCTTCTTTCACCCGCATGCCTGTTTTTATCCCCAGTTTTTTGGCTTCACGGCTTGCCGCTAAAATACATCCGTAATCTTTTACATACGCGGCAACCACCACCGGCTTCCCCCGCAACAACGGATTTGCCTGCTGCTCCACCGTCGCGAAACAGGAATTGATGTCTACATGCATCGTGGTAGGCGGGATAGGGTTAAAATCCATAGCTTAATTGGCCGTATCCACTTCAAGCAACGTCCATGCCAGTGTTTCACTATTCATGACCAATTTAAAAAACGTACTGCCATCACTCACCGAAAAGATATGGAATAGCCGTTTCCCTTCCCACACGGTGTGGTGTAATCCTATGGTGGTAATTTGGTAGCGCCTCCCATGCCAATACAGCCCGTATGGGAGGACTTTTCGGGTCTTATGGTTACTCCAGAGAGTGACGGAAACCGGTTCGTTTATTGTTTCGGACATAGGGAACAAAACCATAATAAACCCGAAAATAGAGGCGGTCAACTAGGCGTAACTGTATCAAATAATATGAAAATAAACCGAAAATTGGATTTGCATCACACAAACGAACGATGCGTAATTTGAACCAGCTATTTACCCTATAGTATAATAGAGGCTTCGTATGACACCCGAAAACATACAGATAGTGCGATATCAGCCGGATGACCACCGGCCATTGCTTCATTTCCTGAATGGTGGGGCGCTTAATGAAGTCTATCTGGCGGACGTTTGCGCGAACGGGAGATTGTTACGATTTTAAAATCTGAAGATAATACAGTTGTCCCTCTCCTTGACGGCCGAGAATGATCAATCCCTGCTTTTTTCATTATTTCCGATTCGGTGAGTGTTGAACCCGGACGGACAATAGGAACAATCACCCCATTTCTGCGACCCACGGCGATAATGTCAGGAGATTCATCTACTTTAACCGCCATGTCCTTCTCACAATGGGAGCGTATAAAGATTGCTATAGCTTCCTTTAAACTAAAGCCCATACGTGAGGTATGTTACCAAAATAGCCAGAAAATTGCTATTCCGGCGGGCTTCTGCTATACTTCTTTCTGCACTTGTATTGAAACAATACATCTGCTTATCGAGTTAACAGTTTGAGAAGTTAAGAGAAAAAACGCCCCAAGATAATATCTTATAACCTGCGTCTTTTCCCCTTTTCAGGTTTTTTCATTTCATAAGCAGTTCTTTTGTTTCAATCTCGTGTATTCCAGAAAACCTATGTATAAAAGCAATCAGCGGTCATTTCGTCCACAAGGAGGTTATCGTGGTAACCGGGGTGCCGGAGGTGGTGGTGACCGGGGCGGCAGACACATGCGCACCGTACCCAAAAGCGTCATTTTGGCGGTTATCGCACGGAGCCAAAACACCGCTGGCGTGGTGGACACAGAAGAAGTACCCGTTGTGCACGCGTTTTCTGACTTTGCACTAAGCCCACAGCTGTTGCATACAATTTCCGCCAAAGGATTTAAAGCGCCAACGCCCATCCAAGACCAGGCGATTCCGGCTATCCTTGCCGGCAAAGATATCATAGGAACCGCGAATACCGGCACCGGGAAAACCGCGGCGTTTTTAATCCCGTTACTTCAAAAAATTTCGCTTGACCGCAACCAGCGCGTGCTTATCATCGCGCCTACCCGTGAACTCGCCGTACAAATACACAAAGAATTCCGTGACTTTTCCAAAGGATTGTCACTTCGTAGCGCTATGCTTATCGGCGGTGCCAACGAATGGCGTCAGCGCCAAGATCTGAAACTTGATCCGCATGTGGTGGTGGCTACCCCCGGCAGGCTCAAAGACTTTATCGAATCCCGTTATATCCGTTTGTCGGCGTTCCGCAACGTTGTATTGGATGAAGCAGACCGCATGGTCGATATCGGGTTTATCAACGATATCAAATACTTCATATCGCTCCTTCCGAAAGAACGGCAATCACTGTTTTTCTCGGCTACTATATCAGGCAGGGTCACGGAAATACTCGACAGTTTTGTAACCAATCCGGTCCGCGTCTCTGTCCGGACTGAAGATGCGGCAACAACCATACGCCAAGATGTAGTTCGCGTGCCCAATAGAGATGCAAAAGTAGAAGTGCTCCACGATTTACTGATCAAAAAAGAATTCGGCAAAGTACTTATCTTTGGCCGCACCAAATGGGGCGTCCAGCGGCTCTCCGACGAGCTCGTCAAACGGGGCTTCCGCTCGGGAGCTATCCACGGTAACAAGCGGCAAAACCAGCGCCAGTATGTGCTAGAGCAATTCAAGCGCAGTGAAATCCAAATACTGCTTGCTACCGATGTCGCGAGCCGCGGATTGGATATTCCCGATGTTTCCCACGTCATTAACTATGACCTGCCGGAAACACTGGAAGATTACATCCACCGCATCGGCCGCACGGGACGCGCGAACAAACGCGGTATCGCCCTCACGTTCGTCGACTAACTCCTCTTTTGCATCAAAAAGATTGACATAGCGGTCAAACTTTATATAATAGCCCATAACCATGGCGAGAGGCGAACTTCGTGTCGCTCCGGAAATTGCAGGTGGTAAAATTGATAAAGCCAAATCCCCCTTGTTCCGCACAACCCTAGACACAGCATTGTCCGGCATACAACGCCGACCCTTTACCCTGGTCGTTGATTTGCGCAAGGTTACGTACATGAGCTCATCGGGTACCAAAGAACTGCTTGGCGCGCAAAAATGAGCGAAAGAACGGGGTGGTCAAATTATTTTGGATATGGTACAAGAACAGATAAGCGACAAATTAGCGTTATCAGGATTAGACATCTTACTTCCTATTAAAAAACGATGAAACGGATAGAGCCTTTTAAAGACGTACCTAACTTACGCGTGCTGTACGAAACCGGCGGACTTCGGGCGGTCGGCCTGGGGCTTGCGCACGTATTTGACCATTGGCGGCTGCAATTTTCCGTACGGCGTTACTTTCAGGCTAACCACCTATCCTCTGGAATGCACCCCGACTCCATCGCAAATGTTGAAGCTGCGCGCCGTGCAGTGAGAAAAGATCATGCCCGTCTGGACGCCTCTGCAGGCAGGCTACATCGGAATGTCCGCCACTCTCACCCCAAAGCTCCAGGGATGCACGGTTAACTTTCCCTTCCCCCACAAAAAAGCCCCGCTTTCGCGAGGCTTTTGTTGATTGGCCTTACGGTCAATATGAGTTTTTACGCTCGTTTTACATTTTTAGCAGATGGGCCTTTTGGACCGTCTACGACTTCGAATGTCACGACTTCGCCTACTTGAAGCTCGTCAAATGTGACACCGACCAAATCTTTGGAATGGAAAAATAGGTCTTTTGATTCGCCGTCTCTGGCGATAAAACCAAATCCCCTATCCGTTTTTGTTTTGATTGTTCCGTTCATGGTTTGTTTCTCCTTTCTGTTGGTATAGTATACCACATATCGCACCGGTTTATCCGAATATGGCTGACCGGGGTAAATCGTCTTGTTTTGGAGCCAATAATCGTGTTATAAGACGTTTGAACGCGTCTATACTTTTGGCGGTGTGTACGGATCCTACAAATACCTCTTTATTGAGCGACTGAAACTGTTTTTCGATAAGTGCTACCCGTGCAGCATCGACTGCGTCGGCCTTGTTGAGAAATATGACTTCCGGTTTCTCCAACAACAACGGGTTAAACTCTTTAAACTCATTGCGCACTGTTTCGTACGCACCCATAGGATTATCTCCCGTGAGGTCGACGAGGTGTACCAGTATCTTCGTTTTTTCTATATGTTTTAAAAATTTGATACCTAAACCTACTCCGCGGGAGGCGCCCTCAATAAGTCCGGGGATATCCGCGATCGGATGAGAACCAAACATGCCGATATTTGGTTCTAGGGTAGTGAAAGGATACGCGCCGATAGCGGGAGTCGCGTGGGTAAGGGCAGCAAGCAGGCTGCTTTTGCCCGCATTCGGGAGCCCGATGAGACCAATTTCCGCGATAAGTCGGAGTTCAAGCGTGACCGTTTTTGTTTCTCCGCCACCGCCTAATTCACGGGTGGTCGGTGCCTGATTGGTGGCAGACTTAAATTTAAAATTTCCGTAGCCGCCGGCGCCGCCACGGGCAATTAAAACCGGTGCATCTTCTGTTTCGATTTCGATTACGTTACCGGAATGTACGTCAGTGACCCTGGTACCGAGCGGTACGTGAACCACAATATGCTTGGCGTTTTTACCAAACCCGTTGTGTTTGGTGCCATGACCACCGTTTTCACCTACAATCTTTTTTTTGTAACGAAACTCACGCAGATCATTTACGTTGGAAGACCCTTGAAACAATACATCGCCGCCATTGCCGCCATTGCCGCCATCCGGACCCCCTCGAGCTTTCATGGACGTGCGTGCAAACGTAGCGGCACCGTTGCCGCCATCACCTGCTTTCACCACCAACGTGACATTATCAACGAACATACCTTTCATTGTACCATCCGGAGCACTTCAACCGGCTAAGCAATTACTGCCCGGGTAAATCCTTGGGGGAAAACGCAAGAGGAAGGAAGATTACAAGCGACGTGATTGTTTGGATATTCCCGTTTGTATCAAGGATAATAACGAGCGGATTATCGGAAAATTCGGCGATAATCTGCCGGCACCTGCCACAGGGCGCTGCTGTCGCCGCGATAGCCCGCACAAACATCCTGCCCTGGGAGGCAATCACCCCCGTGCTTACTGCGTTTTTTATCGCCTGTTCCTCAGCATGTGCTGCTTCCGAATACGTCGCAACCTCAATATTCTGCCCCGTGTGTATGGTTCCTTTCGTATCGAGCACTGCCGCCCCAACCGGAAAATGGGAATACGGCGAATATGTCCGGTCTTTTGCGGCAAACGCGGCGCGTGCCAACACCTCGAGCTTCTCTTGGCCAATGACCCCAGCCTCTGTGGCTATACGGGTCTTCTCTGCGTGTAGATCGTTGTCACTCGGAGTCCAAATCGCATCCTGGATCATACTCTGTATTATATCGTTTATGACGCCGGGCTAAATAGCGGCAGTTTCTTGCCCTTCATGAGCACTCCCCAATCGTGAATTTCTCCGTCACTTCCCGGTGGCGGATTGATCCGTGAGGCCTGCAATACGCACACCACAGAATCCGGGGTTTTATTCTTTTCCCTGATTTTATCTTCCCAAAGCTCCAGCATTGCTAACCCTCCACCGAGATATATCCGGGTCTCATTTTTTCCCGGTCCGTAAATCCTTGTATGCGGATTGATGCGTCCTTCCCGGCCGGTCGAAAGTTTATCTCCCATATCGCCCACCGTAAACGCCCCAAGCGCCTTCATTTCCGGCTGCGTATTCATAAGATAATTCGCACCGGTTTTCTTACTGCCCAATCCGTATGCCAATGCCCCGACACGGATAAGCAGCGGCATCTTCCTATCAAGTGCCCGTTTTACCGCGATGGTAATCCCTTGGGTCGAGGCGACGGCCACGCGTATCTCTTCCAGTGTCCGCTCGCGGTTTCTGCCCAGAGCATCGTCCACTTCCTGATCGCCGAATATCGTCGCTCCTGAAGCCAAACAGTCGTCAAACCTGGTGAGCCGCTTGTATTCATACAGCCCTAACCGTTTTCTGACTGCGGTCGCCCCCTTGGCGCTAAATCCCCCCAGGCAATCACTAACCGCCTTGCGGTATCGCATTTTTTTGTTGCTATCCAACACCGGGTCATTACCGATAATCGTGAGTTCCTGCATGACGGGAGACATCGAACCATTACGGATTTCAATGATTATTTTCCCTTCGCGGTCATTTTTTACCGCGCGGACAATGGGAATTTCATCTTCGGGAGACACAATCTGGCAACTTTTATCAGAGGATATCAACGCGACCGCTTCCTGACTACTTAGCGCGACTCCTTTACCGTCTTCATACGAGAAGTTTTGAAGCTTCAACCCCTCGACAAATGCTTCGGGAGTAAGCCGCGTGCCTTCTGTTGCTTCTACCAGCAGTGAACCAAACAACACCTCCGCGTCGCCAACATTGGGCTTGCCGTATTTATTGGCGCCATGCCATTCCTGGGGAACTTTGATACTATCGCCATCCTGAGCGATACGTACCCGTACCGTATCTGGTGTCCATTGCTCATCAAACCGGCGAAAAATTTCAGCGACGGTGATATCCCGTAATTCGGTTCCTGGTTCTTGTACACGCGACTCTTGTGCGCCAGGCTGTTTATACGAAAGCTGGTTACGCGTTTCTTTGCTCATGTCCTGACCGATAGTAATGGGTTCGCTCAAAAAAAACAACCATGGAAAATTGACGGGTATTACCCCCCACACTTACCAATCCACAGAAAGCATCAGCTATCTAACTGATCCGCCAGGAAAATAATGCAGACAGACGGCAGCGCCAGAGCTTGTATGAGAGGGAAGAAGCCGTGGACTGCGAGGAAAAAACTTGAAGCATTTGTTGCTGCGGGGGTACAAAAGGCGAGACAAGAAGCTCAGAAGATGTTCCCCTAATCAGCCGCACGATCTAACGAGCATGACGCGCCGATCTTATGGCATAAAGACCGTCACCACTGCGTTTCCTTTTCCACCTGCGCAATCGCCCGTTTCCATACGGCGGTGGGAGTAACCAAAAGGCGCGCATCATCAAGCGACCTGCCTTTTTCCTCTAACCCGCGGGCCAAAGCCAATGCACAGGAAAAAAGAGAGTCATCCGTCCCAAATGCCGTACGGATTTGATGAAGCGGTATCACCACCCGCTTAGCCCCACTAGCAAATGAATCATCGATTATTGCTGCCATGCAAAGCCGGGCATCAGCACCGTTCCCGATAACTATTGCTCCTTTGGCGGCGCCGGTGGCCTGCCTAATCTTAGGGCTATCGTCCCGTTTTCCCATTACCCATCCTTGACGCCTACGCTTTTCCGCCAACGGCGCTTGACTGCGAAAATCCCCTTCGCCGACAAAAATACGGATTATCCGTGGACTAGACTCTTTCATAATTAAATAGACACTGTTCTCTTGTATTTTACCGCCTATGTAGGCAAAAGTCTTGTTATTTTGCACCCGGCCGTTAGTATACAGCCATATAGGTGCTCGGTCACTTTGTCACTTGAGCGCCAAAATCGGGGTATAACCTGAGGGTTTCTACCGAATCTAATACACGGTCTATCCGTATATGGCCAAAGAAATGGCTCCGAACCTTCCTAACGGCGCCTCGCCGTCTGAAGTACAACATTTTAGCACGATGGAACCAATTGGTTTATGATATAAAATACTTCTTTCCTGTATTTATTTCAGTAGACTATCGATTTTTGAATATTTAGCGTCTGATTTATAATTACTACGTATGGTATTAGAACTTGGTCGAGAATCACCGATCGTAATGAGTCATCTAGAAACTCTAGATCGTGGTGGACGTATTAAGATTGAACATGGTGAACTTGAGTCATCAGTCTTCGTAATTCAACCTTCACAAAGAAGATACGTCGCCCTTACCACCTATGACGGAGAAGGCAATCCGACTGGCATATGCGATTTTATGAATGTAGCAGAATCTCGATCTGGTATTCTTGAGTCGCCTATTATTAGAAAGCGATCAGATTTTGTTGTTCCAGCCCTCAATCTTCGATTGTTAGCGGATGCCGATGGGTTATATGTCGTTGAAAGACAACGAAAGCACCATATTGGTTCAATACTGTTCTTGACAGCACTTTCTCTTTCAAAAAGATTTGGCTGTACTAGATTTGTGGTTCGAGGTGGTGAATCCCAAGCGGCATGGTATAGCAAGGTTGGTGGGAAAAATACTGGAGCTGGAATTTATTTTGATCTAACAAGAATTAAATAACCCTCTATTTTATTTGGAACCAGCCTCGATTTAGCTTTAAAAGTAGTACCCCGTGCCGGATTCGAACCGGCGATTCTCTGGCTGAAAACCAGATGTCCTGGGCCGCTAGACGAACGGGGCGATATTTACTTGTTAACTATTCCATTTTGATGAGCGCTCACTCGGCCGCTAGCGTCGCGAATACGCGACACTCACCAGCGCTAAAACTCGCTAATATGAACTCGCTCGCTAAGCGCTGGACTGCGAACGGGGCGATATTTACTTATAAACGTGTCCCACAAACCATGCGCGACTATATAAATTGTACCAAAAAATACGGTCAAAGGAAACCGGAAACCAAAAAAATACGCCCGAACCTAAAATCAAACCTGCCAACAATCGGCAAAGTCCGAAAAGGTCCGGGCGCAAAACTGTATATCTCAATCTCCGTGATTGTCATCTCCCCCCTTTACAAACCATATGCAAAACCTTCCAACAAAGCCGAAAAACGCCGAAAATAGCAATACGTAGCTGAAGAATACGAGAAATCGTTCTCCAAGCCATATAATATTCTCCGTCGAATAGTTCCCGTTAAGGGAGGCGAACGAAAACATAAACCTCCAGAGCGCGGCTTCTAACTCGATAGTAAGCCACAGCCAATAACCTTTCTCTATGGCCAGCGCAAACGCGCCGATGAACATGTAGACTAGCATAACGCCCACCGATACTTCCCTATCTCCTTCTGGAAACAAGATATAGGTCAAAAACGGCATCAACAGCGAGATGAGTATGAAGAAATAGACGCTCAATTTCATTTGTTTCTTGTGCTTTTTGGGTTTCCAGTTTCTAGCCATGGTCGGATCCTTTCTTCCCTCTGTAATACACATTGGAAACTATTGCTACTGTCATTGCAACGATCGTCCATACGATAAACATCGAAGCAATAATCAACATAGATGCGATTACATGGATATCTGGTGACATGGATGGAACGGCAGTCAGCATCGTAGGCCATGCGGCGCTAGTCATGCACATAAAGATCCACCAGCCCTCCAAGCCTTTCTTTTGCTTGAGAAAACCAGCTACTCCTGCCCCCGAAAGAAACGGCCAAAACGTGAGCACGCCGGGGAGCGGGTGATCCAAAAAACAATAGATGACCAGTGGCACAACGCCAAATAACAATGTGACATTATAGGTGAAAGTAATACGCGAATTTGTTGGTGTATGAAGCATAGTATCCTAACCTTTCTTTTAAATTTGAGTGAAGCGGTGCATCGCAAAATATGTTTTTGCTCCACACTGCCTCACTCAAATCGTCAGGTATGCTACTTCGACACCAGATTGAGATATGGTAAAGTGCGTTCTGTGAGGCTCGTCAATCAGCCAGGCTATACTGACTGCCGCAAACCAAACAGAGTAGATGAAATTATAGCGTTTTACTCATTCTAACGCCATTTTTCGTGGATTTTTGAAAGTATACCACCATTGACAGTTATCTGCGGGGTAATCGCTCCTGAGTATCTGTTGGCTCCGTGGGGGCAAAACAGGTCATGCGAATATAGTTAACCAACCGATGATGCATGGCGTTGACCGAAGCCGTAAAACTACCGGTTAATTTACGAGTGTTGAGCGGACTATCGGGATTCGTACAGTTACCCGTAGTCATGTAATTTTTCCCGTCATTAAATAGCGTTAACTCGCGTTTTCCCGAACGCTGATAAAACCTACATTGCTCGCAGGGACGCTCCGCTTCCTGCCGTTGAGATCTCATAATACGCTTGTACCATAGTGTACTCACTGTAATTCCCTATTGCAACTTACGGGGTATTTGCTTTTAAATAGTCCAATATGAATGATCAAATCACCGATGCAGAAATCGTAGAAACCGAAGAAACCAATACCGTCACTCCCACACAAGATACCGCTACGGCAGATACCGTGCTCGAGTTGGAGCAGATGATAAAAACGAATGTAAGTGCCATTGAACGAAATAAAACAGAACTTAAAAAACTCAAAGAAATGCTGGAAAGTGCCCTGCTCAACGACAGCACCTATAAAGAAGCAGCAGACAAGGCGAAAGAAGCCGCCAAAGAAAAAGGTAAGGCAAAAATGAATGTCATGCAAAACTCCGCGACCCGCCAGATCGCCGAAAAAGTCAAAGACATGACCCAGGAAAACAAAGACCTTTCCGTCGCTCAGTCCGAATACCTCCGGGAATACGCCCGGCTTTCGGGTACAACCGAAATCGAAGGTGAAGACGGCGAAGTCCGCGAGATTATCTATGTCGCGAAGCTCGTGAAAAAGGCCAGAAGGAATACATGAAGCCGACGAAGGAACCGAAGCCCGCTAAATGGTATTTTGGACTTGTTGCCCTTTTTCTTCTCATCGCCGCGTTTCTCCGTATATGGCACCTCGACCGTATCCCTACCGGTATCGTCATGGATGAGTTTGATTATGTGCTCAACGCAAAATTTGTCTATCACACGGGCTCGAATATATTTAACAACTGGTCACCGTGGTCACTCTCGACGTTCCCGGATGAAATACCCAAAGGAGAACTTACCTACCTTGTCAGCTTGCCATTTGTCGGGCCATTTGGTTTGTCATTATTTACCGCGCGCATAGGATTTGCGCTTATCAGCATCATATCGGTGCTCATCATTTACGGCATAGCTGCCACGCTGTTCGGTCCATGGATAGGCCTTACTGCTGGGTTTATGGCGGCGATAAACCCCTGGAGTGTTTATTTCGGGAGAACCGCTTATGATGTCCCTATTTCCATTACCTTTTATTTACTCGCGTTCCTCTGTCTCCTCAAGCTCCGGGGACCCAAACTTCTCCTGACATTGATCCCCTTGTTTCTCGCGTTTTATGATTACATCGGCACCAAACTCCTGTTTCTCCCCTATGTATGTATCACAGTAACTGGAGTGTGGCTCTTTATCCGCAAACGGGAAGATACGAAATGGTTTGCCCTTATACTGTTGGGTGCTTTGCTTATATTTGGTCACTTTGTATTCCGGGTACAGACGACAACGGCAAGCCTCCGGATAAATCAGCTTTTCACTCCCTTTGACCCCACTATCGCGGCAGAAGTAGACGACCAGCGCAGACTAACACTTACTACTCCTCTTACGACACTTTTTGCCAATAAGCCGGTTGTGTATGTAAAAACCATGGTCGTTAAATTTTTTGGAGCATTTTCACCCGGCATCATATTTACCAACGGGGAAGGAACCGCAACATTTGCACTCTGGGAACACGGGCTTTTTTATCCCTTGGACGCTATCTTTTTGCTGATTGGGGCGGCTCTCCTCCTTACCCAGGCGCCGGCTCTGCTGGCGATATTTGCTGCTGTGATTATTATTGCGCCCATTCCTGCTATTTTTTCAACCGAGGGCACCACGTATGTGCATCGGGCTTCACTCATGTATCCGTTTTTTACCATGCTTATCGCCTACGGCATACACGGAAGCCTCGGGTGGGTCCGACGGCACGCGCGGCCGGTGGCGATAGGAAGCATTGTGCTTTTGTATCTCGGGCTTACCGCAAATTTCGCGTATCTCTATTTTTTCCGGTTTCCTTATTATAATTCCGAATCATTCGGGCTCAGTCAACGGCTCTATTCCCAGTACGCAAAACTCGCTGCGGCTCACAATTATCCCGTTGTTAATGTAACGGATACACCACAGATATATTTCCGAAACTATATGTTTTATTCCAATCTCCCGTCACCGGAGACCATTCCCACTATCCGCGGCAAGATGAAAGCCGAAAATTATATCTGGGACAATACAGTATTTACCAAAGAATGTCCCACAAAAGCTGACATTGATGCCGGAAAAACAATCTTTATACTTTCAAATGCTTCACCATGCAAAGAGCTCTTTATCAACCGGCCGATGACGGCGATTTCATCCTTATCCGACGGGGGCACACTGTACATGCTTTTTAACGACATGCTGTGCAGCAACTACGCGCTTTCGCCGTATCCTGCAAAATTTACAATGGATGACTTTGCGGTAGAAAATCTGAGCGAAGCAACGTTCTGCGAAAAATATATCGTCCGCTATACCGATCCGCTGTACCGGCCGCAAACGAGCGAGGGAAACTGGGCTACGCAATAACAAACGTATCCCGCCGCTTCATCACCAAAAACCATTCTTCTTTGGGTAATTGCATCCAGCGCTTTATCGCCCGCTCCGCGTCTTTTTCCTGAGACACATGGCACTTCGCGGCGGCGACCTTTTGGGTAAACACCCCTGAAATATCTACGATCATATCCACCTGTTCGCGCAAAAAGCCGGGAGGGAAATACACAAAATATTCCCGCATCGCGTCGCTTACCGTCCGGTTCGTGCAGTTATACCAAATGGCGTCAATCGATGGATTTTTCTCGTAAACGTAACTTGTAATCATCGCGGTCGCCACATGGTCAAGATGTCCCGATATCCCACGAAGCTCAGTGGTAATAAGGAGCGACGGATTGTATTTTTCCATAAGTTGCTGGAGCTTGTCCGCGACATCGTGATAGATATTGTTATTCAGTGTGCCATCCTGGTATCCCAACATATGCACTTTGGAAACGCCGAGTGCCCGGGCGGACGCCGCCAACTCTTCTTTCCTGATGTGAGAAAGCGTCTTGCCTCCTATGGGGTGAAACCGCGGGTCAGATGCTCCGTCGGTAACGCACACGACGTGAACATCTTCGGTTTTAGCGAGTATCGCAAGCGTTCCTGCGGGACCGAACGCTTCGTCGTCTGGATGCGCGATAATACAAAATACAGTCTTTTTCATACCGAGTTGTGAAATTTCGACCGTTGTTTTTTACGATGACGAAATTTCAGTGTTCTTTCATGCTACAAGCATTTCTTGATATATTCAGGTAATATTATATTCCGACAACGAAACGAAATCGTGTCGAAATTCTACTACCCGGCATGGCTGTGGTCTATAATACACATATGCAAACGTTCACGCAATTTGATGACCGCCTTACCGCACTCTGGCAAACCGCCCTGACAAATGAAGCCGCGCCCATGCCGTTTTACCATTTCCCGTGGCACCGTCATTGGCATACGACACTGGGACAACCGGAAAAGCTGCTGATTATTGCCAAAGACGGACTGATATTTCCGCTCGCAATCAGAGATAATGTCGCGCATTTTACGGGCGGCGAAGAAATAGCCGATTATCTTGACGCCATCGGCGATAATGCGCAAAAAGCTCACACATGGCAGCACGTCCTTCCGTTTTTGAAGGAACAAGGGGCAGAAAGCCTGGTACTCCGCAATATACCCGGCACTTCCGGAACCCTTACGTTTTTTAAACATCAGAATTCAGAAATTACCGAAGAAGACACGACTCCCACCATACCACTCGCACGCTCCTGGGAAGCTTACCTTTCCTCACTCGGCCGCAAAGAACGGCATGAACTTCGCCGTAAAATGCGCCGCTTTGAAGAACAGCACGGCACACTCTCTTTAACACAAGCACATCCCATCGATATTGACCTGCTTCTGCGTCTGATGAAGGAAGACCCGAACAAAAAACAGTTTTTGACTAGCGAAATGGAACTGTTTTTCCGTGGTTTACCCGGTGTGGCCGCCGATCAATTACTGCAATTTGTGTTGTACAAAGAAGACAAGCACATCGCTACCACATTAGTATTCCGTGTTGATCAATCGCTGCTTTTATATAATTCCGGCTACGACCACGCGTTCGAGGGTTCTGGTCTATACCTCAAAATCAAACTGATCGAATGGGCGATCGCAAACAATATAACCTGGGTAAACTTTCTTCAGGGGAGTGAACGGTACAAATACGATCTCGGAGCCGTGGACGCCCCGGTTTATAAAATTACAGCATTGCTCTAGCGGTTGATAGACCTGATCGTAACGCTGCCGCCTATCCACCCATAGTGGCGTAACGAAAATTATTTGTTATAATACCATTTGTGACAAAAATTCCGCACTTGACGACCCACAAAGCCGCCGAGCTGCTCGCTAAGTATGGACCCAACGCGCTTAGCGAAGCGTCTGCACACTCTCCGATCACGATATTTATAGAACAATTTAAAAATATTCTCGTACTCATGCTCATGGGAGCCGCGGGATTATCATTTATTTTGGGCGACGCGCTGGACGGCGTACTGATCCTCACGATTTTAGTACTTAACGCGATCTTGGGATTTGCCCAGGAATTTAAAGCGGAAAAAGCACTTGCCGCGCTCAAACGGATGACTGTCGGCATGGTAAAGGTCTACCGCGACAACGCAACGGTAGAACTTCCTAGCACGGATATTGTTCCCGGCGACATCATATTCCTTGAGGAAGGTGACAAAGTGCCGGCGGATGCCGTACTCATCGAAGCGCTGCACGTCGAATTTAACGAAGCCGCCCTTACCGGCGAATCACTGCCGGTCGAAAAAAATACCACCACGGACGCCGAAATATATATGGGTACCATCGTCACAAGGGGTAGAGCGACCGCCAGAGTGACGAAAACAGGCATGCGTACGAAGTTCGGCTCTATCGCAACGAAACTCGGCGAAATCAAAGACGAAGAAACCCCGCTGGAGAAAAAAATGGCAGTCTTAGGGAAACAACTCGGTGTCGTCGCGCTGTCTGCAGCTGGTATTATTTTTGCCCTTGGGTTTATCAGGAGAGATCCTCTTTTTGAATCGATATTGACCGCTATCAGTCTCGCGGTCGCCGCGGTGCCCGAGGGATTACCCGCCGTGGTAACGATTACGCTTGCGGTCGGCACGCAGCGGATGGCGAGACAACGGGCCATACTACGCAAACTTTCTGCCATAGAATCTTTAGGGAGCGTTACGGTGATCGCGACCGACAAAACAGGCACGCTTACCCAAAACGATATGCGGGTCACCGATGTATGGATGGCTGGCGCGGCGCATAAAATAACAGCCCTCCAGGCCAAACGGCCCGCGCATATCGACGAACTATTGGAAGTCGGGGTGCTTTGTAACAACGCGAGCCTTTCCCTCGCCTACCAGGGAGATAAACCCGCCGTCATCGGCGACAAAACCGAAGGCTCTTTACTCCTCTTTGCCCATGACGTGAAGCTTTCCCCAGAAGAATTCCGTGACGATGGAAAGCTCGTCGAAGAATTTGCGTTCACTTCGGTACTGAAAATGATGACCGTAATATGGAAAAAGGGTTCCAAAACCAGCGTACTTACAAAGGGCGCTCCCGAAGCAATCCTGGCAATTTGCGACCGGTACAAGACGGGCGAGAAAATTACTGCGCTAACGCCTGAACAACGGAAGAAAATAGAGACTGCTTTCCGCTCATTTGCGTCCAAGGGACTTCGGATGATTGCGTTCGCCAAAAAAGATATCGTCTGGAAAAAACAATCCCGCGAACACGTCGAGAACGGTCTTATTTTCCTGGGGTTTGTCGGCATCGCGGATCCGCCCCGCCCGCAGATAGCCGACGCCGTACGTCTCGCGCAGCGTGCTGGTATATCCACGGTGATGATCACCGGTGACAACGAACTGACCGCGCAAGCGATCGGCGCGGAGATCGGTCTACTCAAACGCGGCGATCAGGTGTTAACCGGCGCGCAATTTGAGTTGTTGTCCGATACGCAGGCGATGAAAGCACTGGAAAAAACCAGAATATTTGCCCGCACCACCCCTGAACAAAAATACCGTATCGTCAGCCTGCTTCAAAAAATGGGACACGTTGTGGCCGTCACCGGAGATGGGGTCAACGACGCGCTTGCACTCAAGCAATCCGACGTCGGGGTAGCGATGGGGATCACCGGCACGGATGTTGCCAAAGAAGCGGCGGACATGATCATCACGGATGATAACTACGCATCACTCGTCGTCGCCATCGAAGAAGGACGCACAATTTTTGACAACATCAAATCCACCACCAAATATCTTATTGGCTGCAACTTAGGGGAAATCGGAGCAATCACTGGAGGAGTGCTCTTGGGGTGGCCGTTTATTTTGAGCCCGCTCCATATCCTGTATGTCAACCTCGTGACCGACGGGTTGCCAGCTATCGGGCTTTCCCTGACACCCAAACAGGGCGATATCATGACCCAGAAACCACGGACCGAAAAGTCGATATTTAACAAGCACGATGTTATCTGGTTTATCGAGGTGGGACTTATCACCACTGTCGCGACACTCATTTCGTTTACCATTGGTTCACAGGAAAGCATCACCCTCGGCCGCACACTCGCCTTCCTTGCTATTATATTGGCCCAGCAGTACATCTTTTACGATATCGCAAGCCGCAACAAGACCATACTCAAACTTTCGCCCAAGAAATTCCCGTGGATCCTGTTGCCCGTCGTCATATTGATTGTACAAATACTCTTATTGGAAGTACCGGCATTTGAACGTGTATTCGGCACGGTCGCGCCGCCTGCGATGTTTTCAGTCGCGAGTGTCGCGATAACCAGCCTGCTTCTGATCGCATCTGAGTTCCGCAAGAAATTTGCCCGCCATTTGTATTACCATCATTAAGTAGCGTCCTCATTTTATGAAACCGAAAAAGACTGTCCCAAAAATCGGTCTTGCACTAGGCAGCGGAGGGGCGCGTGGACTTGCCCATATCGGTGTCATCAAAGCACTTCTTGAGCATCACATACCTATAGACATCATTACCGGTGCGAGCGCGGGCGCGCTTATCGGCGGCATGTATCTTTCGCTCGGATCTATCGAAAAAGTAGAACACATCGCCAAATCCTTAACGTACAAAGATATCATTGCCGCGTTTGCAGACTTTGGCTCCAAGTCCGGTCTTATCCGCGGACTCAAACTGGAGCAGCATCTTACCCGTTTGATAGGGAGGAAGAATATCGAGGACTTGCCGCTCCCCTACGCCGCAATTGCCACAGACATGAGTAGTGGCGAAGCGGTGACGATAAATCACGGTAGCCTCATCAAGGCAATCCGTGCGAGTAGCTCTGTCCCGGCGCTTGTCGATGCGGCATTTTTTGGGAAAACCTATTTAATCGACGGAGGCGGCTCTAACCCGGTGCCAGTGAGTGTCGCCCGTGACCTCGGGGCAACCTACGTCATCGCCGTAAATTTGGATACGTATGAGTTTATCCGCACCACGAACCCGGACAAACGGCCGTCCGCGGCGGACGTTGGAGTGGCTGCCGTCTGGATGCTCCGGTACAATCTCGCGAAGCAATTATGTAAGGACGCGGACGTGACCATTACCCCACCCGTGGCCTCAACATCGTCTATCAATCTCACCCAGTTCCTTCACGGCGAGGCAATAATCCAAAAAGGATATGACGCGGCTATCGCGTCGCTTCCCGCCATTATGCAGGTACTCCACACTGCCGGAATACGCGTCCAGCAACGATGAATTTACCCCGTGCCTCTTCTTTGCTATAATCAAAGCTGAACGATCTGATTTGTGTTCCACACAAGTTAAGGTAGTCTCTCCATAATGGGGTCTATAGCTGAACCCCGATAAAATCGGAGCAAGCGGTAGAGCCTCGATTGAATAGGAGTATGGCAAGATCTATATGGCGTGATTGTATATTCTATGGAATAGATCAACAGATCGCTTTTATATTGGATCAACCATTAACCTAAAAAGAAGATTACTACAACATAATAGCGGAAATACCAGAACAACACGATTGTTAGGAACTAAAGAATTGGTTTACACTGAAGAATACACGACTGAACTTGAAGCGAGAAACAGAGAAAAACAAATAAAGTCATACAAGAGTAAGAAGTATATTAACGAATTGATACACGGGCCTGTAGCTCAACGGTAGAGCAGTAGCCTTTTAAGCTATTGGTTCTGGGTTCGAATCCCAGCGGGCTCACAAGTATCGTAAGGTTCAGCGCGACCCGTTCGCCTGCTCAAAAAAGACCGATAACACCTGCTAATTTTTCTTCGATTTGTTCGAAATCGAGTTTTAGATCCTGTAATAGAGGGATTAACCCCAATGGGACACTCCGTTTTAAGACCACGAGAAGAACACCCACGCCTGTAGATGTCGTTATTTCTGGATAACTATCGTTTTATTTGTCAGAATAAACTTCGTTTTGATGAAAGTGAGTGCCTCTTGTCGCTCCTCAGCCGTCCCCACTTGGAGGATATGGAGGAGATAGTTTTTTGTCATATCGTTTTTGTCGGCTGTGCTTTTAGGAATTCTTTCATATTCTCCCAAGTGACCATCTAAAAATTCCTGATGTAGGACTTGGGACTTGAGACGGTGATATCTCTCGATATCTTCCTGGATTTTTCGTGACACTCCAGCGTTATTAAATTTGATTTTGTCGATATTGACGATTAATTGTTTTATGAGATCGCTTTCGGTAATGTATGGCTCATCACATTCATAATTTAATGATCTGCCACAATGGTAATAAGTGTGTTTGGTGTATCCACCATGTTTTAGTTTCCTGATCTTTTCTTCGGCGGTTACTCCACCTCCACACCCACCACATCTAAAAATACTTTTGAAAGGAAAAATCTTGTTCTTGTAGCCTTTCGGGACTGTTTGTAAAACAGCTTGGACTTTATCGAAAAGTTCTTTTGTCACGAGTGGCGTATGTTTACCTTGGTACCAAGTTCCACTGCCTACAGGGAATTCAAATTCACCATAATAGAATGGGTTATTAAGTGTTGAATAAACCTTACTCAAAGGTATTGGTTTGTCATTCCTAGTTTTAAATCCTATTCTGTCTAGCCAATGTTTAATCGCCCTACCGCTATGACCTTGATTTGCCACCCTTTCAAACATTTGAGTGACAAATGAAGCTCTGTCGGGGTCGAGAATGATTAGTTCGTCCTTGTGACCATCACCAGCTTGATTTAGATATCCTACGGGAGCAATGCTTGGTCTCCATCCCATTGAACACTTCGTTCGCAAACCTCGCTGAACATTTAATCCTTTGTTGTCATTTTCTAACTTTGCCTGTGAACATAGAATCATTAAGAGGAATTTTTCGTTTGGACTGTTTGTAAAACTCTGAGAGTAAGTTTGTATCTTTACCAACTTCCCCTGATCCATGAGATCGACTACTGATCCCAAGTCGCCAGCATTACGGCTCAATCGATCTGGTGCCCAAGTCAAGATTCCATTGAACTTCTTTTGGCGTATTTCTTGGAGGAGTTGAGTAAATACTGGCCGAGAACCTGACATCTTTGCCGAGTGGCTTTCTTTTTTAACCTCCTTAATTTTGAGATTATCTCGCTTCGCTAATGTAAGCATCTCGTCAATCTGAGAATCGATGGACATTGCCTGTCGTTCATCCGACTCTGACGACTTGCGAGCATAGAGACAGTATTCTATTTTTGGTGGTTCTATCGTTGAATTCTGGTTGTACTTTGTACTCATTTCAGGGTACAAGGTACCGCTGGGTCTTGAGGAAGTCTAGCAGAAGAATACAAAAAGAGGGGCTAAGGCCCCTCTTAATGCATCGTGGTTATAAGAAATGTCTAGGTCAGTCCATCTTTTTGATTTCAAATCCAGGTTTGACGAAGTGATAGGTGTCGTAGGCCGTATTGGTATCGGGGAGGATACCGGACACGATCACATCATTTCCAAAGAAGCCTTTAATGGTATCACCCTCTTTGGTAAAGAGTTTCTCATCGGTCATGATCTTGGCTTCATCGTAGCCAATATAGACTGGCAAGTATTTTTTTCCACCAATATAGACCGGGGCAAAGCCGTCTGCAGGGATTTTACCTGCAAGTTCTTTCGGTAGCTCTCTATCCATGGCAAAGAACTTCTTCTCAGTGCCGTCGGGTGTTTTTGCCACCATAATGTTTGCATCAGCCGCTTTTGTATCCATCTTCTCACTGGCTGCCATGGTTGAACTGAACCGGGCAAACTCTATGAATAGGAATGTAAACGCCACCATCATTATGGCTGGGGCAAACTGCGACACATAGTTGCGCTTACCGGGTTTGTACTGCCTCAGTAAGAGGGAGTTGCCGACAACTGAGACGGAACTTAAGGCCATGGCAAGGCCAGCGAGCTCAGGCTTTAAGACCAAGCCGATGAAGCTGAATATGCGTGCGGCAATCGGAATACCGATGACGTTATAAAAGAGCGCAAAGAACATATTCTGCTGGATCTTTGACACAGTGCTCTTGGATAGTTCCAGTGCATGCACAACGTCCCGAAGGTCATTTTTGATAATGACAATGCCACCAGTTTCCATAGCGACATCAGTGCCTGATCCCATGGCGATACCTAAATCTGCCTGAGCAAGCGCTGGTGCGTCATTGATACCATCGCCAACCATGGCGACCTTTTTGCCAGCATCCTGGAGTTTCTTGACTTCATTCGCTTTGTCCTGAGGCAAGACTTCTGCCAGGACATTATCAATACCGACTTGGGCGGCAATAGCCTTGGCTGTACGGGTATTGTCACCCGTAATCATCCAGACTTCGATACCCATCTTCTTAAGGCGTTCTACGGCTTCACGCGAGGTGTCTTTGACTGTATCGGCAACAGCGACCACACCTTCCACTTGCTTCTTGGAAGCGAGAATCATAGCGGTTTTGCCTTGTTCTTCAAGTCTGGCAAGCTTTCGCTCAATCCGGCCAATATCAAGGCCAAGTTTGTCGGCTATAAGTCTGCGGTTCCCGAGATAATATTCGGTTTTCCCGACTTTTCCCTTGACTCCGTGTCCGGGGATTGCGGAGAATCCATCGACTTCGGCAAGTTTGATACCTTCCTCCTGTGCATAGGAGTAGATAGCTTCTGCAAGCGGGTGCTCAGACTGTTTTTCAAGACTGGCTGCGATCATAAGAACGTCGTCTTCGTCAAGCGTGCCATAGTCTTCTACATCTGTCACCTCGGGTTTCCCTTTGGTAATCGTGCCGGTCTTATCAAATACGATGGCATTAATCTTGCTGGCAGCCTCAAGTGGCTCGCCGCCTTTGACCAAAATACCGTGCTCGGCACCAACTCCCGTACCAACCATAATGGCCGTCGGAGTGGCTAAGCCAAGGGCACATGGACACGCAATAACGATCACGGCTGTAAATGCCATGAGTGCAAATGATAGCGTTGCTCCCAAAAGGAAATACCACACTACAAAGGTGAGTAAAGCAACGATAATAACTGCGGGCACAAAATAAGCAGAGATTCGGTCAGCAACAGCCTGAATCGGGGCTTTTGAACCCTGGGCATCCTCAACCAATCGGATGATCTGTGCCAAGGTTGTCTCGCCACCGATACGGGTAGCCATGAATTCAAAGCTACCAACTTTATTAATCGTGCCACCGATGACCATGTCATCAACATGCTTCTCCACTGGCAGACTTTCTCCGGTAATCATGGATTCATCAACAGAGGACGAACCTTTGACGATCACGCCATCGACAGGAACTTTTTCACCCGGTCGGACAACGATAATGTCATCTTTGACGACTTGCTCAACCGGAATATCAAGTGTTTCACCATTTCTTATGACACGCGCGGTTTTTGCCTGCAAACCCATCAGTTTTTTGATCGCTTCGCTGGTTCTTCCTTTTGCTTTTGCTTCCAGGAATTTACCTAAAATAACAAAGGTAATAAGAAACGCTGCAGTCTCAAAGTAGAGCTCAGGAATTTTGGCACCGTTCAATCCGAGGATAGAACCGGTTTGTGCGTTGTAGGTCAGGAAATTGACCAAACTATAGAAATACGCAACCGACGTGCCGATGGCAATCAGACTATCCATATTAAACGTCTTCATGCGCAGCGCAGAAATCATTCCTTTATAAAAACTCGATCCAATAAAGAATTGGACAGGAGTTGATAAGACAAGTGAGACGATTCCAATGTATGGTAAAAGTACCGCCTTAAACGGCATCGCGAAAAAGTCCATGAACATGAAATAGATCATGGGGGAAGACAGCACTAAGCTGACCAAAAACTTCCGCCACATACCTTTAATCTCGCCTTGCTGGCGTTCTGCCTGAGCTTTAGAATCTTCTTGATCAGCAGAAATTGCTCTGTATCCGGCTTTCTCAACTCCGGCGATTAGATCAGTAATCTTTGCAATGGACGAGTCGTGAACAATTGACGCTTTCTCAGCTGCAAAGTTTACTTTTGCATCCGTAACACCCGGAACTTTTTTCAATTGTCGTTCAATAATGGCTGCGCAGGAAGAGCAATGCATGCCCTGGATAACCAAGTTTGTGCGCTCTCCAGATTTTCCTGCAGCTTCGACTGTTACTGGAGCTATGGCATTCGCCACCGTTTCAACAATAGTATTTCGTGTTCCAAAGCGAAGGATTCCCTTAATTGTCCAGAATCCGTCGTCACTTTTGCCAATCTTGCCATCTATCTCAACTTCTTGTGGCATTGTGAACGATACAGGGGCAGAGTGTTGGTCAAATTCCTCACGGCTCAATAATGAATGGCCATTGCCGTTCGTGGTAGGGAAAACGACACCAGTGTAACCTGCGTTTTTGATGGCTGCAATAATAGCAGCATCGGTTACCTTACTACTGGTTGCGACGAGCGATCCTTTACCCGTTTTGGCATCAATAGATATATCCTTAATACCGGAAATCTCTGACAACTCATCCTTAATGAGCATCTCGCATGATTGACAGTGCATTCCTTTGACTTCTAGATTTATTGTTCTGTTCATATGTTTATCCTTCTATAAAATACGGGGTATCCTTCAATACCTCGTTGATTTGTACGTTTGTAATAAGACTCTCGGACATCACATGGGCAGAACCATTCGAAACTGTCACTTCGACGTGCGTCACTCCGGGAAGCGAACCGATTCGTTTTTCAGTTATCTTTTTGCAGGCTGGGCAAGTTAGGCCGGTTAATGTAAATGTTTGTGTGTTCATATAATTCCTTTCGTTAAATAACTTGTATTTGACCCCTAGGTACTCCCATGGCGCAGGTAATGGGATAGGTACCAGTTGAGGTCGGTGTAAATTCAAAGGTGGTTGTTTCCCCTTTGGTAAGCATTTCTACTTTTTTACTTAAGTTTGGAACGGCTACACTCCCCATACAGCCCTCACCATTGTCTTTCGATAGAATTTCAAACTTTACCGGCTGATTGGCTTTGACGGTAAAGGTATTGGGTGAAATATCACCAAGGGCGGTATACGTTGCTTTGATGACCTGTACATTTCCCTGGGTAATAGGTTTCGTCGCAGGTTCGTTGTTATTTTGTAGGGCGGCTGCCTTTTTAGCTGCACCTCCACAACCACATCCTCCCGCACTGCAGGATCCTGCTGATCCTGAGTTTTGCGTTTGTGTGTTTGCTAACGTTGTTTGCTGAGTAGCACCGGCTGATTCTTTATCATCGACGACAGTAAATGATCCGGTATACATACCCATCGAGCACGAGAAGCGGATCGTGCCTGTTTCTTTGGGAGTAAATTCAAAGACGTTTTCTCCAAGCTGCAAACCTTTTCTAATATTAAGCTGTTGAGAGGCAATACTTGCTGCACAGGTATATATGTCTTTGGATGTAATGATCCATTTGACAGGAATGCCTTTCCGGATTGTAAACTTGTTGGGGCTATAACCTCCGGAGGCTTGGGTCATACGCACTTCCTGGACGCCACCAACCATTTTGACGTTTGGATCATTTACGGTATTACCTGCCGCTGCCTTAGTCGTGAAGGCACCTAAAACTTCAGGCGTAACCCCCAAGAGATTAAGACCATTGGTAATGTTAAAGAGTGAAAGCAGTATGACTACTACTCCTGCTGTCTTGAAGAACAGTTTTGCACCGTTTCCTTTTACGACAGAAGTTAAGCCACCGACTCCCAGTAGCCCGGGAGCTGTGCCTAGAGCAAATACTCCCATAGTCAGGGCACCGGTAAGAGGACTTCCAGAACTCATGGCAAAGAGCTGCATAGCCTGGGTAAAACCACAGGGCAAAAAGAATGTGGAGGCACCCATAATTGCAGAGTTTGTATTGCTATACTCGAGTTCAGACTGTTCCTTTATGCCTAAAGCGCGACTGATACCTTTTGGCAAGGTAAATGACACGCGCTTGAGAAATGGGAATATGTCTATAAGCTGGCCACCCAAAAGGAGCATGACTAAACCGACAATTACTGTGAGCATGCCTAGGACTGAGGTAGATAACTGGAATATTGATCCTAAGAATCCAAGTGCGCCACCTAAAACAAAATAAGAGGCAATTCTCCCTAGGTTAAAGTAGATATGCGGCGTAAATTTTTCCATGCCTGTAGCTCGCGGATTCTTCGCCGAGAAGCGGGAGGCGGCACCAAGCACGAGTCCACCGACCAAGGCCATACAGGTAGATACTCCGGCAGTTAAGCCAACGATAAAGACAACAGGTAAGCTGGAATAATTGCCACCGGTAATGGATTTGCCAAGGTCAAATATCCCAAGCGTTTTGGCAACAAAATAGAGAGCAACGGTTATAAAAAAGGCAATTCCTAAGTCAATATAATCCTTGCGGTTTTTGGAGATGAGTGGCATCTTGCCGTCTTCACCGACGACATAGCCAGCGTTTTGAACGGCTGTAGCGACCTCGTTTTGGTCAAGCTCACACTCACAGTCAACATCAGCAACCCCTGTCTTGTGGTTGACGTAGACTTTCTTAACCCCTTTAACCTTACTCAACTCGTCCTCGATTAATATCTCGCACGAGCGGCAATGCATGCCTTGTATGTGAATTTTTTGTTTACTCATTGTTAGAGCATACAAGGCAAGCTATGAAGATTTTATGAAGATTTGCCAATAAATTTTAGCTTTCAGCTATTTATTTTCCCAGATAGCAGACGAAGTCCATTCAAGACTACTAAAACTTCTCCAAACTCATCCACGAACAATATGAGACTAACTGGCAAAACCATAAAGATTGCAAGTCCCATTACTATAACCTGTAAAACTGTCGAGAAAAAAAGATTCTGAAAAACAATCTTTTTAGCATAACGGGATAGTTGGATAGCATAAGGAATTTTAGTAAGATCATCGCCCATGATCGCAACATTTGCAGCTTCAAGAGCCGCATCTGTTCCGGCCGTTCCCATTGCCAGTCCAACCGACGACTCGGCCAGTGCCGGCGCATCATTAATACCATCACCAATCATAGCCACATGATGATATTTATTTTTCAGTTCCTTAATTCGCTCTACTTTCTGGTCGGGTTTCAGCTCGGCAATGACTTTATCTACTCCAAGTTCTTTTCCGATGCTTTCTCCAACCAACGTATGGTCACCCGTGAGCATGACATTTTCTACACCCAATCGCTTTAGTGATAATAAAGCTGCTTTGGCTTCGGTTCTCGGAGCATCGGCGATTGCGATTAGGCCTAACAGTTTCTTTTCCGTGCCGACAAAAATGACCGTTTTACCTTCTGCTGAGAATGTTTTAAATTCGCGGATATCCGAAATACGCTGTCCCAGCTTTTCAAAAAGATGTGGACTGCCAAGATAGACTGTTTCTCCATCGATCACCCCTTTAACTCCTTCACCTGCCATTGTGTGATGGCTGGCAACTGATGACGGATTGACATTATTCTGATATAACTCCGATAGAACTGCTTTACTAAGCGGATGTGATGAGTTGACAGCTAAACCACCTGCGGTCTCTAGGAGTTGTTTTTTGCCAAGGTTTCCAAAAGGAAGAATATTTGTTACCACGGGCTTACCGGTGGTGAGCGTGCCTGTCTTGTCAAAAGCTACTACTTTTGTATCGGCGAGCTCTTCTAAATAAATCCCTCCTTTTACCAACACTCCATTTTTTGCCGAAGTGCCTATTGCTGCTGCAAACGCAACCGGGATGGAAACCGCGAAAGCACAGGGAGAGGCAGCTACCACAAATGTTACAGCTCTTACGAAAGCGTCAGAAAGAGGAAACCCTAAAAGGATCAGTGCTGGCGGCATGAGAATAGAGACACCCAGCACTATCGGTGAAAAAGTATAGGAAAATTTTTCAACCATTTGTTGTCTTTTGCCTTTACTCTCCTGTGCATCTTCAACCAGTTTGATAATTTTTGAGATGGTATTTTCCGAAAACTTCTTCGTGGCTTTAACTTCTATGTATCCGTCCTCGTTTATCGTCCCAGCAAACACGGTTTCTCCTTCTTTTCTAAACACAGGAATAGACTCTCCGGTAATCGCAGCTTGATTGATAGAAGCACTCCCCGTGTAGATAATTCCGTCGGTGGCAATAGATTCGCCCGCTTTGACAATAAAAATCTGGTCTACTTCGAGCTTCTCTGCCAAAATATATTCTGTTTTGCCATTTTCTTTGACCAACGCTTTTTTCGGTACTAAATCCATCAAAGCACGAATGGCACTTCTGGTCTTGTCGGAAATGAAACTTTCGATTGCTTCAGAAATAGAGTAAAGCCCAACCAGAAGCAATGCCTCCTTCCACTCTCCCAGAGCTGCCGCCCCAATAATTCCAACAGACATCAGGATTTCGATACCAATTTTTTTCTCAAATAACTTTTCAATTGCTTCCCGTCCGAAATAAAATCCACCGATAAGAATGCCTGATACATAGAGGGGAATTATGACGGCTTGTCCAACACCGAATAATCCTAAAAAGAACGTAATGAGAAATACCAACCAGCTGACTGATGAGGTTGCTACTTTTGGATTTTTTAGATAAGACAATATTCTTTTCATATAATTATTATTCCTTGTATCTCAAGCAAGCATCAATATCAGCGTAAACTTTCGAAATTACCTGTTCGGATAACGTAAGTAACCGTTTAGTTTTGGGATCTCTAAGTGAGTAGTAGATATTTTTTCCGTTTCTTCTATTTTTCACCAATCCACAATCTGAAAGACATTTAAGATGATTGGATACATTTGATTGAGATTGCTGGATGTCCTCGACTATTTCTCCCACAGTCTTCTCATTGTCAAGGAGTGTCAGGAGAACGGAAAGTCTGGTAGGGTCTGAGAATCCTCTGAAAAATTTTGCGTTTATAGCGTAGTTAGTCTTTTTCATATCATTATCTAATGATATGTCAAAGTTACTCTTTAGGCAATACTACATTTGTACTAGACTTTTCTCTGCCCGCTTGAGGAGTACGGCATTGGTGGCCACGATTATCGAAGAAATTGACATAAGAAGAGCAGAGAACTCAGGGCGAAGCGTAATGCCATAGCTAGGGTATAAAACGCCTGCAGCAACCGGAATTGCTAGTAGGTTATAAATACTCGCCCAGACGAGATTTTCCTTCATCTTCCGGACTGTCGCTTTGGAGAGTTTAATTGCCCGCAGGACATCTGCCGGATCCGATTTCATAAGCACCACCTTGGCTGTTTCTATCGCCACATCCGTTCCTGCCCCGATAGCGATCCCGATGTCAGCTTGGGCAAGGGCAGGCGCATCATTGACACCGTCACCGACCATAGCTGTAAATTTACCTTCTGCCTGTAGTTTTTTGACGTATGACGATTTATCCTCCGGCAGTACTTCTGCAAATACCCGGTCTATGCCGAGTTGCTTGCCGATTGTTTCCGCAGTTTTTTGATTGTCACCAGTTATCATAGCGACCGTCAGACCCATGTCTTTCATACGGGCAATCGCCGATTTTGCGTTGGCTTTCACAGGATCAGAGGCTGCAGCAACGCCGGCAACTTTGCCGTCAACAGCCAGCACCATTATCGTTTTACCTTCAGACAGCAGTCGATCTATATCCGCTTTGATGGGATCAATAGATATATTTCTGTCCTGCATGAGCTTGTTGGTGCCGACTAACACTTTTTTGCCATCAACAACTGCTTCCACTCCGTGACCCGCTAAGTTTTGGAATTTTTCAACAGTCGTCGGTATCTCTACTTTTCGTTTTTTGGCTTCTTCCAAGACCGCCAAACTTAACGGATGTGATGACTTGGCCTCTGCTGCTGCGTCGAGTGCGATGATCTCGTCCTCAGTAAATCCTGTTGCTGCTATAACATCCGTAATAATAGGTTTCCCCTCTGTAAGTGTTCCCGTTTTATCGAGTACCACAGCTTGGATCTTCGATACCTGCTCAAGCGTGGGGGCGTCCTTGATAAGAATATTGTGCTTGGCACCCAATCCGGTACCGACCGCAACAGCGGTAGGGGTCGCAAGTCCTAACGCATCCGGACACGCAATAACAACCGTAGAAATTGCAAACGTGAGTGCAACCATAAATGTTGCGCCTAAGGCAAAATACCAAACAAGAAACGTAAGAAGCCCACCACCGACGGCCACTATGACAAGGTATTTAGCGAACCGATCGGCAATTTTTTGCCCAGGGGCTTTGGAGTTTTGTGCAGTCTCAACCATCTTAACGATTTGCGCAAGTGCGGTATCAGATCCTATTTTGGTTGCCTTAAACTGAACTGAACCTGATGTATTGATTGATCCTCCGATGACACTATCACCGATAGATTTTGCAACAGGCAAGGACTCGCCGGTCACTAAAGACTCATCGATTGCGGTTTCACCTTCAATAATCTCGCCATCGACCGGCACCTTGTCACCTGGCTTGAGTATGAGAATATCGCCGAGCTTTACTTCAGAGGTAGGGATCATCATTTCTTTGCCATCCCGTAATACCCGTGCTTGTGGGGGCACCAAATTAAATAAGGCCTGCAGGGCATCGGTCGTTCCCCGGCGTGACTTCATTTCCATCCAGTGTCCAAACAAGACGAATGTGGTAAGCATGGCTGCCGCTTCATAAAATGACTCTTCGCTCCCAAGAAGCGTTAGAACAATGCTAAAAGCGTATGCGGCGGTAATGCCGACGGCGATAAGCACAGCCATATTGAGAGTTTTTGCTTGCAGTGCTTTATAGGTTGAATACAGAAAGATCCACCCAGAGTAAAAGTACACTGGTGTCGTTAAAAGAAACATAATCCACGAAGCGGGAATAGGTGTCGGCAAAGAAAGGCCGAGCATATTTGTACCCATCGGGGAATACGCAATAATGGGTAGAGTCAGAAGGAGTGAGACAAAAAATTTGTTCCGGATATCTTCTTCCATGAGTTTAGCCATCTCGCGACCTGTCAATCCCGTATGATCCATTCCCATCGACATAGTCATACTCATTTTGAGTTTTTCCCAAAAGGTCATGCCTGTTACCGTCTTCATGGAATGATGATCATGAGCACTCTCAGTGTGGGATGAGTGATCCATCCCGGAGTGGTCTGGAGTTTTTTCTACGGGAACTAATGTCATTCCGCATTTTGGACAGGTACCAGGAGCATCTTTAATAACTTCCGGATGCATTGAGCAGGTATATGTAGTCATAAGTTGTTAGCTGCAAGATACTCAGCTTGCTTCGGTGGACATAAACTATCTGAATATGAACAAAAAACACAGCAATCTCCTTCTTTTGGCTTAATTATCGATTTACATGACTCACATTTATAAAAATGTTGGCACGCATCTATAGGCATTTCTTCTACATGGTCTTTGTGACAAAGAGGACATGTTAAAGTTGCTGTAGTTTTTATTGTTTGTGTAGTGATTGAGTGCATCATTAATTATTTACTCCACTTGGTAAGCCACATCCGCATCTCATTAATTTCACTGGTTTGAGCTGCAATAATATCGTCAGCAAGTTTTCGCATTTCCGGCCTTGAAGAACCATCTTTAAGCATGCTTGCCATCATAACTGCCATTTGATGATGAGGAATCATATCCTCCACAAATGCTGTATCAAAATCGTCTGCATTTTCGAGTCGGGCAGAGTCTGTTTCGTTACCCATCATCCCCATATGCATGCTTTGGCTTCCGCCCATCATGCTGTGCTGTGTCATGACGTTTTTGCCTGTTGGAAGATCCCGTCTAAACCAGCCTTTGTACCATGATTTCATTTGGTCGATCTCAGATCCTTGAGAAGTTATTATATTTTTGGCTAATTGCTTTACTTCAGAAGTTTTGGCTTTAGTTTCTGCAAGCCGTGCCATAGTAATGGCATCTTCATGGTGAGGAATCATTTGTTCGATAAAATGAGCATCCAGCGTATCCGAGTTGGAGGAAGTAGGGGCACGAAGCCCCATCATCTGCATCATACCCACGTTATTACTCCGGACAGCAGTGGAAAACAAAAACCAGGCCAGTACTGCACCAAGAACCACTCCACCGATAGCGTAGAGATTTTTTGTGTTATTCATTGTTGTACCTCCCTTTGTATCCATGGTTCTACCTTTAATAGTACAACATCTTGGCGAGAATTATTTGACCGTCAGAAATGCGTTACCCATGCCATTTGCACAGTGAATCCGAAACTTACCTGACTTGTCGGCGACAAACTCTAAGACGTTGTCACCTTCGGCAATGTCTTTACTTACTTCATAGCCATCAACGATAACTTTACTCATCGAGCCAACGAGTGTAGCAGGATCGCCTTCAATTCGTACTTTGGTTCCTTGTTTAACTTCAAACTTTTGATTTGTGTAGTTTCCATTCGGTAGACTGGAAAGTTTGATAACGGCAACATCTCCCACCTGCTGTACAGCCTGACTTCCTCCTGCAGATGAATTAAATTTTGTATAACCAATTATACCCACAATAACGGCGATAATAACCGCTGCAATACCAATATTATTATTCATATAAAATTCCTTTCATTTTTAATGTTTATGATTGCCGTTTTTCATCATAAAGATGTGTAACAACGGACATGCGAGAAAAATAGCAGTTGTAGCAACAGTATTAACCGGGACTTTAAACACGGTTATAGCTATTAGGAGCACCGCCCCGATAGCTAAGCAAACACCTACCCATTTTAGGGGACTGCTTACCGGCTCTGCTTTTGTAACACTGTGATTGTGATGATCTTCCATACCGATACCTCCTTTTAATACCAATATCTCAGTATAGAAAGCGAAGTATGAAGAAATCGTTAAGATTCATATCTTTACATTAAAAATGCTTTCGTAGCATATTTTCATACTGCTGAGGATTTGGTACACCAAAAAGAGTTACTTGGTCCGTATAACCACCCGAGGCGCTAATTTCGATGTTTACCGTACCGTATTTGAATATCTTACCGATCCAAGACTGCTCTATGGAAATAGAACGGATGATATTCAAATCATATATTTTCTCAGTACAATTCATTATGCCCATACTGTGAATTAAGTGCCGATTAGTTATTTGATACGAATTCCCGACCCATTGGAATACGATTGAAGAAATTCCCCATACTTGTAAAATCGTTTTTACCAAGTGAAGTATTGTAAGAATATATGGGGCATATGCATGCAGGTTGAGCGGCAATTCATGATTTAGAAAGAAAGCTTGTAATAGAACAAAATTTAGCACCGCATATATTGTGTCTGTTACGATCAGTAATGATGTAATTTTAATAATAAATAATATCAAACTTTCGCGTATAGGCTCTCTAAGTTTGACTGCTTGGTCAGATGAAGAAACTTGATTATTCATGGGTATTCCCTTTCGTAATCTCAAGCTTGACGCTACGAGACTTTAATTTTTCTAGTACAGTGGTAAAAGATGGTAAAAATGCAGGAGTATTTTTAAGATATGAGGCGTAGGATGACCCGAATTGTTTGTGTATCTCGCTCTCTTCAAGCTTGGCAAGATGTAGATACCGCCAGATGAGAATTGGCGCCATAATGAGCGTAATTATAGTTGGCCACTGTACTAAAAAGCCGAAAATGATCATGATAAAGGCAAGGTACTGTGGATGGCGGATATATGTATATATTCCGGTTCGTGCGAGTCTGCGCCGTTTTTGCGCTTTATACAGGACTTCCCAAGCATTACTCAGAAGGGTAAAACCTCCGATAATGAGTGCATAACTTACTACATGAAGAAAACTGAAATGCGGATCTCCTTTAATTCCAAGTAAAGTATTGAGTAAATGTCCGTTATCATGGGTAAAGTCAATACCAAGGCGGGTACCAAAAAGTGACGTTAGTAAATAAATTGTTAGCGGGAAACCGTACATTTCTGCAAATAGAGCTACGATAAAAGCGCCGAATGAATTAAATGTCTCCCAGTCTGTTTTGGTTCGGGGTTTAAACGAACTTCTCAGAAAGTAACCAAATAGAACGATGTTCAATAAAACAAGAAACCAGTTACCATAGTCGTACATATATGCATAGTCTAAACTTTGAATGATTAAGAAAGCATGAAGATTTCTTAAAGTCTCACATATTGAATGTCTGTCAGTGAGATACTACAATCAGTAGTATGCAGATTACACAAAAGAGTTTAAGTCCACTCGATCAGGAAATCATGAATATCGTATGGAACTCTGAGACTTGTTCCGTGCGGGAAGTCCTGGAAGAAATGAGAAAAGAGAAAGAGCTGGCTTATACAACCGTGGCGACTATTCTTACGCGACTTTATGAAAAGGGCTTGTTAAAACGATCCGAGAAAAATTCTGTTGTGTATTACTCTCCGAGAATTTCCCGGAAGGAATTTAGTAAGAAAGTAGCTGGTTCTTTTTTCACCAATTTTTTTCAATCTTTCGGCGACACCGCCATAGCCTCTTTCGCAGAGTCCATAGATGAGCTGCCAAAAGAAAAGAAAGATTATTTTATAAAACTCATAGAAAAACAGAATGAAAATACATAATTATTTATTGGTATTTGCCGGAATGCTCGTATTTCTTACGTTTGGCCACATATTCGTTATCTACAAATACTTTCTGATTCTTATTCATCATGGTCTGTATTATTGTCAGGAAATGGCAAAATCATTAAATTTTCAGATACCCGGTGAGTATGGAAGGATTCTGGCCGGAATATTCATACTTGCTGTCGTGTTTACCCTTTTCAAATTGTTCGGATCGATATTTAATGTAGTTATTTTTCGAAATAAACTTTTAAAAAAGAACCTTGAACATCCTGTAGATCTCACAAACCTTTTTAAATCTTTAGGATTACAAGAGAAAATATTAGTTTTTACACAAGCTAAACCCCAAGCATTCTGTTTTGGTATCCGTAATCCCAAAATCTATATTTCGACTGGGTTGATTCAACTTATGAGCCAGAATGAGCTAGAGGTAATACTAAGGCATGAAAAATACCACCTGGAGCACAAAGATACACTTACTTTACTTCTGGCTTCAACGATTGAATCACTTTTTCCTTTTTTTCCGGTGGTGTCCGATTTTATAAGAGTCTATCGAACAGATAGGGAGGTGACCGCAGACAATGCCGCGATAACAAACGCCAAAGATAAACAATCACTGAAAGATGTACTACGAAAGCTAATCCAATACGAACCAGATATCAACCCCATTTTTCTACCAGCGATGATGAGTGTCGATACACTTGAAGCCCGCATTCGTTCGATGAACGTAATCGACAATACTTACAAAAAGATCGGCTTACGAAACATAGGGTTAAGTATTTTATCTCTCACCGCCTTACTAGGACTCATGGTAACTCCGGTAAATACCATCGAACTTCACGAAGACGGTCAAGACGTTGTTATGCTTTGTAATAATTCTGCAAATTGTGAATCAGTCTGCCGTAAAGAAACACTCCAGGAGCTTCAGAGCATCCAACCTCGATACACACCAGCAACCACTGTAAACTTCAGTTCTGTTAAGTGATGTGGTTAGACATAGTTGACAGATAATCTGTTTACCTACTACACTGTGTAGTAATATGACAGATCAAATAACCAGTTCCAAACTCACACCCGTATTAGTAGTACTTCTAATAATTGGTTCGTTTTTCCTCGGATCACTCACCACAAAAGTCAAAATGTTAGAAAAAGGAGTCGTTGCTGGTGTTGCTCAGGGAACCAACGATAATCAACCAGCGGCACCGGCTGCACAAGCGCCTCAGGTAACCAAAGGTGTCGCTTCTATCGATGACGATCCTATCTTGGGTGATAAAAACGCACCTGTAACTATTATTGAGTTTTCTGATTATGAGTGTCCATTTTGTAAACGTCACTTTGATTCTACACATCAAGAACTTGTTAAAAAATATATTGATACGGGTAAGGCAAAGCTGGTATTTAGAGATTTTCCGCTCTCATTCCACGATCCAATGGCCAGTAAGGAGGCAATTGCTGCCACTTGTGCCCGAGACCAGGGTGGAGATAAAAAATATTATGAATTTCACGATGAAATATTCAAGCGCACGACGTCTAACGGGAATGGCCTGGATGATGCAAAAATACAAACAATCGCCAGAGATTTAAAAATGAACATCAGCACCTTTACAACTTGTCTATCCAACACAGCTAAAGCAGATGAGGTAAAGAAAGACATCGCTGACGGCTCAGCCGCCGGTGCATCTGGTACCCCTACATTCTTAATTGGAAAATCAACCAGTGACGGGAATATTGATGGTGATCTATTGGTTGGAGCACAACCATTTGCTGCTTTCCAGGCAGTTATTGATCCACTGCTTAAATAACGATATGACCACCATAGCGAAAATAATTTGGCACCCCAAATATTTAGCCGCAACCTTATTTATAACTGTCACAATGATTGCTTTTGCAGCCTGGTTACCAAATTTACATCTTGTAACCAAAACCATGACCTCCTCCTCTATGAGTATTTGGGAAAAGACGAATTTGCTCACGGCTTTACTCGGTTCGCTCGAAACTAACTTTACCCCTCTTTCGCGGACACTAACGGTAATTAGCGCGACTCTTACTGGTATTCAGATGAGTTTATTAATTTACTATCTCCGTCAATCAGTAAGAATTCAGACAGAATTGGGTGTTTCTTTTGCAGGAGTAGCCACAAGTTTATTTGGTGTAGGGTGTGCATCATGTGGTTCTGTGGTCCTGACCTCCCTAATAGGGTTTAGTTCTGCAACGACCGTGTTGGGGATATTACCATTTCGCGGGCAAGAGTTTGGTTTTGCTGGGATATCTATCCTTTTGGTTGCGATTAGTTTTACGATCAAAAAAATTAACCAGCCATATACTTGTGTGGTTAAAGATCAAAAATAACTATGGAACTTCCGGATAATTGGAATCAGCTATCAAAGCATGAACGCAAAGAGTACAAGAGGAATTATTATCGTGTGCAACAGCAAAAACAATATACAACATCGAATTATAAGAAATATGGCCTTTATGCTTTCATTGGTCTTGTTGTGATCGGAGGCGGATATCTGCTCATTAAAGAGCTTTCAAAACCTCAGCCTGGAGAATTTGTGGCGTCTCTCGGGAACAAACACATCGAAAATATAACGGACGCGCATGACCCTTATAATTCCATTCCACCTACCTCTGGAACTCATGTTGGTGGGAAAGCGAAATGGGGCAAAAGTGATTCTCCCATTCCCGATGAATTGCAGCTTCATAACCTTGAAGATGGTGGAGTGGGAATTCAATACAACTGTTCCCCTGAGGGAAATGCGACGGACACTGCCTCACCGAGTGCTGAAGTTGAAGGCGAGTGTAGGCAACTGGTAGAGAGATTAACAGAAGTAGCCAAAAAATACCCTGACAAAGTTTTTATGGCACCATACCCTAAATTGGACGCTAAAATTGCAATGACAGCTTGGGCGCGAATCGATAAATTCAACGATTTTGACGCTGATCGGATGCATACATTTATTAAGGCATTTAAAGGCATCGATCATCACTAGTTCATTGAAAATGATTGTGTGATGTTCTACACTATGTAGTAGGCAATAATATGGAAAATACAAACAAAAAAATCATCATAGGATTTATCGTGTTGTTCGGTATCATTCTCACATTCATGGTGCCGAAAATCGTTAAAAAATCGAATAACGCTCCCGCTCTGCTCACGACAACTGGCGCTAATCTAGCTGGAGAAAAAGCAATGGAAGCAATTTCTGATACGGGAGTACCCATGGCTACCGAAGATTCTGGATTGCAGGAACTTCCATTCAAAATGGAGAATGGCACTAAAGTTTTCAATTTGACTGCGGCTCCAGTGAGATGGTCAATCCTAAAAGATACTGTTGTCACGGCCTGGGCATATAACGGTATGGTTCCGGGTCCCCTTATTCGTGCAACCAATGGGGATAAAGTTAAAATTCTCATCAAAAACAATCTTATGGAGCCGACAACCATCCACTGGCATGGTATCCAGGTTCCCAATAATATGGATGGTATTCCAGACGAAACACAAGATCCTATTCAACCAGGAGAAACATTTACCTATGAGTTTGTTGCCAAACCAGCCGGGACATATTGGTATCACTCTCATTTTGATTCAGATAAACAAATTTCAGTGGGACTATCTGGGGCGTTTATCATCGATCCGGTCGGCGGACTGGCTTCAAAGCCTGATGTAGATAAAGTATTTATGTTAAATGAGTGGAGAGTCATTGACGGCCAGACCTATGCTGCCATGCCGGCAACAGGTATGGACGGCAACTTTTTTACCATTAATGGGAAAGCTTTCCCCAATACCGAAAATGTTATGGCTAAAGTAGGTCAAAAAATTCGCCTACGATTTATCGGGTCCGGGCAAATGATCCATCCGATGCACCTACATGGATTTCCGTTTAAGATCGTGGCCACGGACGGTAATGACGTCCCGGAAAGTGCCCAGTGGACAAAAGATGTTGTCTCAGTAGCCCCGGGAGAACGTTATGATATCGAATTTACACCGGACAGACCTGGTAAATGGATGTTACATTGCCATATTCCGCACCACACAACCAATGACCATGAAGAACCGGGTGGACTAATGATGATGATCAATGTTATTTAATGTATAAAAATCGAATGGAGGTAAAATATGAATAATAAGACACTATTAGCACTACTCGCAGTTTTAGTTGTCGCCGTGGCTTACCTCGGTTGGAAATCAATGTCAATTCCTACTCCAGGTACTTCTGCTGACTCAAACGGTGGCATTACACTGTCTACTAGTCCTAATCCGCTTCGACTTGGTCAAGCCACATTCATGATCGATGTAAAGGATAAAAGCGGTAAACCAGTTGATAATGCAACTGTTTCCTTTGATCTGAATATGACTGCAATGAATATGGGAACGCAGCAAGGTAATGCAACATCGCAGGGTAATGGAAGATATTCAGCGATTGGAAATATGTCTATGCGAGGGCCATGGAGAGTTAGAACCACTGTTAAAATGCCTGATGGAAGCACGGAAAATAAGGATTTCACTGTAAATGTTCCTTAGCTGATTAGTGTTTGATAAAAGAAAGCGAGGTGATAATTAATGGCAGAAACAACAGAGACTTATACATGTTCAATGCATCCTGAGGTGACTTCTGATAAACCAGGGAAATGCCCCAAATGCGGAATGGACTTGGTTTTGAAAAACGAAGAGGCTAAGTAAGTTATAAAATAGAAATCACCCTTATAGGGGTAAAGGGTGATTTCTGTGGTTTATTTTAATGTTTACGCTTTGTTATTGTAGGACTGCGTATCGGATAGTGACAGCATCCCATCATGTTTTTTCGCCTCCTTTCTATGTTCCTGTTAACTCTTTTATAGTAATCCTTCTGTCATTAAGATATCGTGAAATTAAGATGAACTAATTCTTAATGTTTATGCCCTCCATTCCGCATCATAGCCATGTGGATCAATGGGCACGCTAGTAATAATGCGCCAGTAACAACGGTATATACCGGAATGTTGAATACGGATATGGCAATGAGGAGAATCGCTCCCACGATAATAAAGATTCCTACCCATTTCATGGTCTGACTTGGCCCAGTTGCAGCAGGAATATTTTGTCTATGATAATTTTTCATATACCTCCTTTTCAAGGTACTTCTACAGTAGATCAAAAGGTATGAAGAAATCGTTAAGATTGCAATTTTGCGAGGGGAAGTACGATGGTCATGATAGTACCGTGTCCGGGTTTACTACTCACTTGTATATCTCCCAGATGTGCTTTGATTATACCGTGAGCAATGGCAAGCCCTAAGCCGGATCCGACCGTTCGTGCAGTTTTTGCTCCCCGGTAGAAACGCTCAAACATATGTTGTTGCTCGTCTGCTGAAATGCCAACTCCCGAGTCTTTTACAACAAAAAAGGCATGATGTTTATTTTTCTTTAACGATAACGATACCGATTTACCTGCAGGAGTGTATTTCACTGCATTATCTATAATATTGAGAAGCGCCCGAAATATTTTATCTTCAACTCCTTCAACGGTAACGCCGGATGCTATGGATGCTGAAATAGATATTTTCTTTTCTGCCGCCAGTTTTTCGGCTATCTCGTGCAAGTCTTTCGCAAGAGTTGAAAGATTAACAGGTTCTTTCATTGTGTGGGCATTTTCTGCACCAATCCAGGCTAAATCTAAAATATTCTTAACCGTTTGAGATAAGCGGTTTACGTCTATCAAAGTATCGGCAAATGCTTTTTTATAATCATCATTCGTCCTGGCTTTTGTCAGAGTTACCTCAATACTGCTCCTAAGGGTTGCAAGAGGGGTTTTCAACTCATGTGCCATATCACCAATAAACTGTCGTTCACGCGCGAAAGCATCATGTAGGTGGTCTAGAAGACCGTTAAACGTTTGCGAGAGTTCTTCCAGTTCGTCACCTGTTTTGGGATTTGGCATGCGTTCATCAAGGTTTTCGGCACTAATTTTCTTCAGCTCGCGGGACATGGCCGCAACTGGATTCATGGCTTTTCCGGCAATAATGATCCCTCCAAGCAAACTTAAGAGAAAAACTCCTGCATAGACAACTGAAAGCGTTATTGCAAGCGTATTTAGGGAATTTTGAATGACATCCATGGGCTGCCCCATAATGACAAGCACTTTCCCATCATCGCTTCTTCTAGCAGGAAATACGCCGAGTCGAACAGTACTACCACCAATTGTACGGTTGACGAATGTTGGCTTGATAATGTTTGCAGACTTTTCAAGTAGCACCTCAGCAACTGCCTCGTTGCCACCTAAACTTTGTGAAGAATACAGAATCTTGCCAAAGGGATCTCCGATGATAAGTACCATTCCCGGCATTTCTGTAAACTGATGGGCAAACGCTTGACTATTGTTTACAAATGAAGCATCCATCGAATTACCGTCTTCCTGACCGATAATTTCTACAATACGTTCAGTATGTGATGTAATTGCACCGTCTGTATGAGACAGAAGCGACTGCTGAGTTAAGAAATAGAAGGATACAAAAAGTATTGCCATCGCAAAGGAAAAAATGGAGGTATACCACACACTCACGCGGAACCGGAGACTTTTTGTATTCATACAGCGCTACCTATTCTAAAGCCTACTCCATGGACAGTTTCAATAATTTTCTTTTTACCTTTGGCATCTACTTTTTTACGGAGCGACGCAACAAACACATCAACGACGTTACTCATGCCATCAAAATTATAGTCCCACACGTGTTCTGTGATCATGGTACGGGTAACGACTTCACCTTTGTGACGAAGTAAAAGCTCTAAAATTGCGAATTCTTTCGGGGTCAATTTTAGAGGATTTCCTTTACGAGAAACTGAGTGTTTCAGAGGATTAAGTTCGAGATCATCGATTGCAAGTACAGGCGATGTCTCCTGATGACTTCTTCGGATTAGTGCATGGACACGCGAGCGGAATTCGACAAAGGAAAATGGTTTGGTAAGGTAGTCATCCGCACCGCTATCAAGACCGGCCACTTTGTCGTCTGTAGAGGATTTAGCAGTTAACATCAAAATCGGGGTTTTTATATTTTTTGCACGGATATTTTTACAAAGGGTGAGACCATCAACCTTGGGAAGCATGATATCAAGGACAATGAGGTCGTATTGCTCGCTTTCAGCTAAAAACTGCCCGTCTTCACCATCAAATGCCTGATCGACTGCAAATCCATCCTCGACAAAGCCCTTTTTAATAACGGTAGATAGCCGGCGTTCGTCCTCGACGACAAGTATTCTCATGATCTTATTATATTAAAAAATCATGAAGAAAACATTAAGTTATCGTTTATTTCTTTGCGAACGAATTATAGGCCGTGGCAAACACATAGCCCATAAACCACGCTGATACCATTGAGGTGAGTAAGCCCAAGAGGAAATTACCCATACTCAAATTCCATGTTCCGACCTGTGTTAATGCCATACCGTGCAATAACGATTGTGCTGCGGCAAACATAAGCGCTGGAAATAGCCCTACAAGCAAGCGACAGACTACATAAAAGATACCAATTGTAACCGCGGCTGCGTTGGCAGTTGCTGAAACACTATGCTTCATGATGATTCACCTCCTTAGATTTTTCATCTGAAAATATTTTTTTGCCCCATCAAGCATTTGTTGAACACACCACTTGGCATACCAATCTCCGAGAAGTAATCCAAGCCACCTATTTTTATCTGGCATCACGTAATCTATGGAGACACGAAAGAGAGAATTCTTAGCCTGAGGGAATATCTCTATTTTCATCACATAATCGCCAATGACCAAAAGGTTTCTTACCTTCACTGTTTTCCATGTTTTAACACTTGGCTTTTTGTGTTCTGTGACGACCTCGTCCACAAACATTGGTATTCCAAGAATTGATCCTTCGAGAAGGATATGTGAGCCGACTTCTTTCCCAAGTTTGCTGTCTGTCGAGATATGCATCTTACTTCCCATCATCATCCAGGAAGAACTGCTCATGTGGGAAGAAAATCGGGTATGGTCATCAGCATAGTCAAAAACCTGATCTGGGGTAGCAAGTAGAATTATGCTTTTATGATAATGCTTCATCATGAGTTCGTTATATTCATGGTAGCACTTATTTCGTTCCATTTTTCAAATGATAATAGACATTCTTTCCACTTCGCCTCATCACAATAACACCTGCTTCTTTGAGAAGCATTAGATGTTGAGATACGTTTGCTTGTCGTAGATGTAGCCTCTTAACAATATCTCCAACTGTTTTCTCTTGAACCGCGACCAGTTTGAGTATTGCTAGCCTTTTAGGGTTTGAAAGAGCTTTGTAGTACGCAACCGTCTGCCACATTATTTTAAACTCCGCATCCGCCACCAGTTTTAGGCGGCTGTTGGACTAATCCTTTCTCCACAAGCCATTTCTTGATGCTTTGTGCACCTGATGCCGACGAATACTCACGGCTAAGAACTGTTTTTGCATCCATTTCCTTGAAAGACTTCCCATCTTTATTCTTAAAGTACATCGCCAAATCATAATAGTTGCCGGGGAACCAGTAGGCATTAAAGTATTTACCTGCCTCGTACATTTCTTTTTCCGTAGCACCATTACTTGCCATAAGCTGCATAACAGCAAGGAGCGCCATGCCGTGATTACAATCTGGAAACGCGGTCGAGTTATTGCAGCAGGGTCTGAAAATGTTGGATGTTACCTCATAGACCAGTGCTTCTTGCTCCTTGGTAAGCGGGATAAGTGCTGATTTAGAGTAGTAGTTCATTGCGTTACCTTTTGATAATGTCCATCCTCCGGTTGAGGCAAAGCTGCCAGCACCTTCTTTGCCGCCGTATTTGATCATGTCCCCTTCGTCGAGAATAGGTGACTTGTTTGCTAGACCCATTGCCCAAAAGAAGTTAAGAAGGAAATAGGAATTCTCACGATTGATGGTTATATTTTTGTCCGACCCCTGTTCTAAAATTGCTAGTTGTTCTTCGGTCAGCGGTGAATTTGATTTTTCGTATGTCTCTTTAAACTTTGCAAGGTCGATAACCCCTGAAGAGGTCATTTTGGGTCCCAAATTGCCATAGCTGGCCTTAATGGTAAATCCCTCAACCGGATTGACTTCATCAAACAAATTATCCTGATTGGCAGCATTTGAAACGACCGTTTTGTTTTGTGCTCCTATACCAGCCCGCGCATTTTTGAACTTGGTAATTTGCGGGGCGAGCAGGAATGCGGCCAAGATGACGTTGGCGACTGCACTAATTAAAAGTATGGGAAACAGTTTATTCGTTTTCATGACCTTTGTACCTCAGTAGTCGATAAAAAATATAGATAATTGTGCCAAAAACCAGGATATCGACGACCGGGTTTTTGAAGTATTTTGCAATTTCAAATACAATCATACGGATCTTCTGGCTATAGCCTTCCATCTGGTTCATCTGGATCTTTCCTAGATAGTTAAAGACGGCAATGAGAATACCGGTGAGGAAGAATATTCCTGCTCCGAGATTTTTCAGGACTGTATATATCTTGTGTCTATTGTGTCCAGTAACTTTGGCAGTCGCTTTGTCATAAAACATCGACATTAGAAAGAGCGGCATTACGATACCAGTCACATAAGCAAGGGATACTATCACCGCCTGAAACAATGAGGGTGAGAGTGATGTGAGGGTAACGGCGGCAAACAAAACCGGCGCGCAGCATGCAGATGTTAACCCGGACATAAGTCCCAACCCAAAGACACTTGCTGTATTCACTTTCTTATTCTGAAGCCCTGATACGTGGAATATTTGTGGCAGGTGGAAAATCGGCTTTAAAGTCATGACCCCCATCAGAATCATAATGAGTGCTCCGAGATAATATATCGGTGTGTGATACGCATCAAGGAAAAAGATGATGGAACGAATGCCAAGTGCTATTGGGACAAGGATAAAAGCCAACCCAACGGCAAATACAAACGTATAGTACATAACGCGTTTTTGCTCTTTAAATATTGTTCCCAGGTAAGACGGAAAGAGGAACGTAATGCAGCACGGTGCAAACAGCGCCAAGACTCCTGCTAAGAATGATGCGGTTAACGAAATCCCGAATAATAAATTTGTGTCCATGATTATTCCACCTTTGTTCTAATGCTAAAAGTAAGTTTCGCGTTTGCCGGATCATTCGTCTCAACAAATACTGCACGTTCAACAAGTCCATACACGGGCATAGAAGCCGGGCGGTATGTCAAACGCACGGTCGCGGTATCACCAGGCACAATCTCTGTCACAAACCCGCTCTGTGTGTGCATACTGAATTCCTTACTTGTTTCTCCTTTGTAGATAATTTGCCCTGCAGTACAGCCACAGCTTGAGTTCACATTGAGGATTTGGAGTGGTTTCGTTCCTGAGTTCTTAAGTGCGAAATCCTGCACTTTGACATCAGATACTTTAATCGTTCCCAAATCTATTGTGTTTTTATCCGTCTCGGCTTTCGGCCGCTCTGATTCTCCTGTCGAATAACTTGCCGTCGCAGGAGTAGGCTTCTGGCCGGCAGTTAATATAAATGCCAAACCGACGACTGATCCGATAAACACGAGCATCCAGATAAAAATAGTTTTTGGTGACATAAGTTTAGTTTAGATACCTGTATATTTTCATAATTTCATCAACATCTTCAGGAGAGTAATTAACCCCGATCTGCTTGTATTTACTTAACACACAGATTGTTATATGTTGTTCTGCTAGTAATCTAATTACATTATTCAAGTGATTAACAGCTGTTTGTGTATGTTGGTGAAACACTTGCCAACTGGTGTTTGTTTCAGCATCAAAAAGAAGCTTTTCTACTTGAACTTTTGTAGAAAGCAGACTCTGAAGGATTTCTGCTTTGTATACTTTTTTAACTGCTGTTTGCATAAGCAAATCGTACCTCTGCAGAGATTAAGATTTTATGAAGATAAAGAACTTGTCATCATTATGAAAATAAAACATAACAAAAGATGCCTGCGGTTTAACTCAGGCATCCTTTGTATGTAGCCGTAGTCATTATCTACCCAGGTCGACTACAATGCTTTTGTTGCTCCAGAAACTGGCGTTGTATTGGAACTTTAAGCCTGTGGCTGTTTTGGGTACTTCAAATCCGACCCAATCAGTTTTCTTGGCTTTGGCTATCAGTGCGCCGTCTAATCCCAGAGATCCTGGATTTTCCATTCTCTTGCTGGTTACCGTAGTCTGATATTGATTATTATCTTTATCAGTTACAAACATCTGGCCTAGGGTAGTAATGTACTCTTGGTTTGATCCAGTGTTTTCAATGGTTAGATTTAACTCTATCCATTGGTTACCAGATGACGGTTTGGTGTATTGACCACCTTGGGACGTCTCGACTTTATTAACCGTCAGGATGACATCGCCCATTTGGACTTTATCACCGACCCTATACATCTGCTGGGTGGGTTGATTATTAGTCTTGGCCGCGGTTTGGGTAGTAGTGGAGTCATTGGACCCGACTTTCTTGCTTTCGCCACCTTTACTGCCAATCATTCCCAGAACAATGATGATGAGTAGGGCAATTCCGCCCCATTTTAGTAATTTTTTCATTAATTTCTCACCTCCTTTCTTTAACTGAATAATACCGCTTTTAGCCATGAAATGCTAGTTATCGACTGTAGAGCTATTGACATCATTTAGATACGCTTTGTGTACTATGTCAATAACTCCTACAAGAAAGCAGTTTGGCAAGAGGCTAAGAGCCTTAAGAAAGAAGGCTGGGCTGTCTCAGGAGGAATTAGGCTTTAGAGCCAACCTCCATAGAACTTATATCGGTTCGATTGAGAGGGCTGAGCAAAACGTGTCGGTGGATAATATCCACAAACTCGCTAAAGCCTTGAAAGTCTCGGCTGACGAGTTCTTCAAATAATTAAAATCTTTTACCCCACATCCCTGCGGTGATGGGTGCGTCTAAGTTTCGGTACTCTCCAGTGAATGGATCTATTCCCCAACGATCCCTTGGTGGCTCGGTAGGGCCATTTGATTTATAGGTTGGTCTGTCAGACTGCAAGACTTTCAAAACGATTATGGTAAATGCATCAACCAGATCGTCATGCTTTTCGATGCCAAAATTTACGATTTGACTAATGAGAGACTCTGCACCTTTTTGTGGGAACAGAACTTTACCTTGTCTGATATATGGCGTGGCCATTTCTAACCTTGTCTGTTTATTCATGCCGGATATCGCAACTGGTTCTGCTAATATTTTTTCAATAGTTAATTGTTGAACGACTGCCATTTGGTAGCTTACATTTTCAACTAAAACCGTAGGTACTCGTTTGTAGTCTTGTTCTAAAACGGCACTAACTCTTTTAATTTCTAAAATCGTATCGGGAAAGTTCATTCGCTTATTTACGATATATGGAAGGATATATATTTTTAGGTCATCCCCATAGCCTATGACAATAAAGGGAACAAGGGAGGTAAAATCTGCACTACTTTTCTCCGATATCGCCAAATCAATTCCAATGCCTAAAATTCGATAATGTCGTAGATCTGGCAACTTATCATAAAATTGTGGCCAACTCCTTTGCACAATTCTTTTATCGTCAGAGATAAACTTAAGCAAATACTCACGATACCAGGCAGATTCATCAGCTACCTGTCTTTGTTTGGTTTCTATATGCATCATCGAAGGATATTTACCCAGCCAAGCGATATTGTCATTTTTATCAAGCAGTGGATACTCTTTGTAAACTCCATCCATTTTTCCATTATTAATACTTTCCTTAAGTCGCATCATGAGAGAGTCTTCGTGTAAGAGGTTGCCAATAATGACTATCTTGGTATTAAGATCACCGATAGGCATAACCTCGCCTGTAAACCAATTCCATACCTTGTCTCGACCCTCTCTGGTTTTAACTGATTCCAAATCCTCAACGTCATCAATGACGATTAAATCTGGTCGATATTGGTAGTGACGTAAACCTCGAATGCTTTCGCTTTGAGAGATGGCAGAAATACGAGCATTAAATTGAGGAATCACGAATGAATTAGATCGCCACTCATCAGCCACTTCATTAAAAGGTCCGAAGTCTCGAATTAATAATTCATTTGATGAAAGCTCCTGTTTAATGTTGGTCAGTATTTGTTTTGATAAATCCTGAGTTTGACTGACTACTAATGTATATTTCTTGGCGGGTCTACCAACCATTGCCCAGATTGGATATGCGAGACTGGCAATAGTGGATTTTGCCGAACCTCGAAAAGCTGTTACCGCTACCTTTAACAACCCATCATTTTGCAGGAGGTTAAATATCTCTTTCTGAAAGGGCGCAGTCGGACAAGTTATGTAATGGGTGAAGTAGGTAATGAAAAACCAAGAAAAACTTTCCCGAGTTAAAGCTCTTCTAAAATTAGAGTCAATCTGGACTAATTTAATGATTTCTTGATGGTCATTCATGGTTTTCGTTTTCTGGCGGCATCAATGCCACCATTTCTAAGGCTTTGTTTAATAACGCTTTTTGTTCATCGCTGAGTTCGATATCCTGGTTCTTATTTGTGGCAGTGATTTCTATTTTGGTAGCATAGGCTGGGTGATGGTGCTTGAGCCAAAAAATAATAGCCGTCATATTTTTATCTTTGATAGCGCTCATCATTTGGCTTTCAGCCATATCATTCACAAGGAGGTTGCCATCTAGCAATGCCTGGTCACTAGCTTTAGTAAATTCTGGATCTTCCTTACGCCAGCGATAGTAAGTAGCTCTGCCGACTCCTGCTTTCTCACAGGCAATCTGAACCACTGGAGTCTTTTTGAGTTGCTCCAACAATAATTCTTTGTTTTTGATTTGGCGTTTTTCAATTGTGTTATCCATATATTTTCTTTGCTTTCTGTCCCGTTATCTTTTCCCAACGTTTAATGATGACTTCCGCATAAACGGGAGACTTTTCCATTCCGTAACACCTGCGTTTCATTTTGGTTGACGCAATTAACGTGCTTCCACTACCTGAGAAAGGTTCAACTATTAGGTCACCGCGTTTAGTTAGGACTTTGATGTAAGGAATAAGGATTTCAATTGGTTTTGTACCAAAGATAATTCCTTGACCAGAATGTTTTTCGTCGGACGCTACATACTCGATATGATCAGTTGGTTGGTTTTTCTTGCCTTTTTGATAACCTTCCCATTGTGGCTTGCCGGAAATGGCATATAGAGCGGTTTCGTACTCCTCTTGAAGACCGTCTGCTTCTGGCTCCATGTTGAACTCAACATCTTTGTCTGGGCTTGCCCCAACCATAGCAATGTCATGTTTTGAAAAGAATTTATACTTGGCGGAAAACCCTTGATGGCGATTGGGCAAGTGCCAAACAATCATGTTTTTGACCTTCCAATGCTTCTCCATCTCACCCCAAATTGTGCGAAGGTTCTTCCAATTTTCATAAACAATGATGCTGAAACTTTCATTTTGGATTTTGGCAATATTACTCATCCATTTTTCAGTAAAGTCGGGCGGTAGAACATCTGTTTCCAAGTATCTGCGGTCACGTTTTGCCCCAAAGCCTGTTACTGCACTTCCATGTTTTTTCTTCCCATGTAAGTAGTCGAGGATGTAGGGTGGGTCAGTAAAACACATATTCGCTTTCTCCCCATTCATGAGAGCTAATATGTTTTCTTCAACTGTGGAGTCGCCACACATCAGACGACTATTACCCAAAGCATAGATATCTCCTTTTTTGGTGTTTATACTCTGGATGTTCAGCTTTTGTAGTTCTTTTTCCAGATCGAATTTCTCTGGTTCGATATCAAGATCAAAAATAGAATCGAGTTCGTCGCTAGAGAAACCAATCTCGGAGAGTAACGATTCATCAAATTTTGCGAGAAGATTCCAATCAAACTCTCCTGTGTTTTTGTTGAGGCGGAGATTGAGCTCCTTTTCTTTATCTAAATCTGGAATATCAACAAAGACCACGGGGACAGTCTCAAACCCTAATTCCTTGGCTGCTTCCCAGCGAAAGTGCCCACCGATGATAATATTTTTACGACTCGGGGCGGAGTTTACGATTATTGGATCAACCAACCCAAATCGTTGAATGCTTTGTTTCAGTTGCTCAGTAGCAGTCTCATCGTGTTTTCGTGGGTTGTAGTCTGCTGGAACCAATTCATTGATTGGAACTTCAACTGTTTGTATAGATACTTTTGACATATCTATATTTTTCCAAACAATCTAAGAATTAAAAATCAGATGACTTTTCAGGCTAACACCGCATTAGTTAGAAAATATTGCGGGTATCGACACTTGTAGGTAAATTGTAGTTTCTCAAAATGGCGTGGTATGTTCGCTGAACCGAGTTCATATTTTTCTTTAATTTGGTGGCAACCAGTTCAAAAACAACTTGCATTTTTATCGAATCGGTTCTGGAGGAATAATCTTCTTTTAGACAATTTTCTACTGACTCGAAAATTTTTAGCTGTTCTTTGGTTGGTTGGGACACTTTCCTTTGGCGAACTTTTAGCTTCGGACGTTTGATATACGGCTTACCATTTTCATCATGTGTCCTTTCGGATGGGTGTCTGTATTTAAACAACGACTCGTACGACTCACGTGCTTGTTTGATTAATGCAATGATGTCTTTTTCGCTTAGCTCGGGAGAATATTTGATATATACACCAGTTTCTTGAATTGGATCATTTGGGGATGTAACCATTAAAACCCTCGAGCTTCCACCAAACGATATTCTTGTATTACCCAAGACAAAGGTGTGGAGTAGTGAAAAGTCTAAGTTAAAATCAGCAAACTTTTCGATAGCTTCCCAGATTTGTGGGTATGCTTTTCGCCTCACCTCATCCTCAATGGCAAATATTTCTTTGACCGTTTGAACTCCGGTCTTTTTACGCTTTGAGGTGGGGGTAATTTTTCGTCTAACTTGATCTTTCCTTTCTCCGTCCCAGCGAATCATTTCCTCTAGATCTTTTATGCCATTCTCTGGAAGACCAAGATCACGTCGTATTATTCTCATCAACACATCAAAAAAGAAGCTATTAACCAATAAATAGTTTCGCCAGTCTTCAAAGTTTTTGCTAGTAAGGATATATTTGTCTTCCATTGTAAATTTAAGGTATTTCTAGTATGGTAATAGTATCAAATGGTAGGTTATTAGACAATGAAAAAAGACACGCAATTACCAGAACTACTGACAATGAAGGAGACCTGTGAGCTCCTCAAAGTTCACCCCAATACCCTGAGGCAGTGGGACAAGAAGGGTATTCTCAAGGCCGTGAGGTTTGGGGCACGTAAGGATAGAAAATACAATAAAGAAGAAGTTCTTAAGCTACTCAATCGATAATATGTCAACAATATTTGCTACCAGAAAAGGATTCCATTACCAAGATAAGGTTGCATTATATTTGTTTTTGAAACACTTTAGGTCCAGAAATCTTACTTCATTTTTCGTCGATTATCCTCTAGCTGACCAAAAATCATTGGATATCCGATTGCTAACAAGGGTTGGCGGTGAAGAAAAAGTCTATGAGATTAAAACTGGTGAAACGTTTAAGGATGATGAGGTGGAAATCGCCAGTTCAATGCTTGATTTGCATACTTATGGTATTTCGTTTCCCACAGTTAAGCTACACTTATATATGAATCATGGATACCTGCCTACAATTTCGGAATACTGGAGCCATTTGACGATTCTACGAAGGTACAAAATACTAAATTCAGATAGAGCACATAATTCAGCTCAATGGTTAATGGATAAACTAAATCATGAAGAAGAAGTATTCCCCGACCAGAGAAGTGTTCATGTTTTTTGCTCCCAAATTAAGATCGAAGATCTTCCGGCAGATTGTAATACGCTTCAGTCTCCAGATGATCCTCAGCTGGAGGGGTTAATTTTAGAGGAAATTGAAAGTTTAATCAGTGAACTTGGAGCAGACTCCACCAACTATGAATATCCCAAGGAAATTCTATTTCACAATCTTTTATATCACCTAGTTAGGATGTCAGGCAGTGGGGAGGATGTTGTTCCTATAATCCAGGACTCGCTTATCGAATATATTACTATGCGAAAGTTATTTAGTGAGCATTACCCGAGGCCTACGGCAGTAGAGCAGAAAAAAGGTGAAATCAAAACGGTTGTTCAATCTAAGTTCAATCAATGGTGGACTCGTCAGCCAACTTTACCAATAGCAAATAGAAGTTTAACAGAATAAATATGTCATCAGGAAAATCAACATTTAAAGGAATAAACGCACAAGCGGCAGCTGGGCTATCGTTGTTTTTACAATATCTCACCCGACCCGATTTTAAACAGATTGAGCTTGAACAGTCTAAGCTTGAAGATTTTGTTCTTGTTTTTGATGAGAAAAGGATAATTTGTGAATCCAAATATAGGAGCGTTCCATTGGAGTGGCATAATATTCGTGAGATTTTAGAAACTATTTCTAAACATAAACAAATTTCCAAAAATGACGAAATACTAATAATTACTGAGCAGATTAATCCTGATGTTAAGGGAGCAGTTGAGAATTTTAAGTATTTTGGTGGTAGGTTACAAAAAGAATTAAAAAACAGTGTACATAAATTTACTGATGAGCATATATCACTCCTCCCGCGATTAAAGATTTGGGAGGTTCCTCAAGAGATAAATGACAAGGGAATACTTGTTTTGATGGCTCAAGTGTTAAATATTGGTGGAAATTTTTGGCTACCATCGCATCAACTTAACGAATGGACAAAGAAATTATTAGTTGATGATATTTATCATGGATCTCAGAAGGGTAAGATTGTGACCCGATCGGAAATTTTGGAGAAAATTAATAACAAGAAAGTCCAATTTTTTGACGATTCAGGCTACAAGTACGAAGAAGAGAAAGAAACTACAACAAGTAGAGTTGAGGAAATAATAAAAAACTTAAAAAACAACTCCCGAAGAGATAGGGCTAATAATGAGATAGCCCGCTTGCCAGTAAATCCATCTGTTCATTATTTTGTTCTGCAAAAGTTACAAAGCGTTGAGAATTTGAAGTTAGCTGATTGGGATGCACTATGGAAAGCCACATTGAGAGGTGCTTTTTCTTTAGAGTTGTTCAAAGTTTTAGAAAAAAATATTGATCAACAAGAAAATCAAGAGTATTCGTTATCTCTCATCGAAAATGCGATTGAAAACTATGAAGCTAATTATTATAGGGAAGAATTTATTAAAAAAGATATTGTCGATCTATGCCAACATATATTCCAAAAAAACCATAGATATGCTGAAAGAATATTTAGAATCCTGAAGAGTCTATATGCATATCGCATTGAAAAATTCTTGTACTCTGAAAGAAAGGATGAAAGCTCGTGGGAGCGCGAGGAAATCTCAAAGTTCTTAAAAGAGATTTACCAACAAAGTTCAGTCCAACAACTTAAGGTAGAAATTGTTAATTATATTTTAGGCAATTTTAATATCGTAGAAGACGACGGTAAATTTTGGCATTATACCCCACCAAGCCTGTTCGAGATTTTAGCTGATTTTGTAATTGCAAATCCAGCTGAGAGGATACTTGAGTTAAAAGATAAATGTTCTAATCAATATCAAAAGTATTACCGTAGGTTCAATAAGAAGATTAGCTTTGATGGTTGGGAACACATGGGAGGAGGAATAGGCCAGTCTGGGAATGAATTCTCGATTATAGATAAGCATTTTGTCGTAAAAATATTAACTCCCGCACTTCAAGAACTATATAAAGACAAAGAAGTTGGCTGGTCGTTTGTAATTTCAAACTGCATCGCTCGACAAACGGAAGATGTTACAAGACAAAAACCTGATTTTCTTAACCGAGCTTCACTTCCAATCTTGTTGGAGGAATATAAAGGAGGCAGTCATTCTAATGAAGCAAGAGAAATATTAAGCGACTTTATTAAAATGCGAAAAGGAATACCCTGGAAAAACGATTTAATATTTCAGTCGCTAAACAGCGATAGCTATAGTGATGAACAAAAGTGGGAGCTTGTAAGTGTCAGTTTGAAAGCTTTTAGTGATCTACCTGTCAATGTTTTCGTTGAACAAATAGTTTCAGACTTAGCAGCGAAGAGTGACAATCAAGAAATTCGTCAAAACGCAGTTGAGATTTTAAAGAGCTGGGCATCCAACCCTGAGTATCAGAAACGCCATAGTTACGGAGAGTTGGACACTGTTGATAGTGCACTGAAATTAATTAACAATCCTAAGTCAAAGTCTGAAGGTATTGATTTAATTGAGTCATATATTCAAAGCGATCATTTTAAAGCCAAGCGAGATACTTTTGATGCCTATGATGTTGCTGGAGTACTTTCCCGTGTGCTAGAGGAGAATTTTGATAGGGGTTTAGCGTTGCTAAATGCTGTAAATCAAGAAGCTAATTTGACCACGAATCAGCAAATTCTTATATGTAGTAGCCTATACAAAACAAATGATAACAATCCAGAGCTTCTCAAGCTTGTTTTTGAAAACTTTGTTAAGCCTCTTCTTTCGAATCTGATTGGTAAGAAAGTGAAACAAGTGGACTTGTTAACTGAAGAGGATTTCAGTCCAATAGAAGAAAGATTTAGTTATCGATATGCGAGAGAATCACTAATTCAATTTGCTGAAAAACTAGCCAAAGCCGGTCACAAAAAGGATGCCTTATGGATGACAAAAATATTTATCTTAGACAGCGACCCCCCAAAGGATGGTTCAAACACATCCGATGATCCAAAGGGAGAATCTAATTTACACAAGAGAGTCTCTTCAGGTGATGATGTTTCCGAATTGGCAACAGTAAGAGGATATTGTGCATGGACATTACAAAAACTAGTAGTTCCGTTTAGTGAAGCCGATCAATTAGTCGCAAGAGAAATTATTCCTGAGTGTTTAAGGTTGGTAAAGATACTTTGTTTCGATTCAAATTTTTATGTGCGGGCCGAGGGCTGTATACCTCTGATTGAACTTGTTAAAAACAGACACACACACCTGCCTGGGAAGACAAATGAACGTTTTGTGTCAGAAGAATTGGCAGAAGAAATGGAGCGCCTTGCTTTTGACATGCTTACTGATGAGAATATCCGCTTAAATCAGGTGGCGAAACATTTAGCAATGGTGTTTACATATATCCGCACTCTGGGAACAGATAAGGCTTTGCAGGTTATTCAAATGTTCTTAAAAAGTGATAATGAAGATGTAATTTCGGAGATACTGCCTCTTTTTATCTATTATTCTCTATTCAGACAAAACGCCTTCCCCAAATGGCAATGGAAACCGCTTGAGGAATTTGATCAAACCAAAATACAATCCCTACTAGAGAGTCAACTCAAAAATGGAAATCCTAAAGTTCGAGCACAATTAGCCTGGCAATTAGAAAGGTTACCTGATGAGATAAAGAAGAGTTCCGAAACAAAAGGAGCTATTACTTTAGAAGACGCCATCAAATTATCGTCAAAGTATATGACGATGCTTCTGACTAAATATGACCATGATGTGTTTAATGACATCTATCATTTTATAGAAGAATATCATACTGATCACTTTGAAATTTGTTACGAACTATGGACTAAATGTATTGACTTAGAATCAAAATATTACCAAGAAAATTGGTCAGAAGATAAACTCCATGATTTATACTGGTGGCCATTTTTCTATAACGGCATGATATTAGAAACCGTATTAGATCATAAAGGTGTTGATGAGTTTTTGTTCTACTTTAGTAAGCTTTCCGATTATCCAGCACCTGTACTTATAGCTAATGATTTGGATCGAGCCGTTGAAAGATTGGTATCTTTACGAGGTCACAAGGACGAGATTAACAATCTATTTGACTCTTTGATTAGACGTAACCCTAAATATTACGAGGTTAAGCAAAAATGGATAGAAAACAATCATGACCAAACTATTTAATGAAAATCTAGGAGTTGCCTCCAACAGCAAACAACTTGCAGCTCTAAAGAAAAAGTTTAATTTCTACCACCCTACGTATGTTGCCATTGCTACGATGGCAACTCGTCCAGAATTCAGAAATTGGTTAGAGTCTATTTGGAAACAATATGAACCGTACGCCGATTCAAATTTTCCAAACGAATTTAAAAAGCAGTTTAACCAACGATCATGGGAGCTACACATTGGAGCGACGTTACTAAATAGGGGTCATAACTTACAGACACATAAAGATACTGGTCCTGATTTCAAAATCCTTCATAATAATTGTACTGTCTGGATTGAAGCAATTGCGGTAGAAAAAGGTGCTGGAAAAGATAGGGTTCCAGAAATTGAATACGGTAAAGCAATGGACGTCCCTGAGAAAGAAATGCTATTTCGCCTTACGGCAGGATTAAAAGAAAAACATCAAAAGTACTTATCGTATTTAAAAAGTGGCCATATTAATTCTAGTGACCCGTATATTATAGCGATTGATAGATCGCCATTGGAACATATGGATGCGCAGATACCATTGATACTTAAGTGCCTTTTTGCCATCGGTCATCAAGTTCTTTTTCTAAAAAGAACTACACCTCATTCAATGTCAGAAGGAAGTACTTGGACTTTAAGAGATAAACTCAATAAGGTTAGTGGCAGTGAAGTTGAAATGCTTATGTTTAGAGATTCCAGTTACGAAGGTATAAGTGCTGTGATCTACTGTCCATGGGATATCTTAAACAGTTCAAGAGAACCTGATAAATTAGGAAGTAACTTCGTTATAGTCCACAATCCATATGCGAAAAACTCTTTACCAGACAATTTCTTTAAATTTGGTGAAGCCTGGAAGCAAATTGGCACTCAGATTCAAAAAATTAAATTTTAAGGAGTAGGAACATCTGACCAGCCCTCTTTACCCTCTGTAAATTCTCGTCCGTCAGGAGCCACACATCGTCTTATTCCAGTCCTTTGGTAATACTGTTCTGACGAGAGTTGACCACCGTCGTGACCAATGGCTTTTGTACAATCTTCGTAAGTTTTGACCCAAGAGTATTTTTCTTTCAAAGTAGGAGCTAAATCTCCACCGGGTACTAATTCTGGGTTAAATGCGCTATCAGGACATCCATGATTACATGGACTATATTCACCTTTGTTAACTAAAACATCAGCTATTTCCCAAGCAGTCATACTTTGGGAGATAGAGTATCTCGCTTCTCGATCAATGGTATTATTTCCAATCTTTAGTGAACTATCTTTGCCCGGGTTCGTATCTTTTGCGTGTTCCAAAGCATATCTGAATGCTTCTTTGTCTTTAATGAAGTCGTAGTACTGAAGGTCGCCAATGACAGTGTCCAAAGTCTTGTCTTTACTGATAGTGAACTCGACCATTTGAGTATTGTGTCTGGGAGCTTCAAACTTACTTTGCCAGTTTCTGTACCACAGAAGCGAACCTAACCCGAGGATTACTATAAATAGGAACAAATAGATCAGTTTTCTTGAGTTTAGATTCTGTGTCTTTTTTGCCATATATCAGCTTTAAGTATATTCCTTACAGGACGTGAGTACCAACTTGGAAGAATACTATATCAAACTACATCATTATCTTTGAGACACTCCTTTTTTATAGTGTCTCATTTGTCTCATTTAGCCTTGAAGTGATACACTCAAAATACAGTGGTTATGGGACTAAACGGTTCCAGACCCGTATGGCTCACACACATTTAATGTTTGGCTGTACACGTCATATGAAGACTCTTGTTCTCGCACTGTTCTTCTTGCTTCTTGGCATTATTATTGGATTTATGTTCGGCAAATCAAATTATCAAATTCCAAACATACTGCCGCTTTCCTGTTCTTTCAACAATCAAACGTATAAGCACGGAGAATCATTCCGGGACGACTGCAACACCTGCAGTTGCCAAAACGGCCAGGTAGCATGTACGCTCATGGCTTGCGACGCACGCCCACAGTAATATGACCAAACAAGAAAAAGCACTGGAGATTATGCGCAGGCTGTATATAGCCACCCCGCATCCCAAGGTTGAACTTCACTACTCCACACCATTTGAACTATTGGTGGCGACTATTCTTTCCGCCCAATGCACTGACAAACTCGTCAACACTGTGACCCCCGCATTATTTACAAAATACCCGGCCATTCAGGATTACGCAAACGCCACTCCGGAGGAAATCGACCGGATGGTAGTCAAAATCAATTTCCACTCCAACAAAGCGAAAAACATCGTCGCTGCAGCTAAGATGATCATGACCGACTATGGTGGCAACATCCCCGACACGATGGAGAAGCTCGACGCACTGCCCGGGGTCGCCAGAAAAACGGCCAACGTTATTTTGGGAAGTATTTTCGGCAAGGCCGAGGGAATAGTAATCGACACCCATGGCATCAGGCTTTCGAATAAATTCGGCCTCACCACACAAAAAGATCCGGTTAAAATCGAACAGGAGCTGATGCAACTCATTCCCCGGGATAAATGGATTGACTTTGGGCACCTGCTCACGCTTCATGGACGCTATGTTTGTACTGCCCGGCCGCATACGTGCGAGGGTTGTACACTGGGCGATCTCTGTCCCGAATACGCAGCATAGTTATTTTTCTGGTGCAATGCCGGTTTGATTTGTTTTCCTCGGTCCTTGTAGTATATGATGATATTTACCGGTGTTTTATATTACACACCGGTGTATAAGGAGGTATACGTATGACGAACACCATCATTACCCCACTGGATGTCCCTCAAGATAAAAAGAGCGAATACGAAAGTAATATACGCCTTGCTACCCATGATACCGGCCGCCTCATGTTATTTGCCGGAGATCAAAAAGTAGAGCATTTAAATAACGATTTTTTTGGCGAAGGTATCGCCCCCGATGACGCGGACGCCGAGCATATCTTCAAAATCGCCTCCAAAGCCCGTATTGGCGTTTTTGCCGCGCAACTCGGGCTTATTGCCCGTTATGGGCACGGCTATGCTAATGTCCCATACTTAGTCAAACTCAACTCCAAAACAAATCTCGTCAAGGCCGCTCAAATGGATCCACGGAGCCAAAGCTGGTATAGCGTGGCAGACGTCGTGCGGTTTAAGGAAATGAGCGGGCTCAAGATATTAGGTGTCGGCTACACCGTCTACGCCGGAAGCGAGTTTGAGGGAGAAATGCTCCACGAAGCCGCACAGGCGGTATTTCAGGCACATCAACATGGTCTTTTCACCGTACTCTGGATGTATCCGCGGGGCAAAGCGGTCGCCGATGAAAAGGACCCGCATTTGGTAGCCGGGGCGGCGGGTGTTGCCGCGTGCCTAGGATCAGACTTCACCAAGGTAAATTACCCGAAACCAAAAGAAGGGAACCGGGCGGAAGCGCTCAAAGAAGCGGTGGTAGCTGCCGGACGCACAAAGCTCATCTGCGCTGGTGGCAGTAGTGTGGAGGTTAAAGAATTCCTCCAGACACTCCATGACCAAATTCATATCTCTGGCACCTCCGGTAACGCGACGGGGCGCAATATCCACCAGAAACCGCTTGACGAAGCGGTACGGTTTGCCAACGCGGTCTCGGCACTTACCTATGACAAAGTTTCGGTAGACGAAGCATTCGCTATTTACACGGGAGGGAAATAATATGCTGGGTAGTGATTTCGCGTACAGATGCGAACCTACAAAGGCATATAACGGTACATGAGCATTATTACATTCATTTCGAAAGGAGGAAGGCTCGTGTTCGCATCGTGAAAACGATGCAACGCGAATCTACTACCCAGTATGGCACGAGTTACCCTTCATGAATTTGTTCACCAACACAACGCTGACCTCGGCGAGCCGTTTGCCCAGGTTATGGATGTATTGGAGTCGTTCGCCAAAACCATCCGCGAAAAAGTTTCGCGGAACGGGCTGATCGATGAATCAGGAGACTCAGGCGGCACCAACGTGTATGGCGAAAACGTGCAGAAACTGGACGCGTATGCCGATAAAACGCTCACTGACGCGCTGCTTGCGTGTCCGGCAATCCATGCCGTTGGCTCTGAGGAACTCGAAACGCCAAAAACATCGGGAAACGGCACGGGTGTGTTTACGCTCACCCATGATCCGGTCGACGGATCAAGCAATATAGACACTAACCTCCCGATTGGGACGATTTTTGGAATCTACCCCAAGGCAGACTCTATTTTGCAGAAGGGAAGTACCCAGGTAGCGTCAGGGTATATTTTGTACGGACCCAGCATGCTCCTTTTTTACGCGGTAAAAGGGTCGGTTAATGGATTTACCTTTGATCCTGTGCAGGAGACATTTGTTTTAAGCTATGAAAACGTGCGGGTAGGCGACAAGAAATACTACGCCATAAACGAGGGTAACTGGGAGCTATTCTTTGATGCCGAAAAAAATTATCTCACGGCAGTAAAAAGCGCGGGTGATTTTTCTGGCCGGTACATCGGCTCCATGGTCGCGGATATCCACCGCACGCTACTGAAAGGCGGCATATTTATCTATCCCGCCGACAAGAAACACGAGAGCGGCAAGCTCCGTTTACTTTACGAAGTGGCTCCCCTTTCATTTCTCATGATCCAGGCAGGGGGAGATGCCACAAGCGGCATGACCAATCCATTGGAACTCGTCCCGGTAAAGCACGACCAACGGGTACCTATTGCGCTGGGCAGCGCGCCGCTTATTGCACAATACCGCTCGTTTTTGCCAAAGGGATAACCGTTAGGCAAGGAGGATATTGGCTTTTTCCAGTTCCTGAAGGGCGAGCTTCCGGAATGTTCTTGCAGCGTTCCACCGTTCTGATGCACGGGTCAGAATAAGCACCCGTACCACGACATGCCCGGGGTTAATCGCTTCGACGCCTTCAATCCGCGAGTTTTCCTGTATATACTGCCCCAGACGTTTATCCTTCTTTATTTCCGACATCGCGTGACCCAACGCCGTAAGCACACCATCAAGTGGTTGGTTTGATTTAATAGGAAAATCAGCAATCACCCTCGCCTGACGTTTTGAATAATTGATGATTTTTTTGATTTCCCGGTTGGGGAATATATGCACGGCGCCATTTTTATCACGTATCCGTACGGTGCGTAGCCCGAGGGATTCAGTGATCCCCTCTGATCCACCAATATCAACATAATCACCGACCCTGATGGTATCTTCGGTCAATATAAATATACCGGTAAAGATATCTTCGATAAATGAGCGCAGTCCCAAACCGATGATAATACCCAACACTCCTGCAGAGGCAAATACCGGCGTCATATCGATCTTGAGGGCCTGAAACGTCATGTAGCCGGCGATTGCGTAGATAATGAATGTGAGCATGCTTTTGAGCACGGTGATATACGTAGCGGTTCTGGCAGAATCCAGGTTTTTTGGCACACGGATAAACCGCTGCAGCAGCTTGTTAACCACAATGGCCACGATAAACGGTAACGCCACAAAGCTAATCTCACGGATAGTCATGTGATCTATTATACCAAGGAAAGGGTACTTCCCGCTTTTTTTACGGGGTTACCATCCGCTCGCCCTCAGGAGTAGAATAGAGCTAATGCAACACAAGCGGTTTAACAAACTGGCCGACAAACGCGGCTTCTGGTTCCTCAAAAGTACGGAAGATACGTTCGCGAAAACCGTTATCCCGCATTTGCCGCCCTGGCTTGAAACATATCATCTCACGCTGGCAACTTTCCTCTGGATCGGATTTATTCTGGTCGGAGGATATCTCGCCATCCAAAATATTCACTATCTGTGGCTCATGTCATTCGGCGTATTCGCGCAGGCAATTACTGACCGTCTTGATGGTGAAGTCGGACGTTACCGGAATACCGGGCTTATCAAATGGGGATTTTACATGGATCATTTTCTCGATTACCTGTTTCTGTGTGCGATTGTCATGAGTTACTGGTTTCTGACGCCCTACGAATACAAATATGTACTGCTTGTGGTACTTGCCATAAGCGCGGCGTATTTTGTCCATGTAATTCTTTATTTTGGCGCCACAGGACAGCTGGAACTCGCAAAAGAAGGCTTCGGACCGTCGGAATTCCGGGTGCTGGTGATTATTATCAACACCATGCTTATTTTTCTTGACCGTATTATTTTTGTGCCGCTGCTTTTAGCTTTTTTCGGACTTAATATCCTCTATCTTGTGATAAACATTTACCGCGCGCAGAAAACCATCTGGGATATCGACATGAAGATAAAACACGACCACGAAAAGACATCCCGCCAATCACGGTCATAACGTGATATTTGGAATATGCTCGAAAGATATAACTTCGCCGCCGGATGAAGCGAGCACGATGGCAATCACATCAATACGGAGACTCTCCGGAAGCTCCGGGTGACCGTGTTTATACATCAGCGCGGTACGCGTAATTTCCTGAAGCTTTCTCCTGCTGATTGCATCTTCCGGACGCCCGTAGGAAAACGATATGCGTGTTTTCACCTCCACAAAGACCAGCGTGTCCCGCCAAACCGCAATTATATCGATTTCACCGTGACCCGCACGGTAATTCCGTTCAAGTATTCGGAAATGATGATGCTGAAGATAGGAAACCGCCAGCTGTTCGCCGTACGCGCCGGTATTATTTCGCGGCCTGTGTGGGGGTGACTTCTGCAATCCGGGTAGCATCTTTACCTATCTTACCACGCAGATAGTACAGCTTCGCGCGGCGGGTAACGCCACGCTTTTTCACTTCAATCTTGCGGATCCATGGGGAAATTAACGGGAAAATACGCTCAATACCGACTGCCGCTGCGCCGATTTTGCGGACGGTAAACATTGCGTTTACCCCGCTTCCTTTCACGGAAATTACGATACCTTCAAATACCTGAATACGCTCACGGGTCTCTTCTTTGACTTCCCGCTTGGTTTTACCGGCTACTTTTTCTTTTTCGATGAGCTTGTAATGCACACGGACCGTGTCGCCGACATGCATGTCGACGCTCAGATCTTTTTCACCGTCTTTGCCAGTCCAAACAATGTGGTTAGCCATAGTAAGATGCTTATTTTACCATCCCAGCCTGATTGATACAAGCTCGGATATAGCTGATAAATAATGGATGGGGAACTAAGGGGCTTGAACGGTATTCCGGATGATACTGGGTACCGAGGAAAAACGGGTGCACACTCGTGGGTAATTCAATAATTTCCGCCAGGTTTTCGACGATTGACCGCCCGGAAAATATCAACCCTTTTTCTTCCAATTGTGTGGCGAACTCGTCGTTAAACTCGTATCGGTGCCGGTGACGTTCCCATACGGTTTTCTTGCTTTCGTCACTATAACCTTTGTGCGTAAGGTAACTTTGATCGGCGAGTGAGCCTTCCTTTACTTTACACTCCCATCTCCCGAGCCGCATGGTGCCGCCATACGCCCGGCGCTTCTGATTCTCTTCCTGCATCGGATTCATGTGGATCACCGGAAACGGTGTCTTTTCGTCACATTCGGTCGTATTGGCGCCCTTTAGCTGCAAGACATTCCGCGCGTATTCCACAACGGCAAGTTGCATGCCATAACAAAGCCCAAGGTAGGGAATTTTCTGTTCCCGTGCAAACCGGATAGCCTCAAGCATTCCTTCCACACCCCGTGCTCCCCACCCTATGGGCACAATAACGCCGGCGACCCCTTTGAGCAGCTCTTCCGGCTTTTTTCCTTTTTCTATCTTTTCGGAGTTTACCCAACGTGTTTTGACCGTGACGCCCTCTGCCCACCCGGCATGATCAAGAGAGTCCATCAGCGCGGCGTACGAATCCCGGAGCTCATAATCACCCGTTCCAAAGTACTTCCCCACGATAGCAACTTCGATCACTTTCTTTTTGCTTTCCTTGACTCGCGCCAATAGTTGCGTCCATTTTTCCATCTCCACCGGTCGGTCAGGTAATCCAAATAGCTTCAGGATTTTCTGCGCAAACCCCTGTTCTTCAAATGTCCGGGGCACGGCATACGGCGTATCTTCATCGGGATTGCTGATGACGTTATCCGCATCGACATTACAAAACATCGCCAGCCGTTCCCTGCGTCTCACATCGATCGCCTTTTCACCACGGCAAACGATAAAGTCCGGTTGGATACCCATTGAAAGTAAAAACTTTACGGAAAGCTGTGTTGGCTTTGTTTTAGGCTCCCCGAGATGATGCGGAGTGGGCAAATAACTCACATGCACGTGCACGACGGGAGCTTTTTTCACCGTTTTCAAAATCCGGGATGCTTCATAGTAGAGCATGTTTTGGTATTCACCAGCGGTACCGCCAAGCTCGATTACCACGATTTCCGCGTCATCTTTTTTCGCTGCGTCTTCTATCCGCTTAAGAATTTCGTCGGTGATATGGGGGATAGCCTCAACATCTTCGCCTTTATATTCAAAATTCCGTTCACGGTTGATAACGGCAGTATATATCTGTCCCATGGTCACGAAATTGTGCCGGTGGACATTTTTACCCAGAAATTTCTCATAGGTTCCCATGTCCATGTCAGCTTCAGTGCCGTCATCACACAGAAACGGATCACCGTGCTCAATAGGATTGATAAGGCCGGAATCGACGTTGAGGTAGTTTTCAAATTTTACGGGGGTGACCCGATAACCTCTTGCCTGAAGAAGGAAGCCAATAGAAGCGGTGGTAATCCCCTTTCCTAATCCTGAGAGTACCCCGCCAGAAACAAAAATATATTTGGTTTCTGTAGAGTGCATGGTTTAAGATACCAAAAAATACCCTCCCCGTCAACTTTTTACCGTCTGACTGGGAGTATAATTTCCGGTTATTTTACCTTACGCTGTTTGACACGCTGACGTTTTTCCGTTTCCTGCCGTACTCTGTCCGGCCGGCGCTCGCCCGCCATGTGCTTGCGGAATAGCGAATAAAAAATATCCCCCTTGGTCACCATACCCACCACCTGGTCGTCATCATTTAATATCGGCAACTGGTCGACATGCCGCACGATCATCCGCGAAAGCGCGCGCATCACGAGCGTCGTTTCACGGGCGAAAATGACGGTTTTACACATAATATCCTTGGCTTTAATAGGCGCCATGTCTTTGATACGCTCTTCCATGGCTTCAAAATCCTGCGGTGTCTCCAGATAATCCATCACGTCCTGATACTTGGGATAAATCCGCTCGAGGATATCTCTACGGGTCACTATGCCGACGAGCTTATTGTCACGGGTGACGACAGGGAGGGTATGGATATGCGAGGTAAAAATCTTTTTGCAGAGGTCACGATAGGTGGAGTCCGGGCTTACGGTCATCACATCTCTGGTCATTATCTCTGATACAGTCATGATGTAATTTTAGAAAGTATAGCACACACAAAGAAGCGACTGTCAATATCAGAGGAATTACTGGATGCGGTAGGGCGCGCGGTGCTTCCGTTTGCTTACTTTGAGTTCGAGCATCGATCGCTGCAGTACCGCGATTGCCGATGCCAATTCTTCACCTTTGGCTTTTCTCGCGATCAGATCCTTCGCGGAATCCATTGCTTTTTTGATTTCTGCTTCGTTTATTTCATCCGCCCGCACCGCACGGGAAACAAGGATTGTTGTTTCTCCTTTGCGGCGGACTTCCATAAATCCCCCGCCGATAGCAAGATAATACTCCTTGCCGCCGGCAATAATTTTTACTTCGCCGGGGGCTAACTGCGTAAACAATGGCTGGTGCTTGGAAAGCACTTCTATGGTGCCGTCAGGGGTCGGCACGGAAACCGCGTCTACCATTTCCGAAAACGCTTTCCGCTGCGGCGTAATGACATCAAGAAGAAATTGCATGGGTTACTTGACCTCGTCTATGGTACCTACCATATAAAATGCCTGCTCTGGCTTGCTGTCATGCTTTCCATCGAGAATTTCTTTAAATCCGCGGACGGTTTCTTCTACCGGTACGTATTTACCCGGTCTCGCGGTAAACGCTTCTGCCACGAACATTGGTTGCGTCAGGAAGCGCTGAATTTTCCGCGCTCTGGATACGGTGAGCTTGTCCTCTTCACTCAATTCTTCCATACCCAAAATGGCGATGATGTCCTGAAGGTCCTTGTAGCGCTGCAACACACGCTGTACGCCACGGGCGACCTCATAGTGGGTATTGCCTAATACTAATGGATCCAAAATGCGTGAATTCGCTGTCAGCGGATCGATAGCCGGATACAACCCCTGCTCTGCGATGGACCGCTCCAGTGAGATGGTTGCGTCCAAGTGGGCAAATGTCGTGACCGGCGCAGGGTCGGTATAATCGTCTGCAGGCACGTATACGGCCTGTACGGACGTGATAGACCCTTTCTTGGTACTGGTGATCCGCTCCTGCAACGCACCCATTTCGTCGGCGAGCGTCGGCTGGTACCCTACGGCAGACGGAATACGTCCCAAAAGTGCGGACACTTCACTTCCTGCCTGCGCAAACCGGAAGATGTTATCAACAAACAACAACACATCCTGACCTTCCTCGTCGCGGAAGTATTCCGCCATGGTTAACCCCGTAAGCGCCACCCGGAGACGGCTTCCTGGCGGTTCGTTCATTTGTCCGAACACCAGTGCGGTTTTTCCGATAACACCGGAATCTTTCATTTCGTGCCACAAATCATTTCCTTCGCGAGAACGCTCACCGACACCCGCAAATACGGATACGCCTCCGTGTACTTCGGCCACGTTATGGATAAGCTCCTGGATAAGCACTGTTTTCCCAAGTCCTGCTCCTCCGAACAATCCCATTTTTCCTCCCTTTACGAACGGAGCAACCAAGTCGACCACTTTTATACCGGTCTCCAAAAGCTCACGTTTGGTACTCTGCTGGGAAAGCGGAGGGGCGGCACGGTGTATAGGATGCCGTTTGGTAGCCCCGATTGCCGGTCCTTCGTCAATCGGTTCACCGACAACATTAAAAATACGGCCCAATGTCTTTTTGCCAACCGGCACACTGATCGGAGCGCCCAAAGCGGTAACGGTTAATCCGCGGCTCAGTCCGTCAGTGGGGCCCAACGCAATTGCCCGCACGCGGTTGTCTCCCAAGTGCTGCTCAACCTCAAGAATAAGCGTTTTAACCTCTCCATACTCGGACGGTACACTCAGGGCTTCATAAATCCCCGGCATGTATGCCGGGCTGAACTGCACATCAATAACCACACCCTGGATCTGGACGATAGTGCCCTGATTTGCTTGTTTCACTGTTTTTTCTTTTGCCATACGGTAATCTCCTTTGCTTTTTATACTTCAACGGCAAGACGCGCAGTCACCATGTCGGTGATTTCGTACGTTATCTTTTCTTGCCTTGCTTTGTTGTATTGCAGGGTCAAATCATCCTGCAGTGAATTCGCGTTATCGGTCGCGTTGTGCATCGCGATCATACGCGCTGAGTGCTCAGCAGCTTCCGCCTGGAGCACCGCGTCCCGGATTTGATTTTCCACATAGTGGGGAAGCAGTGCGTTAAACACCTCTTCCACCGAAGGCTCGATCAAAAATTCATATGATCCTTCTTCCGCCTGAGCCGCTTCATCGCCACTTATTGATAGCGGCAACACTGTTTTTACCCGTGGTTGTTGCTTGGAAACTGACAAAAACTCGTTCGATACTAAATCAACCGCGTCGTAACTTCCGGACAAAAATTGCTCCGTAAGAAATGAAACAAGCGCCGGCACTACCCGCTCCCATGGCGTGGTATCAGAAAAATCAGCCTTCACGCTGTGTCCCAAACGGGTAACAAAATCGGCGCCCTTCTTGCCAATCGTCACCACTTCATAATCGCCTTTTTCATACTGTTTCATAAAAAACCGAAATAACGATGTGTTCAGTCCTCCGCACAATCCTTTGTTGGTTGAAAGCAGTACCACCAGCCGTTTGCCGGTTGGACTTGGCTTTACAAGCAGCTGGTGGCTCCGGTAATCGGTGCGTGACGCCAACCGCATAACCATTTCATAAATTTTTTGTGCGTAAAGCTTACCCGCAAGTGCTGCTGCCTGCGCCTTTTTCATCTTGGCGGCGGCAACAAGCTCCATAGCCTTGGTAATTTGCGCAATGTTTTTTGCGCTTTTTATCCTTCGTTTGATAAGACGGATATTGGCCATGAATGATTAGTTAAATCCTTTTTTAAAGTCAGCTATTGCTGCTTCCAGGCTTTTTTCCACCTCTGGCGACATCACCTTTTCTTTCGCGATTGCGGTGAGTGCCTTCTTTTGGCGTGCCTGGACGTACGCGATGAATTGCTGTTCAAAATCAGTAATCCGCTTAACCGGAATGTCATCAAGATGACCCTTGGCTCCTGCCCACATAATCACGACCTGAGCGGCGACCGATACCGGCTGGAATTGCCCCTGTTTCAAAAGCTCCATCATGCGGCTTCCCCGCGCGATTTGTTTTTTGGTCGTTTCATCGACGTCAGCAGCAAACTGGGCAAATGCTGCCAAATCCCGGAATTGTGCCAAGTCGAGACGGAGATTACCCGCGACCTTTTTCATGGCTTTTATCTGCGCGCTTCCGCCGACACGCGACACCGAAAGCCCGACGTTTACTGCCGGCCGCTGCCCGCTATTAAACAAGTCAGATTCCAGATAAATCTGGCCGTCGGTAATGGAAATAACGTTGGTGGGAATGTAAGCCGACATGTCTCCCGCTTGTGTTTCGATAATCGGCAGCGCGGTAATTGATCCGCCTCCCCGTGCTTTGGAAAGCCGGCACGCGCGCTCGAGCAACCGGCTGTGGAGATAAAATACATCTCCCGGATATGCCTCACGGCCTGATGGCCTGCGGAGTGTAAGCGAAATCTGGCGGTATGCCCATGCGTGTTTGGAAAGATCATCATAGATGACTAAGACGTCTTTTCCTTTGTCCATGAAGTATTCACCAATCGCGCAACCGGCGTACGGCGCAAGATATTGGTACGTCACCGGATCACTCGCGCTTGCAGACACGATAATCGTGTGTGCCATAGCGTTATGTTTCTCTAAATCAGCGATAACCTGTGCCACGCGTGATGTTTTCTGGCCGATCGCGATATAAATACAGATAACATCTTCGCCTTTCTGATTGATAATCGTGTCAACAGCAATGGCGGTTTTCCCCGTGCTACGGTCGCCGATAATAAGCTCCCGCTGTCCGCGGCCAATCGGGATCATTGCGTCGATCGCCTTGATACCCGTCTGAAGCGGGGTCGTGACTGCCTGGCGGTGTACGACACCGGAGGCTATCTGTTCCATGGGGTACCGGGTTTTTGTCGTCACATTGCCCTTGCCATCAATAGGAATACCGAGTGGATTAATTACTCTTCCTAAAAATGCCTCACTGACCGGCACAGAAAGTAATGTTCCGGTACTTCGCACCTCATCGCCTTCTTTGAGGGTGAGATAATCACCAAGTACCATGATACCGACTTCGTCTTCTTCAAGATTTACGACGACCCCCGTCACACCATTTGCAAACGTCACGAGCTCCAGGTATTTGGCTCCCGGGAGACCCGATGCCTTGGCGACGCTGTCTGCCAACGTCGTCACATACCCGACCCGCCGGGCGGTTACATTTGATTCAAAGCTTTCGAGCTTTTTGACTAATTCTTTTGCGATAAATGATGCAGCGCTTGTTTTCATACGATAAATTTAGGAAACAGTAACTATTGATGCCATTTCTTTCAGTTCATTGCGGATACTAGAATCCATCACCCAATCTGCCATCGTAATGCGCAGTCCACCGATAAGCGCGGGATTTACTTCCGCCGTCAGACTCACTTCGTGTCCGGCGACTTTCGATAATACCCGGGCAATCGCCTGAATCTCAGCGCTTGTCAGTTTCACCGCGGACTCGACTTTTGCCTGATGTTCGTGTTTGGCGGTGGCCGTCATTTTAAGTAACAATGACTGCACTTTCGGGGCAACATTACCCGATTTGCCACGCTTCAGATGGCTAATTACCCCTTCCACAAATCCTCGAGCATCTTTGGAAACAGATTTCATACAGTATTCTATGAATAGCCCTTTATCAGGACTTTTTTTCCTCCCGTGCGACCCAACTCTCCAGGTCTTTGACGCGTTTGGAAATAAGTGCATGCTGCTCTTTTACCCCCATGACAGAGGTAAGTAACCGCTTTGCCATTACGACCGCCAAATCGACTGCTTCACGCCGGATAGCAGAGGTTGCCGCATTTTTGGTCTCCTCAGCCTCAGTTTTTGCACGGGCGATAATAGCAGCCGCCTGTGTATGTGCTTCGGCGACCAACTCTTTTTCTGTTTCTTTTGCCTGTTTCTTGGCGTCTTCAATAATCTGCAGCGCGTCCTCACGGGCTTTGGCGAGCGCCTTTTCCTGCTTTTCTTTGAGGCGCTCTTCTTCCTCACGCATTTTTTGCGTCAGATGTAACCCTTCGGCAATCTCTTTTTTCCGCTTCTCCAACATAGTGAGAATTGGCTTATAGAGAAGCTTCTGCAGCACAACCATGATCACCAAAAAATTGACGACCTGTGCCAACAACAACGATGGTTCTATACCTAATTTTTCCATGGTATCTATTCCTTCTACAAACCTTATACAAACTTAATAATCAACGCGATGACGAGTGAGTAAATAGCAATTGCTTCTGCAAAAGCCACTCCCAAAATCATGGTTGTCCGGATTTCTCCAGAAGCTTCGGGGTTTCTACCCATAGCTTCCAATGCTTTACCGGTGAGTAAACCGATGGCCATAGCTGGTGCTAATCCACCAAGTGCTACGGTCAAACCCATCATAACAATACGAATTGATGCTTCATCCATTTTCTAACTCACCCCCTTTTTTGCTTCGGAATTTTTATCATTCCCCAGCGATTAATGTTTATAAGTATACCTTCAATCTATATTTGCGCAATATGCATCATGCTGATGCATGGTGCTCAGCTGCAGCGTGCTCTTCTTCTCCGTGTGACACCGCGACGTTCAAGAATGCGGTTGTTAACATTGAAAACACCAATGCCTGGATAACGCCGACAAACAACTCGAGCATCAAAAACGGTAATGGCAGGAAAAACGGCATAAGAAACGCGATAACAGCAAGCAGGACTTCACCCGCAAATATGTTACCGAACAAACGGAACGCGAATGACACAACCTTTGATATATCCGAAACAAGCTCCAGGATACCGACGCTAAATAGTATTGGGTCTTTGAAATTGACAAACCGCCCGAGATAATGCGCACCAAGATTACGGAAACCGAAATATTGCATGGCAATCACTGCGACAACCGCGAGTGCAAGCGTCATATTTAAATCAGCGGTCGCTCCGCGGAGAATAGGGACAAAGGCGGTTTTTCCGTGTCCATCCTCTTCTTTTGTCGCTGCGGCGGCGGAAGACGCGGTGGTTTCTTCGGCAACTGTACCCGCGGCAGGCGCATGGCTATCTTCCTCGGTAGGAACTGCCACTTCGGCACCTGGTATAACGGCTGCTTGTTGTTCTACCGCTGCTTCCGCTTTTTCCGAACGGAAATAACCTACCGTACCAACACCCGGCAGTAGTCCTACCCAGTTCGCCGCGAGAATAAATATAAACAATGACGCGATAAGCGGAAAAAATTGATCGAGACGCTTGCCGGCGATGGCGCCAAAAAAGTCATGCAATCCACCCACCAACGTTTCTGCAATCAACTGACCGGTGCTGGGCACCATGGTGAGCTTCCGGGTAGCAAGAACAGATAGTACGATGAGTAACCCCATCACTACCCATGCGGTGAGAAGCGAATTAGAAATGGGCAGTCCCCAGACTGTCCATAAGCGTTCAGCTGCTAATGATATATGTAACGTCATGCCCTAAAAATAAAATCTATCCGGCAATTATCGCTTACCAAGAACCTCCCGGACAATACGTATCAGTGATGTACATGCGAGCACTAACCCGAGGCTAAATAAAATAAGCGTCACATTCGGACGCGTACCCCACCGCTCATCGAGCTTCGTACCTATGACCAATCCCAATACCATTGGTAATGCTATCTCAAATCCTATCTGCCCGGCAATCCCTGCATATTCCCACCCGCCGCCTCGTGTCTTCTTTTTTTCTACCGATTTCACTTTCCGTGGGCGGATACCGGTCTCAACATCTTCTAAGATAACATCAAACTCTTCCTCAGATGTAACTAACTCTTCCTTTGTATTATCCATAATTATTGTATCCCACAATACTTTTGATCGTCAATAAATACACTACGCCAGTGTGCTCCGGGTGTCTACCGGGCGCACCTCATCCGCAAGGAGCACCAACCGGTCGTCTTTCTGATCAACTTTTCCTGCGATCATCACCACCGCATCGCGTACCCATACTTGTGAAGTACGCGCATAAATCTTGGGAAAAATCACAACTTCGATATTTCCGGACAGATCCTCTAGCCGGATAAATGCCATCTCGCTGCCGCCGTTTCTGGTCACAATTTTCTTCACCTGCGCCACCATCCCGACCGTTTGCACCCGGTCGCCGACACGCTCTTCCGTAACCTGGGCAATGGGTGTAACCGAGTCCATAGTACTGAACCGCTCCATCACCTTTTCGAGAGGATGCGCCGTCAGGTAAAACCCGAGTAACTGCTTTTCAAACGCCAATAGCTCCTGGCTGGTGAGCTCGGGTATGTTGGGGAGATGATCATGATGCGCGGCTTCTTTGGGGTCGCCGACATCAAATAAACCGGTCTGTCCGAGCGATGCGGCTTTCCGGTCTTTGTGCACCTGCGCAAGCTTTGTCTCAAGCGTACTCAGTATTGCTGCCCGGGAACCAAACGCATCCATAGCCCCGGTACGGATAAGACTTTCCAATGTTTTTTTGTTTACCTTGGACACATCGACACGGCGGAGGAAATCGGTAAATGACGTAAAGACTCCGTCGCTCACACGGGTTTTCAAAATACTTTCAATCGCTGCTTCCCCGACATTTTTGATAGCCGAGAGCCCGAACCGCACCTTTCCGTCTTCAATACTAAATTCTATATCAGACTTGTTAATGTCTGGAGGGAGCAGCGTAATGCCCGTCCGTTTACACTCGGCAACAATCATGGCAATTTTTTCATCCCTGGTATCGCCGGTGTTTGCCCGGGACTCGGCGGTCAACACCGCGGTCATATACTCGACGGGATAATTTGCCTTAAGATACGCGGTCTGATACGCGATAACGGCATAACACGCCGCGTGCGCTTTATTAAATCCATAACCCGCGAACGGCTCGATGAGGTGGAAAACCTCCTCGGCTTTTGACTGCGTCATGCCATTTTTCACACATCCCTGGATAAACTTCTCCTGCTGCTTTTTCATCTCTGACGGAATTTTTTTACCGACTGCTTTCCGGAGTTTGTCCGCGTCGCCCCATGAGTAGCCCGCGAGTGTAATAGCCGTAAGCAATACATCGTCCTGATAACAAATAAGTCCGTATGATTGCTTGAGGACGTCAGCAAGCCGCGGATCAGGATAGGTAATACTCTTGGGATTATTTTTCCGGGCGATGTATTGCGGGATCACCTGCATAGGCCCCGGCCGGAACAGCGCGACCATGGCCATGAGATCGTAGATAGTCGTGGGTTTGAGTTCTTTTATGTAGCGACGCATGCCCGCAGACTCAAGCTGAAATACTCCGGTGGTCTCCCCGATTGCCAGCATTTCAAATGTCTTTTTATCCGTCAGCGGCAGGGAATACAAATCGATAGCTAAGTTTTTTGTCTGCTCCAAAAACTTTAGGGCGGCCGCCATGATAGTTAAGTTCCGCAGTCCCAAAAAGTCCATCTTTAAAAGTCCCACCCCGTCTTCACCCACCGTATACATGTCGTATTGGGTAACGACCCGATCACCCTTGCTTTCGCGCTGCAGCGGGGTGTATTCCACAAGCGGCTTATCTGCAATCACCACGCCCGCCGCATGCACTGACGCATGGCGTGCCACTCCCTCAAGCTTTCGGGCAACATCCAGTAGCCGCTTTGTCTCTGGTTCAGCACGGTAAGCGGCGGATAGCTCCGGGGAAATCTCAATAGCCCTATCTATCGTCATACCTGCTCCCTGTGCACCGGGAGGGATCATTTTGGATATCCGGTCGGGTTGGGCGTAGGGCATACCCAACGCGCGCCCCGCGTCCCGTACTGCTCCGCGCGCCTCCATGGTGCCGAAGGTGATAATCTGCGCCACTTTGTCGTCACCGTACCGCTGGGTCACATAGGCGATGACTTCATCCCTGCGGTCATCGGCAAAATCCAAATCAATATCCGGAGGGCTCGGCCGCATCGGGTTTAGGAAACGTTCAAACGGCAAATGGAAAAACAACGGGTCGATACCGGTAATACCCAAAATATAGGAAACAACTGACCCAGCTGCTGAACCTCTCCCCGGTCCCACGCCGATTTTTTGGCTTTTTGCCCAATTCACAAAGTCAGAAACGATCAGGAAATAGGTGGCATAGCCTTTTTTGGTAATAATATCCAACTCATAATTGATACGCTCTTTAATCTCGTCCGTGACGTTTTTGTAACGGTTTGGCAACCGCTCCTCGACAAGCGCCCGCAGATACACTTCCGGCTTATCATCGTTGGGCACCGGGAATTTAGGCAAAATCCACTTCCCCACCGAAAGCGTAATGTCGCACATGGCGGCGATTTTTACCGTATTTTCTATGGCTTCGGGATACTGCATAAAAAGTTCGGTCATTTCTTCCGGGCTCCGGAGATAAAAATCCGGCGAGCTCATCATGGAAAGCGGACGGTTTTTTTCGACTATGGTGCGCTGCGTCTGCACACAGAGAAGAATTTCCTGAGCTTCGGCATCATCGGCATTTACATAATGCACGTCATTGGTCGCGACCAAGGGAAGGCCGAGTTTCCGCGACAAAGCGACGAGTTTTTTATTCGTTTCCTCAATTTCGGGGATATTGGGGTGCTTCTGCAACTCTATGTAGTAGTGATCGGGCCCAAATAGTTCCGCGTATTTACTCGCGACTTCCTCTGCCTCCTTGAGCTTATCCTGCATCAAAAGCTGCGGTACCTGCCCCGCCAAACACGATGAAAACGCAATAAGCCCCTCATGGTGATCCTTGAGCAAATCCCAGTCAATGCGTGGTTTGTAATAATATCCTTCCAAATGCGCCTGGGTAACAAGCTTGAGTAAGTTGCGGTATCCTACTTCGTTTTTGGCAAGCAACACTAAGTGATATGGATCGGTATCTATTTTTCCCTCTTTGTCGAAACGGCTTCTGCGGGCGACGTATGTCTCCACGCCAATAATGGGCTTAATACCCGCGGCTTTGGCCTTGAGATAAAACTTGAAGCTCCCATACATCGCGCCATGGTCGGTGATGGCGAGTGTGTCCATCCCGAGCTCTTTGGTGCGGTTTATTAATTGATCCAGTTTCCCAAGCCCGTCGAGAAGGGAAAATTCACTGTGGACATGTAAGTGGACAAAATTTGCCATTTCGTTATGATTCCAACGCACCTTTGAGCGCTTCTAAAATAATCTTGGTATCGGCTTTTGGAAGTTGTTTGCGCACAAGACCCATAAGGAACATAATGACCTGTTGTTTGCCCGCTTTATAATCCGCGACTGCTTTTTCGTTAGAAGACAGCACGGGGGTAATAATCGCGTTCAATTCGTCGGCTGAAACAGCGACCACTTTTTTGGCTTCGTGCAGTTCTTCTATAAGTTGGGCGGGCAGAACCTTTTCTATGTCCGGTTTTTTATTGATGAGCCAATTAGCGACTTCTTTAGGTGAGTAGGGCTTTTCGAATACGGACGCCGCCTTTACCGCTTCTTCAAAATAATCCGCCAACGCACGGGTGTCGGTAAGCTGGCTGGCAACCGCATCGTTTAACGCATAGGCGCTCATAAACCGCGTTTTTTTCACATCAGGAAGTTCGGGAATGTTGCTGCCAATAGACGCGATAACGTCTTTCGTAAAACGCATGGGTGGAATGTCCGGCTCCGGGAAATATCGGTAATCAGCCGCCTCTTCCTTACTGCGCTGAGAAACCGTGCCGTTTTTTGCTTCGTCCCAGCCGCGTGTTTCCTGTACCGGAATCTTTCCTTCATTGAGCAGTGCTTCGTGACGCTTGAGCTCGTATTCTATGGCCGCGGCAGCAAATCGGAATGAGTTAATGTTTTTCACTTCCACCTTATAGGGCGGCATGCCCGTTTCACCGACTTTCCGGATGGAAATATTTGGCTCAAGGCGCATAGAGCCTTTCTCCATATCCGCGTCAGATATCCCTAAGTACCGCACGATCTGATGCAATTTTTTAAGAAATTCCTTGGCTTGTTCTGAGCTATGAATATCCGCTTCCGTAACGATTTCCACAAGCGGAACGCCCGACCGGTTAAAATCGACGAGCGTCACCTTTTTCCCGTCCACCACCGCATGCTGCAACTTACCCGTATCTTCTTCCAAATGCACACGATGAATCCGCACGTCGCCAAACGAAGTAGAAATCTTTCCTCCGCGGCAGAGTGGCTGATCGTATTGGGAAATTTGATAGCCTTTCGGAAGATCGGGGTAAAAATAATGTTTGCGGTCAAACTTGGATACTTCGGCTATCTCGCTGCCCAGCGCTAACCCCAGCATAATCGTCCACTCAACGGCTTTTTTATTCGGCGTAGGGAGTGCTCCCGGAAGGCCCAAACATACTGGACACGTGCCGGTATTCGGCTTTTTGGCAAAGTGATCCGCGGGACAACCACAAAACATGCCGCTTTTGGTTTTAAGCTCTACATGTATTTCTAACCCGATGACAGGTTCGTATTTCATACCATTAACTATTAACTGTTAACTATTTACTAAATTTGGCGAGCGCGTGTGCCAGTCGGTCACTTTTTGATACGCATTCCCCAATGCAAACAATGTGCTTTCATCAAACATCGCGCCAACGAGCTGCATCCCCATGGGAAGATTGTCCTTCGTAAACCCGCACGGGATAGCAAGTGAGGGCAACCCCACAATGTTTACGATGACCGTGTATAAATCCGCCATCATGTTTTTAATCGGATCATCGAGCAGCTCGCCAAACTTCGATGGCATAATCGGGGTGACAGGAGAAAGGATGGCGTCATATTCGGAGAGTAATTTTTCGTATTCTTTGATAAATAACGACCGCACTTTCTGTGCTTTTTTGTAATACGCATCGTAGTATCCACTTGATAATGCATAGGTGCCGGTCATAATACGGCGCATGTTTTCTTTGGTGAATAAATCCCTACCGTTGCCATACCGTACCCCATCGTATCGGCCCAAATTAGAACTGGTCTCGCTCGGCGCGAGAATATAGTAGACCGGAACGCCGTATTCCAGAAGTGGCAGCGATACATCAGTCACCTCAGCACCTTCTTTCACAAAAATATCACGGGCAACCAGAATAGCTTCTTTAATATTCGGATCAAGTGCATCCCCATAAAATTCCGTAGGAAACGCGATTTTCTTTCCTTTGATGCTTTTGTCCAATGCTTTTGTATAGGAAGGAACAGGTTTTTGGGAACTCGTGGCATCGTACGCGTCATACCCTGCAATAGCTTCCAAAACAAATGCGCAATCCTCGGCTGTTTTCGCGGTAGGCCCCATGGTGTCCAGGCTTGATGCATAGGCAATCGCGCCGTATCGGGAAACACGACCGTATGTCACCTTCATCGCGGTGATGTTGTTCCATGCGGCGGGATTGCGGATGGATCCACCCGTATCTTCACCGATACCAAATACACAAAATCTACTTGCTATTGCTGCTGCCGGCCCGCCACCGCTGCCGCCTGCTGAACGGTCGCTACCCCAGGGGTTTTTTGTGACGCCGTAATCGGTGTTTTCAGTACTCGCGCCGTGCCCCCATGCGTCCATGTTCATTTTACCGATAAGGATCGCTCCCACATTTTCTAGTTTTTGATGAACGGTCGAGCTGTACGGAGCAATAAACGCATCCAAAATTTTGGAGGCGGCGGTCGTGCGCACCCCTTTGGTAAGATACGCATCTTTCATGACGTAGGGAATACCCGCAAGCGGAGACGGAAATGTCTCACGGTGCGCGTCTATAAACTTAGCGCGTTCAATTGCTTTTTTTCGATCGACAACCGTAATAAAGGAATTGATGGTTCCGTCATATGCTTCAATCCGGTCGTAACATTCCGCCACCAACTGTTCACTCGTTATTTCCGAGCGCTTCAGTTTTTGTGCCAACACACTGATAGGAAGATCGGCTAACATAATTTATTTTTCCTCTAAGACCCGTCCGACCACAAAGAAACCATTGTATGTATTTTTTGCATTAGCAAGGGCTTCCTCCTGGGTAAACATGCGGGAGGTGTCTATTTCGTCTTCACGGAATACGTTTTCCAGCCCCGTCACCTGTGACGTTTCTGTCACGTCATCCGTCGGCAATGACTGAAGTTGTGATACATACGCTACGGTACCGCCGACCTGCTTGGTCAATTCCTCAGATTGTCCGTCGGAAATCGGCAAATTCGCAAGCGTGGCGATATGGTCTATATCTGCTCTCGTCACCACGGTTTTTGCATCTTTGGGTTGGGGGTTCGGCTGAGAAGCGTTCATGGAGCCATTATAGCGGAAATTTGTCTCACGTGAAGTAGACACTTGAAGCTAATGGTTTAGTCCTGTTAGAGTAGTACGTATGTCGGGTTGTAGAATTTCGACACGCTTCCGTTTCATAGCGCGTCGACTAGACTTCCCTGACATATATAGACGATCAAAAGGAAAGGATTCCGAACTTTCGCCAGCGTAAAACGCAATGGTCGAAATTTCACTACCCGATATGACCAAATACCGTGCCGCAGTGCAACAAATGCTTGATGAGAACAGGGAACTATTTGAAGAATTCAAACCGATCCACGACGCGTATGTGTTAAACCCCGCGGCAAATCAGTCAAAATACAACACGATCGGCAGCACGGTCATGGATGTCATCCGGGACTACGAACGCAAACTCTGCGCCAAAATGGGAGCAGGACAATACAGTAAATTCAGCATGAACCTTTCCGAAAAATTTATGGAAGAAATCAAAAAAATATACCCCAAGATCATGTTTATCGGCGTCGAATAAACCCGCCCCCAAGCCCACATCGGGAGTGGGCTCAAGCTAACCGGTTATTTCAACGCGACTTTGATCGCTTCGATGGAAACGGTGACGTTTCCCGTATCAAACACAATACCTTGCCATCCGCGGGCATGTACTGCTTCGATATTTTCTGGCTGATCATCCACGAAAAGGATTTCGTGTGGTGCCACCCCTGCTTCTTTTTCTGCAATTTCAAAAATCCCGGGATCGGGTTTTTTAGCCTTAAAAACCGAGGAATCAACGACGGCTTTCCACGCGACATCCGGCACTAACCCTTTTTTGACCGCCTGGCGCATCGAACCCGTTTCGGCGTTCGTCAACAGTCCCAGCTTATGCGTCGGATGCAGCGATCGCGCAAACGCGTGCATTTCCGGTATCGGGACATGAAAATCCGTCCAGAATTCCGCGAAATCCGGGTATGGTTCCGTAAGTTTCAGGAGTTGTGCAAATCTCGCCATGTAGTCAGTGCCGCTGAGTGAACCGACAAACGCCGCCTGCATGTTTGCCTGCGTTATTTTTCCGATTTCTTCGGCGGTCACGTTGTATTTTTTCGCGGCTCTCCGGTGGCCCTCCTTCCAATCCAGGAATACACCACCAACATCAAAGTAAATAAACCGTACGGGTTTTTTCATAACATCACCTCATTGCGTTATTTGCCATTACCTCCAGGGTGTCATCAATTGGGATAAGCGTGCCAACTGCTTTTGCCAATAACCAGTCAGCTATCATCGGATTTTTGGGGAGCAACGGACCATGAAAATAACTCCCTATCGCGTTTTTATACACCGCTCCTTCCCATCCGTCATCGCCATTATTCCCATTACCCTTGATAACTTTTGCGAGCGGCTGCATCTTAGGACCCAAATGCGTCCGTCCTCCATGATTTTCAAAGCCCACGATTACCGTACCTGAAAGTGTTTCCGGGTGTACCACGCGCGCGACAACATTACCGATAAGCCGCTTCGCCTGATCGCCCGGATGCACCGTATACAAGTCAAAAATGCCGGCGCCGGGAATTTTTTCTCCCCGGTATGGCTTGTAATAATGGCCGGCAAATTGATACGCGGCACACACAAACAACGCTGGCACACCTGCCTCGATCATCTCTTTTACCACCGGACCTTTGTGCTTCAAAAAATCTTCCCCTGCCAATTTTTGCTGCCGATCTTGCGCGCCCCCCATAAAAAAAATGTCGCTTCCCGCGAGCGCTTTCACATTCGTTTCCAGCGTCACAGGAACCACACTGGCTTCAATACCCCGCCACGCCGCCCGCTTTTGCAGCGCAATGACATTCCCGCGATCACCATACGTGCTCATAAGATCAGGGTACAACCACGCGATTTTGATTGATTGTTTCATAGTATTTTTCTGCCTTTGAGAATTTTTCGGACTTCCAGCATGCCGGAATACGTGGCGAGAATATATAGAGCATTTCCTTTGAGCGGTTTTTTGAGTGACTTCACTATCGCGTCCTCCAATTGCTGATACACACGCGATGAAGGAATATCAATATCAGCGTATTTTATGCGTATCGCCATATCATACCGGCGGTCACCACTCACCCCAACTGTGACGGAAGGAGGTATCATTTCAAAATCAACATCCCAAATCCAGCTCACATCCCGGCCGTCGGGAATGCGATCATTTAATACGAGGAGGATATCTTTGGCTCCCATCTCCAATACCGTCTTAAGCGAAGCATTAAACCCGGCCGGATTTTTGGAGAGGAACAGTTTTACCGTTTTTTTACCTACCCGTATTTCTTCCTGCCTGCCGAATGCTGGTGCAAATCCACGCAGCGCCTTTTTAACCTCTTTGTCCGGTATATCCAAAGACGTCGCGACACCAACCGCCGCAAGCGCGTTGTACTGGTTGTATAAGCCCGGCAATGGACTTGGTCCCCGGGTAACCGTGGGTACGGGACGCGTATTGCCGCATTTCGTGCAGCGCCATGACCCGATATGAGAATAATAAATACCATCATAGGTCAAACGGTGTCCGCACCGGAAACAAAAAATAGAATCAGTCGCGTGCTCGCGTACTCCTAAATATTTACCCGGGTCATTGAGCCCGAAATAAGTCACTTTCCCTTTTATAACGCGCCCTAAGCCCGCAATGCCTGGGTCGTCGCTATTGAGAATTACTTCGGTTGTTTTGGGAAGCTTAGCAAGCGCCGTCATCCATTTTTCGACAATCACGTCTACTTCACCGTACCTATCCAGCTGATCCCGGAAAAGGTTAAGAAGCACAAGGCGCTTGGGGGTAATATATTTGAGCACTACCGGCAGCGAGTTTTCGTCTACTTCAAATATACCCATATCCGCGGTCACCCTGCCCAACCAGTCAGTGTTTCGGATAAATGATGAGACAATGCCGTTTAATAAATTCGCGCCGGTGGCGTTGTGCACCACGGAGTCGCCGATATGCTCAAGTATGGTTTTAATCATGAGTGACGTCGTCGTTTTCCCGTTGGTGCCGGCTACGAGAATTGTGCCGTCAGAAAGTTTCCCCGAAAGAAACCGGGCGATATCAGGCCGGATAGATACGGCTATTTCCCCCGGCCATGTCTCTCCCGCACCTAGCCCCAACGAGGTGCTGATTACGGAGATACTTTTGGCAAATATAACAGTGAGGCGATCAAACCAAGCCATAACACCATGTATTATCGCTCATATGCGCCTATCAAGGCAAACACAGCCTACATTGCGCGAAGCCGCTTGATGCGGTCAGCGATCGGAGGATGGGTATTAAACGCGTTCGCAAACCACGCGCCGAAATTTTTCCCCTTAAAAGGATTGGTAATATAAAGATGCGCGGTCGCGTTAGTGGCAGCTTCCAACACCTCCTTGTCTTTTCCTAATTTTTCCAACGCGCGGGCAAGCCCTTCGGGATACCGGGTAAGCTTGGCGCCTGTCGCGTCAGCGAGATATTCGCGGTTGCGGCTTGCGGCAAGCTGTATAAGTTTAGCGATAATCGGCGAGATAATCGCAAGTACTATACCCACGACCAACAAAATCGCGCCTAACCCGCGGTCATCATCACGGTCCCTCCTCCCACCCCACCAGAGAGATCGGAGAAAAATATCCGCTAAATACGCAACCGTCCCCACAAGCACAGCAACGACCGCCATGAGGCGGGTATCAAAATTTTTGATATGGGATAGCTCGTGGGCAATAACCCCTTCGAGCTCCCGCCGCTCGAGGCTATGAAGGATACCGGTTGTGGCGACAATTACCGCGTGCTCAGGATCTCTTCCGGTCGCAAAGGCATTGAGTGCCGTGTCCTCGATAACATACAGCCGCGGCTTCGGAAGCCCTGCCGCTATCGCCAGATTTTCGGCCACAGTGTAAAAATCAAAATCGCGGTGCCTATCGGCAGGCCGGGCGTGTGATAACGCGAGGATAAGCGAATCTCCCCAATAATAACTCACAAAACTCGATATTACCGAAAACAACACCGCAAACCACATGAAGCTATTACCATACCCCAACGCGTGCCCCAGCACATACCCTACCAACACCACAAATACCACAAAGAACGACATGATCGCGTAGGTTTTGGTCACGTTAGACTGTATAGCAGAAGTAATAGTCATAGTATTATGGATATGAGGACATCACCCGCCGGAACTCGCTCGAACGTTCGTGGGCTCCCCGATACTTTGCGCCATCGCCTGTTTACTCAAATGATACTTTGACGCTTTTGCGCTCTTCCTCATTTGCCGCGAAGAATTCTTTCTCGGCAAATCCCAACATTTCATTAAACAACGTATTCGGGAAGGTCCGGATGCGTATGTTGTAATCGTTGACGACAGAATTGTAATATTGCCGGCTATATGCCACCTTATCTTCCGTGTCAGAAAGCTCCTTCTGGAGATGAACGAAGTTTTCGTTCGCTTTAAGCTGCGGATAGTTTTCGGCTATAGCAAAAAGTTTGCCGAGCGCTCCCGTCAGCATATCACTTGCTTCTGCCTTGGCATGCAAAGATTTGGCACCCATCAGTGCGCTTCTTGCTTTGGTTACTTCCGTAAACACGGATTTTTCGTGCTTTGCATAACCCTTCACTGTCGTCACCAAATTAGGAATAAGGTCTGCACGGCGCTTGAGCTGGATATCAATTTGGCTCCACGCCTCTTCGATTTGGGTTTTGAGGGAGATTAACCCGTTATAGAGTGTCCAAAAATATACACCGACCAATGCTACAGCACCTAATACTAACCACAATGTTTGATTCATAACGTTTCCTCCTTCATTTCACTAACCACTGTCTAACATCATTATAGCCCAAGGTATTTATGATGTCACGTTTTTGTGCCCAGCCGCGTCTGGCTACCGACACGCCATAGCGCATCAAGTCCATATGCTCTGCCGCGTGGGCATCGGTATCGATACAGAGCTTAATACCCATGCGCACTGCATCAAACACGAGCGTGTCAGGCAAATCTAACCGCTCCGGAAACGCGTTTATTTCAAGCGCGATATCGCGCTTTTTCACTTCCTCAAATACTTGTGGCCAATCCGCGTCTACACCCTCGCGGCTCCCGAGCAACCTACCGGTAGGATGGCCGAGGATGCGCACCTTCGGATGTGTTGATAGCGCGCGCATCAGCCGCTCAGTCACCTGTGCTTTTGGCTGCGTAAATGCCGAGTGGAGCGAAACAATAACCGCGTCTACATATTCGAACGCTTCCTGAGGCAAAGCGAGGGAGCCATCTGGCAGTATATCTACTTCGCACATGAGGAAATATTGTATCCGTTTCTTTTCACGATGCTTCCACGAGGAATATTGTTGTTCATATTTTTCCCGCCTGAGCTTCATAATGTCCACAATGTCCTGCTTCGTTTGATTGGCCAAACGGGGATTATGATCAGAAAAACCGATATATTCGTACCCTAAACTCGCGGCTTTGGTGAGCATTTCTGCTATCGAATTTTTTCCCAGATCATGGGACGAGTGAAGGTCATAACTCGAGTGTGTATGGAGGTCTCCCTTGATATCGGAAAGTTCTATAGATTTGGGCAACTTCCCTTTCCTTGCCGCGTCTATCTCGCCGTGATCCTCCCGAAGCTCCGGCGTGATATAGGGCAAACCGACCGCTTTATAAAATGCTTCTTCGGTAGCGTAGTGTTTGGTTTTCCCGGTTTTAACGTTTTTTATGCCGTATTCATTAAGCGACAATCCCTTTTCCAACGCGAGCGAGCGAAGCTGGATATTGTGATTTTTGGAGCCAGTAAAGTACTGAAGCATAGCGCCGTACGCATCGGGTGTCTGTACCCTAAGATCTACCTGCCGTCCGTTGGCTAACAGCATCGTCGCTCCCCTGGGTCCATGATCGATAATCTTCTGATGCGGGAATGTCAGAAATTTTTCGAGAATAACTTCCGGTTTGTTGGTGGCGACCGCGATATCGACATCTCCTATGGTGCTTACCTGCCGTCTAAGGCTTCCTAACGCGTCTATCCGCTCCACCGCTCCGGATTTTTGGATAAACGCCATCACTTCCCGCGCGATTTCGTCAGCATACGGCAGCGGCATGCGGTTTTCTTTGATAGCGCCACGTTTGTATGTGGCTATCGCATCGAGGATCACCGACTGGGATTTTTCTCCAAATCCCTCCATACCGGCAATTTTCCCTGCCTTGGCCGCTTTTTCCAGATCAGCAATGACGGTTTTGGCGCTTTTCAGCTTGAGTTCGTTAACCAATGCATACGCTTTTTTGGGTCCTAAACCCGGTACCAGCAATAACGGAAATATTGCCTCCGGCACGCTCCCCAACACTTTTTCCCAGTGAGCGGATTTGCCGGTCTTAAACAATTCGTCCAGATTACTCGCGATCCCTCCCCCGACTCCGGGAATTTCTTCCAGCTTTTTATCGTCCCAATAGTCTTTCACTTCGCTCGTAAGATGCTCTATGCTGTCGGCGGCGCGCTCGTATGCAATGATACGGAAACGGTTTTCTCCGAGGATAAGATAGGCGGCGGCCACTTTACGAAGAAGTTCGGCGATTGCTAAATTCGTCATAGCTCGTAGGTACACGTAGGGTATCACATCGTTGTAAGCCTCTCAAATATGAATTATAATATCTAGACGATTAAGCGGAAAAAGGTCGTATAAGCCAAGAGGACTTTAATAAAAGAGTAAAATTGTCGCGAGGGTATGCTATGCGAGTGAACCCCTTGCGACACAACCTAAGAAAGAAAGCTGGAAAGGAAACAATGGTTTCCGTTCCATGAAAGGGATCGTAGCTCAGCCTGGTTAGAGCGCCTCCCTGTCAAGGAGGAGGTCGCCGGTTCGAGTCCGGTCGGTCCCGCATTGACATTTCTTAACGAATTTCTGAGTTTAGAAATGACAATGCCCACCAAATGTCGCTCTATGAGCCGCTCTACGAATAGTAGATAAGGCGAATAGCAAAGACATGGCGGGCTATTCTCTCCCATCACTGCCTGGAATGGAGGAAACACATACATAATGGTAGAACAACTGAAAAAACGATTAAGTAATCCGGATTCTCTCGTGTCATTGTTCCTCGGTGTCGCAGTGGTCGTAGTCATCGGTGTCCTTATTTTCAATTACGTAAAAGAGCGCCAGGCAACACTAACCCCGGAAGGCGAGGATAAAAAAACAGAACAAAACGCGACGGGGTCAGCAACCGTGACAACCCATACGGTCAAAGCCGGAGAAACACTGTGGAGCATCGCACAAGACACCATCGGTAGCGGTTATAACTGGGTAGACGTACGTGATGCAAACAAACTTACCTCTCCGGATCGCATAGAAGTAGGACAGCAATTAACTATTCCTGCAGTCGCGAAACGCGAAGGTGGTCAAATTGCATCGGCAACCGTAGAGGTCAAACGGCCAGCAGACAGCAAATACACCGTGCAAAAAGGTGATTCATTGTGGAATATCTCGGCAGCGACATACGGCACGGGATTTCGATGGACAGAGATTGCGAAAGCAAACAATATAACAAATCCGAACCTTATATTTACGGGTAATGTCTTGACACTACCGTAAATCGACGGATTTGGTATAACTATACAAAGGAGCTCCCCGTGTGAGGGATCTCCTGTGTTGCGGGATTAGTACACCGGTAGTATGCCCCGCCGACGGCGGGGAGAAGAGGGTTCGATAATGTATACGGTATACATTCTGAAGAACAACATTACCGGGCGGCATTATATAGGCTCAACTGACAATATTGACCGCCGGCTGGCAGAGCATAATCGCGGACAAACCCGCTCTACCCGATACGGCAAAAATAATTGGGTTTTAATATATACTGAACAATACGGAAACGAGCTCATTGCCAAACGAAGAGAACAAAAAATAAAATCTTTTAAAGGTGGCGACGCTTTTAAAAGATTAGTGCGGGATTAGTACACCGGTAGTATGCCACCTTCCCAAGGTGGAGAAGGGGGTTCAATTCCCCTATCCCGCTCCATACACTTTCGGTAGTATGCCCCGCCAACGGCGGGGAGAAGGGGGTTCAATTCCCCTATCCCGCACAAGAAGATATAGTACCGTTATCAACGGTAAGTGCGAATAAATTTACTTTTTATTTAACTTCTTTTTGTATTGTAAGAAATTGAGAAGAGCGATGGGTAGAACAATTCCTGTAGTCGAAAAAAGAAAAGCAATCGCACCCAAACCAGACATCCCCTCGGCAGTTTTTAGAAAATATATAGATAAACAGAAAAAGATGACAAAAGCTAATCCTGATATTATCGCTCGAGTTTTTGATGTGAAGATATAATCTATAAGAGAAATTACTAAAATTAAAGGCATGGACGTTTTGAGAGATTCCAAAAACCTGCCAATCAAGTTAAAGTAAGGAACCTGAGATTCTCTACCTGGTAAATTTTCAGGGAATACGCAACCATTTAAACAATTTCCAAAAAATAATGAGTATATAGTTACGATCCTGTCTCTTATACACATCTCCGAGCCCACGAGACGGACTCCTATCTCGTA
>ERZ761592.21-NODE-21-length-128572-cov-47.939090_pt1 | contig 128572 bp, 64 predicted proteins | sample MGYA00433095_ERZ761592 | MGnify/ENA primary metagenome ERZ761592 (study PRJEB28899, sample SAMN03785554) | bioreactor sludge metagenome | biome: EBPR Sludge; feature: EBPR Bioreactor; material: 0.22µm filtered reactor supernatant | place: Saint Lucia: Queensland... | reverse complement strand
ACACATCCCTCACTGTCGGATACAACACCTATGCGGTGTTTGTGTCGGATGAGATATCCACACCCAATGCAACAGAATACAACAAACTCACCTTCGCTTTTGATCAGAACAGTTACGGGATGGTGCAGTTCCAGACCCGAAGCGGTAAAAGCAATAACGCTACCGACGGTTCCTGGGAAGCGTGGAAGCCCTCAGTTTCAAATACCAATATCAAAACCCTCAATGCCATGGACGCAACTGGCGACTGGACGGCAACAAACCTCTCCTCCCCCGCTGACGGTGTGCTTGCCCGCAACATCGATGAGTTTGAAGATGAAGACATAACAAACGCCGCCAACAAAAGTGTTAAGTTTGGCTCGGTAGGCTCTCCTAATGGTTACGCCGAAGATACTATCTCATCGACAGACCTTACCAATTTTGACCTCATCTCTGCGTGGGTCTATGCAACAAACTCCGGTAATCTGGTCAAACTCGGTTTCGGCGAATCAGCAGCGACAGAACAGGAAGAGACATTTAGTATCGACACGGCAAATACCTGGCAAAAAATCTATTGGGATATCACCGATGTGGATGAGAGCCTCAAAAATGCCGTAACCAAACTACGCGTTTCCGTACTCTCCACAAACACTACCGTGTATGTAGATAGTCTTCAGGCAGAACGACTCATGAACAACAATTCCGGCCACACGATCGCCTCTACTCCGAACGACTATCTCCAATATCGGGCGATTCTGACTACAACCAATAGCTCATTCCAACCCAAATTGTTTAATGTCACTGCTGAGTGGAACAACGGTTTCAAAATAGTCCAAACAGATGCAAATACTGTCAGGCTGTATAACTACTCAGGAGAAACGCAGCAAATCAGACTCGATGCCATTACCTTTGGTGCCGACTTGGCGGAGTGGTATACCGTAGAAGATGAAACGGTGGAAGAAGGCGATCTGGTTGCCGTCACGGGAAAAATCGATGAATATGATGTGCCTATTTTGCGAAAAACGGCCGAAAAAAATGATGCACAGATCGTAGGCGGCATTTCGACCAAAGCAGGAAAAACACTTGGCCTAGAGGCACCAAACAGACGACTCCTGGCTCTTGCCGGCCGCATACCGGTAAAGATCGCATCCAATTCTGCCTCAATCAGCGCCGGAGATCTCATCACGTCATCCAGCGAACCAGGCCGAGGTCGGAAGGCCAATCCTGGCGACCTCATCATGGGCCGGGCACTCGAAAACTGGACGCCGAATTTGGGTAAGGATCGGATTCTTGTTCTTGTCCAATCCGTCTCCCCTGCTCCCGATGCGGATGTTTCCGACGGCGGCGCGTTTACTATTCTTACGGATACATGGAATGTCATCAACCAAAACACTCAAGAAGCGCTCACTCGCTTAGGAACATATGCAGAGATTGTCAGTGGTAAAATTTCAACCGGATACCTTGAATCCTACAACCTTGTCACGCGTACGCTCTCAGTCGCATCATCACTTATATCTCCAGCCGCCCATATTGATCAAATCTCGACAGATCATATTACGCCGATTGCATCCGACAGCGCCGGCATCGCCATATCGCTGAATGACCGTCAAACACTTACGATTACCGATGCAATGGGAACTCCATCTGCGACGTTTGATAATCTTGGCAACGCCGCCTTCACGGGAGAAGTGCGTGCGGAAAGCATTATTACATCTGAGGCCTCTGTCTCCGGCACCCTCTACGCCGACCGTATTACAACCAACTTCGGTGATCTCAATGATCGGTTTGCTGCTGTTGAATCTACATTGACTGAGATTAGTAATCAGGCAGGTGCAGCCATCTTGCCTCCCCCTATTATCGTACAAAGCACGGAAAGTGCGTTGCTTTCCGCAGCGGTCACCGCAACAGAGGACGCCCTCATTGTTAATACTGATTTATTTGTGCTCAAACATACAGCGCTTTCCGACACCAGTATTACCGGTGTGCTGGTTATAGACAACATGATACGCATGGCAAACAACGTCCTAGAAACGATCGGTGATACGCTCTATATCCAAAAGAATAAGCTCGCGGGAGTTGATATCCTGGACGGCACTGTATGGATCGACACCTTCAATCACATCTTCCTGCGTGGCGATGTGGCGATATCCGGAAATACGACTATCGGCGGCGTTTTGGGGGTCAATGCAATCACCCCTGGCAACACCGGCAATCTTACGGTCGATTTGGCAAATCCTATCCCGGATATCACTGCCACTTCACCTGGCATTCCGGCTACCAGCTTTGGCGATCTCATTATCCGCGGACTTGATCAGAAAGTCGTCACCCGCATCACTGCAAGTGGCAGCGCCCAATTTGCCGGAGACATCACAATCGAGGGTGCCACGAAACTCAACGGCCCGATACAACTGACGACTAACAGCCTAGGAACTTCCATATCTATCGCCGAAGGCGCAACAACGCTTACCACAAGCGGATTGAGCCTTCCAAACACACTTTATAGTGTATTCGTTACCCCTAGCTGGAATACGAGCGCATGGGTCAGCATGAAAACTCCAACAACCTTCACCATACACTTCGCTACACCGGCTCCGGCAGGCGCCACCGCCGATTGGCTCATTCTCCTCGGAAACCCGCCAACTGGGACTATTGCATCGCCTTCAGCGACCCAACAATAAACAAACCAGATAGCCATTCGGCACATTTACTGGAGATATGATCCAAATCTGGACAAGTAGCCTGCCCACGTGTAAAAAAACATCGTTATAATACCTGCCATCCTGTTCCATCACTAACAACCTCAATATCTCCCGCCTGATCAGTTCTTAGCAGTTGCACCTGTTCGTCTGCTAACATAGTTTGCACTTCTTCGGAGGGATGACCGTATGTATTGTTGCTCCCGACTGAAACGATAGCAACGTGTGGTTTTAACCATGTGACAAACGCCCTATCCATCGCAAACTTACTCCCATGATGCGGCACTTTTAGCAATTCAACATGCTCGTCTGCCAATCCCTCTATAACAGGTATATGGTATTGAGAAAGTGAAAAATCTCCGGGAAACAGCGCGTCAAAACTCCCGTACCGCAACCAAAATACAACCGACTCTTCGTTTACACTGACAGTACTTTTACCAAGCACCTGCGCCGGTATGCCATTTACAGCAGCAACCCGATCTACTGATGGCCAGACGATACGGATAAAAGCTCCCCCAACACGGATATACTCCCCTGACGTAACAACTTTTTCCTGGGCATGACGCTCGCGGACGCGGGACAATAACGTGCGATATTGCTCCGTATCACGTCGTATATCGCTATGCACAAAATATCCGACGTTATAACGCTCCATTACCGACAATAGTCCCCGTAGATGGTCATCCTCCGGATGCGTTAACACGAGCATATCAATCGTTCTGTCCCAAAACGGCATGTGCTTCCCTAAGCACCTAAGAACCTTGTCGTTTGACCCGCCATCCACCAACATGTCACTTCCGTCGGCAAACCGGATGTATGTTGCGTCCCCCTGTCCGACATCACATGCGACGATGTGTAGTTTTCCGTCAGGCAATGACACGAGAAAATGTAAAAGTAAAATAAGGCCTGTAATAAAACCGCTGATAAAATACCCAATGCGCAACGGAAACATATTTATTAATTATTGGCTTCGATTAATGAACAGATATTGGGTGCATTTACAAAATTAGATAATAATGCGTTAATTATTTCTATACCTATAACACGATACATTTCCTATGAATTTTCCTCTTTATTAGCTTCGGGCATGTATAGTTTGATATAGTTATAGACTGACGCTGCTGTACGGCGTGCTACTCACGAAATAGACCGTCCGGACAATATATTCCAATGCGATCCAGTCAAACCATCCAAGCACTTGCCCCAATGGTAGGTATATCCGTCCAACCAAAACAGTCATCCATCCGAGCCCCGTAAGGGGTCCAATAATCCACCCGATCAGAACATTTGCAACCGGACTCACCAAGGATACCCGGTGAAAATACAGCCAAATTAGCGGAACCGTAAATATTTGCGCTGCAAGTGTAAGACGGAGATTTTCACGCACTGATTGATACACAATACCCAAACTAAACCCGTTATGACGTGCTGCTTCATCGCTACCACCAAACAAAATAATCCCCAGTGTCGCAAGCACCGACAACTGGAATGAGATATCCATAAGCCATGACGGTGTTATCAATAACATACTCCCGACTGCTAACACCCAGGTAAACAACGGCCAGTATTGCCGCCCGAAGACCACTGCAAGTACCGAAATACTCCCCATAATAGCAGCCCGCACGATACTTGGGCTTGGGCCGACAAACCACACAAACCACCAGATCATCCCTATCGTTAGCAAACTAGATACCCGTCTGCTAACTATCCACGACAAACCACAATGCAATAAGCGGCTCATTATAGAAATATTCATGCCGGAAAGCGCGATAACATGAAGCGTGCCGCTTGCAACCAGTGCCTCATACAACTCACGGGACAATGATGTTTTTGTCCCAAACAACAATCCGGTGAGCAGCCCGGCATGTGGCTCGGGCAATACCCGGCCTACAATGGTAGTTAACCCGGCAACAGTAAACGGCGTCATAAACTTTACAAGCTAAGCAACATATTCACCTTGCCGTACAACGATGCACTTATAATATCCCGCTCCACCAATTCCTCAATCCGCGTATATGGACGGGAAGTGATAATTTTTTCTGCGGTAACCGGACCAACGCCTGGTAAATTTTCGAGTTCCGCCTGCGACGCGGTATTGATATTAACAATCGCCGTATTCTTGTCAGCGACTAATGAATCACCCCCTCCTATCATATTTTTTACCGGAACGTATATTTTCGCACCATCAGATAACTTCGCCGCCCGGTTTATCGAACGGGCAACTGCTTCCATGTCTGCCTGATCAGTAAATCCTCCGGCAAATCCCAAAAGATCATCGATCCGTGAGCCCGAGGGTAAACGGTACACACCAGGATGCACCACCCCGCCTTCAACATCGACAAGTATCGCCTCATTTGATGCCGCGCGAATTCCCGACTGAGTACCGGCCACCTGGTCTGAGCTAAATAAGATAGGCGCCTGATCTTGATGTAGTTTTATAAAGATAGTTATAGATAGAGCTATAAGAAGGATGCTTAAAAGCCCTAATACCAAGGGAACCCGGTACACCTGCCATACAAGCTGAGAAGGAGACGCGGACTCCCCACCAATGTCAGCCATATACTTGTATTAGAACATGTGAAGAAAAAGAAGTCTGTGAAATAGGATACGCTTACACGAACGACACACACCGGGATGCCGCACGCGTGCCACTACTCACACAACATAATTGATCAGCTTACCGGGAACGAAGATAATTTTCCGGGGCTTCTCCCCACCCAGAAATTTCTGCGCTTTTTCCGAAGTTAGTGAAATAGCCTCAACTTTTTCCTGATTACTCGCACTTTCTATATCAATATACACTGTGTCACGAAGCTTCCCGTTTACCTGTATAACAACTGGCACTGACTGCTCTGTCAGGTACTTATCATCGTACTTCGGCCAAACTTGCTTATGGATAGAAAATGTCCCACCTGCCCGCTCCCATAGCTCTTCCGTCAAGTATGGCGCGAAGGGCGCCAATATAACCAGAAAATCTTTTAGCATCGGTAGTGGAAGAGTGCCATTGTTATCTGCCACACAATTAGTAAACTCCATCATGGCTGCGATCGCTGTGTTGTAGTGGCGCCTGGCAGTATCCTCTCCCACCTTCTTTATTGTCTTATGCAGGTTCTTTACGAGAATATCACTCGCAACTGTATCAGTGCCAACTTCTAATGAGCTTGTTGCCATGCGCCAAACACGGTTTACCCACCGGTGCATCCCTTCCATGCCGGAATCCCTGAAATCCCCACCCTCAGAAAACGGACCCATAAACATAAGATACAGCCGAAGTGCATCAGTTCCGTACAGTTTGATATACTCATCAGGATTGACCACATTCCCTTTACTCTTGCTCATCTTGGCACCTTCCTTGATTACCAACCCGTGCGCAAAGAAATTTGGAAATGGTTCCTCAAAATCCAGATACCCCCATTCTTTAAGAACGATCGTCACAAATCTGCTATACATCAGGTGAAGCACTGAGTGCTCTGCCCCTCCTGTATACATCGTTACCGGCAGCCACTTTTTGGTGACTTCAGGATCAAAAGGCGCGGTATTTTCTGAAGCTGAGCCAAGTGAAGGATACCGCAAAAAGTACCACGAACTATCTAAAAATGTATCAGAAACGTCGGTCTCGCGGGTCGCCGCCGCGCCGCAACCGGGACATGGCGTTTCATAAAACTCCTTGTGTTTCGCAAGTGGCGCTATCCCATCATCACCCGGTTTATAATCTTCGATATACGGTAGCGCAACAGGGAGCTGTGCATCAGGCACGGTATACCAACCAGGTGTATCTGACCGTTCACCCTTACCGGACGCTTCGCATGTTGCACAATGGATCATTGGAATTGGCGGACCCCAGTATCGCTGACGGCTGATGAGCCAATCGCGTAAATGATACGTGGTGACGCGCTTCGCCCAACCTTTTTGCACTAAATAATCTTTCATCTTTTCAATGGCATCTTTTATTGGCACCCCGTCAAGAAAGCCGGAGTTGATCATCACACCATCTTCTTCCTGCACCTCTTCCGGCTTCGTAATGGGATCTTTATTTCCATCGGAACCCACCACCACACGGAGAACAGGCAATCCCATGGATTGTGCAAACTCAAAGTCACGCAAGTCATGACCTGGGACGCCGACCACTGCGCCGGTTCCTACACCCATAACAACAAAATCAGACACATATAGCGGCATCTTGTGTCCTGTAAGTTGATTAATACACAAGAGTCCGGTATCTACTCCGGTTTTTTTTCGGCCTTGGGCTATGCGGTCTTGCGGTGAAACTTTTTTTGCCTGAGTTGTATATTGGACTATTGCATCAACCTTTTCTTTTTTTATCACTCGTTGCAATATACTGATAAAGGGGTGCTCAGGAGCTATAACCACAAACGTGGCCCCGTAGTTGGTATCAGGTCTTGTAGTAAAGCAAACAACTTCACCAATATTCGTCCCTTTTTCATCAACAACGGGGTAAGTAATATTAATCCCCTCTTTTTTCCCGATCCAGTTCTGTTGTGCGATTAACACCTTTTCCGACCATTTGAGGCTATTAATATTTTCCAGCAGTTTTCCCGCATATGCGGTAATTCTAAAAAACCATTGTTCTAACGCCTTTTTTTCAACTAAATTACCGCATCGCTCACATTTACCATCGATAACCTGCTCATCAGCTAACACTGTTTTACACGATGGGCACCAATTGACCTCTGCCTTTGCACGGTATGCGAGTCCATGACGGAACATTTGAACAAATAACCATTGCGTCCAACGGTAGTATCCAGGATCATACGTTTGCACAGTGCGCGACCAATCATACATACACCCAATGAGCGACAGTTGACGGTAAAAATTCTTTTCGCTCCGTTTAGCTTGTTCTACCGGGTGTTTCCCTACTTTAAATGCATAGTTTTCACTATGAATTCCGAATCCATCTAACCCGATCGGTTCAAATACATCAAACCCTTGCAGACGCTTAAAACGTCCATATATATCAGTCCCAGTGAATGCATACATGTTTCCTACATGCAAACCCTCCGCTGACGGATATGGAAACATCATGAGGTTATAAAACGGCTTTTTGGCGTTTGCTATATCAGTAACATCCGCCTTTTTATCACTCCAGGCCTTTTGCCATTTAGCCTCAATTTCACTATGTGGATATACAAATGACATAGTAATCAAATAAATTCCAATTTATATAAGTATATCGCCTTCGCGATTTTAGGCAAGAACTAAAGTAAATTTACCTATTTTACGCTGCCCCAATAGGCTTTACAGGCGTTATTCGTTCATATCCTTTACCCTTTAAACGCTACCGATTGATATTTCTGAGAATTAAAATGTGTTTATGCTGCTCTATCAATCCAGAAAAATAATAGCACTCAATAAACATCGTTGCTAACACCTAAAATATCGCCACTTTTCCCTTTTCACACAGATTTTAACTTATGCATGAAAGCATAGTCGGGCCATTGTACTTCGTATATACTATAAGTTAAATATGGTAATAATTATAGGACTATAATGTAAATAGCCTATTCTAGCCTTCTAAACAATAACCGCATTTTCACCACACAAATAATCTTCATCACCAAATCTAACCATAAAAACAATTCAATATATGTTGATAAAAGACCATGTTTGATACTGTTAAACAAAGCTATTAACAGTTATGCGGGAATTAGTGAAAAGTCATTTTTACCGCATGTTTTTCGCATAATTTTATGTTTTTTAACTAGCATCTAACCGCATCATCAGCCTCTTGACAGCCTTATTAGTAATAGTATTAATTATATATATGGCTGGTGTAATGTGGAATAATCTCTTGAATTACCTGACTAAACTCATCATCTCGTTTGATGAATTTCTCGCCATAGAAAACGCCTCAAAACAAACCCGCAAGAACTACAAAAGCGATTTAACTGCATTTTTTTCTTGGTTTTGTGAATCACAGCAATCAGCAGCAGCACCCCGCACTGACTCACCAGCAGACGCGCTTCGTCTTATCACCACCGATAGCATCGATGCTTTTAAACGCTGGCTAAAAATTGCCCATACACCACCAGCAACAATCAACCGCAGATTATCGGCCATTAGGGCTTTTTTTCGTTTTGCGGCTCTCAACGGCTGGACACAACAGAATCCCGCACAGTTTGTCGCAAATATTCCAATGCCTAAAAATGAGGCTAAATTATCAGCAAATATCCAGCGCAAGGCTTTACCAGAAGTACACATGCTTCCCGCGGTACTTGAACTGCCCGCGCACAAAGAAGTAGCTCCTGTTGTTCCTGTTCCTGTCCCTGTTCCTGTCCCTCTGACCGGTGGTGGTGCCACCGGTCCGGTTCCCATAACTTCTCCGTTTGTCGCGGGCACCGGATCAACACCCGACACATTCATCGTCCCTCCAACCACGGTGGTCGAGCCAATCGCCACAGCCGCAAAAGGAAATTTGATGAAGATGTTTCTATCCCCGCTTGGATTAGCCGCACTCCTTCTGCTTCTCCTTTTGGGGAGCGGGTTTGTGTTTCTTCAAATTACGGGGCTTGGCGAAACAACTGCCCCACCGCAGGCACAGCAACCATCAGGACAAACACCTCCTATCGGCGGGAATAATGCGGGAATATTACCAACATCACAAACAGGTAGTGTACTCGGAGCTACCGGAGCGACGGGAGCAACTGGAGGAACAGGGCCAACGGGTTCCACCGGAAGTACGGGAGCAACAGGAGAAACAGGTTTGATCGGAGACACCGGTCCGAGCGGAAGTACCGGAGCCACGGGCGCCACTGGCCCACAAGGATCGACAGGGGCAACAGGAGCTGCCGGAGCAACCGGAAGCGCTGGCGGACAAGGTCCCACCGGAGTCACTGGAGCCACCGGGCTACGCGGAGACTATGGTCCAACGGGAGCAACCGGTCCATCAGGATTATCCGGTCCTTCAGGAGCAACCGGCGGTGCCGGAGAAATTGGCCCAACCGGAGCCACAGGAAGCACAGGAGCTACTGGCGGAATAGGAGCATCGGGCCCAACAGGAAGTACCGGAGCAACCGGTGGAGCAGGACCGACGGGTAGTACCGGAGCGACGGGAGCCGCAGGTGAGGCAGGTCCCACGGGAGCCAGTGGTGCAACTGGCACAGTCGGCACCCCCGGCCCAAGTGGTGCAACGGGAGCAACTGGCAGCACCGGAGCGACGGGAACAGAAGGTCCGACTGGTGCAACAGGAGTCCAAGGTCCAAGTGGAAGCACAGGAGCAACGGGAGCAACCGGACCGACAGGAGCGACGGGAGCAACTGGTAGTGCGGGTGCATCAGGACCGTCCGGTGCAACCGGAGCGACGGGTACCACGGGAGCAACTGGTAGTGCGGGTCCAACGGGTAGTACCGGAGCAACCGGTGTCCAGGGACCCACCGGAAGTACTGGTGCCACGGGAACTGCCGGACCGACCGGAGCGACGGGAGAAGCAGGACCCACCGGGAGTACCGGAGCAACAGGGACCGCGGGTCCAACGGGTAGTACCGGAGCAACAGGGACCGCGGGTCCGACCGGAGCCACCGGAGTTGCCGGACCGACCGGAGCGACGGGAGCCACCGGAGCGACGGGAGAAGCAGGACCCACTGGGAGTACAGGAGCAGCAGGCCCCACCGGGAGTACAGGTGCGACAGGAGTTGCCGGACCGACCGGAGCGACGGGAGCCACCGGAGCAACTGGTGTCCAAGGCCCCACCGGGAGTACAGGAGCCACAGGCGCCACGGGAGCAACAGGGACCGCGGGTCCAACCGGGAGCACAGGAGCCACCGGAGTTGCCGGACCGACCGGAGCGACGGGAGCCACCGGAGCGACGGGAGAAGCAGGACCCACTGGGAGTACAGGAGCAACAGGTGCCACGGGATCTGCCGGACCCACTGGGAGTACAGGAGCCACCGGAGCAACTGGTGTCCAAGGCCCCACCGGGAGCACAGGGGGAACCGGTACTAACGGACCGACCGGAGCAACTGGTGTCCAAGGCCCCACCGGTTCTACCGGAGCAACCGGAGCCGCGGGTCCGACGGGAGCAACGGGAGCAACCGGAACCACAGGTGCCACGGGATCTGCCGGACCCACTGGGAGTACAGGAGCCACCGGAGCAACAGGAGCAACCGGAGCCGCGGGTCCGACAGGAAGTACGGGAACAACTGGTAGTGCGGGTGCAAGTGGTCCGAGCGGTGCCACGGGATCCACCGGAGCAACGGGAGCAGCGGGACCAACTGGGGCGACGGGGGCGACGGGAGCGACAGGGGCCACGGGAGCGACGGGAGCAGCGGGACCCACCGGGAGTACAGGCGCAACCGGAGCAACAGGAGCCGCGGGTCCAACCGGAAGTACGGGAGCGACGGGAGCAGCGGGACCCACCGGGAGTACAGGCGCAACCGGAGCAACAGGAGCCGCGGGTCCAACCGGAAGTACGGGAGCTACCGGTGCCACGGGAGCCACCGGAGCGACGGGAGCCGCGGGTCCGACAGGAAGTACCGGCGCCACGGGAGCTACGGGAACTGCAGGTCCGACGGGAAGCACGGGGGCAACAGGAGTTGACGGACCAACCGGCTCCACAGGTGTACAAGGTCCAACCGGAAGTACGGGAGCTACCGGTGTAGCAGGACCAACCGGAAGTACGGGAGCTACCGGTGCCACGGGAGCCGCGGGTCCAACCGGAAGTACCGGCGCCTCTGGATCTGCTGGTCCAACAGGAAGTACAGGTACAACTGGGGCAACCGGAGTGCAAGGACCCACTGGGAGTACAGGAGCAACAGGAGCAACAGGAGTAGCAGGACCTACCGGGAGTACAGGTGCGACAGGAGTTGCCGGACCGACCGGAGCAACAGGCGCAACCGGATCAACCGGAGCGACAGGGTCTGCTGGTCCGACCGGAGCAACGGGAGCAACCGGAACCACTGGCGCCACGGGAGCCGCGGGTCCGACGGGAACCACGGGGGCAACCGGAGCAACGGGAGTCCAAGGTCCGACGGGAAGTACAGGTGCGACAGGAGTTGCCGGACCGACCGGAGCAACAGGCGCAACCGGATCAACCGGAGCGACAGGGTCTGCTGGTCCGACCGGAGCAACGGGAGCAACCGGAACCACTGGCGCCACGGGAGCCGCGGGTCCGACGGGTAGCACCGGAGCGACGGGTGCCACGGGAGCCACGGGAGCGACCGGAGCCGCGGGTCCGACAGGAAGTACCGGCGCCACGGGAGCTACGGGAGCGACCGGAGCCGCGGGTCCGACAGGAAGTACCGGTGCCACGGGAGCGACCGGAGCCGCGGGTCCGACAGGAAGTACCGGCGCCACGGGAGCTGGAGGTGCGGCCGGCCCAACAGGATCAACCGGAGCTACGGGAGTAGTTGGTCCCACCGGAAGTACCGGCGCCACGGGAGCGACGGGAGCAACGGGAGCCGGAGGACCGACGGGAGCTACGGGAACACAAGGACCAACGGGATCAACGGGAGCGACCGGACCTACCGGAACCACGGGAGCAACGGGAGCCGGAGGACCGACGGGTAGCACGGGAAGCACGGGTAGCACGGGAGCCGCGGGTCCGACAGGAACCACGGGGGCAACCGGAGCAACGGGAGCCGGAGGACCGACGGGTAGCACCGGAGCAACGGGAGCAACCGGCGAACGCGGTGCAGCCGGCGAGAATTTGTTCGATCAGACAAATAATCTTATTTATCCGTATCCGGTAGTGAACCGCAGCATTGCTCTCGGAAGCACAACATTCTCCCCTAGTGATAATCCGTCAACAACTTCGACGGCAAGTGCACTCATTTATCTTGATGGAAGCACAGGTGACATTACACTTCGGGATTCCGCCGTCGACCGTGATCCCGCGTTCATATTGGATTCATCAAGCGCCACCGATACGGATTTCTGGATTGCAAATAACAATGATGCGGATGGTGTCGATGACGATATATTCCAAATCGGCAAAGGCCTGGTAGTCGGCACCACCCCCCTCCTCACCCTGACGACGACGGGATATGCCGGACTTGGCACAGCCACACCCAATGAAATGTTGAGTCTGATTACGAGCAGGGTTGTTGACCTTGCGGCCTTCTATGACGGCGTGAACAACAAAATCTTCCAGATTGCCGACGGTGGAGAAATCGCTTTCAAACCCGCGGCGTTTGATACGGTAAAAACCTGTAGCGGCGCGTCATGTGTGTCGGCAGATACGGGATCGTTTGCCAACAATACCACGGAGGCAAAATCCAACGCCGGAACACCTTTTGAAATACTCCCTGCTTCAGCTGCAGGATCAGGATCGTTCTATATCGGATTGGATCATCCATTCACCTCCATCAACATGGATATTGTTACCGCAAATGTCGGCATGTCTGCGATGGCAGTCGAGTATTGGAACGGCGCGGCTTGGGCTACCGTCACACCGACCGATAACACGTCACTCCTTACGGTGGACGGTAGAATCACCTTTACGGCACCGACAGATTGGGCAACGACAACCATCGATAGCGTCACAAAGTACTACGTCCGTATCCGCAACTCGACCGGCACGATTACCACCGCGCCAACGGCATATTTCGTAAGCCCAACCACTAACACCCGATTTGCTGTATACGCCCAAAGTGGTGATACGGATGCAGCGATTTATGTGAATGACAAAGGAAACGTGGGTATCGGCACAAATACTCCGACGAGTAAGCTTACGATCGGCGGGGCGTCATCAACTATCACGAATTCAACCGGTGATATCACTATTAATGCTGCTTCTGATATTGTCGACTTTTCTGCGGACAGTCTCACCGATATCACCAATATCGACATTGCCGGAAATTTTGGTGTCGATGATGCGACTCCGGATTATGGCATCGAAATATCTTCCGCTGCTTCCAGCGATCCGTCATTCGCTCTCTCGGACGGAGATATCACCCACGGATTAACATCACTTGCCCAAACAGACGTTATACTTCACATTGTTCCCCTCTCTTCCACAGCAGGAGGCGCACAAGTGACGGCAATCACAGAGAGTGACGCGCAAGCGTTAAGTATCCGGGGAGTCATCGGCTCCACCACTCCGGCAAATACCACACCTGCCATTAAAATCATCGGTGGAAAAGCAAACGGAACCAGCATTGGCGATCTGGATGTAGACTCCACCCAGGGCGGCACCAATGCAGAAACGGTGTTCCAAATTGCCAACAATGATGACACGGCAAGCTTTACCATGCTCGGCAATGGCAACATTGGTATTGGTAACCAGGTAACGCCGCTTGCTAAACTCCACGTCGTATCCAATCCCCTCTCCTCACTCTACACAACAGGTCGTGCTGCAGCCATTTTTGATCAATTTGAAAACCAGGATATTATCGCCGCCTCAGCATCAGGCGTCACCAAATTCAGAGTTGAAAATGATGGCGATGTCACGGGAGAACGGTTTGTGGATCTGGGTAACACGGCTGGCACCTATTATATCGATCCGGCAAACGGCACCACTTCTATCATGGTGGACGGCAACATCATCAGCGATGGTGCGTTTAGCATCACTTCAAACGCTACCAACGGTAACATCACCATCAATGCGGGAACTGGCGATATCATCCTGGGAACCGCCGACGGCACCGGTGCTGAAGTCTGTGTCAGCGTGGACGGTGCTACCTGTACCGGAAAAATCGACGCCGCCACTTTTGACCCTCCCTACACGATCGACGGGAAAAACTATGCTACGTATGCGCCCAGCATGACCGGTATCAAAGAAGAAACAGTCGGCAATATTCAGACTTCCACCTATGTCCCTGGCATCGGGTACAAAGCAGAAATTAACTTCGGCAGTGTCCCGGTCGCATCCGATCTTTGGCTTTTCTCAAGAACTACCGATCTTAAAGTAAATGCCAACCAACTCGTGGTACTGTTATCACCCTCTTCCGCTACCCGGGCTTGGTATGATTTTGATCCCGATGCGATGAGGCTGACGTTCTATACTTCGCGCCCAACAAATGTATCATACCGCCTCACGGCGCCGAGGTTTGATTGGCAGAAATGGGCAAATACCCGCGCAGACGACGATCGCGCAGGTATGATGCTCAACTATGACAGCTCGTGGTTTATGGGCGACGGATCGAACGGTACCCCTGAGGATCCACTTGCCAACCTCTCTATAGAAGAGGTGGATCCAACAACGATGACTTACCGTATCAAACACACCAACGGTGACGTCATCGAGGATGCGGCCGCGTATGCCAGACTCCTGGTTGCCTCCATGCAAACAGGCATAATCAGTAGTATCAACGGCATATTTGGCAGAGTAGTTATTTCGGAAAGCGTCACGTCCCCGGTCGCTGAACTATCGAAAATCCGCACGGACACTATATCACCAATCGCAACCGAATCCGGCACTATAGATATCGCACTCAACAACACGCAGCGCCTAGAAATACAAAACACGGAAAGGGACGAAACCGTTACGTCATTTGATGCCCTCGGCAATGCCACATTCTCTGGCACCATATCCGCCGCAAGCGTTGATATTTCGGAAGATGCAACAATAGCCGGAGATATCACGAGCGACACCCTCACTACCCAAGAGGCAACCATCGCGGGTCAATTATTTGCTGACCGCATTGTCACCAGTTTTGGCGATCTCGATACACGGTTCCAGTCTCTCGAAAATTCACTCAATACCTTAGGCACATCATCAGGACAACAACCCACTCCACCACCATTAGGGTCATCCCTCGGAGACGCGGTAACGGTCAACGATGGGCATGTGACAGTAAATACCGACTTATTCGTCCTCGGAGACACGCTCCTTTCTAGCACGGCGATTACCGGCTCGCTCTTGATCGACGGCGTCATACGATTTACGCAAAATGTAATTGAAACAATCGGTGAAACGCTCTACATTCAAAAAAACAAACTTGCGAATGTTGATATTTTGGATGGCACCATCCTTATCGATATTTACAATAGAATATTTATGCGGGGCAACCTCGCCATCTCTGGTGATACCACCGTCGGCGGCGTACTGGGAATAGGGACCATTTCCCCGGTTACCGGTGGCGATCTGACCATTAACCTAAGTAACGAAATTCCCAATCCATTCCTGGAAGAACAGGCGACGCCTTCATCCAGCTTTGCCGACCTCGTTATTAAAGGCGCAAACAATCAAACCGTTGCCGTTATTGACGCCTCTGGCAGCGCCACGTTTGCCGGCACCGTGGCGGCTGACTCGCTGGTTGCCTCAGGAAGTGCCACCGTACAGAAACTCAACATCAGTGCCGCCCCCACGTCCACTGAAAGCGCGGTACCGTCAAATACCGTTGGCACCGGCACCCTTCCAGGGTACTTTACCGAAGTAACCATACTCTCAAGCCAAGTTGCAGCCGACTCTCTTGTGTATCTCACTCCACTTTCCAGCACCGGCAATCAGGTATTATATGTGAAAGAAAAACTACCAGGTGTCGGATTTATCGTCGCTATCGACACATCGCTGACGACACCGATAAACTTTAACTGGTGGATTATTAATTAACTATGAAACATCGGCATAAGGCACATACAATGGTGATAAAAATTGCACGGCACGCCGTCCGCTGGCTGCTCCATCGCAACATAATCCTTGTACTCATACTCGCCATTCCCCTTGCTGTCGCGGCTCCTTCGCTTGTCCGAATGATCACGGCAAAAAACACATCGGTAGTGAAAAAATCGCCCTTTTCCGACCGGTTCACCATCCGTCATGCCTCAGGCGATCTCACGAGTAACCTGGAAGCCAAAAAACAGGACGTTTCCCTCACGGTGTCCCGGGGTCAAGCCAAGGCGACCTTTGCCATGGCAGTTTCCCCAGCTAACACTACGCACACGAAAGATGAAATTGTGTACACCGCCAAAGACGGTCTCCGTATGCGCTACCAACCGATCCAAAACGGCATCAAAGAAGAAATCATCCTCGATAAACCCATGGGAAGAAGCACCTTCCTCTCCACCCTTTCGGTCGCAAATGTGCGCCCCATCGTCACCCCGGAAGGACAGATTGTCTTCGTCGATCAAAACGGTACGTACCAATTCCACATAATGCAGCCCTTTGCCATCGACGCCAACGGCACGGTCACCCGGAATATCCGTTACCGGCTCACCGACGCCGCTGATGTTTATAAAAAACTATCGAAAGATATAAATCAGCATACCTATATATCACAACAGCTCCTCGGGCCGGTGCCGCAACCGTCAGGGCCAGGTATCGCCGAACGCTCCTATATGCTCGTACTCGACATGGATCCGTCATGGCTATCGGATCCTTCACGCGCGTATCCCGTCACGATCGACCCGACGGTCGTCCATGATACGACCAGCGAGTTTGCGACCGGCACCATGAACCGTGTTAAAGACACCGGCAGCGGCAGTGCACCTTATCTAGAGTCATACTACCAACCGCTTATCGCAGACAGACACACTGTGGGTCTTTGGCACCTGGATGAAGCGAGCGGCGATGCGACCGACGCAAGCGGCAACAGCCTCACGGGCACAAACACAGGTAGCACCGCAACCACGGGCGTTTTTAGTAACGGCAGAAGTTTTGATGGATCCGGAAACAAAATTATCGTTGCTCACTCTGCAAAATTTCCTACGGTAGAGCGCACCGTAGAAGCATGGGTAAAAATCACAAGCACTACTTCTGCAGATAGACTACTAATGGGCGAGGGATCTGAGCATTGGTTTACCTATGACGGAGCCACCTGGGGTTGCGCCGCAGGTCAAATCGGGTATATGGTCTGGATCAACTCGGCATGGTCATGTGTAAGCGGTTTTACCCCAAGCCTTAACCGCTGGTATCACATTGCCGGTACCTATAACGGCAACACGATCCAACTCTATGTTGACGGTGTGTTGATAAACAAAGTATCCAACACAGGCTCTTTTACGCCAGCGTCAAACTCATTTGACATAGGTAACTACTCAGGCGGCGGATATGGGCTCCCCATTGTGCTTGATGACGTAAGACTCAGCAATGTCGCCCGATCAGCAGAAGACATCAAGTCAAGCGCTTCTCGGAGATCCCACGCAATCTACATGTCTGATATTCTCGATCTCACCGGCGGCACCTCCAGCCTTATGCAATGGAACTCTTTTTCATGGAACGAGCTTGGAGTGGCAACCGGCGACGGTGAAAGCCTCAAAGACACCACAAGCCTATACGCACAGTGGAATCTGAACGAAACTAGTGGCACAACCGCAGTCAATGCCGCCGGCTCATGCGGAGTGTCATGTAATGGCACACTTACCAATTTTGCCTCCACCAGCTCCCAAGACCAGGCTGCGGGCACCGGATGGACAACGGCTAATAAGCGTTGGGGGGCGGGTTCGCTTATGTTTGACGGCGCCGACGATTGGATCAGTGTCGCAAGTAACCCGCTTACTAACTCGTATGTCACCATCAATACCTGGATAAAGACATCTAAAATTTCAGCTTCTCGAACGATTATCGATATAAACACGGCAGCAAATGCCGGAGGCATGCTGCTTAATTTTCGTTCAGACTGTCCAATGTCATTAGGTATTGCCATGAGCTGGAGAGATGCCGCTTGGGTTTCGGGTGCCTATCCATTTATTTGTGGCTCAAGAATTGACGATGGCCGATGGCACATGGTTACCGGCGTCTATGACAGTCAAGGAGCTAAATTATATGTTGATGGTATCCTCGCAAACTCCAGCACTCGAAACTCAACACTGAGTAATCAAAGTCAAACAATCAATATCGGCAAACTCGTGAATCAAGCAGCAGGTGCAGGATATAACTTTAATGGAGTCATTGATGCCACTACGATATACTCCCGCGCCCTCACAGCAGCTGAAATTTTAAGTAATTACAACGCCAGTAACATTGAGTTTCAAACCCGTGTGGGAAACTCTTCCAGTCCCGATGACGGCAGCTGGGAGGCCTGGCGTCCGACAACAAGTGAAACACTTATTGAGGGTTTTGAAAACAATGAGGATAACACGCGGGTCTACGAAATGGGCTTTAGTGCGCCTGGTATCAATCCTACTTGGGCAAAGAAAAACAACGCGGTTCCCGCCAATTCTGATACCACCACCAGCGATGGCCGTATTCCCCTGGGCACAAATGGCACTGGTGATGACACACACGCTTATGGTCCCGCACTACTCAAAGACGGAGCAACCTATAAAATGTGGTATTCGGGTTCTGATGGCGCAACACTACGCATTTATTACGCAACCAGTAGCGACGGCCTTACCTGGACCAAATACAACAATGCCATCCCGAGCACATCAGATACCACCACCAGCGATGGCCGTATTCCCCTGGGCACAAATGGCACTGGTGATGACGCCCATACAGGGTATCCTACAGTGATAAAAGATGGATCCACTTATAAAATGTGGTATTCGGGACACGATGGAAGCGCGTGGCGTATCTTCTATGCGACCAGCAGCGACGGCCTCACCTGGACCAAATACAACAATGCGATTGAATCACCAAGTAATACAACAGGCACGCAAGGACGCATACCACTCGGCTCAAGCGGGGGCGACACCAGCCAAACAGTAGCTCCCACTGTCATAAAGGACGGATCCACCTATAAAATGTGGTATTCAGGAAGTGATGGTACTAATTGGAGAATATATCATGCTACCAGCAGCGACGGCCTTACCTGGACGAAATATGATAATTCCATCCCTGCCGCAAGTGATAGCACAAGCACAAACGGTAGGATCCCTCTTGGCAGCACCGGAGTCGATACAGTCCACTCATATATATTTTCTGTCATAAAAGACGGTCCAGTTTACAAGGGATGGTATTCCATGCAGGACGCATCAAATACGTACGTCGGATATGTCAGCTCCCTCGATGGACTCAGTTGGAGAAAATATCACAACGCTGCGCCGACGGCAAGCAACACCACCTCCACAAATGGACGCATTGCTCGGGGTGCCTCCGGCGGAGATGTTACTCATGCGTTTTCACCTGCCGTTATCAAAGACGGAGCTGTGTATAAGGTTTGGTATGCAGGATATGACTCCACAAACTGGAGAATCTATCATGCGAGTATGAAGTCGATTACACTAAGTCAAAACACTGAATCCGTAATCAAGCAAGAATCGAGTTATTCAGAAAAATTCACGACCGCTCCCCAAGCGGACGGAAGCGTTGTGGGACTCTGGCACCTCGATGAAACCGGTGGCACTGGTGCATATATCAAAGACAGCAGTGGCAACGCCAATCATGGCACTCCGACAGGAACCACCTTAAGCATGGGTAAATTCAACAAGGCGCGCACGTTTGACGGAAACAATGACTATATAGACCTTGGTACCGGTGCGACATTTGATTTTGGAAACAACGGCCCTTTCACCCATAGCGGATGGGTAAACATTACCACCATGCTCAACTATGCTGGCTTTGTCAGCAAGGTTGTGACAGGTCGTGGCGGAACCTACTCATATATGACCGTCGTCATGGCGGACGGCAGCATGGCTGCCTATACAGGAGCTGCGTGGGTCACCCCCTGTCCTGCAGGTTCCGTAAGTGCCGGTCGTTGGCAACATATCGCGTTTTCATATGACGGCACCAACATTACTGGGTATGTTAATGGGGTATCGTGCGGTTCAATTGCCTTTACCTACACAGACAACACGGCACACAATCTATACATCGGCAGTTGGTATTCACCCTCAACTATCTATGATTTTAACGGCCAAATCGATGAGGTAGTCACCTCCAAAGCGGCTCGATCGGGGGAAGAAATCGCTGAAGAATATCGCCTCGGTCGCGATCATTATATGACAAAAACAATCAGCAGCACAGACCTTTCGGGAAAAAAATCACTACCTTTTAATATCGCCGCTGATCGGCCCGGCACCTATCTCCAAACAGTTGTCGGTGAAAGCGACTATGTTAACTATCAGCCGGACAGCAGCACGGGTGGATTCTGGCATTTTGATGAAACGATAAGTCCGGTCAAAGACGCTGCCGGAAAAGTAAATGGCTCAATAACAGGCACTACGTCGGTTCAAGGTAAAATCGGAAGAGGTCGCTATTTTAATGGCACAAGCGACTATGTCGCTATCGCTGATGTACCAACCCTCAATCCTTCGTCACAAATCACCGCAGAGGCATGGATCCGCACCACGGGCACCGGCAGCAACCTTGCAATCCTTGGAAAAACCACCGGATGTGCCTCATCCGGCTATCTCCTGTGGCTTAATGAAAACGGTGTGGGTGCCGGTCTCCCTGGATTTTTTATTGGCGCAGGGGCGTGGCTTGACGGGACCATAGCGGTGAACGACGGCAAATGGCATCATATCGTGGGCACATTCGACGGGAGCACGGCAAGACTCTATATAGATGGTGCACTCAACGCGAGTGGCGCACGAAGCGGCACACTCACTTCTACCACGCAACTACAGATAGGGGGGCAAACCACTGGGGCGGGATGTACTGGAGGACTTTGGTTTCCTGGTGACATAGATGAAGTTCGCATCAGTTCTACCGCACGCTCCGCGGCAGAAATACGACAGGCATTCGAAATTGGACTCCGTAGCCACGCTGTAACCATCGACTTTGCCGCGGCGCTTGACAGCGGTAATCTCATCACGGGAAGCGGTGATACCGGTTTTACTATTGATGCGACGACTCATGGGTTGGGCAGCAAGGGCAGCGGATTATATCTCAGTGACAAGCTGATCGTACGCGAAAACTATGACGGTACCGAATACATTGCCCAGGGCACAGTAACTGCGGTGACCACAAGCACCGGAGCCGTGACAGTTGCGTCGTGGGACACAGGAAGCACCTTCCCCTCCGGGGGCTATACGGCAAACGCTTCGATATTTAAATGGCAACGTGAATTTTGGAATATTGACAGTGGTGCTCCGGATGATGCGGTTGACGCGGTCACGAATCTGACCCTACGGCTTACCGACGGCATTGAAGGCCGCACCATTTGGCTTGACGATTTCCGCAGTGCGGGAGATTACTTGACTACACCGGCGGGATCAACAATCACGAGTTCCACGGGTAACCGATACATACAGTATCGCGCAATTCTCCACTCATCTGACGAAGCCGTGTCGCCACAACTGACCTCGGTGACCCTTGATTACCGGACGAATGTCGCACCGTCGGCACCTACCAACATCCTTACTGAAGGAGCGGCAAACCCGACGGGTGTGATCGATACCACCCCGGAATTTTCCGCTATCTATGTTGACGGCGATAGCGGGGATATCGCGAATAAATACCGCATACAGGTTGATGATAACAGTAATTTTTTGTCCGTCCTTTGGGATTCGGGTGCTTCGGGCACAAGCATGGCCAACTGCACTGCAGGCAACCGGTGTGCAGACGTTTCGTATGCGGGAAGCTCCCTCACACAGGGAACCACCTATTACGTACGGTTTGCTTTCTGGGACGATGATAACACCGAAGGGGCATGGTCATCGGAATCCGCATTATTTACCATGAATGCCGCGCAATCTGCGCCGACGCTCGACTCCCCTTCCAATGGAGCGACAAACCGCATCCTAACCGTGAGCCTGAAAACTACGGGAACTGATACCGACGGTGATTACCTCCGCTACAAAATCGAACTCTGTACAAATGTAGGGATGACCGCAAACTGCCAAACCTTCGACCAAACAAGTAGCCAAACCGGCTGGAGCGGTCAAAACACCCAAACAAGCACGGCATACACCTCTGGCACGCAGGCGACGTACACAATCCAAACCCCCCTCACCGTAAGCACCACCTATTATTGGCGAAGCTACAGCATCGATCCCGGCGGCACCAACACCTGGTCGCCGACCCAAGGTGCCCCCTACTCCTTCACCACGACCGATGGGACGACCAATTTCACCGTAGAAGGACTGCAACTTGATGGCATCAATCTAGACTGATGTCACCTTCGATGCATTTAGATATATTACAAGCAATAATGATAGAGTTGACAACGCCCGGATTAAATAATGTATTCTTTACAAGAATGATCATGAAGGTTGTGTGTATTCTGCCATGAAATCATCTGCCAAACAGGCATCACAAAGTCAAGTTGTTTCCGCTCTCATTGCGATTGCAGTTATAGTCGGTGCAACGGCGTTTGCCTGGCTATGGATTCAGAAACAACAACCCACCGTTGATGAAACTGAAACCCAGGAGCTTGCGGCCGGAGAAGCAACTCCTCCACCTACTCCAACACCAACGCCTACCAAATTGTTCCACGGCAAAGATACGTATATTGTCAGCCGGGGCTCCCAAGCCACGGGTCCGAATGTCTCGGAAATCACCTTTGATCCACTTGATCCGGCAGTGGGAGGACAACAAATCATTTCAGTAAAAGCCTCTTACAGTACGGCTATTTCTGATGTGTCTGTCAAACTCAGAACGGACACCAAAACAACAACACTCAAACTTGAACTTGCCGAGGGAACAAACCTTGGTGGCACATGGAAGACCACCTGGACTATCCCGGAAACCTATCTTTATAACTATGCGGCAACCATAGAGGCAACAAGCGGCAACGAAGTGACCACCATCCCAGTGATTATTCGCGAAAGAAAATGAAAAAATATTTTTCAGTCGTCATTTTGCTCGTTTTATTCCTCGTAAGCCTCCGCTTTGATACGACCAAGGTACAAGCCGCCTGTAATTGGACGCCATCCAACGGCACGGTAACTGCCACCACCTGTGGCATTGACGGTCAATCCAGCGAGGCGTACGACTATTCAGCAGGAACTGATGACGCGTCAAATGGTGTGACCCTGGTCATTCCTAATGGTGTCACCGTAACCCTCAATACCGGTTCCGTCGGAACCCCTACGACGTTGTTTGTTGGCTCTATCAGCATTACCGGCACCGGATCGCTGGTTGCCTCCTCCAATTATGTTCAAATCAGGAGTGGATACAAATGTTATGTAACCGATGCAGATGCAGACGGCTATAGCCCAGCACCCAATACCTGCTACGATTCTCCAGCTGCAGGCAGAATACGTAAATTTTCTTCAGGGTTTCACCTAGGAACAGACTGTGGTGATAGTGCAAATGCAGCCTACCCTGGATCCACGACACCGCGGGGCGTAACGTTTACCAATGGTGTTAACCCATCATTGACCGGTGACTGGAACTGTGATGGTGTAGAAACAAAAACATACCCCACTGCAACCTATACCTGCAGCGCATGTACCAATGGCTCCGGCTATGCCAGTTATCGTAATACGACAAACGGGTTTCTCACCACGGTACCTAACTGCGGCGCTTCCGGCACTTACTACACCGTAACCAACTCTACGTGCCGGGATCCGGCAGTGGCAAACTGCAGCACCAGTGTTTCCACCTCTACGGTAACCCAGACCTGCCTGTAAAAGGACGACAACAATCCCATTGCTATTGATCTCACCAATATATAATTTGGCACGCATGGTGTGACGGATATACCTCCATTGCGAGCATATGGATCATAGAGGCATACCGGAGTACAACACCAATAGTACACGAGCGAAACTCAAATCCGTCAAAACCACCCGTTTACCTTAAAACTAGCGGTACTATACTTAGTGGAATACGTAAGAGAAGGTACATGTACGGCCTACCAATGATGCCTACAAACGAGTTTGAGAAGATCACGGTACAACAATTACTCACTCAGAACACACCGCGTAGTCAGAGCCTGATAACCCGCTGCATATAGCGCCACAGCGCGACCATGAGGCAGCGATCTCCGCGTCGGACACGTTCTCCAGCGATCCCTTTAGACAAAAGTCGGCACCGCTGTTTGCATCATTATAAAACATGCTGGTTCCTAACTCTCCCGGAAATTTTGTCATATACACCGTCTCACAGCCCGTACCTCCTGCCGCAAAATCCACCGAACATCCAGCAGGGCACAATGTATCACCGTCAGCACCACACCCTGCAATATAATTTAACTTGCCCACGCCGCCATTTTGAGAAGCGGGATAGATTTTATAATCGTTATAATACAACTGCAATGCTGTTTTGAGCTGGTTTAATTCACCTTTCCTCCGCGCGTCACGCGCCCTGGTTCTTGCTCCCAAAAAATTTGGCAAAGCCAATCCGATAATCGTTGCGATTACCGCGATGGCCACGAGCAGTTCTATGAGACTAAAACCATCTATTTTGTTTCGTTTATTAGTATTAGATATCGTTTTTTTCATGTTTGATATGTTTAAGGGGTAGTGTTACTACTGCTTATGCCATACGTACACGCGACCGCGCTATCCAATGAGCAATCGGTGCCAGTGTATCCAGATTGATTAACATTGTCGCCTTCATCCAGCGTATTTTCCAGTTTAGCATAAATTCTGTAGGAATCCGTTCCCGCCTCATAGAAATATGTTTGGCTACTCAAGGGATCTTCCGGAGTAAGCACCATATACAAGGTTCCGTTGGTGTCTTTAAATTGCCCGCCCCACTCACATACTTGAACATCACCACACCCGGGACTCGCGCAACAACCGACCATCTCACCCGCACTATTACTTGTTGGATACCGGCCTTTATCACTGTAGTATGTCTCAAGCGCGGTCGTCAGATTGCGCAAATCATTTTTCCGCCGGTTATCGCGGCCGCGGCGCGAACTCGATGCATACGTACCGGTTGCGATAGCCACAAGTACTGCAAGTATCACCATAACAATCAACAATTCCATTAATGTGAAGCCGTCTCGATAACGTAATTTTTTCATCATATCTTTCATAGTATAGCTCATCATATTATTGCGCACACCAATAACTTGCGCTACCGCATAATCCCTGACAGTCTGATTCAGCAAAGGACCGGGGACACCCGTAACTTGCAGGATCACCGACATTATTACATGTTCCAGGGCTCACCACCTGACCACCTGAAAGCGTTCCCGGGCGGCAGGCGTATGGCCCGTCATACGCGGGTGTAGGCGTTAATGAAGGCGTCGGTGTGGTGCCTGGTACAAACCCGGGAGCCGTTACAGTCGTGCCGGTCGCCAAACAGTAATTCCAATACGCGCCCCATCCGCACCCTTGTTCTGCATGACAGCCAAGCGTCGTAATATCGGGATCCGCCCAATCCTGCAACTTGGTGCAGACCCGGTTTCCAAGACATACATTCGTCTCGCTATCCGGCTGGTATAAATACGGCTCCTGGGTCGTAGGATCGCAGGGAATTTTATCTAAATACGGACTCAATGCGTTACCTTCGCAACTGTTAAGAATTTCCATAGAAGGATAACAATTATTGTCGTTATAGTACTCTTCAAATGCCCGCCTGATATTGGCGATATCAGTTTTCCGTTGGGCGTCCTGCGCGCGGAAAACGCTCCGTTTCCAATTAACCAACAAAAATAATACTGCGAGGATGGCGATAATAACGATGACAATAAGCAACTCCGCAAGCGTCCAGCCGGCCTGAGGTGATCGGCGGGCGTGCTTTACGAGGTGGGCAGACAGGATCCGTTTCATCGCAAATACCTTTCGTCCTCTAGTATGGCAAAACTATAGAACAAACACAATGAGACGCACTACTGCCATATGGTACACTACGTTCATAATTATCATAATCTGTTTGCTATGATCTTCTTTTTTGCTTTCCTCTTTCTTTCATTCTTGATGCCACACGATCAGGAGTTATATCTTGAGTTTTACTGGGCAGCCGTGCTTCTCATCCTCCTGGGATATCGTATATTTATCCAACAAAAAGCGCTCGTTTTGCCCCGCACGTTATTATTGCTGTGGGGAACAACCCTTCTTGGATTAATAATCACGGCGGCGGCGTCACGGAGTATCGCCAGCTCACTTGCTGTTTTCGTCCGGTATTTCGAAGGGGCAATTATATTTTTTCTCGCACTAGATAATCGTGCACATCACCATACGACACCCACCGTCACGAAGGCACTCCTGGCGACAGGGAAAGCCACGATACTTACTTTTTTTCTCCTTATCTGCTTCCCGTTTGTTTCGCAAGTTATCCCCCCGTATAACGGCATCCTGGCCGCAAACGGGCATCATCCAATCGCGCATTTCCTCGTCGCCCTCGTTCCCGTTATAACGCTACTCTCGCTCCCCCGGGGTGCGAAACGATATATACATTACTTTCTGGTATTCCTAGCTCTCATTCTCAGTGCAGCAAGAGGCGCATGGATTGTCGTAGCAGCATTTCTCACATTCCGATCCACACAAATCAAAACAATATCCCATCAGTTTTTTACTTTCACGGTAATCGGCCTATTTATCACCGCTTTTTCCGGCATGTTTTGGCTATCACTACTGCCTTACGAACAAAAGCTGAATGTAGTAGAGACCTATCCCCGGCTTAGCATGTTTGTGAAAGAGAGTAACCACACCTTGCGGTTTGGCTACATACAAGAAGCGGTACACGCGCTACGGGATAAACCATTATTGGGGCACGGACCGGGCACATTCCACCTCCTTTCACGTCTCTATGCCGCATCACCGGCTTCGTACGCGCGCTTTACCCACTCACTCCCCTTTGAAATTCTCGCTGAAAACGGATTTGCCGGCACCATTCCTATCGCAGTGCTTTTTGGCACGGTCTTTTTATCGTTGTTGTCAATTATACGGATCTCAACAGACACACCGCGCGCCGCGCTTGCATGGAGCGCACTTCTCCTTCTTTATTATAGTGTCATTGAAACAACACTCAACAACCTCTCTATCTGGCTCCTATTCTGGGCAATCAGCGGTCATGTGGTCCCGTATGTGGCACGCGTAAATCAACGATTATCAGAGACCGTGTCTTTTATCATGTTGTTCGTATTATTAGCGTTCATTGCAAGCTACGGGGTAACGCGCGTGTTTTCCAGCAGGCTTACCCTCACTCAATCAGTTGCCATCGCTCCGTATTTCAAAAGCAATATCCTGCAGGAAATCACGACCGCCGGTACACAGGAAGTGAAAAGGAACGCACCAAATATTCTCGCGTGGCACAGTAAGGATCCGGATATGTATCATGCCCTTGCCCGGACGGCTAATCCGTTTGTTGCCGAAAAATACTATATGAAAGCGTTAGACTATGACCCACATAATAATGGCTACCTCAAAGAATACCTCGCGCTCCTTATAGATAATGATAAAAGCAACCAAGTCGGGGCCACCATGTGCCGTTTTTCTCAATCAGACCCACGGATGAAATCCAACACACTTTGCGGGTATCTTCGTGGAGAGTCATTTACCCGCTACAGCAATACCGAATCATTTTATTCTGCGCTCAACTATCTCCAAGGTACAGATGGCAAGGCAAAATTTTATTATTTTCTAGGCCTTTCGGTTTTTCATACACAACAGGATATTGATGGTGCCACACTCTTATGGCACACCGCCCGCGATATCGCTCCGGAATGGGGATTTTACCACCTCGAGCTTGCGAGTGCGTATTACTATTGGCATAAAAACGAAGAAATGGCAGACGCAGCACTGCTGGCGTGCATACAAAACGCATACGCGAAATCAGGATGCAGAAAAGCAGTGTCTGATCTCACTGACCTACTCGAGCCCGGACTGCGGGCTCCGGATATCATAGCAATACCTGCAATACTCCCCCAATGAAATACCCAACCCTCTCTATCATCACCGTGACAAAAAACAGATCCAAACTGTTATATATTGCGCTTACTTCACTCATGGGGCAATGCTTACCGGGAGACGAAATTATCGTTGTGGATGCCTCTACTGATGACACGCCTGCGGTAGTCGCGCACCTCGCCAAAAAACTCCCTATCGTGTACGTACGCTATCTCAAAAAAGGTTATCCTGCTTTTTACAACAAAGCTGCCCGGCGCGCCAAGGGTGATATCCTCGTTTTTTTTGACGACGACTGCAAAGCCTCCCCAGCATTCCTTTCCCGTATCAGACAAGCCCATAGAAAACATCCAAACGCCGTCATCCAGGGGCTCACGCACAGCGTCCCCCGCGGCAATCTATATGTCGATATTATGGGCGACCACTATAATAACTGGCTTGCCACAATGTCACTATCCAAAAATACGCTTAAAACATTTGACAGCAAAAACGCGTCCATACCCCGTGCGTTATTTTGGAAATATGGAGGGCTATCGCCGCGCATGCACCGGGGAAGTGAAGATATTGAGCTCGGATTACGCCTCAGACGGGCGGGTGTCACTATTTATCTCGACCGGTCTATCGTCGCCTCCCATCACGAGCGGACTACGCTTCATGGATTTCTTTTTCAACATCGGCGGTTTGCGGCAAGTGAAGGGTATCTTGATAAGATATTACCTCCATCCGAACGCCTTGGCGTTATCCCCCCAAAAAAACTCCTGCTCCATATTCGAAGTTTTTTTCGCCGGGAGGTCAATTTCATACAGCATGGTAAATGGAAAGAGGCTATCGGTCATGTACTTCTCTATATAGCTCTTGCATGTATAAGAATTTGGGGGTACGCTAGGCATCGATGAAACCCCGGATCGGCATCATCACATCAAAGGGAGGGCACGTCTATCAAATGCACCGCCTAAAACCCTGGTGGAGCAAGTACGATCACTTTTGGGTAACATTTTCCGGTGAAGATGTCGCTTCGCTGCTCAAAAAGGAACGTGTTTATTACGGCTATTATCCAGAAACCAGGAATATGTATAACGCCATCCGGCACCTGGGTCTCGCATGGCACATCCTCCGTACAGAACGCCCCACGCTCCTCATTAGCTGCGGCGCAGGAATCGCGCCGCCATTTTTTATTATCGGCAAATTACTCGGCATAAAAACGGTATTTATCGAAGTATTCGACCTTCTCAAACACCCCAGTCTTACCGGTCGCATCCTTTCACCTTTTGTCGATCATATACTCGTGCAACATCCTACTCAAAAAAAATTTTATCCACGCGCGCACTATAAAGGAGCGATATTATGACCGTGTGGTAGAATTTCGGCACGCTTTAGTTCATTGCGTATTATATGGATAATCTAAACAATATGGGATATATACAAAGAAAGGAGACTGAAATTTTGCCAGCGTCATAACGCAATGGCCGAAATTTCACTACCCGGTATGATACTGGTAACGGTCGGTTCTACGCTGTTTCCCTTTCAACGGATGACAACCCTTGTCGAACATCTTATACATATCCGCCCGGCAAATGAAAAAATTATCTTTCAATATGGTCACACACCACCCCACTTTCTGGATCCTGAAATAGAACCACACGCGTTCATTCCACACCGAAAACTTATAGAGTATATGAGGCAGTCGCGAGTCATTATTTGTCATGGCGGACCAGCGACCATCTATCAAGCGCTTTCATTTGGCAAAATCCCATGGGTGCTCCCCCGGCAAAAACACTACGGTGAACACCTTAATGATCATCAGGTAGATTTTGCCAAGTTTATGGCAAACCACGGCCTTATCCGCGTGGTAACCCCAAAAACATCACTTATAAATATCGTTACCGCTGCCGATAGCATTGACCCGATACAAAAGAAAAATCCAGCGCTTATCCGCTATTTAGATACATTGGTTCATCAAGTGGCAAAATAAGCCTCATATACCCTTCTCTATCGCGCCCGCTTTCACTGCGGCGCACAGATGATATACTCAGTTATCAGACAGGGATAGCGCCCACTATTCCTCCCTCTCTGTAATACATCACTATGGTAGACACGCAGCACCAACTACCCAAAAGCGCATTTATTTCCGTGACGCTGTTATGCAACTCCCGTTGTATCCACTGCGACATCTGGAAAAACCGCGGGCTCGATTTTTTACCGGTATCGATCTATAAAAAACTACCCCCGTCGCTTGAAATGGTCGATATTACGGGTGGTGAACCGTTCCTACGGAATGATATCCCCGAAATTGTCAGGATAATCCGGAAGCGTTGTCCCAAAGCGCGGATATTGATCACAACAAACGGATTTCTGCCGGAAAAAATCAAAAAATACGCGCCGACCATCGTTACCTACGATCCTGCCATAGCATTCCGCCTTTCCCTTGACGGATGGGGGGAAACCCACGAAAAAGTCAGGGGCATACCACAAGCGTTTGAAAAAGTTATGCAATCGGTAGCCATCCTCAAAGAAGCGGGCGTAACAGACATTGGCCTTACATTCACCCTCATGGCAATTAATCAGCACGAACTGAAATCCGTCTTCACTTATTGCAAAAAAGAAAAACTCGCATTCTCTTTAAATGTGGTCCATGACTCCCCGATCTACTTTGGCAAAGGGAAAATGCGGCTGCAGCCACAACCAAAAAGTGTAAAAAAAGACTTTGATTATTTGTTTTCTGCACAAATGAAAAGCATCAACCCCAAAGATTGGGGGAAGGCATGGTTTAACCGGTATTCGTATGAATATATGCTGCACCACCGCCGCCCATTACCCTGTGGAGCGGGAGAAAACTTTTTTTATATGGATCCGTTCGCCAATATATTTATGTGTCAAATCAAAAATTGGCCTATTGGAAACTTGCAAAAACAATCATTTGAACAAATATGGTATTCAAAGCCAAAACAAAAGTTTCTTCCTGCAGCCCACGCGTGCAATGACTGTTGGATAGTGTGTACGGCAAAAGACGCTATTAAAAAAAACAAACTCAAAGTAGGCGCTGACATCATATCGCTTATTGCCACAGGCAAACCCATGTTGTCACCCCATGAACCATGAAAAGCACGCCGACTATCAGCGTTGTCATCCTTACCAGCGACCGCCCGCACCTTTTGGAAAAGGCGCTTACCTCTATCCACCGCCAACAAACGCAGCCAATTGAAGTGGTTATTGTCGATGGCTCAACCCGCTTCCACAAAGAAACAGTCGCGGTCATCAAAGCGCATACCAACACCCTACACATCATCAAACGGAATACGAAGCACTCAATCCCCTATGGTCGCACCCTGGGCGCCAAAACCGCACACGGTGACATCGTTGTGTATCTGGATGATGACTGCGTGGCACATGAACAGTATCTGCAAAAATTTCAACAGCATTTTAAACGCGACCCTGACCTCACTGCCGTTATCGGCCGCATAAAAAACGCTCACGAAAACAATGTCTATGCGGCAACACAATTTGCATACTACCACCGGGGACTGAACCATTTTTTCCCCGGGCTAAAACAGGCAGCTCCCCTTCTCTGGGGGAGAATACTCGATTGCGAAGTAATGGGGATCAGACGGTCTACACTGCTTTCCTTTGGATTTCCTGAGCGGCACCGCAGATATAGAAATGACGATGTGGAACTCGGTCTTCGGCTCATAAAAGCAGGAAAATCCGTGTTCTTTGATCCCACAATCATCGCGTATGCGACCCCAAGGGTTGCGTTGGCACCGCTTTGGACAGCCGCGTTTTGGAACGGATATTCTGACGCCTGTACCGCGCACCTTTATCACGTCAATCTGAAAGAGGCGCCATACCCTACTTTTTTTCCGGTATGGTTTATTCATGAGCTATACTCAAAAACATCATTCGGGATGACGAAAAAAATGTGGTACGCGCTGCTCCTCCTGCTATTCCCAATAGTCTCTCGCCTGGGTAAAGTGTGGTATCACCTACATCGATTTATATGAAAGTTGCCATCATTTACGATGCGATAACTGAATTCGGGGGCGCTGAACGCGTGCTCCGCTCGTTACTTCATATATATCCTGACGCGGATATTTTTACCACTGTCGCTGACCAAACGATCATCAATAGATTTTTTCCCCGCTTACACCCCAAAAAACTCCATACCCTCCCCCCTTGGGTACAAGGACTCGCCACCCACACCTCGCTTGCCCAACTACTTTCACCGGTTATTTGGAAGTCATTTAATCTGAACGGTTTTGACGTGGTTATTTCGAAACCCGCGCATCTTATGTCAAACTTGGTAATAACAAGATGCACGCATATCCAGTATATCCATACCCCTCCCCGGAATATTTTTGGCATCGTCCCCCCTACCCCTTTGCAACGCGCGACGCGCTATGACCAGCTTATTATCCCCCGTTACCGACGCGCCATCGCGTCAACACCTTTTCTTCTTACCAATTCGTACCATATGCAACGGAGGATATCGACGCTTCTCGGCGTCACCCCACAAGTTATTTATCCTCCAGTCCGTATTCCGACCCGGGTACAACAACGCGGACAAGGCCGCTATTACCTCACGGTCGGAAGACTGGAAAAAGAAAAACATATCGAACTTGCCATTATGGCATGCAACATGCTCAAGCTCCCTCTTATGGTGGTAGGCAAAACAAACGAACCGAGATACGAGCAGTATCTGCATAGCGTTGCAGGACCAACTATCACGTTTTTAGGATTCCGTTCAGATCAGGAAATACACGCGCTCTATAAACATGCTATCGCATTCCTTTTTACCGCCCGTGACGAGGACTTTGGTATTGCGCCGGTAGAGGCAATAGCCCACAGCGTTCCGGTTATCGCCTACTATGGTGGCGGCACCAAAGAAACAGTGAAGGAGGGTGTTACAGGGCATTTCTTCTTCGTCCATACCGCGGCCGCACTGGCAGCTACCCTCAAAAAATTCAACCCATCACTATTCCGTCCGGCTGCCCTTCATGCACACGCGAAAAAATTCAGTGAGACAATTTTCAGAAAGCAATTCACGGCGTATATTCATACATCACGGAGCGAATCAGAAGCTATTGGGAAGAAGTAATAATCTCGGTAATTCTCGGCTCTATATCAATGCGCGAAAGAAATAACGGTACCGGCGCGTTTATCTTTATCGGCGACGAATCGAGATAATACAATCCGTCACCGACTTTTCGTGTTGCCAAACGGATAGTAAGGAACACGTCGTATTTCCGTGGATGTGGTTTATTAAACACATTACCATACATATCCCAACTTGTCCGCAGCGCAGGTGTTACCGTTTTTTCCAGCACTTCAGCGAGTACCTCACCATTCGAATCTTTGACCGTATCCCCCACAACAATCGCGTCTGCGATTGCTTTATCGACCCCGGTTGTTTCTGTAAACGGCTCATGAAGCAACGGGCCATCGGACTTTACCTGAGCCTTCACGGTAACCCATACCGGCTTTTCTTTCTCTCCCGCGGGTACACGCACAATTATGCCATTAATGATCACAGACTGAATACTAAGACGGACCCATTCACCCACCTGCAGTGTGGTCCCCTGGTACCGGTATTGGTCACTTTTGTCATTATAGGAAGCCCGGAGCCGCAATGTGACATACACCGTCTTCTTGGTAGTAAACGGCGTGCCCGACCTGGGCTGTTCAAAAGAAGTCACATCAGTGACTTCGGCAATCACCCTACCCAATCCGTCCTTTCCCTGCACTCCAACCCGTATCGCTTCCGCAGAAGTTCCTTTCGGAGATCCGTTGTCCTGCCAAATGAGATCTTTTTCAGCAATACGCACAGTTACCAATACATCTGCTGATTTGGGAGATATAAATATATATATTAACGCTGCGATGATAAGCAGCGTCGTGATACCTGCATATTCTAAAAATCCGGCCCGGTTGATGAGTTTTTTGATATTCATATTTTGTGCGGTAAGTATAACATAGTCAACGCAGTAAAAAGGGGCAGGTCAGGAAGTATCGGTTGCAAAAAACCATTTACCCCGACCGCCACAAACATACCAATAAACGAGACGGTGAGCAAACGGTTCGGTTCGGTGTTTGCTTGCTTCATACTTTTCCACGCCAAACCAAACAATAGTCCGTAGACCGCAAAATAAGGAACTGCTCCCACCACCCCTGATTGCATCATGAGCCGCAAAAAACCATTATGTACCGGTTCCGGAAAATACAGCACCACTGCGCGGTTTGGCGCGTCTATATCCCAATCTCCATAAATAAGTGATTGCTGATACTGATGATACACATCCATCTCAAGCCCGACACCGAAATATGGATACATACGAAATGAGCGCCAATACTCCTCGATGAGCATAGCACGGGTTTCCCAACTCCCGTATAACCCTCCTGTTGATAGTGTGCTTACAAGCCGGGGCATCATCAGCATGAAAAGCGCTACCAATGCCATTGAGACAATTACCCGCTCCAACACTGAAAGCTTTACCCGCAATACAAACACATACCCCCACATACGCTTTGCGAGGTAATAACAAAAAATGAGGGCGACACCCAAAGACAACCAGGACGACCTGCTCATCGTCAATACAAGAGTTAACAGCCCCAAAAAGAGACACGCAGCAAACCACTTTCCTTTTTTCTCAAACGGATAAAACAGAACCGGCAATACCATACACACCGGCACAAGCAGTGCATGTGCCAACGCGTTTGCATGCATATAGGTTCCGCCATACCGGAGCAGTCTTCCTGCCTCCAGGGATAAATCGACCGATACATAGTTAGCGATAGGTTCTATTACCAGTCCGAGCGAGCCGCCGCGCAACATCTGAGCCGCAACAATAAATGTTTCAAAAAAAAGCCAACCCGCTACCACCGATATTGCCGTTGCCAAAGAAATTGACCCTGGTGAAGCAAAAAAATAATAAATAATCATTGGCCGGAGTGCAATCAGTGCGTGGAAAAACGAAATTTCCGGCCGCACCGATCCGAATATTGTCGCGATAATTGATCCTGCTGCGTACAAAAATAACGCTGCTTCAAGCGCTGGAAGCTTCCGGTACACCAGTGTCCCCCGGACACGCTCGGCAATAAGCACAATTCCCATGCACCCCACAATAATATCGGAAACGGTAATCATGATGTCTGCTGCTATGCCAAAATCACGGCCGGCGATAGCTAATTCCTGTGCCGACACTAAGTCAATGGCAAACAATTTACCGACGATAATCGGCGTCATCGTAAGATAGATAACCATCATTGCCTGCTTAAAATCACGCACTATCTTCCATAGCACAAAAAAATATACGAGGCACAAAAAAAACATCACGATTTTATGAGGGGCAAACAGCAAAGAACCATAAAAAAGGAGTGTCGTCATCAAAAAGCGGAGCGATAATTTCATTGGGTTGATTCTACCACATCAATATTTTCCCAAAGAAATTTGGGGAAATCCCGTATCAAGGGATCAATGTATCCGCCAATACAGACAAAGGACTACTTATAAACGTACGATACCACTGGTGAAATAATCGGTCAGGATATAAAAACCAAAAACGCTTTTGGTAGATAGCGCCACTCGGTGTTTTCACCGGCGTATCAATTATTTCATCAAATACCAAATTCCCGTCATCAACAAACACCCGTATTACAAACTCCCTCACGCCGTCGGGATATACTGTCTCTCTTGTGAGAGGAATAACAATATCGCGGTAGTAACCTGCCCATAAACGAGTGGAAAGTCCAACAACCTGTGAACCTGTTGTGGTATTGGCGTAAAGCACAATAAACCCATCTTTTTCTAATCGCGCTGAGTGTATCTTTATGGCAGTACTCATGGGTTGATTTTTAACCACAACGCGGGTATATGGGGCAATCCATAATACGGCAGCAAGCACCCCGCCGCCTATTATCCCCACCAGCGCTGCAATACCTATGTCGATTATCACTGCTGAAAAATGCCTTTGAGAATTCCTCGACTGCTCAACAGGTGCTAACAGCACATTTGCATGTTGCGGGGCAGAGTCCATACAATACTATTGTACCGTAGAGTTACAAAGCATAACAATCATGCAAGCGCCACTCAACCCACCACCACCACCGGCTACACTCACGTCTCCCGTCTCTACAGCCACCCCTGCAAATATCCCAAAAATATCCCATCCAAACAACCTGAGCCGCTTAGCGGGAGTATATATATTCGGCAGTATTATTGCGTGGCTGAGCGCGCATATATGGCTAATGGTGTTCACGGAACTCCCATATCTTATGCGCATACAACCGGAACGGATAATCCACCAGCAAGCGGCATACTCTCCACAAACTTTTTTTCTCCGGATACTGGATAATCATCCCGATCTCACAAAAAAAAGCACAGAAGTACTCTGGTTTGACGGTGCTGACACCTTGCGCTCGCTACCCCTACAAAAGCCCATGCCATGGATAAGCACGTTAGTCATCGAAGATTCACCGCTTGAATCACTCCCGTCGAACCTAAACCTGTTTACCGACGTACAACATATCACTATCAGAAACACAAGGATTAGGAATTTGCCGACACAGATTGGCGATATATCATCGATCGAAACGCTTTATCTTGAAGGCAACCGCATTTCCCACCTGCCGGAATCAATCGGCAACCTCATTAACCTCACCGCGCTCAATTTGGCATATAACAATCTCGAAGATATACCTGCCGGCATACAATACTTAATCAACCTCACCGAACTTAACCTTACCGGTAACCGCCTACGGGAGTTTCCCCGCGTGCTACCTCCGAATCTAAAGGTTTTATATATCGGAGGAAATCGTATACCGGTGAGCGAACTTCATAAAGCAAGACTCCCTGACGGCGAAGATATTTTTTATTAAACCCAATCTCCGGCGCTTTACGCAGGCACGTTTCTCGCTTAGAATAAGGTGCGACACTATGGGAGCACCTCTCACTTCATCCTGCATATTTATCCCATTTCATAATCCGTGGTGCTGGCACACGGACTACGCCAATCAAACCGCGCGGATACTATCCAAAAATCACACGGTGCTATGTTTTCTTTGGGGCGACGCGGTTTCAATTAAAGAAGTAGTAACCCGCGCGAAAGCGTATTATCCACTCACGAAACACGGTAACCTGTGGAAAATGCAGCCACTGTACCTCATCCCGGGTAAACGAATACTTTGGGTACAATATATAAGTTTTTTTCTGAATGCTATTGCCGCATATATTATTTGTTCAATAATTTCTATTTATCAAAAAAGAACAATCATTTTTTGGTTTTTTGGGTACTTTGATCCGGTATTTCTCCTGCTCCCCCCAATGTTTCGATTTCATACAACCGTCTATGATTGTGTAGACATCGCTACCCACCCGCACCCATCCCTTGCCCGCCGGCTGAAAGAGGCTGAACAATCATTGATATCCCACGCTTCACTGGTGGTCGCAAATTCGCATACACTCGTCCGACGGCTCAAACACATACGCCCTGATGTACATCTGGTGCCGTTGGGGTTCAGAATTGGCATGTTTACCCACCCCACCCTGCACCCCCTCCCACTTACCAAAAAACGCCCGGTTATCGGATTTATCGGATCTATCGATTACCGCGTAAACTTCCGATTGCTACTGGATCTTTCGACACGTCACCCTTCATGGCAATTCGCGCTCGTGGGTCCGATATTTTATGATCATCTTACCCACGACGCGCAAACACTTATGAAACGTCTCCTTGAGCGCCCCAACGTCTTGCATACAGAAGTTCTTCCGCAGCATATCCCCGCGGTACTCTGCCAATTTTCAGTGGCGATTATTCCATATGACACCAGAGTTCCACTCAGTCGCTACGCGTATCCCATGAAAATTATGGAGTATTTTTACGCACAAAAACCGGTCATCGCCACCCCCATCTATGAACTCATGAAATTTATCCCTCTCATCCGTACGGCGAAAAGTACAAATGATTGGACACGCGCCATACAGCAAACATTGCGCCACCCGGTTACGTCATCTGCCTCCAGGCAAATGAAAAACATCGCCCGGAAAAACACCTGGGAAAAGAAGCTAGCCGCGATACAGACAGAACTCGCCCGCCTTGGTATTCTATAAACGAATCAGTAACGGGTACGTCGCCATAGCTCAACATGAAGACTCTCCAAAAAATACGCTTTCCAAGCGACTTGCTCCTTCTGGGTACTCCCATACTCATCGCTATCATCACGCGGCTCTATCGGATAACGGAAACCATCCGCTTTCGGGGTGATCAAGGAATGGACCTTATGGTTATTTGGCACATGGAACACATGGGGCACTGGCCGCTCGTGGGGCCCTTTTTGAGTCTGAGAGACTTCTACACACCACCGACATATTACTACGTTACGTGGCTACTCTATCACATTACCCAGTCAGTAAACGGCATTGTGATCGGGTATTTTTTTATGAATATCATCTCACTCATTCTTCTTATGAAGCTCGCTTGGCACATGGGTGGAAAACAGTTGGCATGTATTGTAGGAGGACTCTTTGCCATATCAATCAACATGATTGACCACGGCAGACAATTTTGGCAACCATTTCCCATGCAGCTGTTCATCATCATAAGCCTCCTCTTCCTTTGGCGCGCGTATGAACGCAAGAGCCTCTCATCGTTATGGCTTTTCGCGCTCAATTATATGATTGCTCTTTCGGTATATCCTTCTCCCATACTACTGTTGCCTTACACGGGATATCAGATCGTACGGTGGTATAAAAATGTTGGGAAGCTTCCTATATGGCAATCGTTGCTGTTTTCTGGCGTCATGATGACGATTACTTCTGTGATAGTCTACATACCCCAAATCATTTTTGAAATTAGCCGGGGGTGGCCGTCCCTCACGCTTACGGGGTTAGTTACCGCGCGCTTCAATCTCCACACAATTATTACACTCATAAGCGAAAATATTTTTTATCTCTTTTCTTTCCACCTAGCCACCAATATTTTCTTTCCGAAAGAAGGATTTTATATCACAGCATTTGTCATAATATTATTTACCGCTATGGCAAAGTGGGGCAAACTCCCGCGAGCCGTCCGCGCATTTCTTGCCCCAGAAATACTCGCCGCAGGACTCGTATTTTTATTGCTCTATCAGCAAGATGTGCACAATCATCGCATGTGGGCATACCTCCCTTTTATCTTTCTTATAACAGGCACAAGCATTCATCAGGCGCTTAACGCAAAAGGGATACACAAAGCACTTGCCATCACCATCCTTCTCATCTATAGCATATTAAATCTTAGTGGGTTTTCCCTATACGCTTCCAGACACTTCGTTGATGAGACACGCGAAGCTATCTCAATTGCCCAATATATCAAACAGTCCATGAGTTCACGCGGACTTACCCAGTCCAATACCGGTTTTATTTATAAAATACCGCTAGATCCCGACAACACCTCCTACTCAATATACCGGATACTCTATTGGTTAATTGAGGATCGCACACTCTCTATATCACTTAAGCCCGAAGGAAACGAACCTGCCTTTGAGTACAAGTTTCCAATTTATAAAAACTATATGTACATTATCTGTCAGCGCTTTGCGAGTGTCCAGGACGCTGAAGCTCACTGTATTGCACCCATAATTGGCTCCGAGCCCTACACGACGCGGGAAACGAAAAAAATCGGGAGAGCATATGTTTTCACTCTACACAATCAAACCTTTTAATGATCTCTCCCTTAAACACAAATCGTTTTACTTCGCATACCGGAACATAGGTTGATGGCAGTATGAAGGTAACTTACTGCCATCCTCAATAATTGCGATTTGCTTTGTCCATATTGCCGGTTTTTATAACGCACCGGCACTTCCCGGATACGTAATCCGGATATTTTAGCAGCATATACCAGACGTAAATGATAATCTCCATAGCCTACATATATACGGCCGGGCTTCATACGGCGCAATACCTGTGCACGGATTGCGTAATACCCGCTGGTATTGTCCCATATCGGAAATGACAGCGCGTACCGTAAAACGGCGTTAAATATCCAACTTAGGATATAACGCGTGCGATCATGCATGCCGCCACCATGAATAAACCGTGACCCTACAACAAGATCTGCCGTAGATAACGCACGGAGCAGTGAAGGAATATGTTCGGGATCGTGGTTTCCGTCGGCATCCATGCCGATAATAATATCGCCTCGCGCACGCGCCACCCCTGCCCCTATGGCCGTGGCCAGACCCCGCACTTTTTTCCGCACAACAACCCGTATACTCGTGCCAAAGCGTTTTCGGACCGCATCTGCGGTGTGATCCGGACTATCATCGTCAACAACAATTATTTCGGCAGTGTAAGCTGATATACGCCTGATTGCGGCACGGATCTTCGGGATAAGCACCATAAGATTTTCGCGTTCGTTATACGAAGGCAAAATGACGGAAACACACGCTGTTATACTCCCCCTTTCTTCCGGGCAAGAATAAAGAGTGATGTGCCCCAGGGGTATGAAACAAACGGCAAACCCAACGCTTCCAATCGGTTAATAAACACGCCCGCGCGGTTTACTGCAGCAGACGCAGGCACCACATCAGAGCCCCGCTCTCTGCCTGGCAATACTCTATCAATGAGCCGTTTAACGGCAACCCACGGAAACAAAAGAAAAAACATATAGGTTTTGGTATGAATAGAAAACCCCGCCGCCCGCACCTTGCGGAGAAGCGCGGGTAACATATACCGTTCTCTGCCAAAAACAGCGCGGTCATGGGGTCCCGCAAGCCACGGAAATGCGCAATCCGTAATCACCAGCCACCCCCCGGGACGGAGCACCCGGTATGCCTCACATAACGCGCTCCTGTCGTGGATACCCTGGTGATAAAGCACATCAAAAAAACACACTGCGTCAACACTTCGGGCAGTAAGGCCGGTACGTTCCGCTGTCCCATTCCGAAGGATTACCCCCCGTTTTTCTGCAAGTTTACGCGCCGTCTTATGGGGCTCGATACCTATGACTTTTCCATACTGGGAAAGAACATGCGCCATCCCGCCGGTACCCGCTCCAATATCGGCGATAACGCGTGGAGGCTGCCGACGCCATACAGCACTGAGGAACACGTTTACAAATAGCCGCCGTGATACAAACCACCAATGAGACGATTCCACGTCGTACATCGCCTGGTACTCATGTTCTTCCATGGATAATCCGCCCCAAAAAGGCACCAGCAAAAATAAAGCAATATAAAACGAGCCCGGTTACAAAACTCCGCATCATAAATACCCACCCTTTTTCATGGTACACAAACAATAAAAATTTCGACGTCAGCAATACATGCATAAGTAGCGTACCGATAAATATACCCCCCATTATTTGCACCGGAAGCGTCAATTGTCCGAGCGTGCTTAATAAGGCGATAGCAGTGATACTTCCCAAAACAAGCACACCCACGCCGGAAAGCGTGGTGAGCGCCTCCTGAAGTGTCGTGGCAACCGGATCAAACCGTTTCCGCCTCGCGTATAATTTTGTCCAATAATACGCACGGAGAAAATATTTTTTAGCAATCGGAAAAAATCCCTCAAATTCATGCCGCACCCGCACTTGTGGTGCAAAAATAATCGCGTAACGGCGGGCAATCCGGTAAGTCAACTCAATATCTTCAACCAATGGCGCCGGATACGTTTGATCAAAACCTCCCAAACGGTCAAATACCACCTTCTTTATTGCGGCAATTCGCGTAGAAAATAGAAAATAGTAACCACTTTTGTCACGCTCATTTATCCAATAACTCCAATCCCTGAGTGCTTTAAAATTCGGGAAAAAATCTTTTGACTTTTGCTCCTTCACCCATACACCGGTAAGTGCGACGACATCAGGGTCATCACCAAATACCTTTGCTATTTCGTACAAGGTGTCCGGAAATACCTCCACGTCACCGTCCAAAAATACAACAAACTCACCCCGGGCTGCGGCCACCCCCCTATTTCGTGCGACCGCCGGACCCTTATTTGTTTTTAACGAAACAATCCGTGTGCGCTTTTTTAGTTCTCTTGTTACCGGCACATTGCTTCCTGTTAACGGCTGTCTCGACCCATCATCCACCACGACAATCTCATATGGCGGTGCCTTTTTACTTTTGCCAATGGTTGCCAATAACCTCGACAACTTTTCCGGCGCGTTGCAGTACGGAATAATGACTGATAAATAGGGTTTCATGACAAATCCCTCGGACTTAAAGCGCTTTCAGTGCTTTTTGGGCAGTGGCGACAACAAAGGCAATTTCACTTTCTTTCATACCTGCGTATATAGGCATACGTACAAGCGTGGCGGCCACATCATCCGTCACTGGTAAACGGCGCTTCCCTCCTCCGAGCGTAATTCCCATCGGAGATGAATGAAGCGGGACATAATGGGTGCTCACCTCAATATCTTTTTCCCTCATTGCGGTAACAAACTTTTTCCGCATGTCCACGGATGGGAATTTTAACGCGTATATGTGCCAGTTTGGTTGCGTCATCCCTTGCGGTATAACCGGTAACTGCACCTTATCCGCAAATGATGCAAAAGATTTGGTATACTGCGATGCTATTTGATTTCTATCTTTATTTATTTTATCAATTTGATCTAGTTGTATATTAATAAGGTTTGCAAATATATCAGACAGGAAATAACTACTACCTTCTCCTACCCATTGATAGATAGATACTTTCCCCTGCAAAAATGCCTGGCGGTCAGTACCGATGGCACGGAATATTTCCAACCGTTCGGCTAACCAAGCGTCGTTGGTGACAATTGCGCCACCCTCACCACACGCAATATTTTTGGTGCCATGAAAACTAAATGCGCCGGCTATCCCGAATGTCCCCAAGTGTTTACGTTTGTAAAACGACCCAACACAATGCGCGGCATCTTCTGCCACCCATAGTTTATGCTTCCTTGCCACATCCATGAGCGCGTCAAAATGGGAGCCTGCCATACCGGCATAATGAACTGTCATAATACCCACGGTTTTTGAGGTAATCTTTTTTTCGACATCAGCAGGATCAAGCGAAAACGTTATGGGGTCAATATCAGCAAATACGGGTCGCGCACCCCGGATCATGACCGCAGTCGCGGTGGATGCAAGCGTAAATGAAGGAACAATAACTTCATCGCCTTTTTTTGCTCCCACACTTGCCACTATAGCTTCCATCGCGTGCGTACAGCTTGTGACGGGAAGCGCGGTTGCCGCTCCGGTCAGCACGGCAAACTTCTTACGCATGATTGCGCTATACGGACCGTCAGCGGTGCCTGCGCCAGTACGCATCGCGGCGATGACGGCGTTTTCTGCTTTTTTACCCCAAAACGGTTTATGGAGCGGTATTTTCATTACCACAAATCATACTCAAGTGCCCACTATTTGACAAGTGACGCATGATCAGCTCAACATAAACAATATATGCCGATAAGCGCCGACCTGGAGGTCACATACAAATCCGTCAATATACCCATAACAGTATGGATGGAAGTGCCAAGCGAAGAAATAAGAAAGCTGATGAAATGGCCTAAAGAAAAAAAGGTGCTCGCAGTGCGGGTGCCTAACACGTTTAAGGAAGGATACATTCACTACCTTACAAAAAATAAACACGCCATGAGCCTTGGACACGAAGATTATAAAGCCACCATTACCGCGCTCACCACAAAATATCAACAATCTGCCCGGACTATCTTGGGTCAACTCGCCAAAGGCGTGCCGCTCACCCTCGATTACGCAACACCGCTCCCATATCTTGATAATACCCGGGGGCCACTCCAGGAACCTCTCATCGTGTCCAAGGGAAAGGTAAAACGGAAGAAATAACCTGCTATCGCAGCTTTTTCAGGATTTTTGCTGGTACACCAACGACAACGGTTCCTTTGGCAACATCTCTGGTAACGACCGCGCCGGCTCCCACGATGCTTCGTTCACCAACGGTTACCCCAGGCAAAATGATAGCTCCAGTACCCACATATGCCCCTCGTTTAAAAAGAACCGGTGATTCGCGGGTCGGATACACTTCCTGCAGCGGATGATCCGCAAATCCGACATTTATATGAGAAACAATATTCGTTCTGTTTGAAATCGTCACGTCATCTTCAAGCGTCACGCCGCCCCGCACATCAACCATAACGCCATCACCCAAAAAGCACCGGTTCCCGATGGATAACCGGGAAAATCCGTAGTGATACACATTCACAAACTGCACATCAAATAACACACTATCACGGCCAATAGAAGCGCCTGCTAACCGAAGCAACCACACACGCACCGGTGGCAACGCTATGTGTAAAAACCAGGCATACACGCCAAACAAAACAAACCGTACCGCTTTCATGAGTCCGATAGATTGGAATGCTTTCATATTATGAACTCTTGAGCCTGCCTCTCAGTGCCCATAACTGTATCATGTAATCGACAGTATCTTTGATGATATTCACTGATGAAATCTTGTCAAAACGCCGCAAAAACAATACCGGCTCCTCAGCAATGCGAAGTCCGTGGCGCATGGCGTACACCATAACTTCCGTATCCCAAAACCAACCTTTGTGCTGAACATCTTGGAGCACCGGAAGGATTTTTTTCCGGTGAAAAAATTTATATCCTGTCTCCGTATCCATCCCACCGGTACCAATGAGCTTGTTGGACAACCACTGGTATCCGCGGCTCAACACCTCCCGCACTACCGCCCGCGGACTCGTACGGTAAAAGCGACGCCCGATGACCACGTCTGCCTGATTTTTTAGGATGCGCGACACCATTGAGGGGATATACACCGGCGACACTTCACAATCGATATCAATATACCCGGTCACTGTACCACGGGATGCTTTCAGCCCGTCAGCCACGGTCTGGCCTCGGCCGGAATTTACTGTGTGATAGATTGCCCGGATGTTTTTATGCGCCTTGCAGTAGTCCCGTATGAGACGTGCAGTGCCATCTTTGCTATGGTCGTCAACAAATATCATTTCGTACGAATACCGGCTGTTTTCCAACACATCCCGTATACGGGCCACACTCTCACGAAACAGCCCTTCTTCGTTATAACAAGGCAATACGATAGTTAATTGAGGGGATAAATGCTTCACTCTGTCGCTCATCATATCAGTCGTTTATAAACGCCGCAACAACACCGTTTCACTTTTTTCGAACGAGCAGCCCGGTAATCCCTTTATATGGCACAAAATGTACGGATATGTACTGGCGGTCAGCCTCTGACAAAGTCCCAAGCCGTCCAAGACGCCCTTCATAAATATACTGGGTATCTGTTTGTTCAAGCGAAGCTGCAAGGCTGGGTAACGGCCGGGACAAATACGGTGCCCACTGACCAAATGGCACACAACAAACGGGATATGGATCCTTAAAATATATCGTTGACCCGACCATATCCAAGACATACGCGTTGTATGGGATGACCGCAAGCGCCTCGGCTAATAGAGCAGCGTCTGCCTCATTGGTCAGTACCAATTTTTGATTGTGTATGTCACGTGATATCGTTATCATCCCTGATAACAAAAGAATGCTTCCGGTGATAAAAACGGCGGCACCCATACGGAACCGCCCGCACATATTCCGAACCACATCCAGTGCGTCTGCCGCATAAAACGCAACGAATACCGCGATAGGAATAAGATACTGTGCGTGACGTAACGGATAGCCATACAAAAACGTAATAATATGAGACATCATAGAGCAGGCAAGCAACAATTCTATCCATACTCCTTTCCTGCCATGCGCCAAAAACGGTGTAAAAAGCCGGATACTTCCCGCCATAAGCCCGATGAACCAAACAGCATGATTTGCAATTACTGGGGGTGCCCAACCGGGCCGGCCGTAGTAGGTTGCATTGGGATAAAAAAACAAATCCGGCTGCATACCAAACAATGTGCCTATACGGTTTACTTCAAACGGCAGGGTTCCCAATGAATACACGATTGTTCCCATAAAATTCCCGCCACCTGATACCCATATGATCCAGAGAAAGAATAACAGGAGCGGAACGGATCCCCCCACGATACACAGGGCCATAGCGCGCAACCGGGACTCTCTATGCTTCTTTTCCCAAAATGCCCATAACAGCGTAATAATTCCGGCAACCGCCACCTGCGGCACAGACTTCGGAAGTATCAGCACAGACGCAATGTACCAAAATCCAGCCCATACCCATGGCGCTCGGCCTGTGCCACGCATCCCATCAATCTGAAATAATAATCCCAAAAAAGTAAACACTACTGCCAAATTATCTGGCCGTATTTCCAATAGTTTATCCGCAGGCAACGGGAGAAACACAAGAAAAATCCCTACCCAAACCGCCATCCATGACCGCCGTACACGCCAAAACAGCAGCATAACAACACCCACCATTGTCACAAAAATACCAAATGCAACAACACGCCCAACGAATAACGGCATTGTTCCCTGAAAAAATAGATATATTGGCGCGAGAATATACAAAAATCCGGGCGGCACGTATAGCAAAAAATCACGGTATGGCATGACACCGGAAAATACATTATGCGCCCAATGAAGATACGCTAATTCATCTGCGTCAAAATACCGGATGAGCGAGAGCGAAAACCTGTCGGAAAGCAATAGCACCAGTACGCCAAACGAAATGAGGCTAAAGAGCTGAGAAAGCGACACTCGAAATTGTTTTAGTTGCATGGGATAATGACACCATTGTGACACAATGAAAAAAATATCTCGAGAGTCCCTCACCGCCGCCAGCATAGGATTTGCCATACTGATCGCGAACTCATGGCATGTCATCACGGAGGGCATCAAAAACAAGCCAGAAGAATTATTTGCCGGCATAGCGCATTATTTTGCAGATTATTTCCTCTACGTTTCCCACATACTTCAGGGAGCAAATGGCGCGTGGCTATTTACCAAGCATATGTACACCAATGAACCCATGCCGCCGACATGGATTTATTGGCTGTATACAATTCTTGGAAAAGTCGGCAATCTCGGTATTGATCCGTTTATGGTATATAACGGAAGCCTATTTTTCTTTGCGGCTATCCTCCTCTCCCTTTGGTGGCGGCTCATACCAGTAATTTTGCCAAAACAAACGCCATTTATCCGTCTCATCACATTCATCTTTATCATCACGGCGTCTAATTTTCCGGGGTTGGGGGAATTTTGGTTTTCCCCTACCCCAGCGCTCAATCGCTTGGGGGGAGTACCCCACCAATTATTTCAAACGCTATTGCTTTTACTCGTTTTGTGGATTTTTTCCACACATATCACGTCATTTCATAAAAATCCGGTAGTACCGCGGATCCTCCGGCTGCTCCTGCTTGCAATCTGTTCATTCCTTGCCGCTACCGCAACACCCATACAAATGCTGCTGGTAAATAGCGCTGCATTTGTATTTCTCGTGGCTACTATACGGAAAGAAAAAATAGGACAATACGCACTACTCGGCCTTGCCTTGGCTATACCGTCGCTCATCGGAGCACTCCTTACCAATGCAGAATTTGCACGGCAACCAATTCTTTCGAGTGCAAAATTATGGGAAGATAGCCAACCCGTCTCTGTAAGCATCTGGCAATTTATTCTGGCGGTCGGACCCATCAGCTTACTTATCCCCTTTGGCATACGGGCATTTTTCCCAAAATATACACCTCTGGGCGCACTGTTGGGTATCTTTGGCACGCTTTCGATGATCGTATTTTTCAGTCCAATTCCGAAACTTCTTGGCACAACACCTGTCCGGTGGCTCTCTCCCACGTCATTTACAATCCTTCCGGTTATTGCCGCGATGGGATTTGCCCAGATTACCCAGGTAATCCAAAAAGCTATCCCGCGCGCGTTCCAACGGCTACCCGTGGGTATGCTTTTACTTGTCATCTACCTTGTTTTCACTATCCCAGCGATCCTTACCCAGATACAAGCAAGGACACTCCCTCTCACGACTGACACCACCATGCAGCAACTCAATCACATTCCTTATCCTATGATGAAAGCGTTTATGTTCCTTCAAAACACGGCTCACGATGACAATCTCGTTCTGACTGACCCAGCACTCCCCTATGACGCGCTCGTGCCCATTCTGACGGGACTTCGTTCGTTCACTGGGCACCCTGTCCACACCCTCTATCCGCAAACAAAACAGCACTTACGGAATACGTTTTTTTCAGGATCAATGAGCGAAACCCAGGCGCGCCAGTTTATCAAAGATCACGCGATCTCCCACGTGTTTATTTCTCGGAATACGTCGACAGCCATCCCGCGCTATTCATTTCTGTCGCGCGTATTTCACAATGAAATTGCGGACATTTATGCTATCAGCAACTAACAACCCCACGCGCATACTTGCCAGACTTGCCCCACGCGCGGGCATCGTCATAGCACTGGTTTTCCTCCTGGTGCACCTTATCGTTATCAACGATTACGGCTTTACGTGGGATTTTCATTTCCATTTTTTTGGGGGCGGAAAACTCCTGGGTTACGAGCCGCAACAGCTTGAGCCGCGTAATCTCCCGTTTGTTGAACCTGACCCCCGGCGCGCCTGGACACTTCCCTACGGCGCGCTTATGAGTATTCCTCCGGTAGCGTCCTATTTGTTGCTCCACAACTCACTCGCTATTCTTCCTGCTGACAGCGCCTACCACCTTCCGGTTATCGTATGGGGCGTTATTGGGATATTTGTACTTTTTACGTTTATAAAAGAGGCAATACACTTCCGCGCCGCAGGCATGAGCGCGTTATTTTTGGCGGTCACTCCCCGCTTTTTTGGCGACCTGCACAACAATATGAAAGATGTTCCTTCCGCGGTCATTTTTGCCATCAATATATGGCTCCTATGGCGGCTTGTCACGCGTCAACGGATCATCGATGTGTGGTGGGCTGTCATCGCGTTTGCGGTGGCGTTTAATATAAAAATAAACAGCGTCTTTATCCCTATCGTTTTTGCAGCATGGCTCGGTATCTTATGGTTATTCCGCAGCCACAAGACAGCTATCGCCTCTCCACGGCTATTCCTGTATTTTCTTGCGGCACCAATCGCAGCGTTTCTTTTATGGTGGACGTTTTGGCCAAACCCAATAGGCCAGCTTCAACACGCTTTTCTTACTTTTGGGATTGGAACAAATAATATCGAAGTGTTATTGGATGGCAAATGGTACTGCTCCGGATCAACAGTGCCATGGTATTACCCATTTTGGTACCTCACCATCACCACCCCGCTCGTCATCACTTTTTCAGGCATCATCGGCTCATTTTTCCTTATCACGCAAAAAAAATACCGCCCTATCGGCATACTCCTGGTGTTATGGCTATGTGTGCCCCTCACCAGGTATCTTGTACCGAATATCGGAGTAATAGACGGTATCCGTCATTTCGAAGAGGTGCTTTTCCCGATTGCGGCTCTTGCCGGCATCGGCTTCAGTGAAGCATATGGTTTTATCAAAAAACGCAGCAGCCGGCTCGTTGCGCTTACCCTCCTTATCCTCACCGTGAGTCATCTGCTGTTTACGATATACCGGTATCATCCTTATCAAATAAGTTACTTTAACGAACTTGTCGGCGGCGCGAAAGGCGCTATGGGCAAATATGATCTGGATTACTGGGGCACGAGCCAAAAAGCAGCCGTCCTATGGGTAAACGATCACGCGCCACAAAACGCGAAGGTGCATATCGTTATGTCTGCGGCAGTCGCGGCACAATATCTCCGCCCGGATTTACTCAAAAATCTCAATGTATACGGGTATGACGAGTCGGACTTCGTTATCCTTCTCAACCGCCAATCGTTCTTTTACCGGTTCTTTTATGCGTACGAGTATCTGCTCCACCACAAACCAGCACACACCATTGCCGTACACGGCGCACCGCTTACCTGGATATTTGATAACCGCACCAATAATCAAACTCCCCGTCAAACCCCCTGGTGGCAAGGTGAGGACCCCTGCATCATCCAATATTGGAAAGGTCAGCGCCCGTAGCGGGTTTTCTCAACCATAGCAACAAAAGTATCCCCGTCAACACGCTTATTATCCCACCAAAAAGGAATATTGTCGGCCGAAACTCATAAACGATTTCGTGTTTTCCTTGGTGTATAAAAAGTGTTCGGAATACATTATTTTCTTTATCAATACGGGCCGTTTTTCCATCAATTGTGGCGGTCCATCCGGGATACCACACCTCTGAACTGCGGAGCGTGGTTGCACACGTACTCGAAACAGCAAGAACAACTTTGTTGGGGGTGTACGAGGTGACATCCGCAGTTCCACATGACGGATCGCTCAAGAAATACCGGGGAAACACCGTGGTATTTTCGTACAATCTATATTTATTCCGGTCGTCGTCCCACACAAGTTTGTACCGCATATTTCCGGCAAACGGGTCGTTTTCTGGAGGAACGATAATGTATTTGATATTCAAAAAATCGATAACTCCCGCGTTTGCTGCAGACAGATACGGCACCTGCACATCATGCGATAACATCGCCTGCTCCCCGCTTCGGCCAATAGAACGGGCTATGTATTCAAAGTACGGCCGGAGTATGGATGGGCTATAGCCAGTCGCAGAATAAATACCATATGACATACTACTGTCAAAATCCAGCGCATCGCGAGCCGGTAACCAGACGCCAAAATTCTGTAGTGTCCGGTATGGTGCAATATCCTGTGTGAGCATATGTACGAGCTCATGGTCATGGCGGCGCTCAGGCACTTGCCGGAGCTCGATAAAGTGGCGCGCAAACATTACCATTTCGATAACGACAAGTCCGCTTATGAGGACGCCCGCCCACTGGCGCCATTTTTTTGTCGCCGCCAGCAGATACGTAAACCCTACGCCACAAAGAAAAGATAAACCCAATACCACTAAAATGAGATGGCGCGCTGGTATCCGCACATACCGGTACATCGGTAATACCTCCCACAAAATACGCTGGATATCTATTGGGGCATGAGATGCAAGTGATATCCATACACCAAATACCGCTATCGCGACACAGGCTACTCCCATAACCATGCGTTTATTTTTTATACTCACGACCGCACCAACAATGGCGAGTAGTAAGCCGATAACGCCCACAAATGCGCTGTGTTCTCCAAAATTTGGGGCAGGACCCTGATAGGTATATTGATCGCCAAAGAAAAACGGATTGAGCATTTGTATAAGGCTTTGAAAACTCCATGCGCCATATGATGCCCATGAATACGGCAATTGAAACGTCCTGATACTCGCACGGAAAAACTCTGAAACGGGAAGCAAGTGAAAGGCGGCAAGTCCTATACCAATAACCCCCACCCGCAATGCCAACCCCACCGGCTTCCATTGCTTTATTGCATAACTTCGGGCAATGGCGACAAATCCAACGGCAATAACTGTCATGAATGCCATGGTCTGGTATCCGGAAAGCAACTGGAGGGCAAAAACTCCCGCAGCTATAGCAATCCGTTTTTTATTGCCTTCTGTCATCGCCATGTCGATCGCCCACACAACCCACGGCATCCAACTTGCCGCTGCGATAACATCCACGTGCCCGGACCATGTCCGCGCGGCAAAAAAACCCGACAATCCAAACACCACCCCGCTCACCCAGGCACCTATACGAAGTAACCGCTGCTCATGTTTCTGTTTGTTACCGATGAATAGTGAATAGTTCATTGTTCGCGCCAGCGTGTACATTCCCGTCATCGCCCACACAACGTGGAGCGCGGTATGCCACGCGTACGCAATATTGAGAGGTACAAATATGAATAGCCAGTTTACGGGGTACCAGATGTTCACAATGGGATCAGCGATAAACGGTTGACCGCCAAAAATATACGGGTTCCACCACGGGAATATACCCTGGCGTATCCACAGATTAAAAAACTCACGGAAAAAGTAATATGACCTATGGATATCATCGCCATAGATCATCATGTCAGCCGCGGGCACAAGCGCCTCACCATATACAACGACAGTCACGAGGATAAAACCAATAATTGAAGCCATCATCATACGCTCATGGAATATACACAATGACCTGATTGTTCCGGTATACTTCCTTCAAAAACGGATACTTCAGTTTCAAATCACTTACTCCCCCATCTTCCCGCTCCTGGGGGCCAAAAAATATGTACGCCGCTCCGATTGTGGCCACAAAATCACGCGCCTGTGTCTCGTGCATATTTCCGGCAAAAAACTCGCGCACTTTTTCTTTTTTTCCTTCAAATGCCACCGTGTTGTCGTGCCCCGCATATACCACATGACCGATATAGGCAGGAATATAATTGCCGGCAGTTGTCTCACTCAGCACGACACCGTTTCCTTTGCCGTGATCATAAATAAACTGCATACCGGATACAAAGTCTTTTAATGGATACATCACATAACTTCCTGTGGGAACCAACGGCAGTGTTGCCCTGATTTTATGATCAACAAAATCCCGCTGCCAGAGATACGAAGAATACATATGGAATAACCCAACAATCACTAATACAACAGGAAAAAATGCTGCAATAGGTGCTGTAAGATACTTCCGGGAAGCATAAAAAAGATATGCGGTAAGTACCCCGAGCGGTACGTGCGGTATCATTTCAGAAAACCTCAGCGGACTCTGTTGTGGAATAAACGCAAATACCCCCAAAAGCAATCCCCATCCCAACACCCAAGATACGGCAGGAAAAAGCATAGTCTCCCAACGGTATAGCGCCACAATAAGCCCCAATACACCCAATGGCAACAGAGGACCCATGGCCTTGCCATATTCAATATAATCAAACGGAAGTGGCCTAATTATGTCTACCTCTGCAAGACGTTTCCAGGGATATACCCCCGTCATCAACGCGAGATATGCTAAAGAAGCCACGCTTGTCATAACGATTGCCGCATACGGCACTATCCATTCCCGTTTCCATCCCAAAAGCATGACCCATATACCCATAACCACATAGATAAACAGCAGTCCGGGTGGAAATATCATACCGAGGATAAATGAAAGTAGCCCGATAAACACGACGTTTTTACTTTGCCGGACGACTTCTTTCCGGGTAACCAACAAAATAATGGCAATAATAAGCCCCTGACCTGCCAACAAATGCGGAATAAACGTAATCCGCTGCAAACTATCCATCACCGACCACCAGGACATATACCCCCCGAATCTCCAGCTCTGCATATTGGTAAATGTTGCGGGAATGATCGTTGTATCGACTACCGCCAACAATTTCGGCCAAGATGAAGCTGTCACGGCAAGCAAAAATGCGATGAACACCCAAAATGGCTTGTCTTGCCGCAATCCGGCAAGCGATTTTTGTACAAACACCGCAACTGCTGCGAGCATTGCTACAGCCAGCACAAATCTCGCGACATGATAAATATCACCCGGCCGGTGCAGCGGCACGCGGGAAAATCTGCCTGACTGCCCCAAAAGGATATAAAACTCATGGATGAACGACCCATCATGTGGCTCGGATGTGTACCGCTCAACCGCAGTCCACCGGCCCTCAAGCCCCTGACGGATCCGGGAGAGATAAAAATTGTAATCAGTGGGGAAATTATGAACAAGCTCGAAATGTCTATCCGCGTGAAGCTTATCCGCGCGCGACAACTCATAAAATGTTGGCACGAACGAAAACAACACAAAACATACGGTCGTGAAATAAAGGATCATTTTCCTTAACTGCATATTTCCCATTCTAACCTAAACCATGTTTGACTTTATACCCTGATGCTTGGGATAATCCCATTATGAACACCCTGACAGACGAAGCAATCGATCAGAAACTCCGCGATAAAGTATACGAACAGGACTACTCCCCCAAACCCACTATCGAAGGTGTCGTTGTCGTGAAGATGCGTAATTTTGTGGGAGAAAACGGCGATTTCTCTGAACTCATGCGGCTTAATGAACACGGTGAGTCAGAACTCATCCCGGGCTTCCGGCTGCGACAAGTGAACCGAAGCAAACAATATCACAAAGCCATTAAGGCATGGCACCTCCACTACAAGCAGGATGAAATGTGGTATGTGCCGCCTGATGAACACTTACTCCTCGGGCTGTGGGATGTGCGTGAAGGGTCACCAACCAAAGGAACACTCCAAAAAATCCCATTGGGAGGAGGCAATTCCATTGGCGTATACATCCCGCGCGGTGTGGCGCATGGTGCCGCAAATTTTTCAGGAAAAAAGGCAAATGTTTATTATTTTGTAAACAATCAATTTAACCCCGCGGAACCCGACGAACATCGCCTCCCCTGGGATGCTGCGGGCGCTGAATTTTGGGAAGCCCCCAAAGAATAACCGGAGTACGCCGATGGGATAAAAGCGGTGGTAACCTCCCGGGAAACGCTTTATACTACATCTTATGGAACGCTCATCAGAAAAACAGGTAATCATACCTGCTGCCATCATTAGTGCAGTACTTTTTATTGGCGTATTTTTTTCCTATGTATCCGCACGTCAGAAAACGGGCACCGTGGTATTGCCCGGTGGCATTACGTATCTCGGCCCGACACCAACCGCCACACCAACCTCAGGAGATACATCCGGAACAGAAGGGAAAATCCAGATACCAGCAGGCACCACCTGGAAGGAACGGACCGGAGCCACATTCCCCTACGCATTTATGTATCCTGAAACACTAGCGCTCGGAGTTTTCCCCGATGATCCGTATGATGCTATCACTGTTTTTCATCAGGGTACTGATGCCAACGCGAATATATTTTTCCGGGTCGAAAATCTTATGACGCTCAAGAAGGAGCAATATATCGGTAACCCCATGGAATACGCCTCCACCTGGTGGCAGGATTACGCTTGGGAGGGCGCCGAAAACGTACGCGCATTTACCAACAGTTCAGGGCTGAAAGGCTATCGTGCCACGTATCGGAATAGTCAGGGAAAAACCCCGTATGACCATGTGTTCTTTGAAGTACCCGGAAAGCCGCATCTCATTATTTGGATGAGCGGCAGATTATTTGAGCCTTTGGTGTTTGACCGCATGGTAGATTCGGTTTCGTGGCAATAACCCCCTCGTCACCCTCCCTCATTCTTGACTTTTTATGTCCTATAGTATATAATCTCCCTCTTATGTTGAAAGAGCGGTGTCTACAATCTGACGCTCTCGGACGGCAAGCAAGTGAATTTGTTGCGTGGAGTGCCGCCACCGGCAACGATCTCTCTCGCATGCGCAATGTGTCGCGTAAAAAAGCGCTTCATTTGGTGACCGAGTCCCCAAATTTCCGCCCGTTTCCTCTGGAAAAAATCCAGATACTCCACCCCCGCGACTACTATCATTATCCGGCCGTTCTTCTTGCGCGCGACCATACGGGCACAGAAACCCACATACAATCGTTTAACATGATAACCGGAGCCAAGCAGCGCTATGCGTATATCATACAATCCGAAAAATCAGGTACTGCGGTCAGCGCGGCGATTACCCGTATTCTTCCGCTTGAACCTTCCGGCGTTTCCATTACATTCGGAAAAAGGAGAGATCATCCCAATGCCGTACGTAATCACGGTACGAGCTGTGTCCATATTGACCTCACTGGCAATGTGTATGCCATCGCGCCGAGATCATGGAACAAAGATACGATCGTTGATTGGGTAAGCAGCGCTCTTCATCACCTGACCCATGGCATCAGCATGCAGCGCATGCAGAATACAAGAGAGCTGTCATATTTAGGCGCAAAATTCGCTCATCCGAATAACGGCGGCAATCTGTCATTACCGTTTCCCGAACACCCAACGCTTTTAGATAAATGATACGATGGTAATCGTGTACACCCTCCTTATTGCCACCATCGTTTTGCTTGCCACCATCGAAAATATCGCACCGTCGATCATAGGATTCCTTGCAACACCACCCGATTATGTTTTCCTCGGCACGGTGCACCACCCCGGCGACTATTTTTATTACCTTTCACAATTTACCCAGGGTGAAAGCAGGTGGCTCACTACCATCGATCTTTTTACCAGCGAACAACTAACACCATCGCTCATCGGTTGGAGCAACGTACTGACCGGAAAAATGTTCTCCCTTGTGCACCTCTCGCCGGTTACGGCATATCAGATGAGTATCGTCGTACTCACTGCAGGAGTACTTACCGCGGCGTACATGCTCGCTCATACCGTCCTCCGGAGCCGTAGCGCTGCCACCATAGCACTGTATTTCTTCGCATTGTTTCACGCGTTCCCCGTCCTCCGCGACGGCAAGCCGTCATACGGTGACTATTGGAACAATTTCGCGGTTCCCCGGGTACGTTTCGGAGGCGTACCGCACCAACTGATGCTTCATACAGCCTCCATGATACTTCTATATGGCCTTATACAATGGGTGCAGTACAAAAAGTATTCGTGGAGAATGGGGCTGGTTATTTGCGTCGCGAGCTTTGTGCTTGCCAGCCTGCAACCGGCGCTGTGGGGTATTATCGCGGCTACAGCGGTAGCGACTGCAGCCTACCGCAAACAATCTGTCCGCACGCTTTTCATCCTGCTTTCCGCTTCGGGTGTGGCACCACTCCTTTATATAACATCGCTTTTCCGCACGTTGCCGTTTCTTCAGTTGAAGCTGTGGGAAGCTGGCGAGCAAAACGTGCTTACCCTGGAACACTTTATCCTTGCCACAGGACCCATACTGCTTCTTTCCTTATTTGCCGTGCCGTTTTTTATGACCCCAAAAACGTACAGCAGATACCTAAGTGCCGCACTCGCTTTTTTCCCTATCCTTCTATTTTTCTCGCCTATCCCTGCGTATATCGGTATATCCAACGCGCGGGTACTCTCTCCCCTCACTATCCTCCTGCTTTCGGTTATTGCCGCGGCAGGCATAGAAAGTCTCGTGGCACACAAAAAAATAATTGTACGGACAATGGGCGTTTTACTCGTCGCAATACTCTCGTTCACCTTGCTGCCCAATCATCAAAAAACAATAAAGCTCGTAAGCACATTTGACGCCAACAATGTATACCAGTATCTTCCGGCGTCGGAGTACCGCTTCTTCCGGGAAATTGGCGCAACGCACTCTTCACGTGATATATTCCTGGTCTCCCCACCGTATAACCTGGTATTTCCGGCGCTTTCCGGCAAACGAAGTTACCACGGACATCCGCTCCTCACGATCGAAGCGGAGCAAAAAGACAAAAACGCGAACATGGTGTTTACCGGGGCGTTAACCGGCCATGAGCTACGGTCTTTTCTCAGCACTACCGGGATCACCCATATAATCGCGCCACAAGAAATTGCCCACTTTGCTTCGCTCCCCTTTCTCAAACGCACAACAGCCTCAAAAACCCTGATTTTATACGTGGTCGAATAGGCCTTTGTTGCCTACTTGATTTATAATCCTATAGTATGGTACACTTTCGTATTGAAATGACTACTGCCGAGTTTCGACCGGGACCGGACATCATAAATCCGCACGCTCCTAACTTCAGTGAGCTTCACTATCACGTTCGCATAGACGCGATGACACCCGACGATAAACGCTACTGGCTCTCCGATCAAATCCTCAAAGAGGAACACCGGCTCCTCCGTGAACCATACAATATGCCGCAGGTACGCGCTGAGGCAAAAATCATGTTTTTGACCGGTGGCCCCAAATCAGACGTTACCGAAGCCCGTGACTTTGACGGCAACCTTATTCATACCCGGCATTTGGATCACCCGCGACCGATGTTTGCGGAAATCCCGGAGGCATTAAGCTCCATTTCCCACTGGTTTGACATGACCATCCAAAGTAAAGAAAACAACACGCTTCCACCATCTCCGGTCGCTCCGCTTTCTGAAATAGCCGACGTGGTATACAACATTTCCCATCTTCTTACGCTCGATGAATATTTCTGGGAAGAATACAACGAATACTTAAAGCGTATCGCGGGATCGTTGGGATATGATTTGGATCAATTACTGACTATTGCGGTCTATAAATACAATTTCCGGCTGGGACAAGGAAAATCACAAAAAAATATCGGCATTGAAAACGAACTGATCAATAAAGTACTCGCAAAAACGGGACCGGATGGTAAACCATTATTCCCGGCACCAAGCGAATCCCAATTCCAAAAAACATTTCACACTCTGGCTGAAATCCAGACGCTCTTAAACACGCGACTCGAACAACTCCGGCAGGAATACGAATGGGAAAAAAACCCGGTTCTCCCCAAAGACACCACAAAGTAATTTCATAACGCCGCGTTTTCCCGTATGATAAGAGAGTGTCACACAAGACCCGATTACTGCTGTGTATTGGTCTCGCCCTGTTACTCAGGGTTATACTTATCCCTAACCCGGGATTTGAGGCGGATATCTCGTTTTGGAAATCGTGGGGGCTCGCTACCGTCGATTATGGCGCGGTAGAAGGGATGAAACTCACCAACAATAATTACCCCACTCCGTTTACCTACACATTAGGCGCTATGGTGTGGGTATATAAGCTGTTTGCGGATCCGCATAATTTCCATGAATTCTGGAGCAATACCAATATATTGTTTTTGACCATCAGCAAAATGCTGCCTATTCTGGCGGATTTCGGCATTGCGGCCATTATCCTGTACATCGGCAGGCACACTCACTCTACCAGCCGGCGATTTGGCTTCCCTGAAGTTAAATTATCATTCTTCCGCCTCACTTTTTACGAATTGCTTGCGGTGATGTACTTACTAAACCCCATCTCCCTCATGGACGGCGCGTGGTGGGGGCAGGTTGACTCGCTGGGCGTATGTATCTTTTTGTGTGCCGTGGTTTTGGCACTCAAAAAACAACCGATGTGGGCAGGGGTCATATTCATGCTCGCTATGATGACCAAGCTCCAAAACATCATTTACGCACCGATATTTTTCCTCTTTATATGGCAATACCTGGGCTATACCGGGCTGATAGCTGCAATTGGTGGTGCCACCCTCGGATTTTTTGGTCTGAATATAGAATTTATACTCTCCAAAAACGCCGACCGGGTGCTTGCGTCGCTTACTGAAAATTACGATTACTTCCCATGGATGAGCCTGATGGCATACAACCTCTGGTGGATTGTGTCCGGAGCGCAAGGGCTTATAACCTCCGACAAGCTTACCGTGCTTGGCATACTCAACGCAAAAACCGTTGGACTCATGATATTTAGCGCTATGTACCTGCTTGCGGTAACCCGCCAACTGCTGGATAAAACAAAAACACAGGCGTCACCTGTCTTACAAACATTTATCGAGAGCCTCATCATCGCAAACTCGGCATTTTTTCTTTTCCAGACGCAATCACATGACCGATACGCTTTTCCCCTCACGGTATTCCTCCTGCTGTGGACACCCTTTTTCATCACGCAAGCAGGATCGAAGTACGTCATGCTGCGGACACGGCTACTGGGTATCGCCTATATCGTGTTTTCCGTATGTTATTTCTACAATTTGCACACTGCCCTTGTGGTGAATTACCCGCAAAACGGGCTCCCGTTGCTCTCAATGCTCACACAACCATTTTTTACCCTTTCCACCGCATACATCCAGCTCGGATTATTTTTCCTATTTTTATATGCGATCATCCATTCTTCAGCAGTGTCACGTCGTACAGCGCTCTTTGTGTTTGTCATTCTTACCTCATCACTTGTGTATCTCAATCTGCCGCTTATCCAAAAAAAGCCAATCTTCCTCACCGCCCTATCGCCTTTTATCAGTGAGCAGGCATATGGAACACGCCAGATACATAAATCCGTGCAAAGCTCATTTGGCGGCCCATACAAATGGACCCGGCTTTCTGTACAATATTTATTCTATAAGCACGGCATTGGCACGCACGCAAACTCAAAGCATGTCTTTGACATCGCGGGCAAATTTACCCGGTTTACGGTAGATTACGGTATAGACACCGAAGCAGGCACCAAAGCATCGGCAATATTCGAAATTTACGGGGACGGGACACTACTCTTCCGGTCACAACCCATGGGGCGCTTTGACCTTCCAAGGCATGCCGAAGTGAATATCACCGGCGTACGCCACTTATGGTTGGTAACCACAGACGCGGGAGATAACAATTATGATGATCATACCGATTGGTTAAACCCAATCCTTTGGCCATAACATATGAGAATTTTTCAGCATCTGGTAAATAGCTAATAGTTAATTGTAGACATATGAAGCCTTACGAAAAAATAATCGGTCTTTGTTTGGTGTTGTTTGCCATTGGGTTTAACCTATGGATGTATCGCGCAGAGCCCACCGCGCTCACCGATCCAAACGATAACACATTCCAGTTCGCTTTGGTCGACAGAACAAACCAAATATGGTCTTATGCACAACAAAAGTGTTCTGGCATAACTGCGCCGTTTTGCATGATGTTTTACCTTACCGATCATTGGGTACCAAACTGGGCACAGGGGTACAACCTCCCGTACTACTACTCGCACCTTCCGCAAATCATCATTGTGGCGGGTTTCCGGCTCCTATCAGCAACCGGTCTGCCAATATCACTGTTTACGTATTATCACTGGGTGATTTACCTACTGCTTTCACTATTTCCCCTCTCATTATTTGTAGCGCTTCGCATCGTCGGACTACCGATACTGACGGCAGGCATAGGAGCAATAATTGCTTCACACCTGTCTACTGACGGACTCTACGGCATCGATCCTCCATCTTTTCTTTGGCGGGGTTATGGCCTCACAAGCCAGCTCTTTGCCATGATATGGCTTCCGCTCGCACTCGCTTACGCTTTCCGGCTGTCTACCAGCAAGACAAAACAACATGATCTTTTCTTTACCGCGATATTCCTTGGATTAACCACCGCGGGGCACTTAGGCTTGGGTATCATTGCATTTTTAAGTATCGGTATTTTAGCAATTAGCCCATCTATACAATCCATACTCACCAATCAATGGAACAACGAAACGGCACATAACCTATTTATCGCCATCAAAAAGATGTTCATCGTTTTTGGCATTGTTGGACTCTTGCTTGGTTACTGGATCCTTCCGGTCCTGAAAGATAGCAATTATCACAACATCTCCGTCTGGGACGGCATATGGAAATTCGATTCCTTCGGATATCGCGAAGTGCTCAAAAATTTATTTAATGGCGACCTCTTTGACTTTGGGCGCTTCCCCATCCTCACCGCATTTGTATTTCTTGGTATTTTTTCTGCACTTACCTCTCCTCACTATGCATCGTTTGCGTTTCTTTTTATGTTCTGGCTCCTCATGTATTTTGGCCGCACTACCTGGGGAGGGTTGCTCAACATTATTCCTGGTATGGATGACTTCCACATCTCGCGGTTTATTGTCGGGGTGCACATTGCCGGGCTTTTTCTTATCCCAATGGGTGCCGATTGGCTAACAAAAATAAGCACTTTATACGTTCCGCCTCGCCGTCAATTTGTTACTTTGTTATGTTGTCATTTTATTATTCTCATCGCTCTCGTTATACTCGTCTTCCCCCAAACGCTCCGGTATGCATCACACAACGATATATTGATTTCCCGCGCCAACGAACACTACACCAACAAGGCATCAGACATCACCCTGCTACTCACCACGATCAACCACAGACTATCAGAAAAACCCGGGAGAGTGTTTGCGGGGCGCGGTGGTGGATGGGGTAAAGAATTCCGCGTCGCGGAAACCCCAATGTATATGTACCTTTCGACGTACGGCATCCCGGTTATTCTTTGGCTCCCGGAAACATGGTCGCCGAACTCAGATACCGAACAATACTTTTCTGAAAACAAACTAGCTCACTACGCGCTCTATAACGTCCGGTATGTGGTAACCCCGACCAATCTCCCATCTGAAAATATCCAGCCGTTCTGGAAGCTCTTAGAGGCTGGAGAGACATGGAAACTCTACGAGGTAGCCACGCCCACATCGGGAGTGGGCGAAGCTGTATTTGGCTATATAACCACTGGCGTAAAACCAGCGATTGTCTCCAGCGATAAATCCGACTTCCGGAGCCTCATCAGACTGTGGATGCACTCTGATGCGCCAGGCAACTTTCTGTACCCTGAACTCACCTTTGACCGCGACTATCCCCGCTCCACGGGTCTACCCAACTTCCGTATGACCGATGAAGCGACGTATAAAGTGCCGGATGGTTCGTTACACAATCTGTTTACCGAAGTGCCCAGCTATATGAGCCCACAGAGTTCACCCGGCACTACGCCGCGCATAATCAGCCAGAACAGCACGGATGATATAGAATTTAACGCGACCGTGGCAAACACCACGCGTTGTGTGTCCTGTATGATTATCCTCCGGCAAACTTTTCACCCCTCATGGCAGGCAACAATAGACGGAAAACGGGTAAAACCATTTGCGGTATTTCCGTTTTATACCGCAGTTATGATGGAAGAGCCGGGCGAACATACGGTCACGTTTTCATACACACCAACACTCACCAAAAAATTGCTTTCCGGAGTTGGCGTCATGACGCTACTATTACTCTTTGTCATCGCGCGGAGAAAACGACAATAACACGTTTATGCCATACAACACGCGGTACTTCCTGCTGTGCGTAGCGCTTTTTGCGGGCAGCGTCTCCCCTGCCGTCCGGCCATCACATCCTCCTCAATCTGCCGATATACTTATTGTTGCTCCCCACCCCGATGATGCGACACTTTGCTGTGCCGGATTCATACAACAGGCTATTTCCAAAGGACAATCAGTCCATATTCTCGAGCTGACAAACGGTGAAGCATACGCGAGTGCCGCAGCCTATCTATCCAAAAAACCGGTCACCTTGGTCACCACTACTGATCATCTGCGGCTGGGTAACGCACGCAAAAAAGAAGAATACCGTGCCATGGGTATCCTCGGACTTCCTTCGCGGAACATCACCTTTTTAGGTTATCCGGACGGACTTCTTGAAGAGGTCTACAACACCCGTGGTAACGCGCCCCTTCCCAGCCGGTACACCGGTCTTTCTGCTTCCCCAGAAACCGGAAGTTCGTATACCAACACTACAGCAACCAATGACATTGCGGCAGCCATACTCCGCACCAAACCAGCATATATTATCGTTCCTGATATACAGGATACCGCGCTTGACCATAGAATTACCCGCCAATTTGTTGATGATGCAATAAAAAAGACCGCGTACCGCGGACAACTCCTCACCTACATCGTCCACAGCGATACTGCTCTTCCCTTTCCAAGTAGCGCTTCGCTACTACGCATTCATCTCACGGCGTATGAACAACATCTGAAACAAAATGCGATAACTGCTTACCGGACACAACATGCTATTGACCGGGAATATCTCTTCTCATTTATCCAGGATGAAGAAGTGTTTGTTCAGTTAACACACCCTTGAGGCGGAAGATATTCGCGCCCTTCAAAGACTTCATTTTTGAAGTAATTATACCGGTCTTCGTTATATGCCTTGAGTTCGCATGCCTTAAACACGTAACCCGCCCCCTCTTCCGCAAACTCTTCCGCGCAGTCGGGATTTTCGTAATCGCTAAACGGTGCCCCATCGTAGGTCCCGTCCGGCTTACACCCTATCATGGAATGGAACCCGACCGGCGTGTTAGTGTGCTGGCCTACGGAAAACATATTGTAAAATCCTGCAAGCGGTACAAACACCGGAATAGTTAATTGGTCCACGGCGTACGCATGCATCACTTCATGTACCACCGCATACGTCATGAGCTCCGGCGCCTGCTCCGTAAGTAAAATACGCCGGTGGTACGGGAATGTATTATTATCAACGCCTCCGATATTATCCCGTCCGCTCCCCCGTAACAGCTGCCAAAAAGACTGCCAACTGGGGTCATCGCCGTACAAAATACCGGAAGGATACACGACTATCTCAAAATCTTTTTTGAGAAATCCGGGAGGAAGCAACGCCAATGCGTCATACACCTGATTTTTAATATTATTGACCCCGGTAATAACATCCGCGCGTTTATTTAACCCATCGGTAATAGTTACATTCCCTTCAGCGTTACAGCTTATGGGCATACCGTCGACACTGACGTGCGCATTTATATCCAATGCTCCTGGTACCGCGTAGCGGTCACAACGCTCTCCTTCATAGGCTATACACGCACCCTGCTGACATCCGTGCACCGGACAGGAGGCAACCTGCTGGATAGCAGCCTGTTTGTCTGAATCAAATAAATATACGTCATTCCCTTGGCATACCATATCGATAACCGCGCTTTGCGGACGCACATACCCTACCGGACCCAAACAATCAGCAATATCCCCTGATTGTTTACATGTTTGGTTTCCTAAACACGTCCGTACCACGTTTCCGGTGGACCGCTCCACTACCGATGATCCATCAGCGCTACAAGTAAATTCACGGTAATACGACATTGTCGCCTGTTCGTCGATAACAAGACATGAATTCATCACCCCCGCGTTACTATCAAATCCATAAAGCATCGGGGTCCGCCGCATTTCTTCGGTACACACTTCAGGAAACACCATCTGCGCTTTTTGCACGCAATCATTATTCACACACCCGTCCAGACACCGGAACGACTGGTTCACATCAATCGAAAAACCTCCGGGGGCCATCATTGTACGCTTGAGCAGGTATTGTCCGTCCACCGAACAAACAAAATCTTCGTACGACGGCAACTGCGTGCAACAGCCAGTGGCACTACACTGCTGACCCGCAGGACACAGTCCATTTTCGGCACACGAACCCAACGTACACTGTGATACTACCGGTGGTGGTGGTGGAGGAGGAGCGGTTATGTACCATATTCCCGCTTTTAGTGCCCCATCGACGAGAAAGCCAAGTGGCGGCACCGACAATACGAGCATGCGTACATAACGGCGGGCGTCTGCCTCCATCTGCTCCCGTTCATTTCTATTTCTGATACCGCGCACTACCCTTCTTGGTGACCTTCCCCATGTGGGACATATACCATCGCGGGTCGTCTCAGCAGCAAAAACCGCATACTCACTCCTCATGGCATAACAGTCGGGATTGGTAAACGTGTCTATTATTGCTTTCGACAACACTTCCCCTTTCGACTTCGTATCTCTCGCTTGCGGCTGCTCGAGTGCTTCCCGGGTCTTACCGGCTGTGACAACATCCTGATCCTGTGTTTCCGCAGTCAACTGGTCAATGCGAACTCTTGGTAGTTGATTAAGCGGTGTTGTAGGCAGCGAAGTTGGTCTATTTTCCTGTACCTGCTCTTGCTGGTCATTTTCCGTTTGTTGCTCATCAATCGCTACACGGGTAGCCTGCCGGGTAATTTCAGCATCCACTCCTACAGTTTCGGCCATAATGGCAGTCAATCTGCTTGCCCGCTCATTTCGTACTGCGCGTGAAAGATACCGCTGTAATGGGTTGCTATTCCACACCCGCATTAACTCACCGGTCGAAATAGAGATATTTACCGATCGAGGATCTTTGTATAACTCGGGATGTTTATATATGTAAATAAGCGCATCGATGTCATATAGCACCCCTTGCGGCGTTTCGACCTCTAGTAAATCATCCAACCGAAAGCCAAGAGTCTGTATAGCAAACATGGCCATCTGTAAATTTGTTGTGCCGATCAAACGGGTTGGTCGCTTGAACCAAGGCATCAGTCGTAGCGCATCAACCAAACGACCCATGTCAATGATCCCCATGGTTAAGGTTTGCTGGTTATAATCAACATTATGCAGTGTGCCAAACGGTAAAAAGTGTAGCCGCCATGCGACAAGAAGTTTATCCGAGCGCTCAATACCAATTGAGCCAATAAAGTCTTTTCCGCGCACACGTTCATCCACTGTCCGCAATTCTTCCACCGTCAGTGAAGCCAATACTTCTCGATATGCCTTATCAGAAAAGTTCTGTGCCATTAACTGTTTCTCATCGTCGTTCAATCGTGGTAAGTAGGAAACGATCTCTTCTTCCGAAAAACGAACATTTAACATTTGGTTCAGTGTTTCCCGCTTCACTTCAGAAAATCGGGAGGTCTTGATCATTTCCCGCAACATATCCCGCACGTCTTTCGTATTGCGCACCTGGAGAATACTTTGAATCAACACGATTCCCATATCTACACGCCTACCGATAGTTTGTGGCGTAATACCGTCGAAAGTCGACTGCAGCAACGCGAGCATTTCCTGAACCACGGCTGTTTTATCAGTAATATTAAGCTCATATCGCGCAATCTCACTTATACGTCTTGCAAGACGCTCTATAGCTGGGTTGTATGCATCGGTATAGACTGTTGCAGGATTCCTAAAAAACTGCCGTTGTGACACTATCCTAAGCAGAGTCGCTTGCACCACAATAGGATGTGTTCGCTCTAAATCAAGAGCAATTTGTTGAGCTATCGTACGAAGTTTTTGCTCATCTATTCCAACAATATTAGATAGTGTTGTAATTGCCTGCGCGGATGTATATAGCGCCCCTGCGCGTTGTTCAATGAACTTGGTTGGCAATAATCGATGAATAAATTGTATATACAATCTACTCAGTGCAAAGCGTATACGCGAAAGTATTCCAAATTGTGCTGACTCAAAAGATCTAGGTTTCTCTGTCTCGTTTTCTCGCTGTACGACACTAGCGTTCAATTGCACAGGCTCATCTTGTACAACTGGTGACCCTACTCCTTGCTGCACTCTCTCCTTCACCGTACCCATACGTACTGCTGTTGGGAAATAAAACCCTCTTTCTTCAACAAAGGCCACGTTCGGATGTAATTTTTCCTCAATAGGCAGTACCAATGAGTGTTCTATATCTGAATTCCCTTGTGTTACCCGTGTAAGTATTTCTGCATCCAGCTCAGTAAGTGCAATAATTCTATCTCCTGGACGCAGAACTTGAGATACTATCCTTCGTAATAATTCGTCCGGGTCAACCAGACTTCCATTCGCGAATGTAAATCCCTTCAATATAAACGTTACCGGTTTGTTACCAATTGATTCTCGTATAGCTCGATAATTTTCTATATCCGTTGCAGATAACGCCTGATCTCTATTTTGTAGCTGCTGCCTGGCTGAACTATTCAAGCGCTCGGCAGTACTAGCATCAAATGACGCACGAACAAACCTATCACCGCGCACGTAGTCCTGCACATCATCATTGAGCCAATACGTCGGAGCATGTGCAGCTATCAGTGTGTCTGTACCCATAAACGGATATATCACAGTATCATCAGGACCTAAAAGATGTGACAAAAGACGTTCATACAACGCCATCAACCGCTTCGTATCCGTGCGATCAGTCAGTGAATACTCACGATAATATGCTTGAATTTCCTCTTCTAATTTCGCCGTGGACACGTTAGTTGGTGCCACTTCCCTATTTGCATCCTGGATATTAATCCCCCGGGTACCATTTTGATTCACCCGCTCAAGGATCCAGTCCTGCACTCTATGGAGCAGTGTTTCAATCTGATCCCATGAAATTGGTAACCAAACCCAGCCTAGCGGCTCTGCTGGAAAGAGCCCTGTATCACCGGTATCTTTAAACCGTTCAGGGACATCAAATGGCGTGGTTGTTTTATATTGTTTCTGCAGATCGGTCACCATTTGATCCAAATTAACGCCTTTCCCTTGTGCGGAAAGCTTTAATAAGATGGAAAGCGAATCGAGGTGCTGATTGTAAAACTCCGGAGTATGCGTCCATGCCTGTTCAGACTCTTTTCGATATATATGAATTTGCTCGTGAGTGGTGACATCTATCAAATTGTTCCACATCCATAAAATGACAGACTCAGCTATCTCATTTCCTTGTGCATCTTTCCATTGTCCGGCTTCATTTTTTGTCGCACCCAGCAACCGATGCATAGTTTCCAACATCGGATAAATCTGTGTCAGGTTCCATGAGATATTCGTTAATCGATCATATGCGTGTGCAATTGATTTGTCCGATTTAACAAAAAACTCCTGTACATACTCATTCTGAATCTGCAGGGCCTGATCCACGGTTCGTAGATAGAGTGCTGCCGCTGTCTGCCACGCTCGCATTGCTTCAGCATTCGTCTCTCCATCATTCAATAGGCTTGGATCCGATTCGAGCAGGCCATACGCAATCACCTCTTCTTCACCCTCTTCAGTTTGCATAGTTTCCCGCAGCGCGTTCACACCTATTTCATCACGAAGTGATTGTGGTAATACGGCCAAAAATTCAGCATCTTGTTTTCCACGAATCACAGCATCAAACCATGAATACCGTATTCCATCGACCTCTATCGACGGAATGGAAAGAAGGAGAAGCATCGTATTTTCATTTGCAGATGCTCCATCACTATACCGGCTCCAATCGGAAATAGATGCACCTTTTGCAAGGGATGCTGCATCGTTGGCAATTGCTTTATGTATCTTCTTTTTATACTGTTCAGCCTCTTTTATGACATCATTCGGAAGCCATTCGGCTTGGATAGTGCCTTCAACAAACAGTTTTGCTGCAGCTTGAATACCTACCTGAATTATGCTGCGCTTAAGCTGTTGTATTTTTGTTTCCCTCCCTACAAAATCACCTCCACCTTCCAACCTTTGGGCATCCGCAGAATCGATATTTAACGTAAAGCCATGCCCGGTAAGGATAGATGTCACGATGTTTGGCCATGAATGTGTGAAGCTTTCATCTGCATCCCGTAGATATAATTGATTAAGGTTAAACGACTGCTCACCTGCGGAACGCAGAATAGATACCTCATCTCCACTCTCATGCCGTGCCGTTGCTAATACTTCCACACCCTGATTCACCTGCATTCCATTCCATGACAGCTTCATCTTATTCGGATCAAAAAATCCGACATACTGCCCGACACGTGACCACAGTTTGGATGCAAACAGTCCGGGATTTTCCGTCGATGTCACCCATTCGATCGTCGTACCGCGCTCACCTTCCTTAGCATCGCGTTCCGCTACGACAATACGGACATCTACCAATCTGTCTCCATCTTTCACTGGTGTCAAAATAAGTGTGCGTGTTTTGCCGTCTTTTGTTGTGCGAAGCCTCACTTCTTCTCCCAGCCGAAATAACGTAAAGAATCCGTGTCCAAAATGTAAATTTTCAGAAATCCAACCGGATACATTTGGTTGCAGCAATGACCCCATAATCGTTTCTGTATCCATTCCCACACCCTCATCGTGCATAGATAGGACAAAACGTGAATCTGCCTCCAACCAGCTCGTGACCGAATAGGTTGGCGTGGTGGCATTGTTTCTGCTTGCCTCATACGCATTTGTGACCACTTCCTGGAGGAACTTAAAGTCATCAACAGTTTGTTCGTATGCTCGTTTTATAGACGCTTTCGCGCGAGTAATAAGCTCCGCTTTTTTCTCGGCTGGATATTTCGACTGCATACTTGAAATCACATCCTGCACCGTGTCAACCGTCTTCGCCGCGTCAAACGCAGCTTCGGTCTCTGCATCGCTATTTTTTGCAAGCACGATGGAAGAAAGATACATCGCATTGCGATATTTTTCTTTTTGCGTACGTATCGCATTCTCAGGTTGTGCACCAAATGCCGGTATATCTGAAAACAGCAAATGAATATACGGAAGAATATCCATAGATAGCGTTCCTCGCTTAGAGAGCGCATCTTGAATCTGTCCCAATCTCCCATTCGCCAGAACCGTTCTATTCATGGCAGTAAGCGTTTCTTCAACGTACTCTTTTGATTTACCGCCCAACAATTCTTCAAACATGCCGTCTACATCTTCAAACACCTTCCGGATCGAATCACGGTCATCCGGATCCACTGCACGCTTTTCAATAAGCGCATAGATAAGGTTCGCACGAACAAATTTGTAATATGAAGCATAATTGCTGCCAAGATTCAAAACATCCACAAAATGATTTAGAGAAACGTATGGTGACTTCAAATACTGAATGTCATCTGATCCCTCCATGAGGGAAATCAACATCAGAATCGGATCTGGATCGAACTCACCACGCGTCGCATTGATTTTTGTATAACGGCTATCAAATCGTGGAAATCGTTGCTGTGCAGATCGAATAATGTTTTCCCAAACCGGTCCCGGCGCAAAATCTATACGTGACAACCCAACCGAATCGGTTGATTGGATTCTCTGAAGATGAAATCGTATGGAACGATATATATAGTACCGATAAAGCTCCATCTGAACCGAGGCATCGGATTGCGTATGGATGGCATCTATCCATATTTGACCATAACTTGTATCCACACCTGAGGTAAGCTCTGAAACAATCTGATCCGCTTGTAAAGAAAGCGGCGGAGGCATAGGCTCGCCTTTTTGATCATACGGAATAGCTTCTACGATAGAAATAATATCTTCTGGCTTCAGAGCAAACGTTATTTCGCCGAGATGATGATCTTGCTTAAAAAGCGTCGGGATAATGTTTGTGCCATACGATGCAATCACTAAAAGCGCATGATGCCAGCGCATATATTCTATACGTGTAGTGGCGGTATTTCGTTTCTCGATCAGTGCAGTACTTAACACTCGGAGCCGGTCAGCATAATCAGGTTGTTCTACTTCAGTTCGATCATCAAATGCACGCTCCGCTTGAGACATCTCCGGAAGGATAAATCTATCTTGCAGATTCCGACCATCGACATGTGCATGAGTATCCACGATAGCCTGCAATACCGGAAGAATATTTTTTCGCTGTTCTGGATCACTCATGACACTTTTTAATGAACGATCCAATAACAGGTACCCATCGTTGGTTACATGGGCAAATCGTTTCGCATCACCGTCAAATGAAACATATACCACATGAGGATATTGCCCATCCTGCATTTCAGCTGGTATATACGAGGAGTTCTCGAGAAACTCAGGTCGTAAGTACGTGTAGCCTGCTCCCTTTGTCATGCCACGCAATTCAGGATCATCCATAAAAATAGGGATATCGGAATTCAGCGAAACAACATAGTCTTGAACGATACGTACAAGTTCAATAACTGGATTCGTACCCTCCTCAAGAGCACTAGCGGGAGCGCGCTTCACCATTATTTCAAAGGCCTCGTAGAGAACATTCGCGTGTGCGAGGAGCTCGTTCGGACGAGAACGCAGCATGTTTTTCACGAGTGTGTTCATCACGTTCATCGTCAATGCGTTCGGGTACGGCACGCCACGATCCCGCGAATACGACAAAAAGTCTTTTTGAAAATCCAAAATAAACAGTTTTGGTTCTCCGACTGAATCCACATATATCGAATCGAAGTACACACCATTAACGGTGAGCTTTATCTCAGTCCGTTCGCCTTTTTGCGTTAATCCCGTCGTCGTATCTACCTTTAGCTGTATAGCCGGCTGAACAATATATTTATCAGGCACTACTTCATTCACACTCACGGATCCCAAAACATCTACCCCGTTCTGTGCATTTATGCGTTGTGGAGCTGCTCCATTCATCTGTACATATATATCCGCCGATTCGACATGCTGGAGTGTTTTTTGTATATCTGCGGAAACCGCCTCTGAATGTATATCTCTTGAATATATTTCCAACTCAGACCCTCGGCCGATACGCTCGATATCAGATGGGATGAGTGCTGATCGCACGTACCAAATCTCACCATTCTCATCTACCCCAAATTCCCATCGCTCACCCTGTCCATCAGGTGTCACCGTACGAAACACAACCCGATCCTCAGGACGTTTCAGATATACAAAAATCGACTTAAATCCCGCCCCAAATTTGCCTATCGTACCGCTTTCTTCCAGGTTTCCTGTTTCACCGGCGTTTAACAGGTTATATAACCACTCCAACCCTATACCCTCTCCGAAATCCCTGACCCGTGCATATCCGTCCTCAAGTTCTACATCTACCCGTTTCTGTAGTTGTTCGCCCGTACGGAATATGTACCGATCTTCAGTATCTATACCGTTAAGAATAAGCTCGATGATCGGACGTGTATCCCAATTCGCAAACTGATGAAATGCGAGTGTACGTATGACTGACCTGGCAGTAGTAATCGCAGCTTTCGACGACGCGGTAATAAGTGATTGAATGCTACGTTTTCCTTCACGCAATGCTGCTGCAATTTCTTCCCCAGTATGACCCTGCATCGCGCCAACAAGATCAAACAATGATATGCGATTCGGCTTGGCTACTTCACCTTGCACAATATCGTATACCTGTCGCTGTATACCAACATCTGTAATCCCCAATGTGGTGATAATTTCTTCTGCACGTTTCTGTATGCCCCGCACATCATCTGGTTGTATAGGAGTTTCTAATAATGATTGTTCCGCAACAGAGCGGACGATACTCGCCATATTCGCGCGTCCCGTATCTACCTGCCCAAATGGCAGATTTACCGCGAGCTGTTTGGCCCACCATTCCTTCATGGTGGAGCCCAAGACGCCATTAGAACTGCCGTATCGTACCGCTTTCCAAAAGGACATATCGGGAAGTGCACACCCTGGTTCACCATCAACTGCATAAACAGTATTCGATGGCGCTATCGCGACACAATCGCGTCGAAGCGCATTGATAAAGCGCCTAACTAACATTCGTATACCGGACGTGCGTGAGGCCAGATCACTCACTTGTATAGCGCTATCCACCTGACCCGCGTTCGAATTTCGTAATAATGATGTATCGTTTTCTCCGCGCGCTTGTTCTTTTGCACTCTCATCAATCTGCACTTGAGGCTTATCTTCCATTGGATCTATACGACGATTTTGAACGCCATGATCAATTTTGTATTGCTGCAGAGTTTCTGAAGTCCAATCTGGATGTAAAACCTTTAGCAGCTGGTCTATCCGACCCATTAGTGAAGTAATGTTTTTTTCTGCGGCAGCACGGTCATATAATGATACATTTGCGGTGATTCGTTTTCTCTCGATTTCCAATTGGGATAGTAACGACTGGATATGAGATTCCGGAGTAAATGAGTTATCATGCGTCACATTAATACCAAACCGTCCGAGTAACATGGCATAATAATCCATCCTATCCATCCCATATAGTGTCGGTGGACTTTGTAAAAATGGAATATTTGGATCCAGTCCATATGAAACTGTTGAGCGATTAGGAGCTGTTTTCTGTTGCACATACTGAAGTGGCCAAATCAAGTGGGGCAACGCCTCCGTTTTAAGAAGGATAAAACTATCAATGTGAATAGTACCGATTGTCGCATCATACGACCAATTTGAATATATGCAATAACCCTGCATATTCATCCATGCGATCATGCTTCCATACTGCGTTGAAGTAAGCCCCGAAATACTCGTCTGTGGGCTGGAGTTTTCAACAACGATAACACCTCCCGGCTTCAATAACTCAAAAAGCTCAGACAATGTGCCGAGTGGGTCGACGGCATAATTTAACGTATTTTTGGCAAAGATAATATCTTGCGATTCGTGCGTTATCGTAGTGCGCTGAGAAAGCGTTTCCATTTGTGCATCCTCACCGGTTATATATCGGGTATTACGCGGCAAGTCAGCAGGTGCATAGTTGAAGGCAGAAAGACCTGACACAAACACTCGATCGTTCCACCTACGTGATGATTCATATAAAAATGAAGCATCGGCGGTACCTAAATCCAAAATGTGTACAACCCTTGAGGTGTCTTGAAGTTTTGATTCTATAACATCGGTACTCGTGAAATATCTGAACTGGTATTGCGATTTCCCCTCGAAAGGATATTTGTTTATACCTATGCCTGGGGGTCTTATAGCAATGCGATATTCTTGATCAATCAGGTCTTTTACAAATTGCGGCCTGCTTGCAGTAAAGGGGGCTGGCTGAGGTTGTCCTTGGGTAGGAACAGGATTATCATCTACTTCCGGATCCTTCTGCGGCGCGCCAAATCCAGGCACCCGCTCCCCGATCCACTCCCATACTTTACCCGCCGTGGCCACGACGGTGGTTTGAGTTCCCCGGAAAAATGCGATCATCTGTTCCCAAGAAAACGGCATCAGGACAAAGCCCATCGGCTCGGCGGGGGTGCGCAAGCTGCTATCGATGACCGGTGCGTCTTGATCGCGTTCCGGCTGATTCACCGGCTGTTCTTCCGGTTGAATTTTTGTATACAATTCCGGGTTACTTACCCTCAAATCCTTCAGCTTCCCTACGATATGCGTGCCGGATTGATCATTAAGCGTGATATCTAGTGATGTGTTATCCAAAAATCCGTGTGAGCTCATATATGATAACAGTCGTTGCACCCCGGCAAGCGACCCCCCAATCGTCCAAATCCCGTTTGCTCCGTGAATGATCTTTGTCGTTGTCATGGGTTCGACAATGCCAGCCTTCTGGAGAAGCACATTGTGTGCTTGCGTTTGTGTCGTCCATAACAGACGACCATCTACGGTCAGCACCCCGATAAACGGTTGCTTAGCAATACCCGCGTACCGAAGATCGCTTGCAGCTATATACGACTTTTTGTCCGTCGCAAGAGTCTCATAGGAGATTTCCGGAGAAGGAAGCATAAATTGCCATTTACCTGCTTTCATTTCATCGTTCAGTGTCGTTCGCTCCATAACAAAGTTAGTCCCATCAAGCTGAACAAAGACGATACGAGATCGTGACACAGCTCCCACTAACAGATCTTCTTCTCCTGCATCTGTTTTTCGGACAAATGTATCACCCACGAGATACACAAAGTCATCAGACGTTCCCGCCAACACTCCGAGTGTGGTATTGGTGACACGCTGGCGTACACCTAAACCTTGTTCAACAATTACCTTGGTATCAGCGCTAAATTCCATACGAAGCAGTCGTGCAGCAAGTTCTTTTATATTCGTAAATGCCTCGTCCGGGATAGTGATGGTAAGCCCTTCTCGGTTTTGAAAGAGGTAAATATTTCCCACCAGCTCTGTTGTCGGTTCAGCGGAAGTAAATGTTATCGGATACGCCAAAAACACTTGAGGAAGCTTCGCATATGGATTGATAATTTCATCTAATTTACCTGCGGCTACGTCAGCAAGCGTCAAGGTCCCTTCACGTACCTGATCACGGAAAGCAAATGTCCAATTCGGGTAGGCGCCCTCCTGCAATAACACCCGCACGGCATAGTTCGCCAATCGTCGCCGTTCCTTGGGAGATATGCGGGCATTGTCCACTCTATCGATGCCGAGCTGACCGTTTTCAACAATGACGGCGATATAATTTGAGGGATTCCCTCCGACTGATCGTGCAATGGTATCGTGGGCAGTATTGAATGTTCTTCCCAATATGACCCCTTGCGATGGGTCATTGATATTTATTATCGCCCGAAATGTCGCACCCTGATCCTGTAAAAATTCTCTTGATGCGGTACCTAAAATTGCACGAAGAATTTCGCTTTGCGTTGTAGTTTCTGCCTGTAACAATTGATGGAATGTCAATACATTATCGGGATTTTGTATAAACACTCTCGTAGAAAGAGCCGTTCCAATGTCTGGTCTGATCGCAACCAAGTCGACTATTCTAGGATGGTTCAATATCGAAAATGCGACATCAACTAATCCGGGGTTTGCTATAAGAAACAGAAGTAACGAATGTGTATTTGTATCCGTAAGCCACGTGGGCTTACGACTCTTCTCGAAGAGGGTGAGCGCATTGGCTATCGCACTGGCGTTTTCGCTTAATGTTAATGCATATAATAGATGTGGGCGTGATTGTATCGGGATATCTTCATGCATGATACGTGCGAGTGTACCTTTACCGGCATATGGAGCAAGAATCTCATCGATCAGTCCGGCGTTTTGATCTCTTGTCCGAATAATCTGGACAGCCAAGTCATGACGATCATCCTTCGGTATGGATTCATCTGATAGGATGGTACGCACTGCCAGAATCGGCATTGATGAAAAACCTATTGATTTGAAATCACTTTGCGAGAGGTTGTGCCACAACACCTTAACCACTTCAATCCGGTTACTTCCCACAATCGACGAATCAGAAATATACTGCGAAAGGATTACGAAAATAATTGAATAATATTTCGTGATATTTTTCCTACCCAAAATTTCGAGCAGTAGTCCGCGCACATCGCTCGATTCTTTGGTAAGGAATACATCTTTCATAAGCGCCCGCATCCCTTGCTGGTCGATAACGTGCAGTCCGACCGATTCAAAATACTTCATTGTTTCAAAGGGATACCGATGCATATGCTGTGTCATAAGCTTGAGTATCCTCGGATCGGGATTTTTTATCTGCAGCCAAAGCGATTTCATTATTTCCTTGTTTGCGTCGGTGGTGTCATCAAGCGCGAAAACCTGTTGAATAAGTTCAACCGATTCATCATCGTCTAACAATGATGAGAGTGCTTCTAAACGGAGCTCCGTTTCCATCTGATTATCAAAGAGTAGTTCTTTAAAGAATGGAATTACTTGTTCATCCGGGCTGTCCGCCCAGGATTGCACGATTCGCAATGGGATTGTATTGGGAATTTTTTTATTTTTTACTATCTGTCGTGCAAGCCGAATCGATAGCGGATCACGCTGATCCATCGACCATAACTGCTCCACAAAAAGCGTTGTTCCCGTAAGGCTTTCCAAAAAACTATCAGGAATTGATTGATTTCCTTCTGTCGGTTGGGCAACAGATCGGTTTGCAAGAAGAAGCGGCCACACCGCAATCGGCTGATTTTTTAGGTACGCATAAAACACCTGATCCTCTTGGGACCATTGCCCGCTGTACGTGTCAAAGTATGCAATCGCATACCGTTTTCCTTCAGGAAGATTATTGATGGCAAGTACAAAGGGGACAAAACTAGAGGTGATATTTATATTCCTAAATTTCATAGCTATCACCCCATCAGTAAAACTGGTTAGCGTATGGCGAGAAGACAAAAAGTCACCCCACAGCGAAAGAAGAAACAACTCTTGCAGATCGTCAGTTTGTGCAAGAACTGTTCGCCAAAATTCCCTCTCAGTTTCCGGCACAAGTGCTGATGTTACAAACCGCGGATCGTGAATAATTTGGTGATATAACGACCGACTCCAGATTGTGGGGTTCTCGGCGTAGACGGCGTATGTCGGTTTTTTCGCATCATTAATGGGATAGTGCAGTGCGGAAAAAAATATCGACGTAAAGTTATTCCCGTTATAACTCAGACTTGAAAGGTCAAGTATTTGTTGTATCTCAATAATGTTGCGGATCAGCAAACCGTTTATGAGCAGGTCATCCACCAGAAGAGGTAATCCCTTACCGTTATCACGCTCAGGTGAACGGAGATCATTAATTCGGAATACATCGCCCTTTGTAATCCTTTCTCCTCCTTTAATCCGCTCCAGGAGCTGTTCCCATGGAACAAATGTAAGGTTAAGATCTTGAAACGACTGATGATACAATGCTTCTTCACGGTATAGTGAATCCCCGAGTTGTGGCTCGTCAGCAAGTCGCATATATACTTCCGTCCGAGCGGGATATTTTTTGTAATACTCCCACATCGTGCGTACATCCCCGACAGGTGAAGATACCCCCTCAATAAACCCTTTTCTCGCTGAAACCTTCTCCGCAAACTTCGGCAACAATGCCACAAACGCATCTAACCGCGCTGAATCTTCGGGGTTTGTTTGAAGTATTTGATTGTGGAAAGAACTGATAATACCTGCTACTCCATCAGCATCGGTTTCATGGCCAGTATTACTTGGATCTGCGGTCGTCCAACTCGCATCTGCGGAAAGGTTTCTCGGATCATCCGGCTCCTGATAGGCACGCGAATTGACTGTGGCGTACTCCGGTATACCTCTTAGTAACTGGACTAACTGCGTTACGATATCCGGAATAAACCGGTAAAACGACCACCCATATTTGGTTTGTATACTCTTGACGAACGTGATTATACCCACTTGTATGTTCCGCGTCATAGTCGCACCCACAATATCCTGAATATTCTCCGAACCATACATCGCCGCCAAGCCCGCTTGCCCAGCTATCCACCGCACCATTTGTCGGTGTACCGCGCCCACGTCTTTTGCGCGTGGAGTTTTGTTCATGGACACGACATTCGAGATAAAAGCCCGGCGCAATCCCAACGTCGCTCCGATTATGGTAGTCGTCACGTCTTCGATACGTTGCCCTGGTTGGTTTTCCGAAATAGTATTAAGTATTGCTGTCATTACCGCTGTTTTACCCACTGTTCCTCCACCGGGAAACCACTGATATCCGGGTTCTCCGTGTGCATTATTGAGAAATTGTTGCATGGGACCGATATCCTGATCCAGGATTGGTAAGCCGTTCTCGTCATAGACAGTAAAATAGTTTCGCGTCGCCGCTAGATCTAATTCTGGGTTTGCTTCAAATACGTTAAAAATTGTACGCAGCCCGTTTGACGACATGTCTGGCCTGACAAACCGTTCATTTGTGTGGAAAAATGATTCAGCATCAAAAGCCAACGTAAGTACCGGTGGCCTGTATCCCGCCAAGGCGATACTTCTGTCAATCAACCCATAAACATCTCCCAACACCCTAAGCTTACCTTCCGCAAACTTATCTTCAACCTGACGGTATATGATAACGCGGTGTTTTTTAGGATCCTTTGGCGGGGAAAGTAGTAACGCGTTATCATTCTGGTCATATATAACAGACGGCTGTATGGCGCTAATGCGTTGCACGCTCTTTATTTCAACTATTTCCACATCACCACGTTCTCGAAGCTTCGCGACAAACGCGTCAAATTGCGTTCTCGCCCCCGGAAATGATTTCCTTGTTTGCACGTCATTTGGATATCCATTGTTAAGCCCTACGATAATGTCCGCGTGCTTCTCTATTTCTGTAAGCTGATCTAGCATGCTTGAGATCGTGTGGGGCAAAAACGAAGCGCCATCTCCTGCCACAGATACAACGCCCATCATGCGTGATGTATCGTATCCCCCATTCGCTTTTATCTGACGTTCTAGCTTCACAAGTCTCAACTGAGCCTCATCCCGATCTTTTGCCAAATATTCCTGAATTGGCTTCTGCCTGGGTTCTGCCTTTGGTATTGCATCTTCTGTTACAAGTGATGATGAAACAAATGGAGTATCAATTGACGGCTGTCCGGAAATGCCGGCAAGTACCATACGTTGACCGTCAGTCGTAACCTGATAAATGTCCTCATCAATGCTGATGAAGTCACCATTCTGGAGATATCGTGGGGTCTTTAGTACATCTTCAAATGCGTTCTTCCCCACCATAACCAACCACTCATCAGCTCCGGGTACGTAACCTATCGCAACTTTTCCACTCGCCTCATCGACAAATAGCAATGCTGATCCAACTTGCAACGATGCCGACAAATCCTGCCCACTCAACACGTTAGTCGCTGCTCCATTTAATATCGTCATAACCGGAGGCTCCATACCGGTTTCAATAATCGGAGTAACCGCATCTATCGCTTGTCCTGCCGCACAATCTCCTCCTACCTGCCCTCTCTCGTCGGCGGCATACGCCACGGGAACTGGTAACATCGCTCCCCCACCACAAGCCCGCTGCCGCACTCTTCTCATCACGTCTCGCACAATTTTCTTCGTGGGATCGACTATGGGAGCATAAATACCATGTAATCGCTGACCCGCAGACGCGGGAGCAATGATAATGCGCGGTTCTTCTATACTGTGCCTGATGTCTGGTGCTCCAGCCTTCGTGTATACCCGATAGATAATTTCCTTTTCAAACGGAACCCGCGCAAGTCCTATCCGCTCCAAATTTTGCATCCCTATATCAGTCGCCTGTTGTCGTAAGTCCTCTACTTCAGCGGATCTATCTATTCGTAGTGCGATCTGGGTGCTATGGAAGAAAAAGGCGCCATATGGACTCAACATACTCCCAAGTAAAGGTAAATCGGTGTCATTGATATATCCGTGAGCCAAAGCCATACGCTCATGCAAAATATCAATATTTCCTGCGATTCTATATGCTGCGCCGTTAGGAAGTTGTATGCTCGTATTTGCAAGCTCTGACGCGTCAGCGGATACATAGTGAACTAATCCCTGGGCACGAGTATAAAACTCAAGCTGTTTCTTGAGCGCATCCGCGCTCATACCGTATCTTTTTTGTATTTCGTCATTTGAGTGTACGCTCAAATCTTCTTGTATCTGCGCTATTTCTTCATGTATTGTCCGAAGTAAATTCGTAACAACAAATACAACTTCTCCTTTCTCGACCAAAGTCTGCAAAGATACCGCCAATCGAAGCATCGAAATGCCATTACCACCGCCAAAATCAACAATAGTCACAGGACTTTGGACACCGTCTTTCGCTTTTTTCACTATGAGAGCTTCTATTTGTTTTTTTAAGACCAATTCGGTCCCACGCAGCTCACTTACCTCTTCCGGCTGTACGACAGCATCCCCGTATATCGTTGACGTGCCGACATCTCCCTGCTTCACCTGCCATATTTCATTTCTTGAAGTGCGGATTTCCTCTATAGCGCGACTACCGGCTTGCCTTCGCTCGTCAAAACCTGGTGCCGTTAAAATCTGTGATCCTTGCTGTCCGGCTTCTGCTCTTTCTCTTTCTAATTTTCGGATTTCCTCAAGGAGCAAGCGGGTAAACAAGGAAAGATCAAGGTCTTTATACAATTTCCCTCCAGACATGTGTATATACGTGAAGTCGTCAATAATTCTAAAAAACGCTTCCTTTACCAAACGCCGGTCTGCATCTATTCCGTCATAGAGCCGATTGAAATCAAACGCCTTGTCATACGCCCTGTCCGGAATACCGAAGGCGGTTCTTCCGTCTGGGAGAGCTACCGTTTGCGGCTCCAGGCTAAACGTCTGTGGATCACGGGCAAATACTCTCACATTATTTTCATCACCCGATCTACCGGCAAATGCTACATATTGTTTTGTTTTGTCTGCAATCCCCAGCTGTTCAAAAAACTTCACATACTCACGGATGGAGCCACCTGTGATAAGCACTTCTGAAAAGAATGTTATGTCTTTAGCGTCCAATAACTGCTGATATATCTCGGGGAAATATAACGCCATAAGCCCCTCGCGCAGCTCCGTCGTCACTTCACCATCAAGCAATGTCCGAAGATACTGAAGCTGTTCATGCCCAGGATCTACTTGTAGCCTTTGCTCCACATCCGCTTTCGCTTTTGAAATAATCTCAGGTGACAACGCTTTATAGGCAATCGTGTTCGGTCCTATTGATCCGTCGGGCATGATAGTCGGCATGAGAATAATCTTGGGCATCGATGAAGCCGGCACCCCAATAATTTGTGCTATCAACAACACCGCTTCCAAATGTGGCACGCCGCTGTTTCCCGCAAGTATCATGGTGTCCGGCCGCTCCAAAAGTGTGCGCTGAATGGCACGAAAAAATGCAGCGCCGGTTTCCATCAGTTGAATTGGAATAGTAACCCTGGATGCATCTATGCCGTCACTAGCCGCATCCAAAACGGTAATTATGGGCGCCTGAACTGCTTGCTTAGCAACATTTGCAACGGCCGTAATAGTGCTTCCGGCTGGACACGTTCCGTCGCTTTGGATATTTGTATTTTGAGCAAATACCACGGGGATAAACCGCAATGAAAGAGTACTTCCGCACGTACGGTCAATCAACGATTCAGCCACCTGATCGATAACTGTGTGAACAGGTAGTACTATGGGCGCTTGTGCGGTACGGATCGCATCTGCGAGCTGCTGTGGTGTTACTCTATTTACCAGCACCCGCGCCACCACTTCCCGCTTCAGTTTCGCATCCCAATTCCACAGTGTTTGCCACCAGTAGTTTACAAACTCGACTGCGGCATTACGTGGATTAATAGATCCAATAAAGCGATCCCCATCTTGTTCAAGAGGACGGCGAAGATCGTTAACACCAACTCCTCTTGCTCTCAATTTCCGTTCAACTTCACTCCTCCCGTTGTGCTCCGCCACAATATTTGCGTGCAATTGCCACCCCTCTTGAGCTTGATTAAATAGGGCAACCGGCATCGGATTAACCTTGACAGCGCCTCCTCCGGGCACCGACGAGTTTCCTTCCGTAGGCTCCTGCTGTAGCTCTATAATTTGTTTTGTCGCATCTGCAATATTGTTTGCAATAATCCGGTCTCCCGAGTGATTTGGATGTACAGAATCACCGAGATGTTCATTTCTATTGAAGTCATTCATGTCGCCTGCAAAAATTACAGGTGACTGATTAGTAGCTATTTCTTCCGCTAACACCTCAAGCTTCTGGTTAAATTCAGGCACTTTTGTATTCCACTGTTCATTACTTGGTGGTACCGCCACAAGAACAATGCGAATGTTGGGCTTAAGGATGCGGAAAAAATCAATAATTCGTTCAATATTCGGCAAAGTGACTAAATCAATATTATGGCCACTCGCGAGGTCGTTAGTTCCCAGATGGATAACAAGGATGTCAGGAATATTTGACTCATTGAATTCAACCGGGTTATCCGGATAATCACCCATATTATTCCACACGCCGTTACCGTCTTCATTAAACAAATCTCTTACTATTGCAGTGGTGGTAAAACCACCGTGACCTTCATGAGGCACCCCACTCGGTCCCGTATTCTGACTACCTACAAATTCAGCCGTAATACCGGACTCTGCCAGAGCGTCTCGCACATCACCCGGCAGAAAACCACTCGAAGTAATACTATCCCCCAGCATCATTAACTTCGGCACTTCAGGAAATACAGACTCAGGTTGCGTTGGCAAATTAGTTTGATCATCCTCCAATGGAACAGGCGCTTGGTCAATTATTTCCGGCTGAACTGAAGCGCCACTCGGCGCATCCTCACCAATGTCTGTTCCCTCAGCTTCAGGAACAACGACGCCATTGTACACATTGTCCGTTATAATGGTCCGCACTGGAGCATAATATTCAATTGTTTCCGCGACATCTTCAGCTTCATAAGTCCACTCGCCTTGCAAATATATTCCCGGTTTATACCCAGGCAAAGCGACGTGGGAACCCACAGGCACCAGTATTCTGTTTTGCCAATCAGGATCGTAGGAAACCGGAGCAAAAGACTGGGTTTGTATGTTTGTTACAACAGCACTCGGAAAGCCAACAATTAATTTTGCATATTCAGAACGATTGTTTCTGAAAATAACATCGTTGCGCGCCATCATTTCGTATAACAATCCCTGATCAAGCTCTCCGTTTGGTCCAATCCACGGAGTGTCGGTCATAAAACTCCTGCCTGATTGCAGTTGCGTTATGATATCTTGAATAATTTGTAAAACGTTATGGAAATTGCCGTCTTTAAGCACTCTTCCTGACAAATCAAAACCCAATTGCCCAAGCACCTGCGCTAAACGGAGCTCTCTGCCGTAACTAGTCCCGCCCAAATACCCTCCGCCCGTACGCAACCGCACATACCAAAACAACCCTTCACCGTTGAGATTGTATTGCTTACCCTTCTCGAATGCGGTTCTCAGTCCTGTGGGTTGACCAGTTTTTTCATCGTATCCTGTGGCATAAGATAAATTAGCGATAGAAGTAATATTTATACCTTCCGGGTAAAGCGCATCGATGGTATCCATAAATCCATGAAAGCCACCCATTGTAACTGAATCGACGGGTCGCCCAGTAAGCCATTCATATCGCAGTCGAGCATTCTTTAATGGGCTTTCCAAATCATCCATATCAACACCTGGCAACGCCCGCTGTTCGTCAATATATTTAGTTGCGGGATCATCAGGTGTTGATGTCATTGTGGTCGTATTGATATAGTGACCATCTGCCATAATAAGTATTCGAGGCACACTCACCACTGTAAGTTTGCCCGATTGAGTATCAAGATAAATAACAATATTTTGATCATTCCTTGACTGATTAAAGGGCAATTCATTCCCCTCAGTACCGACTGCTCCCTGCGGATCATCTGCGCTACGTGCGTCCATACCGAGCAATACAAATGAAATAACAGGACTGTTAAACACTGCGTCCTTTTCGGCTTGTGTCGGATTTTCTTTACCTAAGATTCTTTGCCAATAAGTGTTACCTTCTTCTGCGGCTCTCGCCTTTCGTTGTTCCACCATAAATCGGTACATACCTTTGGTAAGGAACGATACAAATGGATTGTCTGCCTCCAATGACTCAGCAAAATCTTCTTGAACCTGTTGCTCGTATGCCTCTTGTGGCGTCAATTGTTGAGACCCACCCTCCGAAATCTGAGCAGGAGATTCATTCTGTGTTTCCGCAGCTTGCTTTGAATAATCACTTCCCTGGTCATACGTTTGCACGATAGCCGGAGGCTCAGCATACGTTAACGTTGGCGTGGTGGCTGTCATAACGTTAAACCAAAGATACGCAAATGGCGCTAACACAGTAAATATCGCCCCGCCCGACAATACCCAAGGGGCCGCTCTCCAAATCCGGTACCCGACTGTGCGTATTGCCGGATTACGGGGGAGATCTTTTTGTATTTCTGTATTAGAACGTTCCAGCGTTACGCTTAAGTTCACGCTTTTCCGGCTCACCCGGTTAATCTTCAAAGACACTGGACCTACCGGAGTTTGGATATGTTCAACTTTGTTTGAACGGAACAGCCCTCCCCGTTTCTGCAGTGTTATTTCATCCCCACCAATGTGTACCACAAACGTTTTTCTGGTTTCCTTCACGAGACGCGCGGTATTAGCCATCTTCAAATAGAAATCGACCCGTTCCATATCCGCGATAATTTGCGGAGTGATTTCTTCAGGATTTTTTAACGCTCTTAATCTGCCTTGTACGGTAAACCAATCATTGGAAACAAATTCGTTTTCCTCTAACCTCCACCCGCTCACAGGTGATATCTCCCCGTAGCTTTTCATGCGTTTTGCGAGTTCATGAGCACGGGATAATATATCCTGTTTTTCCACCAATGCTAGCTGTTCCTGGAGGAGTGATACTATGTATCTGCCTGCAACCATTTCGAGGTCATACGCATATGGGCGGACCAGTTGCGTCTGAGGATCAAACCGGTTTATCCCATCAAACAGCGACGTGCTGGCGACCGTTTCCTGCGCGTAATTAAGCGCCTCTTGAGTGTTTCCCCGCCGCAAAAGCGTAATTATGTTTTCCCGGTCAACATCGTCAACACCCGTCACCTTGGCAACCATAGCTGAAAATGCGTCCGCTACCCGCAACACTTCTTCAAGCGGGACTTGCGCGATATAGCTTAAAAATGGCTGTAATGCACCGTCTCTCGGGGACACTTGCTCTAATACCGGAAGCAATACGGCGATCGTCTCCACCCGCGCCATGAGTGACGCTGCTTCTCTCGAGATGATCTGATTTCTGGTATCTACGCTATTTCCGGGATCCACCCGTGCGGCCTGAGCAGCAACAGCATCGCGGACTTCCGTACGCAATATATTCCGCCGCTGGGCTGCCAACGCATCGTTGTTCGCCTCCTCTGCTTCTCTCACTCCCTGAGCAAGTGCGAGCAAGTTTAAGTCATAAGAGAGACCGCCCGTTAAGTCTGCTAACTGCGTAGAAAATTCAGTTTCTGCTGTTTGCTGTGCACGTTCCTGCAGCGTTTCCGCGTACTGTTTACGCAAACGCTGCGCTAACCCTGCTGATGCTGCGCGAAGCGCTCCCTCCTCAATATCGTTAAAAGCAGCTTGTATATCGGTGAATATCCGTTCTACTATGGCCGCCTCTGACTCACCCTCAGCCGGACCGGCATACCGCTCTATAGCCTCGAGGGTCAAACTGGCATACCATGGCCGCAACCGTGCAATCACACCCGCCCATGTTTGCTGATGGACCCGGTACACAATCCCTCCTCGAGTCTTCAGGAAGGCCCGGGAAAATATGCCGAATGGTTGATATAAACCAGACTCCTCAAGCGATCCATACAATGTCCCATACCCTATCCGGGTACTCCCGGCTAAACTCGTTTCAATCGTTTCATTTCCGATAACTTCAATAGCATTTGTCTCCCATTGTGCAAGCTGCTCGAGCTCCACCGACACCATTGTGGCGGTATATTGACCAAGCAATGACTGCATCGCGTCATTTGCGTCGATCGTCCGCATGATCTCCTGTGTTACCGCGAACTCATTTATGAGAATAGACGTCGCCTGTGCCCGCAATTCTTCGTGATTACTTTCTGTACTCAATAAATTAATTCTAGGTTGTGCGGTAAGCGCGCTCTGATACAGGCCAACCACCAACTCAACCCACTCATCACGGGTAACACCTAACCCCACAAAAACTGTAGGGGTCAGATTCTGATCATCAAGGATGGCAGAAAGTACAGTAATTGCGTCCGTTTGCGAACGCGAAAGAGCGGCGACAAAAGATTCATCATACCGTACATCATTGGCAATGATTGCCAGTTCATGTTTGCGCCGCTCGATTTGTTCCAACAGGACTATCTCGGTAATAAACGTTTCTCTTTCCGCGTCGCGGAGCTGCCAAATAGTAAGCAATGACTGCATTGCGTTATACGCGGGCGCCGATGACTGGATCACCGCGGGAATAAGCACGGTAGTTATTGGATTTGGAATTCCAAGCAGTTCTTCGGCAAGCACATCAGCACCATGAATAACCCGGTCTGTCCACCGCCTGCGCTGTGCAATTTCTTCAATCCGACCCAGACTATCAGCATATCGGGTAGCATTTGCCCTCTCTATCTCACTCGCGTCACGCCGCTCCGCCTCAATAAATCCACTGCGGATTTCTTCCCACAGTGCCTGCTCCGCGGCTAACCAACCGGATCGCTGCTGCTCAACATCTGCTTCGGCAAATACCCGCGCTACCTGAGACGCAAAATATGCTTCATCAGTCACTTCAGGAGCTGCTGGTGCGGTACGATATTCCTGACGATGAGCATAGTGTGCCAACGAAACAAGCAGATCGAGCAATTCTTCTTGCGTCAGCCCTGCCTCACCCAGCGCTAATACAGGATCCGTAATCTGATGGGCTATTAATATCTCACGGATATAATTCCGAAGCTCCACTGCAGGAGTGCCCGGATTTACCACCATCCGCAAAATCTCGGGTGACTTTACAATTTCCGCCTCTACTACTGCAACCTCGCGGTACAGATTCTGCGGAAGCTGCGCCAACACCATCAAGAGACTGGTACGGATTTTCCCTTCACGTTGTGCAGCTACTAGCTCAACCTCTAGTCGCTCTATTTCAGGAATTAGTTCATTTATTGCGACACGCCGAGCCTGATTAACCCTTGCTTGTTGAATAGTAAGCGCATCCGCTTCATCTTCTAACGCATGTCGCCGCTCGATCGCCTGACGCAAATCAGTAAGTAACGCTGTGCGCTCGGTACTTAACTCCACGGGAGCCAATGTAAGCAAGCGGAATGCCTCCCTCGTTCTGGATAATTCATCGACCACATTCCTCGGAGCCGAAGTTACTACCCGCCCTCGATGCATGTCCTCAACGCTCTGTTGTAATTCATCGATAATAAGCGCCTGGCTAAGACCAGACTGCGCCGTAGCAAGTACTTCATCGGTTATTTCATACACTTCAAGTGTCTCCCGGATGAGCCGCCTTGTTTCGTTTTCATTTCCTAATACAACCGCGCGCATAATCTGTTCACTCGTAAGCACCTCCGCCTCCGCTTCAATCAAGGCTTCCTGCACACGATCGGTATTGGCTTGTTCGATAAGAGACAACAATTGCACACGTGTTCGTGCAAGCCGTGCCGCTTCGGTTTGCGTTCGTTCAAATTCCTCACGTTCACGCGCTTCCTGGCGTGCGGCTATTCTTGCGCGCATTTCACGTATCACTTCGTCTGAAACAAGGGGCAGCTCGTTACCGATGGCATCGAGTGCTGCTATCACGACCGTATCCATACGCGCGAGTATTTCCCGCTGTAGCGCAGCATTCGTTTCCGCATTGGCAGCTGCCATCAGTGCCTCAATGTCAGCGGCAAAGTCCGTAAACCATTCGCGGCTTGCTGAAACTGCACGGAGGTCATTGAGAGTCTCGATCCATGCGTCAGAAAACAGTTGTGTACCCGTCTCTACCTCTGACTCCGGTTCCGGCACAAAATCAATATTGACGACGGGTATTGGCGCGGGCTGAGGCCGGCTTGCTTCATAAGCAATTTTTCTCTGCCGTATCCGCTCTTCCAAGGCATTGATATCGTCAAGCACTCGTTGATCGGCAATAGCCTGTTGACGCAAGCGAACCAACTCAGCTTCAGCCTCCTGTAACGCCGCTATTCTTGCCGCTGCCTCACTCTGGAGCCGTGCTTCTTCGCGATCAATTTCTTCTGCGAGTTGCGATATCGCAATCCTTCGTTGTTGGGCAGCTGTATTTTGCGCAATCTCAAACTCTACTTGTTCCTGATCTAACTCAGCGCGAATTACTGCCAACATCCGCAAAGCCTCCGCAGATACCCCACCTGGCTGTCCGCTACCGCCATCCACAGAGGTTCCACCCTGCCCACCTGCTTCTCCCGGAGACCGCAACCACAAATAATGCGCGGTATCGCCAATCAATGTCACTAATCCATCTTCGGATATACCGTATACCTCTTGAAGGCGCGTAAGCGTTGCATCTGTTGGCGCGTGATATTGGGTTTCGTTGGGGAAAAGCTGCTGAAGCAATGTAGTGGTAATCTCAGGGGCATGAGCGGTGCGGAATATTTCTTCCGTTTCACCTGCTCCCCTCACCCATCCGCTGTTTGCAGCTTCCAATGCTTCCAATGCGAGCTGTTCTAATCTGAGCACCGTCGGAACTTGTCGTGCATGATCAATATCGATAGATATGATCGTCCGCGCATATACAGTAAGCAGCGCCTCTACTAAATCTGCGCGATCGATGACCGTAAGGAAATGATCAGTAACCGGCTCCTGCCAGGTAGTATCAGCAGTAAGTACACCTTGGACGTTTTCTGCATTCTGTTGTCCAGCTTCGCCTGCCACCAGCTGCACAACCGCCTCAACAGCCCGCTGTTCATTACTATCTGTTAATCCGATAACCTGAGCAAATTGCCGGATAATCTGTTCGGCTTGAGTTTGCTCTGTATCAACAACAATCACACCATCATTTTCTATGGCACTCAAATATCGCAACAACCGCTGCAAGAAATCTTCTGCTGTGACATTTTCTGCGGGCCCGGCTGCGTTGTAATTGGCAACCACGGCAAGCAATGTGTTTGGCACGGTTACCGGCACGCGCTCCCCCTCAACCGGCAACGACTGGAGCACCGTAAGCTGACCGCTCCCGTCTATTCCCAGCTCAGTAGTGAGCCGCACTGCTTCATCTAGATTACCCGCGAGAAGTGCCGTGACTATCGGTGCAGCCTCAGCATCAGTAAGCGCTTCTCTCCGCACTGATGACTGCTGCTGTTCTGCTTTGATGCGGATAATCAGGTCTTCTAATTCCGGAGGAATAGCGTCGAAATTAGAGGAGGTGATAATCTCCATAACCTCAGGAATATGGGTAAGGATCACCGTTGCGGATCCAGCGGCGTCAGTAAGCGTGCGGATTGCCTCACTTAACACGGAGTCTTCGTCGGTGAGCTGAACAATGATATTGATCGCATTGGTTCCTCCGGCTAGTCCTGTCGCCACAGCCGCCTGGATTTGTGCCCGCTGCAAATCTTCAACCTCAAGTCGCGCGGTGAGATTAGTAACCAGCATATCCACCGCATCATTGACCGGATTCCCAAAATCAGCGTCATCAGCATCCCCATCCGTTTCAAATACTTCAATAAAGTGTACTGCAGCAGATTTTTTCTTTCTTTGCTCAGTGCGCAATGACAATACTTTTACGGTAACCGTGTCACCGCTTATAAGGATCCGTACCTTCGGGCCATTTTCACCAAGCGTGATGACGTCGCGATTTCTCAGCTCCACTTCAGAAGCCGGTATCGCTTTGCTGCCGCGATTTATCACTGTACCTTCAATACCTTCTACAAATAGTTTCCCGTCAACCATATACATCCGCACATGCCCAATCTCAGCTTGGCCAACTGCAAACCGTATATCAGCATTTTCTTCAGCGCCCAAAATGACCGGAGACTGCTGTATATCAGATCGAATAAATACATATGCTTCACCTGCAGTTGTTATTTGCGAAGATTTCTCAGTCTCTTTCGGTTCCTCGGGAGCCGCTTCTATCACCATTCCCCACGCTTCAAGCTGACTAAGGAAATCATTGAGCCGCTCTTCGACAGAGGTAAGCACATCATAATTTCCGGGATTATTTGCTGTTCGTTGTGAATAATATCGTTCCTGTGGTGCTATTCGGTTATATGCATCTATTGCATTTTCCAAAGTCCGTCTCGCGTTGCCCTGCGTGCTGTTATCTACGGCGGCAGTCCGTTGACTAAGTTGCGCAAGATAGGCAGCCATCGGATCAAATATGCTTCCTAATATCGGCTCGCTCAGTCGTGCATACGTTTCGCCATCCACTGCGCTGGTGTTCTCTGGTCCCGCTATCATATGCTCCATGAGCTGATGAATATCACCAATCTGCACCCGTACGTGTCTATTCCAGGTATTCACAAATAATTCAGGATCAATCCCGAGCTCTCCAAAACGCCGTAACACCCGACCTGCCGCGTCATCTGCCAATGCGGGTGTGTCGTCCGGGCTACTCCACCCCTGCCGCACATCTGCCGCCGCCCGCAAGATAATACCAGTAAGGTCACGAAGATCGCGCCCTAATTCCGCCGCTTCTTCCAAATTACCGTTTTGCTCAGTCTGTTCTATAAGGCGGATAAATACTTGCTCCGGGGAAAAGATTGGAAGCCGTGGCGTATTTAACTCATTCTCATACGCCTGCCTCAGAATGTCTGATGCGGCGTCTTCCGCGCCAACTGCAATGGATTCGCGACCATCGCGGACTGCTCGTATCTGTCGTTGGACCTCTTGGGACAATGCAACATTAATAGCCACTGGTGCTCGTGGCGGTAACGGGACAAACGGAAGATTCGCAATACGTTCACGAATGAGATTTTCCGAATAGTTCCACCATCCGAGCCAATTATCAAATGACGGCAAGCCGGCTTCTTCCCCTTCCTCCGTACCTGCAACAGGTTCAGTTGATAACGGTCGCGATCTTAAGCTAACAATACGAGCTTCAGCCGCTTTTATCTCCTGCTCATACTCATTGAGCAGCTGGTTCCCAAGCAGTAAGTCTGCCGCAGTATCCAACCACCTACTTATCCTACTATCAGACCGCGTTGTAATCTCTGATCGAATATCATCAAGCGCTTGCTGCGCCAGTACTGCATCCGTCATGGTAGCAATCGCCGCCAAATCAGCTTTGCGCTGGTCGCGGATAAAGGCGAACACTTCATTAGCTTGCGCCGTATTATTACCACGCAATTCTTCACGCACTGCGTTCATGGCAGATCGTCTGGCAAGCCGTGCGGCATCCCGCAACGCACCTACCCGTGGCTCATCGGCTGTTCCGGCAAGGAGCGCTGCCTGTCTGCTAAAGGCAAGATATCGGATCATATCAAACAAAATTGTATTCAGTGGCTTTCCTGCATCAGCATGATCTGAATTTGGCAAATGGTTATTCTCATGCTGCGCAATGGCCGTCACGATTTCTTCCAAAAGGTCTACCGCTTCATTTGTGTTTCCTGAAACTCTTGCCTGCTGCGCGTTCGCAAGGTATGGCATAATAACGTTTCTTACAAAATCCACACAGTTAGAACATTGCTCGGGGTTCATTTGAGCGCTAATGACCAGTTGCTCTGCTATCGCGCTATTTCCAGCAAAAAATTCTTGCACCAACACATCAACATCTTCAGGTGCTATACCGCCAACAGGAGCCGCGTCATACGTCGTCGTGGGAATAAGCTGTGTAGTAGCAACAACAACCGGTGCGCTGACACCATCAATGGATATACTCCATGTGTTTTCGCTTAGCCCCTGGCTTTTGATTATCCCCGGTAGTTCACGGACTTCCCCCGTCGCGTTCCGGTACTGGGCAACTACCGGCACCCCCACTCCTTCTCTGATGTCCGCCGGCAATACAACCCCTACCAATGTAAAGCCAGTAAGATCAATAACGGTCGCGGGGGCTTGCGGGGATCCCGATGTTACCGGCACTTGTACGATGATTGTGCCGGCCGGCTGCTGCAAAGCGGCCAACCGCGCCTCTTCCGTCGATATCGCGAGCGCCACCGCATCCATCACATTACTGCCGGAAATTATATCCCGCACAAATCCTGCTCCCGGTGCTACCCCAGCAATCAATGCCCGTTGGAGATTTTGCAGCACCGTCAAATTTTGTTGCTCGCGGATGATAATCGGAGAAACCAGATTATTAAATGCTCGTGCTATACCTGCTGCATTTCCCCATAAGGTGCGGAGATCCAATACCCCGATGCCCACTCCCTGTGCCCGTAGTCCTGCGAAAAACGAGTTGAGCTCCTGTTGTGCCGCAATAAGCGCTGCTGCAGCGTCTGCCTTTGCTTTTTCTTGTGCAAAAGCCGCTTGTTTTTCCACAAGTGTTTGTTCGAGGGAAACGACCTCATTTTCAACAGATTGTATTTGGCTCTCAATATTTGCTGGGGTAAGTGCATCGACGGCAGATCTCGCATTATTCATCTCCCGCTCCCGGTCGGCAAATGTTATCCGCGCGAGCCTCGCTGCTTCTTCCCTTTCGCCCAACACGCTTCCCGCTTGCTGAAGTAGTGACTGCAATTGTGTTAACCGTCCGTTTACATCATCTACGATGACGGGTGCCTGTTGCACTGCTACCTGATTAACTGCACGGCGCTGCTCCACGCGGCTGACTATAGCAGCAAACAACACATCTCCCCCTATTCCAAGGTATGGCCTATTGGCATCACGTTTTTGCTGCGCCAAGTATGCGCCGATATTGGCAGACACCACCGTAGGATTAGTAATATCCAAACCATCTTCATGCATCTTTGCCAACGTCGCTGCCACCCGCATACCAAAACTCACGGCAGACGCCCTGTTTTGTACAAATGCTACTCCCGTCATCTCCTGACCATCACTCCTGCGCATTTGCGCGCTAAATTTTGGTATCGCGTTACGGAATGCAACCCGCGATTTCGGTACAATCCCCGCCGTTGTTAAGGTTTTATAATATGCAGCTTGACGCGCATAGATAGCATCAAGAATAGCAAGCACTTTCGCCTGATCCTTATCCGCAAAATACAGCACCATTTTATCCGGACGGGTAACCAAATTAAAGTCAATTGATCCATCATGATACACATTGATCATCTTTGCGGATGCATCGATGCCAGCCTGTTGGAGTGCTTCAACGATATCCCTAAATATCAGCGCCGTATATTCATATTCTGTGTTTATATATACTCTTCCTACATGATCGGCTCCCTGTTCACTTTCCACCGCATGAATACTTCTACCAATAGTTGACTTCGCCCAGTACCCGGAAGGCGCAGAGGTAATCCCCATAATGTTCCGGTTAAATGCAACCAGTCGCTTGACCGCCCTCGGTAACATTACTTCATAAAACCCTTGTGTTTCGGTACTTCCCCGGCGCTCAGAATAAAACAGTTTATACAGCAAATCATCGAGCGTCAGATCGTTTTGCCCGACATTTGCCAGTGCTAACCGGATCAACGAAGCATAACGGGGATTATTCACGATATCGCGGACAATGACATTCTGATCCGCTTCATCATACGGTTCTAAAAATTCCGCGTCTTCAAGGTCTAGGGTGTTTTCATTGCCGCCCAATAATGTGTGGTTGATATCGCTCGTGACGGTAGTGCCTGCCGATCGCCGGGCAGCAATTTCCTGCAGCCGGTTTACTTCTTCACGGAGCGCCGTAACCTGTCGTTGCGCTTCGTTTTCGGCCTCAACGGCAGCTTGTAATAACCGCTGCGCTTCATCAAAAAGCGGCAGCGACTGTGCATATTGTTGCTGCGCAAGTGCAATAGCTTCTGGTGAATTTGCCGCATTTCTCAGCAACACGAGGTCATCACGCCGCTTCCGCGCATTCGCAAGCGCTGTTTCGGCAGCCTGTGCCTCCTGTTGAAGGGTGGTAACGCGCATGATGTGCTGTTGCTGCACACGCGCAAGCTCCGCCAACTGACTTGCTTCCTCTCCGGGAACCACATTTAACCGTACGGTGGTTCTTGCCAAATTATGTGCCCACATACCCACTCGAAGCGTGTCATACCCTATCACAAATGGGACAAGTAGCGTCACCAAAAATGCCGGAATCGCGCCAAAAATGCCAGCCCCTCCAAACGCAACACCCAATACTCCAACTACCATCGGCAGCACGATAAACCGGGAGAATACATACCCAAGAGCTCCTCTAAACCCATTCGCCGGATTTGCGTTGAAAAACCGTGCAATAATATTGCCATCACTACGAGTCATCGCGTCAAACCATCCATTCAACGTGGGACTACTGGCAATACCACTTGATACCAACCGCGCGCCGTCAAAACCAAGTACGAGGAGAGCCCGCGTCCCCCAGAAGGGGCCTGGGGTAAGCGCAAATATGGCGCGTGATATCCAGAACATCGCGCGATCCTGCCGTGGTGACGCAGTCAGCACCCGGGCGACAAACTGGCTAACCGTCGTCCTCGGTCTGGGTGTAGCAGCACCGGAAGCGGTAATTGCCGCTCCCTCTGCCCACTCGCTTCGGGGAATCCACCACACCGTCCGTCCGTTTGGTGCCGACCAGAACCTATTCCACCCGGCCAACCCTTCATCAGCAAACCGTTGGAAGTCATACGCCCACAACGGGGACGAAATAGCATGGAGCGGCGGGAAAAATATCGCGGCAACCGTCATAAACGGCCGTGAAATAAGCCAGGCGCGCGCATTATTGCGGGGTGTCGCATTTATCCATGCTTTAGGTAATACCCATAACTCATACCCGCGTGTCGTCCAATTATCAGGATTTTTTACATATTGTGCCATCGGGATAGCCGGTTGATTGCGGTTTGATAATACCCTGCCGATACGGTATACATCCCATCCGATCCGAAGTGGAGCGGAGGCCACAAGTGACGTCGTCCACTGTATGGTTTGCAGTGTCGCACGCACGATATTCCAATTGGGGTCTCCGATGGCAAACGGCGTCGCATTCACGGTACTTTCCAGTGCTCCTGTACGGCTTCCGGCGAGAATATTTTTCAACGACTGGGCAAACCGCGGCGAATTCATCAGCGGCATTAACCAGTCGCCATGGAAGAAATTCTGGATAGTCGGCACCGTCAGCGCGACGTTTGCGGTCCGTACTCCTGATTCAACAAGACGGACCGCCGGCTGAAGAAGAATATCGTTTGCAAGAAACCCGATTGCTATCCATGGTTGGCCGACAAAAAATGGCACGATCCGCGTACCACTCCAAAAAACCAATTGACCAATCTGCTCGCCAGTCGCCCATGGGCCTTGTCCTGTAACGATACGGCTGACAATTTGCCCGAACATACCAAACGGATGCGCCCCAAGTGACCAATTATACGCAGTCCACACATCTGCCCATGTTGACCGGACTCTCGGCGCTGTTGCTTGGGGTTGGGGAACCGCCGTTTGTCCTCCGATCCGTTGCCGGATGGCACCAATAACCGCATACGTCGGACCCTGACGGCCAAATACGTTCTGCGCCGCCGCTATGGTTCGTGCTGGAAGTTGTTGCCACCATGCTCTCGTTGCCGCATTTTGCTTTGCCCGCGCTGCTTGTGCAATTGCTCTATTTACTTCTCTCCGTTGCGCGGCAATGAGATCCGTCATCGGTCTCCGTGTCGCGTCAGCGAGCCGCTCTTCTACTTCAGACGCCGTACTATTGGGAAGCAAATTATGCAACGCCGCCGCCGCTGTATTCCGGCTTTGTGCCAGACGAGCTTCCATCTGTTCCGTGGTGATATTGAGAAGATCCCCTTGCCGCATACGCGCCAAGTCGCGGTATCCTGCTTGCTCATACAAAACAATTGCCTCTACTGCTTCGGAAAGCGCCGCTGCATCCAACGAACTGTTCCCAACCGCCCGCCTGACACGCGCCTCAGCGTCACGTCTGACCGCATTCATAATTGCCTCTGCCGACGCATCCGTTATCCCCCACGAGGTAAATTGTTGTGTGGTTGTTTGTATCGTATTGATAGCTTGTTGATAGGTAGGTAACGCGATCGCTCTTGTGTTTACCCCGGACCTGATGCGTTCGATGTCTTCCTGTGATAAGGTCACGTCTCCATCCGCAAGATGTAAAACAATTGCATGTATACCATTTAATGAAAGCACCGCGCTTGCTCCGTCAAAGATAATGTCATGGTTTCCTGCTGCGTCTGTCCATGTTGCTTTGGTTCCTTTTTCGATCGTCACCGCCACCCGATGCGGATCGGTTATCTGTTTGGTGCCGACCGGCAAACAAGGAGAAGCAGCAACAACACGGATGTGGAATGGGTCATAGACAGCGCACGGTTGTCGGTCACCTGGCACAAACAATCCAACAACGACATCATCCGCCCGGATAGCGTTATTGTTTTGGGCGGCAATACGCTCCGGCCGTTGGTTACGGTTTTGATCAATAGATGCTCTCGCCTGGTTAACAAGGTTTTGATAAAACGTAATTGCGCCCGCGGTTAAGCTCAGTGTGGCGCGGTCGCCCGTAGACAAGGGCCGGGTTGTGGTTGCCCGCTGGGCAATTTCCCCCGCTCTAGCGCCATTTTGGCTCAGTACTTGACGGGAAACTTCCTGGTTCTGCATCGCCTCCGCCGTGGCTCTCGCTTGTGCGATACGCTTTTGGTCTACTGAACCTCCGGTAAATAATGCTTCGCTCGCCTCGGTGACACTTATATTGTGTGCCCTGCGGTATGAAAGGAGATCGCCTTGGAGAAGCGGCGCGTCTTTACTCGTGCCCCCTTGCGTGGTGGCATATGCCAATGGATCAATGCCCACCGGCACGTCCAACAACGCGTTTCTGCTGTTTACCATCCGCTCATATATTGCCGGAGCGGTCTCCCGTATGACGTTCAAATACGCCTGATTTTCCGGCGCGTCAAACAACCGCTGATAAAAATCAGTTAACTGGGCAAACCGGGAGTTCCGGGCAGCCAATGTCCGTTGCTGGCTATCCGCTGACACAGTTGTTCTGACGCCCAAACTCGTATCTTCAATCGCCTCGTGGGTCGACATCTCAAGCAACCGGTCACTCAACCAATCAGCGACATCGCGCGCGACGGGAGAATCAATCGTGCCAAATGTCATCACACCGTGTGCCAGAGGCCTGCTTGCGGCCAGCTCCATACCAAGCGTGTTTGCCTGTGCTGACTGATCTTTAGCATACGCATCCTGCACACGGATCGCGTTTTCACGGAAACTCGTAAATTCATCAGGGGTGCCACGAAGTGCGTCGAGTGTTACACCATCTGCACCAAACGCAACAGCGGTCGATTTTGCCAGCAAGAGATGTTGGTCAGCTAACCCGCCGGTCCTGTCCAAACGGCTCGCTGCCTGCAACACCAAATATTCAGGCGCAGTATCAGAGGTAAGCAATGCCCCCGGCACACTATCGGGGGTTCTGATATTTCCTCCGGTTGCCGAGCCGCGATCCAAAATACTCACGATATCACCGCGCCCTTCGTTTATGTACCACTGGGACACTTCGTCGGTTGTAATTGTTTTATTGGGTAACCCGTCCGCATCCTTAAATCCATCGGCGATGGTACCATCGGCATTGAATTTCACTTCGTAAAATGTATCGCCGTTTACTCCCAACACGAATGTTTTATTGGTATTTCCCGTCCGGCGAACAATCTCCCGGGCAACTTCAAGTGAACTTAATCCCAAATCGCCGCCCAACGTTATTTTGAGATTGCCATTGGCATTTTTCCCGACACTCGTATCATACACACCACGGGCTATTTGCTCAGCGAGCACTCGGACGATATCCTCCTGCCGGGAAATAGTGAACCTGTCAGCGCGCAACCTGCCTTCATCAAATATGCGCCGTGCCGTTTCACCGTCAACATTGGTCACCATGCGGTACGCGTTAGCCAACACATCATACGCGCTGCCAATGGTTCCGGTGACGCCGCCAACGTGAACGTCGCCATAGAGGATAACCGCGTCGGCAATAACATCTGCGACCGTTGATTGATACGCTTGTTCGGGAGCCACCGACATCTTGCTTCCCTTGATGGTTTGGAAGCCTTCGCCGTTTGCCAACGCACCAACGATCTCTGCTACCGGCTGCATGTATTTGTTATATGTCTGTTGCGGACTTGCGACTCCTTCGGAACCCGGGACAGTAGCGCGGATTCCAAACGCGTTCGTACCACGGAAATAGGCGGTATTAGGAACCATCGTCATAAAGTTGGCGTATGTATTGAGCGAGCCCAACACATCTGCTGCCCGGGCAGCAGCCTCAACAGAAATCCCCGCATCCCGGAGCGCCGCTTCATACCCGGCTCCGCTCGTGCCCGCGCTATCCCGGATTTCCGATACTTTCCGAAGTACCCCATCATCAAGTCCGAACTGCCGCTCCAAAGCGGGCAACACCCGGTCTAACGCAGCCTGGGTAAATTTGGCACTCCGTATCAATTGCTGGGTCACTGACCCATCAGGGTTTGTGCGGGTCACGATGTATCCGTCAGTAAGCGCGGCAACCCCGTTTTCAGATGTTTTCCATGCATCAAATTTACCGTCCTGAAGGATGCCAAGATCCAAAAGTACTCTTCCGACGTCTTCCCGTGTTGCCAGCAGTATTTCCTCTATCTCCACAGAGTCAATACCATTTGCGGGATTAATCATCCTCGTGTTGGTATCGAGCGCCAAATTGAGCTCATCGATACTAAATCCGGTATTTTTAATACTCGATAAATAAGCATGGATGATATCGGCTCGCACCCGCGGGTTGTCATACTTCATGGTGGCCATATTGCGGACAAACGCCATGTCCTCCGGCTCCACGATCAACACTTTGGCTTTTTCAATCTGGCTGAGTGCTCTGCTCGTCACTGTCTGATCACCCTGGAACATCTCACTCGACATACGCACTACCGCATCATCTCCCGGATACACGCTTCTGACATAGTCCATCAGCTGCCCCGCTTGTCCTTTGCGGAACATAATGACTGCTTTGCGATTAAACACTTCGTTATGTATCCGGGAAATAGCCGATACTACCCATGTTTTTCCTCCCGCGGTAGTAAGCTCGATCGCCGTTCCGTCATTGGAGAGTAAGCCGAAAATAGTCTCGAGTTGCTTTGCGCGGAGCGAACGGAAATCCTGCTCATATATCGTTAACCGGTATTCCGTGTCCCGGATAATATGCTCAAGTCCAAGTCTGGTTGCTTCATTCAACGAACTAAACATCGAAAGGTTCACTTCTTGGGTTTGCCGGAGTCTTGCTGCCAAATCTGAGTTACCCAGTTGTTCAGCTTTTGCTATTTGTGTTGCTAAATCAATCTGTTTAAGCGACTTACGTATTTCAATACTTGCCCGCTTAAATTCCGGTGTGTCCCGCCCGTACAAACGCTCCAAAGCTGTATCAAGCCTTGTCATTGCTTGCTCATGGCTCCGCAGTATCTGATCCCTGGCTCCCGGTTCATCCACCAACCGATGATGCTGTACGATAAGCTCGTCAAACGCCGTCATGACGTCTGCATTAGAGCGTGTCCCAAAAATACTTCTTCTCCCCACCACTACCTCGCTTACTCCCGCACGGATTTCCTCGATAGAACGGGCTGTTTGATCAGGAAGAATATCCTGGAAATATCCGCGGCTTACTTCTTCAATTTGCGCAAGCCTCCGTGCACGGGCTTCGGTTAATGGCCCCTCTATACCAGTGCGCGCCGGATCATAACGGTTAAGGATATTGACTGACCTGCGTACCCTATCCATCTCGGCACTGGCGTTGTTGAACTCCCGGTACAACGCGACACTTTCTTCTGATACATCTGCCCCCAGCTGTCTATTAATCGCGTCCCGTACCCGGCGGAGCTCCCGCGCGGGCGCGTTCTCAGCAGAAAGCGGCGTACGGCTTAGCACTCTTACAGCAAACTCCCGGACCTGGCCGGTAAATGTCCGGGATGTCTCTAACTGTTGGGTAAACAACGCGACCTGTTCGCTGAAACCGCGGGCTTGTATCTGCCTCGGCAACAGCTCCCGTTGCTCAATTTCTGCAGCCCTATTTGCCCTCAGTTCAGGGGTCGTCAAGGCGCTCCGCTCAAGCTGCAATTGTTGCACCCGCTCAACAGCGGCAAGCGCAACCCGCGCTACTTCCTCAGCAATTGCAATCCGCTCAGGAGAGGCGCCTTCAGTACGGAGCAAATCAAGATCATTATTTGCCCGCTGTAACTGATCCTGACGCAATAGCAACTCTAGTGCCACGTTTTCATCAGACTCACCGAGCAACCGCATCCGTTCCCGTATCGCTTCGATTTCGCGCGCCGTACCCTCCAGGTTGTCACGAGCAGCGTTCCTTCGCGCCGCAATTTCTTTCTGCGCGTTGGTAAGATTATATTCGCCCGCTGCCTGCTCCATTGAACGGACAGTCCGGATTGCTTCCCGGTATGCCACCGAATCCGGCGCTGAAGTTTGCGATACATTACGGAATGTTTCTACCGCCTGCCGGTACCGTTGGATTTCCACGGGTTCACGGCGCAATATACGGTCGACAAGCTGCTCTACCCTACCCCGAGGATCGCGGACGGTAGAGGCAATTTCTGCATCCGCAACTTGTCGTTGCGCAACGGCGACCGCTTGCCGTGCCGCTTCTACCATTCCTCCGGTAACTATCCGCTCCGTAAGACCGGCAAACCCTCCAATTGCTTCAGCCGTCCGTACTTCCCCTGCCGGAGTCACGTATCGTTCCCATGTTTTTATCGCGTCAGCAAGCGCGCGTTGTGCCGGAGTCATCAGCGCTTCATCCTCCGGAGCATTATTTCTAAACTGTGCTGCAATCTGATTTGTTTGTGCAATAGTTTGTGCCATTGCTGCAGTCGCGCCTCCGAGTTGATTTGCGAGCGTCGTCCGGATTTGGTCAACATTTTGGGCATCTACCACCGTTCCGTCAGACAAAGTCACTGTTCGTGCGGGCGCCACCCGGCTTAACCGTTCCACATCGCCAGATAACCGCAATCTAACCGCGCCGACATTTTCAGCGGTCACTGCGGTACCATCGGTCAAAGTAACCGTTGTGTCAGCACGCACCGTGTCTAATAGTGATAAATTGTTAAGGAGCGAGGCTCGTACGCGCGCAAGATTATTAGCAGTTACCGTCGTACCATCAGTGATGGTGACGGTTTCTCCAGCTGACACAGACTGAAGGAGCGATAAATCAGTAACGACTACATCCCGCGCAATAAACGGATTTTCTACTCGTGGCGCTTCTGCCCTACTTTGAGCAACCGCCGCCTGTCCAAAACCTAACCCTGCCATTGCAATACTCGTAGCACAATTTTCATAACTGGTTTCACCCAATGCTGCGGCACTGCATGCCGTTAAGGCCTGCGCAGAGTTAACAAATTGATCGGCCCGTGTCACAGCCCGGGTTACATTCGCGCCACCAGTTTGTGACGCGGTAATCGGACCGGTAACCACCCGCGCAGCCGCAACCAGAGCCATCCCCGCGGACGTAAGACAATCCGCATTAATGCCGTTTTGTGAACATACCTGTACCGCCTGAGCACCGAATACCGTTGCACCCAACGCGTTTCGTCCCATCTGGATAGCAACTGGCTCAGCCGCGCCGCTATATACGGTTCGCACAAGATTTTGGGCAACGGTATTTGACTGGGTAATCACCGCCTGCTCAGTCCCTGCTGTCAGGGCTGCCCTGGGCAGCGCCGCAAGTTGTGCCACCGCCTGATCTGCTTTCGGTACCATCCAGGATGTCAGTCTGTTTCCGGCAACGGCGTTATCTACCGTATCAAGCAGTGTTAACGCTCCGGTATTTGCGCGTTCAATCCGGGCAACTCTGGCAAGTGTTGACACCTGTTGTGATGCGGGAAGAATCGATGATGCCGCAAATAACGTCATACCCGCAGATTGCGCGCACCCCCATGCATCCATATCTACCCTAGCCGTACATACTTCAGCGGTATCCTGCAAACTCGACCCGGTCATCTGAATGCTAAGCGCCTCGCCGGCTACGGCGAGTGCTGTTTGCGCACTTATCGCCGTTCCCGCAAGCTGTACCAGCCGCAACGCGGGAACCGCAACCATAAGTGTCGTACCCACGGGTTTTGCCGTCATCATGACGGCTCCCCGTGTGTTGTCCCACATTGCCTGACGACACTCGGTCGTGGTAAACACATTTTTGTCATCGCATTTCGCCTCATCCCACGCAATATTTGCCTGATCGCGAAGCAGCTGTCCTTTGAGCAATCCGCCATTTTCAAATTTATTGAGGTCAAGGGCGAGTGCTGCAAGAGTGTCTGTTTTGCGGATATCAGTAAGCAAGTCAGAAGCCCGCTCCATGTTGTATGTACCATCGAGCACCCCATCGAGCGTTATATCCACTCCTCCGCTCCGCATAAGAAACTGCACATCCTCATCATTCAAAAACGCGGCGAGTTGCTGTTTTTGGTATGTTTCGACTGGTATTGTTATATTTTGATCTTCTAACTTTTGCTCCATTTTTGCGGTAGCCGCGGCGATGTCTGCCGGATCCAATGAATTAAAATAAGCATTCGCGAGAATATCTGCCTGAGGACGGCTCGCCTCTTTTAGCTTTTCACTATATTGCTCATAGGCTAACTGCGCGTTGACCGTAGGCCGCGACCGTTCCGCATCATACGCTGCTTTCGCTTCATCTTTCGCTAACTCAAATGCAGTTTTTGCCTCGGCAAGGTCAAGCTGAAGTTTTCCAACATCCAGCGTCCCTGCAAGCGCTGCTGTTCTCAGCCATGATGCACCCCCATTTTCCGCGGGAAGGATGGCATCAATTGCTTCTATGTCATAAAGTCCCGCCCGAGCCTTCGTTTCAATGTTCAACGCCGCGGCATATTGGCTCACCAAAAAGTCTTCAACTGTAGCATCTTTGTTGTTTGCCGCTGCTTTGAAGTTTTCATACGCTGCAGCCGTTTCAGTATCGTTTTTAATTTGTTCTTCCGTACGGGTGACGAGGTCGGGAACTGCGCGCACAACCTCGCTCACGTATATTTGTGCCGTAAGCTGTTGTTGCGCAAGCGACGCGTCGGGCCGCAACCGTTCGGTAATCCATCCGTCCCCTATGCTTGCCACTGCCTGCCACGTTTTATTCCGGACGGTTCCCAACGGACCCAGATCCTTGATGGTGTCTTCAACATCAACCTCACCCCGGAGTATTTTCTGGACAAATGCCTCTTCACTTTCTTCACCCGACCGGAAATATCCGGCAGCTTCAAGCGCGGGTTTTTGCCGGTAAAATAAGGCAAGATCCGCTTCAAGCGTCGGATTGGGCGCAACATCATATTTCGCGAGTGTCCCTTCGGCCTGATTTTCCGCCTCGTCCTTCCCCATACCAAACGTGTTACTCCAGGAGGTTTTCACGGAAATAAAGAACTTATCAAGCGGCGTTTGCCCCTGACGTGGCGCGGTTCCGTTGGCGTACATCTCGCGGCACGCCGAATTGCACCCTTGGGGCGGTGGTAAAAATGGGTGTTTTTCATTTTCATACTCAGTCGGCACAATCTTCCCGGCACGCACGTCCGCCAAAAACTTATCGTATTCTCCATCGGCCTTTAGCTCAGGCGTCATACGCTCTATAGCTTTCAATTGCTCCGCATCAAACATTGCCTGCAAGACATCCTCAGTTTTCCCCGCTGTGTTCCGCCCTTCATTCAGACGCTCTGCCTTCCAAGTGTTGTAAGCTGTTGCATACTCGCTTTCAGGATTTGCGTCAGCGATCGTCTGTGGCGTCTCCACCAATGCCTCGCGACGCAAATTCTCCGGTAACGACCGGTTCAGCGCAGCCCGCACTGCTTCCGCATCGGTAAGCCGAACGCCTGCAAGCCGCGGATCGGTTCGGTGTTCATTTGCCCACTTCACTACTTCTGCGTCACTTCCCGTTATGTTTAATATCGCGACATCATGTAAGCCAAACGCAACTTGTAAATCTGCCTGCGCGGCGGCCGACACTGCGCTTTTGAGTGCGGCGCGCGCTGACTCTAAGCTGCCGCATGCTGCAGTACCAATTACCTGTTCACAGACCAGCACCTCACTCCCTGGGCCATTATTTTCTACCAAACTCACGATCTGGCTTTCGCGACCCTCGAGCAAACTTTGCTGATACCCAGATGCTAAACCGGATGACTCTAAATGTTGTCTGCGGAGTTCATTGGCACGGGCGGGAGTACAGGTGCCGCAAAGCTCTTCGTCAGTTTGATAAATATAGTCTGATACTGTTTTATAGCTTTTGTATAACTTTGTGATCTCTGCCCTGTCGGCAACTGAGGTTCCGGGGTATGCAAGTGCCGCGGCTGCATTTTTCTGGTACCCGGTACAATCCAGACCTGTTTGTGTCTCTTTGGCCACCAGACAGTTTGCGTAATCGCTTTGGGCGATCAGATACAAATTTGATGCTTTATTGACGGCGTAATCGCGGTATGTCTCATTCAATTGTTCAGCGGCCGCTACAGGATCAATACCTGCTGCAATAAGCGCGTTATTGGCAAGCTGCAGATAGCCATCACAATTCCGGTCATTTGATTGCTGCGCTTTACACAGCTCCCAATTTTCCCGCTGCGCAAAATAGGTATCCTGCCCCTCATATACTTTTACCTGTTCCGCTATCCCTGCTTTCGCGATTTCTTGATACGCCGCAGATTCCGCGGTTAAACCATATTGTTTATATACGTCGGATTTACACGAGGCAGACGTACCACACGCATAAATATCCGCGGCCATTTTATCAACATTTTCCTGGAACTCTGCCGTCTCTTTTCTGTATTCGTCCGCAAGCCCCGCACTCGACGGAATAATGGTAAGCGGACACCCTGGACATTGTTCCCACATACCTGCTGACGGATTATTGGGGTTCCGCACACAGCGGTACCGCTGATTATCGTTAAGCGGTGTAGCCGGGCCATACTGCTCTCCCGTCGCGACATTACCCTCGGTAATCGTCACCCCTTCCGCCCCTCCACAACTCACCGCAGGTGTTGGTTTTGCCGTGGGTGCTGGTGTCACCGTCACTCCCGGCTTAATAGTAACGGTCGGGACAATCGGTGTGACGGTGGGCTGAACAACGACGGCAACGGCAGTTGGCGCCGCCGTAACGGCAGGCGGAACCGTTGTTACAACAGGGGCATTCGTCGGTTGTGAGGTTGGATAGTTATCGGTACAAATATACCCTTGGATAATATTAAACTTCTTGCCACCTGCACACTTATCGCATGATTTCGGATCATCTTTTTTGTTGACACAATCAAACCCCATGGGAAACGGCGTGTTAGCAGGCGTTACACCAGTATTCGTGGCAACCGCTGGTGCAGGCTTGGGGGTATCTGTTGGTTTTGGTTTACAAAATCCCCAAGATGAACCGTATTCACAACTACCACAATCCAATCCGCACCATGATTCCGGAGCCCTGGTGGGCTTTGGGACAACCGGTGTGGCGCCCCCAGCCAGTGGTGCGGGCGTTGGCGTGGTCGGACAATCACCAATATGAATAGGCCCCCAACATATGCTTGGCAGCTGACTGACTCCTGCAGTCATCAGGGTGGGCAACGCCTCACATTGCTTGGTAACCACATTGTACTTCCCCTTCCCACCGCATTGGTCTTTATCTAGTGCAATTTGTGTAAGGAGGGGTGGAGGGGTAGCAATTGCCACCTTTGTAGGAATAGGTGTGACAGGGATAGCACATGTTTGATTTTGTGTGTTATATTGTCCGCCTCTCGACCGACACTCTGTTGAGGTATAACTTGTCACTATTTTTACCGAGGGGGTTGGGATTTTTCCTCCAGCAAGCACCGTAAGACAATTTTGCCTTGCCTCTGTCGTCTGAAGTTGCAAACACAATGCCCGATCAGCAGAAGATGGTGTTGTTGTACGTATGGGTGTTGTTGTACGTATGGGTGTTGTTGTACGTATCGGTGATGGCGACGTCGTACTTGACGGTCGTGGCGTTGTGCTCGGTATTCGTGTCGGCGAAACAAATGGAGTCACGTTTGATCCGCGGCAAGCTAAACACGCATATCCGGACGGATCCTGACACACGGTGGCACACGGATCATTATATGGATTTTGTGCAGCAAACTGCCGCAACTCGCCTACGCGCTCTTGTTGCACCCGCGCGATGATAAAAAACGTACTAGCAGCGAACGCAAGAAGAAGCAGTAACGGCAACAGCCGAACAAATCCTCCCTGATATATTTTTCGCTTTGTGTAACAATCTATAAAAAAGTGGAACAGTCGTGATCTTGTTGTGGCGTCTTCCTCATGGGCAGCATTTTTTGTGTGTTGATTTCTAAAAGAAAAATGGGATAAACTCACCTTGCATTAACGAATCACCCGGTGCCCCCAAACCTCAATACATCAGGTGCTCACTTATTACTATGATGATATCTAGTATATGCTGTCAATAGCCCACTTTCGGGTATTGACAAACATTAAAAATCTCTCCAAACTGGATGTATTGCTATGAAGAAAAAACGCATCACCCATAAGAAGCATCACGTAATACGCGCAACCCGCACAAAGAGACCAGCAGAAGGCTATCTCGTCGTCGTACGGAGTTGGATGCTGCTTGTCATGTTTGCGCTTATGCTAGGCCTTGGAGCAGTTGTCGGCACGTATCTTAATGCACAGTCAGCAGTCAACGACCCCGCCGTTGCTGGCGTTCAGGTAGAAGCTAAATAATCCTCCCTGTTTCCTATTCGTCATATCATTGATTTCTGTTATAATCTTTCTGTTCCTAGAGGGGCCTGTAGCTTAGTTGGTAGAGCGCCGCATTCGCATTGCGGAGATCAGCGGTTCGACTCCGCTCAGGTCCACCAATATTTTGATACATACGATCCGTATAAGCCAAGAAGCATATAAAAGAAGGGTATAATCGTTGCGGCGTGCGGTTGCGATTAAATAGCCGCAACACAACCTAGGAAAGAAAGCTGGAAGGGAAACAATAGTTTCCCGTCCAAAGGGGCCCGTAGTACACCGGTAGTATATCTCCATGGCATGGAGGAGAAAGGGGTTCAATTCCCCTCGGGTCCACAGATAGATTATTTGAGGAAAGAGCTCGGATTCAACGGAGTGCCATTTCTCCGCACCTCGAAATGTAAATGGGTACCGGTGGAGCGTCCGGTAGACCCCATTTTGCCAATCACCTGCCCACGGGATACACTATCACCCGCTTTTACGTATATCTCACTCATGTGTGCGTACAGCGTCGACAATCCATCACCATTATCGATAATCGCGTGCCTCCCATAGCCGTAATTCAAGTACTGCACCGATATAACTGTCCCCGCCCCCGCTGCAGTAATCGGTGGTTGGCTCGGATTAGCTATGTCAAATGCCATATGGTACCAAACGGGGTACTGCGAAATACTTCCCACTGTTGGCCAAGCAAACTGGCCGCTTCCTCCTGCGGCAAGCGGTGACGCGGCAAATGGGCGCGGCGCCAATGGCGCTGCCTGCGGCATAACGCCATCGGGCACGACCAATGTTTGCCCTACACTCAGGGCAAACGTATCAAGATCAGTAAAATCATTAAACGGAAAGTTTACTATCTTTTGTGCTTCGGTCTTATATTTTTTTGCAATAGAATAGACCGTCTCCCCTTCTCTGACTTTATGCACCATACCGGTCACTGGTGGTATTTTTAAATCCTGTCCTATGGTCAAACTATCTCTTTTTAGATCATTTGCCCACTTTATACTATCAACAGACACACCAAATTTTTGCGCAACAGTTGATAGAGTATCACCGCTTTGTATCTGGTATGTAATAATTTGATCCCTTGGTTTTTCCGATACTTGTGTCTGCACACCATATTCTGATAAATCCAAGCTCGTGACTACAGCAGAAGGTGGTGTAAAATCCGCAAGTGCCCGGGCACTTCCTCCGGGATACGCATTAGCAAGAATTGGCGCGGAAATAATAGCAGCAAGAACTAGCACGCTTACAGAAAAATGCAGAAATGGCCGCTGGTATCCGCCACGTCTCGCCATCAGAATGTCGACCAACACATCTTTGTTGGTTTCAAACCAATTGCCAAAACGCCGTAGCTTGCGGGAAAGATAATGATACCAGCCTGCCTGCCACAACCGCACATCATCACGGAATAATTGGAACCGTTTTCTCATATTCTAGGAGGCTAGAGTAACATAAATACTTTGCTTCGACAAATGAACACGTATCGTTTTCAGCAAATTAGGCCATCAGAACGCGACATATACGTTATGTGATGTCGAAAATGACGAACGGATGACTGTGTAATGATTTGGCGACCTTACCCCGAGCTTACACATCAATAAAGTGCATCATACCGGCTCATCAGCACAAAAAAACAACATGTACGAAGCTATATTTCCCAAATAAACAAAGAGCAGTGGGGTTTTCATCGGGTTTCACCCGATCCGCGTCGAGAAAAATCCTCTCGGGTTTGCCTCCAAACGGGTAAGGTGTTATCCCTGTGCGAGGCTTTTGAGGAATTCAGCGTTGTCTTTGGTTTTACCCAAACGATCGATAAGCATCTGCGTGCGTTCTTCGTCCGACAGCAGATGCAGCATATGCCGCAGGGTAGTCACCTGCTTCATAAGGTCCTCACCAAGAAGGAGTTCATCATGGCGGGTACCGGACTTACCGACATCAATAGCCGGGAAAATTCTCCGCTCTTGTAAGGCACGGGAAAGATGAAGCTCCATGTTTCCTGTACCTTTGAACTCTTCGTAAATTAAATCATCCATCCGGCTCCCGGTTTCAACGAGTGCCGTACCGATAATCGTCAAACTGCCACCATCGGTTGCGCGCTTTACGACCGGTGTTTCGCCGGTAGCGGCTTTTGCCTGCTCTTCTGGAGTCACAAACGGTTCATTGCATCGGGCGGCGCCTAAAAATTTCTTCGCAGGATATAACGCTGCGGGATCAAATCCTCCGGTAAGCGTGCGTCCCGACGGATTAACTACCAGATTATAGGCACGCGCCAGTCTCGTAATCGAGTCAAGTAAAATGACTACGTCATGTCCCATTTCAATCAGTCGTTTCGCGCGGTCAAGTGCTACCTCAGCGACTCTCGTCTGATGTTCGGGAGATTCATCAAAATTCGAGGCATAAACTTCGCCTTTTACTGACCGGGAAATATCGGTAACTTCTTCTGGCCGTTCACCGATTAATACCGCCATCAAGTGAACTTCAGGATAATTTACCGAAATCCCTGCGGCAAGTTCTTTGAGGATGGTCGTTTTTCCGGCTTTCGGCGGACTTACCACCAAGCCCCGTTGCCCAAATCCAATAGGTGCAAGCAGATCGATAATACGGGTCGAGAGTGGTTTGTCGCCAGTTTCGAGACGCAATAGCTTATTTGGATATACCGGCACAAGATCTTCAAACCGCGGACGGTTTTCCATCTGTTCCGCAAGTAATTCATTTACCTTTTCTACTTTGAGAAGTCCCCAATACCGTTCGTTATCCTTGGGAGGTCTCGCTTGGCCTTCAACCATATCGCCGTTACGAAGTAAAAATCTTCGGATTTGTGACTGGGAAATATACACGTCACGTTCACTTGGGGTATATTTCGGACGCAAAAATCCATGCCCATCCGGCATAGTATCGAGCACTCCGCGGACTGTTTCTGTTGGTACATCCACATCCGGAGTAAAAGCAGCGGGAGCGTCATTAAAATCACGACGGGGTGCCCGGTCAAACCCTGCATCCCGCGAATACCCTTCGTCACGCCGATACCCACCATTACCACTAAAACCGCCACCACCGTTTCCCCGATGAAAGTCACGGTTATACCGGTCTCCACCGCCATACCCGCCACGATGGCCGCCCCGGTCAAATCTTCCTCTTCCGCCGCCACCACCGCGTCCAAAATCCCTTCTGCCGCGATCATTTGATTGTTGTGGCTGATACGAACCACGGTCGCCGCTGTATGGCGCCGCTGCCGCCGGCTCACGGGGTGATATTACGGGTGCTACTACATCTTTCAGTATTTCTTTTTTCTCTCCTACGGGCGCTCCGACCAGATCCTCAATACTCAGGGTCGGAGATGTGGTTTCGGAAGGTGCTTCCGGCTTTTCTTCCACGGCTACGGGCACCTTTGATTTTACTTCCTTTTTAGGTTCCTTGAGAACGTCAGGCTCCACAGAAGCTTTTTTTGTTGCAGATGTTTTACGTGTTGCTTTAAAAGCCATAGATAATTTGGGAGGCGTCAAAATATTTGGTTAGTTAGTTTCTTGTACCTCAAAGAGATAAGACTATTTAAGAAAGAATTCGCACAGATTCTCTGTTTGACAATTCATGGGAAAGACCAGACATACTACAGAGGAGTCGTAATCTTGCCCTATTTAACCAGAATAGCCGCCACTTTGTCAAGTATTAGTTTGTCCTGCCATATATGACTGTTTCACCACTTTGATAGACAATATCCCCGAGTTCTGCAAACTTCCACTCCGCAATATTGGGGTATTTTTCCCGTTCAAGTACACCTACAATGATGTACCGCACCTTATAGTGGTCTAAAATACGCCGTGTTTCCTCAATATCCTCTGATTCATAAATCATACCGACGTCTTCCCGCCGCGGACTGACCGCATCATACGTGCCACGCCATAACCATTCATGTACCGCCCACCCGATAATTGTCGGAATACCGGTAAACACAGAAAACCGCTCATAATCAGTATAGCTGTCACCGTCCGCCTCAACGAGCGTTATTCCATCCGGAACCTGTTGCTGCCGCAACCATAGTATGGCCGCATAATCATCCGGGTACTCCAGGGCAAGCCACGTCGACCCATTCAATCCATCATACTGCTGCAACCTACCAAAATAGCTCGGCACAGAAAATCCAGGATAAATAACCACGAAAAATAATTGCGGGATAAGGAGGAGGATTAATATTTTTTTCGCCCACCGTCTCGCTACGGAGGCAATACGCGCACGCGCGAGCAGGAAAAAATGCACAATGGCATACGACGATATAATGCTCCACATAATAAATGCCTGATAGCCAAGCTTAAACATGGTGTTGGAGCGGAAATGCTGCGGATAAATATCTTTAAAATAAAAGAATTCGGGGAATATAATCAGCGCAAACGCAAAAAAGAAGAACAACAACAGCACATGTTCTGTATGGGTAAATTTTGTATTCCACAATGTTTTTATATCACGTAAATACTTGATTTTATCTACTTTTGAAAATAGAAAAAGGCCACCGCAGAACCAAAAAAATCCCCAGAGAACCCATAACATCCACAATGGTGACCGCTGACACTTCTCTACCCCTTCAAACAGTAACGGACCAATCCTGCTGTGTGCAAAAAATGGTATTGGGCAGTTCACGGCCACACCATTTACAAACGATTTAAAATGAAGAAGAAACGGAAGGCTCGTAAGTGCTGCGACGAGTAACACCAACCCCGCTGACAACCCCCACTGTTTCCATGTTTTTTTAGGCTGTCGCGCGGCAAACACCACAATAACAAACGTTAACAACCCAAAATATATCGGTCCATCAAGGGCGTTTGTCATCAGCAACACCCCCACCAAAAATCCGTAGGTTCCCAAAAGCACAAAGTCGGTGGGCGCTTTCTCTTTCGTCAGGGACTGCACAAACGCGATAATAAGGCCCAATGCGAGAAGTACAAACGGTATGGAAAGCACATGTCCATGAATATCAGAAACGACAAACGAATAACTGGGAAACTCATGGATAGTATACGGAATAAACCGTGTGGCATTTGCGTACCAATACCGCTGGAGGCCCTCTGGTAAACGCTGTAAAAACTCACCCCACCTCCATAGAATTGTCCAAAACGGAACAACATCTTCACCCGTATACCCTTGGGTAAACGCATAAATCGTCTGCATATTGCCCGAAAGCGTCACCAAATATGCCGTCAGAGCGCCGCCGATGACCGCGACCAGCCGCTTTCGTGCCGCCACAAACGGAGAAGTGCTCATGAGCTGGAATCCGATTGAATAACTCATAGTAAGACATAAGGCAAATATCGTCGAAAGCATCACATTAAACGTCACCATGAGGTCAAGACCGGACAATTTAGTAATAAGCGCTGTCATCAAATGCCCAAAGTAGTAGTAATTTATCGGAAATGGCGGGTACCACATGTCGGGAGGCGGAAAATACGTACTCCGCAGCGCAGACTGCATAAAACCGTAGTCCATAAACTTCTCGAGCCCCCGCAAGGACGGCTCGTGTGCTTTTATCCATGACCAAAACAAAAGGGCGAATAAAAATATGATTTCTTCTGTGACTATGGTGAGTGTGGTTTTTTTCCACCCGCGATCACTACTCTCCCCTTTCACTACCCGGGGCTGCAACACAACGCCCACCACAAACACCCCAATAATTGCCCCCGAGATGGTAATGATGGTGAACGGCGCAATTTTAGCCATTCCCAGGACATAGACGACCCACGTCACCATAGCGAGGCCTATGGATTTGGCAAAAAAATAACCAGCGTCATGCCAGTTCGGAAATAACCGTTTCGCTAGAGGATACGCGGCGCTCCCCACAAGAAATAATGTTCCCCACCATCGTAAAACCTGGAAAAAATCGGTAAGTGGCATATACGTCAGATGTTTAGGCTTTCCCTTGTCCGACAAAAACCCGTTTTACTTCCTGTTTTTGCTCGCGCCGCAACAGGATCCCATCAACTGCCCCTACTACACGGCGGGCAAGCGGTGCCCCATACCGGTAGGCGGCATCAACAAAACGGGTAACTGGCCGGACCCCCCAAAACACACCACCAATTCCCACTCCTGCAAGCCCACGCGTCATGCGTGGTCGTATGTCGGCTTTCATCATGCCTTCGGCAGTCGCCTGTACGTCCTTATCAAGTAGACTGACACTCTTTTCTACTGATCGTTTCTCGAGCAGCCCGCCAATAAGTCCTTCGGCTGCCAAACCGGTACCCACAAGCCCAAGCGTCATGTCAATAGCAGCGGCACTCATTTCAATATTTTTACCTATTGATGCAATTTTCGGACGGACTTTCTCAACAACAGCCTTCCCTTTTTTCGACGTAACAACAGGAATAACGCTTTCAAACGCTTTGACGACAGATGTTTCCACCGGTGACACCTGTAAATATTTATCATGGAGCGCCACGATACGATCGCGTACTGTTTGTACCACCGGACTATTCACTTTTACCTCATGATGTAATGATTCCGCCATATACGTACTGTTACGTATACGTTAGCACAAACAACAATAAAAAGTGAGAGTGAGCGTGCGTGTTACAATGTATGGCATGCGAATTGCAATTATTGGTGGCGGCTTTACCGGGCTCACCGCAGGGTACTCCCTCGCTCAAGCCGGACATCACGTTACCATCTTTGAAAAAGAACCCCACCTTGGGGGGCTTGCGTATGGATTTAAGGAAAAAAGCTGGAATTGGCATCTTGAAGGCGCATATCATCATCTGTTTACCAACGACACCGATATTATTTCGCTTATCCGCGAGCTTGGGCTCCGCGACAAACTTATTATCACCCGCCCGGTCACATCCACCCTGTGGGAGGGTCACATGCATCAGCTCGATTCGCCGCTCCATCTGCTGCGCTTCCCCGGCTTATCACTGGTGAGCAAATTCCGCACCGCAACACTCCTCGGATTTTTGAAATGCTTTCCATTTTGGAAACTATTAGAGCGTATGACTGCGGAACGACTTGTCATTGCCATAGGCGGTAAAGAGGCGTGGAATACTATCTGGAAGCCGCTGCTGTATGGCAAATTCGGTGCACATGCGCCCACAATCGCCGCGTCATGGTTTTGGGCGCGCATCGCCAAACGCACTCCGTCGCTTTGCTATATTCACGGCGGGTTTCACACGGTAGTCGAAGCACTTTCCAAGCATATAATTGATCTTGGAGGTACGATCCTCCAAGGCACCACGGTAAGCACCGTAACTCGGGAAAAATCCCACGGTTTTTATATCACCCACGGAAAAACACGCCAGTCATTTGATCAGGTGCTACTTACTATCCCCACCCCCATCGTGTTTTCGCTTGTTCCCGAACTTGCCAAAAGCGGGAAACACAAACAGCTCACTGCTATCTCCCACCTGCACGCCCAAACACTCATCCTCGCTACCAAAAAACCAATACTCAACCGCGTCTACTGGCTAAATGTCACCGATCAGTCCTATCCGTTTTTAGCAGCAGTAGCCCATACCAATTTTATGAACAAAAAGGACTACGGCGGGTATCATCTCACGTACTTTGGCAACTATCTACCACACGGACACCGATATTTATCAATGACAAAACAACAGCTTTTGAAAGAATTCATGCCTTACATTAAGCGTCTCAACCCTTCCATGAACTCACAAATCATCGCCGATTCATTTATGTTTGTAGGATTCTTTGCGCAACCCGTCCACACGATCGGGTATTCTCAAAAGATCCCCGATATCGCAACGCCAATTCCGGGGCTTTATCTGGCAAATATGGACTACATATTTCCCTGGGACAGAGGCACAAACTACGCAGTGTCACTAGGCAAAAACGCGGCAGACACCATGATGTCGTCCATTTCTCTGCCGAACAGATAAATTATCAACCGCAATGAAAAAATCATCACCACACGCCCGCGTTTTGGCATACTGCGGCATTGTCACCGCCCTGCTATTTTCTTTTTTCCTGATGTTTCATACATTTTCATATAATGCCGACAAACACCACATACAAATCGCCAGCAAACTCTGGAGTGATTTTGGGGCGCACATCCCGCTTATTCGTTCGTTTTCATACGGACCCAACACTCAACGACTGCTACAGGGTAAACCAATTGAGTCTCCCCTTTTCCCCGGAGAACCTATTAGATATCACTTCGGTTTTTATGCCGTCGTGGGGTTGCTCGAAAAAATCGGCATGCGCATCGATTGGGCACTCAATTCCATAAGCGCGCTTGGATTTTTTCTGCTGCTTAGAGCTCTCTTCCGATTTTCTCGAGTACTATTTTCATCTATCGCAATTTCGGTGTTGTCGGTGCTTTTTTTTATTTTTAACGGATCACTCTCTTTTCTTGCGTTTTTTCAGCAACACCCGATTAATCCCTCGACATTTATAGATATCATCTCTAACAGCAAATTTCCATCTTTTGGTCCCTGGGATAACGGACTCGTTACTGCATTTTGGAACCTCAATATCTACACCAACCAGCGCCATCTCGCCCTCTCCTACGGCTTAGTGTTTTTCATCCTCTACCTTCTCTATCAACCGCAGAAAAAATCGCAGATTATTGGTGTTGCTATCGGCATCTCTACTGCTATGCTGCTCTTTATAAACTTCGCGGCAGCAGGCATTGCCGCCCTCTTTTTAGGATGGGCATTCATCATAAAAAAAGACACGAGAGCAAGCATCGTGTTTGCATCCATTATCATCATTCCCGCCGTTTTTGTTCTCCGAGCGCTCAGCTACACATCCTCACCAGTCACATGGCAACCCGGATATCTTTCGCCCCAACCCACTCCTTCGTCATTTCTGCTTTTTTGGTTCCATAACCTCGGGCTCCATAGCATCCTCATACCAATCGGTGTTTTGTGTGCCCCAAAGCATATACGGCGTTTTTTGGCTCCCCCACTCATTATCCTGTTTATACTCCCAAATCTCTTCAAATTTTCTGCAGACATGATCAACAATCATAAATTTTTTAACTTTTTCCTGGCGTTAGGCAATATTTTTTCGGCATACGCCGTCGTGTTGCTTATCAAACTATGGAACACCGTGCGCAACAAATGGCTCAAAAAACTAGCCCGGGGGCTCACCGCCGCGGTGCTTATCACGCTCCTCACGCTATCTGGCTTTATTGATTTATTCCCTATCTTTAATGACACCAAGGGCAGTATTTTTGATATCCCCGCAAACCCTGACGCGCAATTTTTTCTCTCCAATACTCACCCGACCGAGGTAATCGCAAACTCCACATGGTTTTATCATCCGGCAAGCATCGCCGGCAGATCGGTGCTTTCAGGATATACCTACTTTACCTGGTCATATGGTTATAAGCAGGTTGAACGGGAACGTGCGCTGTCGCAAATTTATGAAGCGGACTCCATAACCGGCGTTTGCACTGCCGCGCGGCAAAGCGGCGTAACCCATATCGAGCTTAATCAAAATCCCGAGTCATATCTCCTGCCTAATTTGCGGATATGGCAAACCATTACTCCTCTATATGAGAACCCGGAATCACATCTTAGGATATATAAAGTAGCAGACATCTGCGCTGACAATGCACATGAGTAAAATTACGACCCATCTCCACCTTATTATCCTTGTGGCCATCATTGCTCTGGCTGCAGTGTTTCGGCTAACCGGTATTCACTGGGACAGCAAATCACACCTCCATCCCGACGAACGGTTTCTCACAATGGTAGCAACAGAAATAACGCTGCCAAACTCTCTTCAAAGCTATCTGGACACCCGTACGTCTCCGGCAAACCCGCATAACAAAAAATTTTCATTTTACGTATATGGTACGTACCCTATGCATATTGCAAAATTCGTGGCAACCGTTTCCCACCAGCATACATACGACGGTATAACAGTCGTGGGGCGCATACTTTCAACCGCTGTTGACCTGGTTACATTGCTTCTTGTATTCCTTATTGCTTCACATCTTTCTAAACGTCAAAGCGTCGGACTGCTTGCCGCTTTTTGTTATGCCATCAGTGTACTCCCTATCCAACTATCACATTTTTTTACCGTTGATCCCTATATCACCTTATTCACCACTATGGTGCTCTGGCAAATAATACGGGGCCGGATGGGATTTCTCCTGGGTGTCACCGCGGGACTTGCGATCAGCGCTAAGGTTTCTGGCGCACTCATTCTCCCTGTTATCGGTATAGGATATTGCATGCTCTGGCCTTGGAACGGACAATCAAAAACGATATGGAAAACCAGGAAAGAGCTCGTTATAAAGGCGCTCTTCTTTCTTCTCGGTTTATTCCTCACGCTCAGGCTCGCATATCCGTATCTGTTTGTAGGTTTTTCCGTAAACCCACTGATACTCGCAAATTGGAAACAGCTCGCGTCATTTAACGAACCTACCACCTCATTTCCACCGGGACTTCAATGGGTGTCCGTCTTGCCGACACAACCTACCCTTGATTTATTAGTCTGGGGCTTCGGCATTCCTCTGACCGTCTTTGCAGTTACTACACTCATACGTTTACTTCAAATTGCCATCAAAAAGCGCACGCTACCGGAAGCTACACCGCTTATACTTTGGATTGTGCTTGTATTGGGCTATCAATCACTGCAATTTGCGAAACCCATGCGGTATTTTTGGCCAATCTATCCATCGCTTGCCGTTCTTTCGGGATTAGGACTGTCGTATGGGTATACCTTTCTCACAAAAAATACACGGCATAAATTCATCCGTTATGCGGTATTTTTTATCATCACTACGATACTGCTTATATGGCCGATATCGTACCTCTCTATCTACACAAAGCCACACACACGCATTCGCGCATCAGCGTGGATGTATCAACATATTCCTGAAGGGCAAACAATCGCGTGGGAACATTGGGATGATCCCCTGCCATTTCCCATGGAAGGATTTCCAGCGCCGTCAATCTATAAACAAATTCAACTCCCGTCATTTGACCCAGATGATACGGACAAATCTGAAAAAATCATGGCTGTCGTTAGGGAATCTGACTATATTGTGCTCTCCAGCAATAGAGCATACGGCGCATTACTAAAATCAAAAGAAAGATTTCCGTTTATGGCCGATTTCTATACCCGGCTTTTTTCAGGCGACCTTGGCTTTGAGCTTGCCGCCCAATTTACTTCCCGCCCGACCATACCTTTCCCGTGGACGAATATTTGCTTGTACGTTCCGGGTTTTGGGTATGGAGCCGCGTCCAGAATGCTTGAAGAGTGCGACGAGGGGGGTATTTCCTTTATCGATGACTATGCCGACGAAACATTTACGGTATACGACCATCCGAAAGTACTTATATTCAAAAAAGTGAAATAATTGGATCATCATGAATGCGCTGAGTCTTTTTGTCGTCTTACAGATGCTTATCCTCGTTGTCCTCGACCTTGTGGTTCCGCACAAAAACTCACTTGGCGTCGTCGGAGTTACCTACTGGTCACTCTTGTGGCTCACCCTGTTCGTATACACCGGATACGCACTCACACGCCTTTCTCACACCCTCATCCAATCAAGAATGTGGATTACCACCATTGTCGCCCTCTTGTATCTGGGTACATTTATTGTGTCACTTCCTGACGCGAGGCATTTATCCGGCGAAAGCACCAGAGAAATTTCATGCGTCATAGCTCACCTCACCAATACAAAAGATATGGGGTTTTCGTCCGTCTGCCATTTGGGATATCCTGCACGGCAATTTTATATCCCTGCTGTTCCCACAATGCTTTTTGGTAGATCACTCGTTGCGTTGCAAACTGGCAGCTTACTATATTTTATAGCCGGATTTATCGTATTTGTACGGGGTCTTGTCATCGCCAATAAACGCCATAAACATGCCGACCTCACCGGTGGGATAATCCTTACCACTCTCTTTCATTTTCATATGGCGACGTACATTGTTCTCACCTTTGAACAAGCGGTGTATCCCATGAGCTTTGGCATGTTTACAGTGGGATTGTGGCTTACATGGTTACATGAACGATCCACTGTCGTGCTCCTTTTATTAGGACTTATCCAGCTTATACTTATTCACTCCTATACCCCTGCGCTTGCGGTGATGGCGCTCAATCTTTTACTATTTCTCGTATTCGCATACGAGGCATACCGGCAAAAATCAAAACGGTGGGTGCTTTTTATCGTTATTTTTTTCGTATCTTGTCTCAGCTTATGGGTATCAGTACAAACACGATCTGACATACGGATTTTAACGACAAAAACGCCTATTACTTTTGAAATGGTATTTACAACCCTCGGAGAAACATGGCGGCATATCGTCTATAAATCCGGTACTATCCCTTGGACCTCTCCCATGTTTACCCTTCCGTTTGTTGGCACGCTTGCTCTCGGTCTTTTGGGTGTATTTGGACTTCCTATAAGCGTGATTACGCTATGGATACTCACGGTTATCGCCGTGGCAGTGATCTCCAACGGGTACGCAAGCGGCTCGGTGGACTATAAATTGCAGCGGGCCACGGTCATGATCCCCTATTTTTTGGCACTCCTTACCGAAATAAGTAAATATATCCGCGTACCCAAAAAAATACTAATCGTTATTATCTTTCTTTTTTCGATAACCGGTATCGGGACGTTTATGGACATCCGCTCAAAAAAACAGGACATGCATCAAGTGATGCTCGCGCGTTTTCTCGCGCCCCACATTCCTACCAGCGAACAAAAAGGTATCTGGGTCGGCACCATTTTTATTGCAAGCGACGTATCACCATACATAAAAGCAGACAATTTCGAAGACGCCGCGCTGTATTTCCTGCCAGGATGGCATGGAAAAATGAAACATCTCCAGGAAAAAGAAGAAGGCGGATGCCGGTTAGAAAAAGGTATATGGGTCATCCCATCGTCACATCCATGCTCCCGTTCGCTGCAGTCATCGGGACGAGCGAAACGGTGGGATACCGGGTGGTTTCCTGAAATTAAGGACAAAACAAAAGGTATCGCTGTAGACCTTCTTTCTATCGAATATCCATAAATAACTTGCTCCACGCCCTACTCGCCCGTGAAGCGGCAAACACCCTCACCGCTTTTTGACGGAGCGCAATAAACATTTCTTTCTTACTGACGACACTTTGCACTGCTGTTGCTATCGCCCGACTTCGGGCTGGTGGCACCAATACCCCCATACCAGTCAATGTAATCGGCACACGGACCCCTGGTAGCGCGGAGGCAACCACTGGAACACCACTAAGCATCGCCTCTACCTGCACCATTCCGAATGCTTCAGTGCTATTGAGTGACGGCAACACCAACACATCTATACATCGGTAAAACGATCCCATCTGCTGTGGCATAATACTTCCCAAAAAAACAACAGACTTTTTGTTCTTTTTCACTAACGCCATAATTTTTTCTTTATATGCTGCCTCTCCCACCGGCTCCATAGGCCCCGCGACAACTATCTTTACTGTTTTTCCTTTCAGTTGTTGCTGAATAATAGGCAACGCTTCCAGTACATACTCAATACCTTTTTCACTGGCAAGACGGGCTGCGACGCCTATCACGACATCGGCTTTCCCTATCTTTTTTTGTATACCGGCGATCACCTGCTTATGTATGGTTGGCACCGGTATTGGCGGCGTTATGGCAACAACCTTTCGTTTTGTAAGACGCCGGTATAGCCTGAGTATTCTGCTCGACTCGCTATAATCCCGCGTATACGTAACAACCGTATCGGCAACCAATAGCGTTACCATATGAGAGATTTCCAAAAGTGACTGGACGATGCTGTTTACAAACCCATCAGGCAACACCACTTCGCAGTGATACACCGCCACAATTCGCTTTCCCTGTAGCTTCGCGGCAAGTGCCGTCACCATGCCTTCAAACTGAGGTAAATGAATAACGGTCACATCATGGGAACCTGTTAATCGCCAGGAAGAAAATACCCATGCCAGGGATATAAACCCTTTATGAAACGCAACAATCCATGGCACGCGGTACACCGATACGCCCCCGATACGCGCATTGCGCGGCAATCGCCGGTCATGATGCATGGCGATAACTGATACCCGCTTGCCCTCACGGATAAGTGTTTCGGCCCATCGGGAAGCTGCAATCGTGAGCCCGGAAACGTAGGGGTGATAATACGTAATCGAAAAAAGTATTTTCACTGTTAGGTATGCGTTTTCTTAACAATCTCCTGCAGCGCATGTTCCAAGTATGGATGCTTCGTAGGAAATGCACGGTTACGGTCGAGCAAGTTATAAATCCAATGAATTTCCGTAGGTAACGCTGCCGATGATAAGTGCGCCACAATATCCCAATTGTCCTCAAGATAATAATCAAACTGCATCTTCCGAATAACACGTTCCTTATATTTATGCGGCTGTTCTTCGCGTTTATTGAGCGTAATGCTCGTAAAACATTGGCGCAAATTCCACCGATTGAGGAACTGATATAAATTCGGCTCCAAAAACGCAAACCGGCTCGTTACTAGATGCGCTTCTATGACGCCCTGACTGGTGAGATCGCGTAGCAACTGCGCGCCGCGCGCGGGAAACATACTTGATTCATGTGCAAGCGCCCACAAACCACGCTGTAAGGGCGTTTTCGGCACAAAAAAACTTACTTTGTGTATACCCAAGAGATGCTTTTTGATAAGTGCTATCGGGAGCCGGGTCAAACGCGCGGGGTTATATGCCACCACGCCGTCAAAATCCAAACCGACAATAATTTTTCGTTTCATACCAACGGATCATACCATCAAAAAACGCATTGTGGTATTCCTTCTATGGGAAGCACGCCCCGAAGTCACGCTCTTGCGACGCGAGGACGTAGACCTCGGGAGCAAGTAAGTGTACTTTTGGGGTTGACAGCCCCGCACCCAACAAAAAAACGTACCCTCTATGGAAGGTTGACAGCCTGCCCAACTATCAACCCTCCACACAAAGTACGTTCTTATTATTTGTTGGTGCGGGGTAAACCTGCCCAACTATCAACCCCCCATAGAAAGCACAATGCGTTCTATAGAATACTTCTCGTACTCGGAACTTCTTGTTAAGATCGAAATCTCGGTCATTGTAACGCCCACCGATATCCTTGTCAACACATTCGTCGTTACACTCCTCGGTGCAAGGACATGTATGTATAGAAAATCAACATATTTTATGCTCTCGCCCTGAGAGATCCGCCAGCTGGCGGAGAATCGAACGGGTCAACAACTATCGAATTGGGAAAAGAAGATGAAGAAAATAACGAAGAAAACAAATTGGCTATTTATAGAGCGGTCATACAATCTAAAAGAAAAAATTTAGCTTCAAAAAAATATTTGACAACTATTTCACGTTCTTGGTATTTTACCTCTTGGTATCATTCACGATTGCCCATTGCGAATGGTGCCATATATAAAAGGCATTACTATACGTAGCAAGAATCCCAAACCCAATGCTAGCGGTAGTGATGCTTTTTTATTGGGATAAACAAGAAGATTAAGCGGTGACCCTACTCCTCTGTCGTGGCTTATTCGCTTTGACATGCACGGTCGTTCTGTTATCTAAAACTGCTCCCACAGAGCGATATCGACGGTCACTCGATAATGGAACAGTGGCACTATCCCGGGAAGGATCGGTTACATCAAACCACACATGACCTTCTTCGTTCCATTGCTGAATAGTGCTCAACGCATCGGTTAGCCAGCGCCGCACCCGATCAACTCTGCTTTTTGCCACAGCGATGTGAATATGGCGCTCAGATCCCGCAATAGTGCGACCCAAGGTCACCTTCCCGCTCAGGGCGCGCTCTTTTCTCTTTCCTTTCCCATCAAGAATAACTACTTTCATAGTGTAAGAAATCTTACACGATTATAGCACTCTGACGCGTCAATTTCCACAAAAAAATCCGCCTCATCGACGGACTTCCTTGGTTCCGTTATTTCAGAGAGTAAATACCGGGATACTTAAGCCCTTCTCCTTGAGCTTTAAAAGCTCACGGCGCACATCTTGTTCATATGAGCGCCTCTCTCTATCGAAAGGACTTACACGAGCCTTTTTGCCCAATCCTAAGGCCCTGAGGACATTTCCCAAACCCAATGCAAGCAGTTGTATCACTTATTCAGTAAACTCCTTTTTATTTTTGTTGTCAAGTCCCATAATAAATTTCGTCTACATTATGGGATGTACCTATAGTAAATATACTATATTTAGAGCGTTATGACGCGATTTCCAATTTCTCAAATTCTTTGTGGATAACTTGTGGGAACACAATATTCATAATAAAAACCACTTAGAAAGGTGTGGAAGCGCTGATTACTCTATCCGCTTTGAAGCGTTTTTGTCGTTTTGTTTACCGAGTGATAGGCGTGGGGATACTTACCCGTAAGTGGTGAGAGGGTTCCCCCGCTTTATCCGAGGTTAACAAAACCCAAAAACCTTCACTGCGGCGCATTTCTTCCCCTATTTCTTTGTGCGCGCAAAGAAATAGGCAACTGTGGCATGTAATGCCAAAAAGAAAATTTTATCGACAATAAAGAAAAAACTTACTTCATGCGGGCAAAGAAGAGCTGTCCGGCTGGAGTCTGGTGGATTTTGGTGACAATCACATGTACGTCCTGTCCCACTTTGTCTTTCCCATTTTCAATAACGACCATGGTGCCATCTGCCAAATAACCAACTCCTTGTTCACGCTCTCTCCCCTCATGAGTCACTTTGATCGTAAACTCTTCACCGGCAACGAGTGCCACCTTCATCGCCTGAGCCAAATCGTTGACGCTTAATACCCGCACGCCCTGCGCACGCGCGACGTGCGCGAGATTAAAATCAACGGTAAGGAGCGCCGCGTCCCAACGCTTCGAAAGCACTACCAATTTACTGTCAACTTCATGTACTTCCTGTGGGTTATCCGTCACAATTTTTGTTTTTAACCACGGATTAACCCGTTGGCTTTTGAGCTTACCGATGACGTCTAGCGCCCGCCGCCCTTTCGCTCTCCGGAGTGGATCACTATCATCTGCGATATGCTGCACTTCGGTAAGGATAACCTGCGGGATCACGAGGGTACCGGTAAGAAACCCGCTGTTAACGATCGGTAGTATTCTTCCATCTATTAATATACTGGTATCAACAACCACCGGGTGCTCGCCGATAGACTCTTTGGTCTCCGAAACCACAGGCCGGTGAAATGGTCTGGTGGTGATTTCGCCCAATGCTGTCAGATTTTTTACTATCTCGCGCGCAAGCGCTTGTGTAAACGCGGTTGTCGGCCGTACCACCGCCGGGGATGGCGGAGAAACGACGACTTTTTCAATCTTTTTTGTGGTAGTTTTCGTCTTCTTCATAGATAAATTGTAGCATAAATACGAGCTATATGATCATATGCATCAATCGCACAGAAACGTAGCGGACCCGAAGACAAATGTTGCTGATATCCTCGTTATTCTAAGGCTGAAAATGCCTGTTTCAGGCTGCGTACGGTCTGCGGTGAATAGACTACCGGGAAGCCAAGCCGTTTCGCTTCTTTTACACGCCGCTCTTCGCTCCCCACTCGGCGGACTTCACCTAGCAGGCCAACTTCACCAAATACCACCGCTTTGGGATCAAGTGCTTTATTTTTAAACGACGAAAGAATTGCCATGGCGATCGCAAGATCAGCTGCAGGCTCAGCGATCTTCAGTCCACCACTCACATTGACGAATACATCAAAACCGCCGAGCGGTACATTCAGACGCTTGGATAAAATCGCGACCAACAGCTGTAAACGGTTATAATCGATCCCACTTGCCACCCGCCGTGGCATAGCAAGCTGGGTAGACACGACTAATGCCTGTATTTCGACAAGCATCGGACGTGTTCCCTCGAGTATTACGGTCACCGCAGACCCAGAAACATTTTTTACTCGATCTTGAAGGAATAGCGCCGATGGATTGGCTACTTCCTTTAGCCCCTCGCCTGCCATTTCAAAAATTCCTACTTCTTCGACGGCACCGAACCGGTTTTTGAGCGTCCGCAGTATTCTTGCGTTGGCAAACCGCTCGCCTTCAAGATACAGCACCGCATCGACCATGTGCTCCAACACTTTTGGTCCTGCGATGGCGCCTTCTTTGGTCACGTGACCGATAATGATCATGGGTATCCCCTGTGACTTCGCGGCCGCTATCAAAAGCTCCGCGCTATGGCGGATTTGTCCTACTGATCCCGCCATCCCGTCGAGCTCGGAACTCGACAGTGTCTGAATAGAATCGACGATGACAAGGTTTTTTTCTGTGAGCGTTTGGAGCGAACTGACTATGTTTTCTGCATTTGTCTCCGACAATATTGATATGTTTTTACCCTCAATCCCCAACCGTTTCGCCCGCAGTTTCACTTGCTCTGCCGATTCTTCTCCCGATACATATAAGCCCCCTGCTTTCCCCAACACATGGAGGAGCAGCGTCGACTTCCCTATTCCCGGATCCCCCGCAAGCAGTGTCACACTTCCGGGAACAATACCCCCGCCAACCACGCGATCAAACTCTTCAAACCCGCTCTTTAACCTATTCTTTTCAATGTGTTCGACATCTGAAAGGCGTATTGGCTTCAACCCGCTCCCTCTACCGTTAACTGTTAACTGTTTACTGTTAACTGAAACATCCTTGACCGTCTCGATCAGCGTGTTCCACTCATTACAATTGGGACATTTCCCATACCATTGGGGAGTTTCGTAGCCACATTGCTGACAAATATACGATGTACGGAGTTTCATACCGAGGTATTGTACAACAGAAGACGTATCCGTGTATGTTACTGCCGCTTTACACCAGTTAACGCATCCATGAATTGTCGGCGGGTGATAAGAAATGCGGTACTATCCACCGCCTCGCCTTCATGATACTTCAGACTTCCAAGCGGCCATCCGCCAAGTTTTTTCATTTCAGCCAGCTCAGCTGGATCAAGTTTATTATCCGGCGTATGGGTCACCCAGGTCGTCACGGCGCGTACATCTTTATACGCGTCATCCATAAATACCTTAGCGAGCGCTTGCTTGTTTGCACTCAGCTCCATCGCTTTCCCCGCTTCGTTTTTGGCAAATGACGACATCTCTAGTACCGCGCCATGATCATACGCGCGCATTCCCCTCTTCAGCAACCAATCGTTGATTGCCCCACTATGCTCTGGAGCATATACATTTACAAATCCGGAAACATTCGAAGCATCGGTAAAATCAGCTTGCTTATCACCAAAAAGCCACAAGCCTTTCGATCCCGCGAGCCACTCTGCCGGCGTTTCGCCCGCGTTTCCGCTCATGGGAAGCATACCTGCTTCCGCAGCGCTCTGCTGACTTAACTCATGTAAGGACTGTTCAAATCGGGGAAGACTTCGTTCGGTCACGGCGACCAATGACACTGCTTCTTTACTGAGTAACTCGCGCATCTGTGCGCGAAATCCCATGGGTTGTGGTGCTTCAGTCATGTTACTCATTGTACGTACAAACATAACGGCGCGTCAATACTACAAGCTATTTCAAGCAGAAAATAGTATGACCAAGCTGGTCAGCATCTATCAAGAAGCTACTATCCATTACGACGGTGTGATACACGACCTGAACCCGTCGCAATAGACAGAAGGAAAAGCGTTGGGGAAAAACCTCCGTTGTGCCTCAAGAGTTATCGGTAACCAATCGGCTTCTCGGTAAGCGCCATGGAGAGCGAGATCTTGCGCTGATCTGGCTTCACATCCTCGACCAGACAGGTGATCTCCTCACCAACTTTTGGCTCGGTTCCTGGCGTGACTTTGCTTATATGGATAAGTCCTTCAACACCGGGAGTAAGCTCCACGAATATACCGTAGGGACTGACGCGGGTGACTTTCCCCTTCACCTGACTATCTTTTTCAAACATATCCAGCACATGTTCCCATGGATCCGGCAACAACTGTTTGACGGACAAAGTAACTTTACCGCTCTTTTCGTCAACTCCAGCGATCTTTACTTTGATCGTATCCCCTGCTTTGAGGTACTGGTTCGGGTCATCCACTTTTTCCCATGCTATTTCAGAAATATGGATTAATCCTTCTACTTCGTGCTTCGTTCCATCTTTTTCTACCGCAAATTTGGCAAATGCGCCAAACGGAGCAACACCGGTGATAGTCGCTTCCACCGTAGTATCGACAGGAATGACATCAAGTAATTCTTTCTGTTTGGCAAGTACTGCCTCTTCGGTGATCGCGCGCTGCGAAAATACCAACCTGTTTGTCGCAGGATCCACTTCGATTACCTTTACTTTAAGGCGGCGTCCTGCTGATTTATCAAGCTGTTTTGCCACCGTCCCGTCGAGCTGGCTCATAGGGATGTATCCGCGGATTCCGCCGTAGTCCACGAGTACTCCACCCCGCACCGGGTCACGAAGCACGACATCAACGGAATCTCCACTCTTTTGCACGTCGGCAAGCGTCGTCCAACGCTTCTCGAGTAAGGATTTGCGGATAGATAACACACTCTGTCCCCGATCGTTTTCTGCCACAATCACCTGTGCGGTAACAGTGTCGCCGACCTTGAGTTTTGAGAGCATGTCACGGTAGTTTTCAATCTCTTTATCCATCACGACACCTTCGGTTTTACTCCCGGTATCAAGCGCGATTTCGCGCGCGGAAATACGCGTGATAGTAGCCGTTACGGTGTCACCTTTTTTGAGACCTTTCAGTTGGTATCCGGTGCTTTTAAGAAGTTCCTCCATGCTGGAGGCTGCTTTCGTGGTTTTTACTTTCGGAGCCTTGTCACCCTCCGTTTGTGATTTATTGTCTGCTGATGTTTTTGCCATTCATTAATTCCGCCTTTCTTTTAGGATTAGGAGATTATACACGGTTTGCCTCAAATCCTCAAGGGTGCCTATAATCGTTTGCTCAAAAAAATATGAAAGCGCTTCACGCGGTTACCATGTATGTCAAACTCGCAAACATGAATTTGCCTGCTCACTGATCCCACAAAAAATCCCGCAGACGTGCGGGATTCTCGCGAAACATAACTTTCAAATGAAGTAACAAACGCTTTTCGTTTTATCTTTGAGTCCCCCGGCCTCGACCTATCTTCCAGGTTCCTTGCGAAACGAGTATTGTTGGCGCTAATGTGTTTCACTTCCCTGTTCGGAATGGGAAAGGGTGGTGCCACATCGCGTAAGAGACCGAAAGGCTCAAAGATAAAACGTCTTTTCTATTATAAAGGTAATTGCAACATAAGGGAGAATGAACCAACCTAATCGCAGTCATTTAGCCGAGGAGAACGAAGCTCCGCCAGCTGGCGGACTCCTTTGTTCCCCACAACATCGACCGATTAGTACGGATAAGCTAAACACCTTGCGGTGCGTACACTCTCCGCCTATTAACGTTGTCATCTCCAACGGGTCTGATAACGATTCTTCATCTTGGGATGGGCTTGGCGCTTGAGATGCTTTCAGCGCTTATCCCGACCGAATCTAGCTACCCTGCGTTGCCGTCACGAATGATCGACAACAGGCACACCAGGGATTCGTCCCTCCAGGTCCTCTCGTACTGTGGAGAGCCTCCCTCAAGAATCTAACGCCCACACTGGATAGAGACCGACAATTGTGTTACCTCCGTATCGCTACGGAGTTCGGACTATATCTTCAAAGATAACTATTAACCAATAACTTTTAACTATTGACCAGAAGTTCTGGTTAACAGTCAATTGTTAATAGTTAAATGTTATCCCTGTCTGACATGTAGTCTCTGAGGGTTCCCCACTCTATCACGTTGATAAAGCAAGGCCTTCCCTGCTGATTGACTCCACCGAACAGATTTTTACTCCAATTGGAGTACTGTCGGATACAGAGTGTTTCCAGCAAATAGTCAGATTTCCCCCGCCTACATCATATACATAATGATGGCGGGGTGTTTTCGTTTTTTTATAACAGTTTTTAATTATTCTCAATGGGGTTCGTAAATAAACATCGGAAAACCGACAGCTCTTTGTGATGGGGTCTTAACATCCATCACGGTCTACTGTCTTACGACGTTCTGAACCCAGCTCGCGTACCCTTTTAAC
>ERZ761592.20-NODE-20-length-132259-cov-7.711469_pt1 | contig 132259 bp, 120 predicted proteins | sample MGYA00433095_ERZ761592 | MGnify/ENA primary metagenome ERZ761592 (study PRJEB28899, sample SAMN03785554) | bioreactor sludge metagenome | biome: EBPR Sludge; feature: EBPR Bioreactor; material: 0.22µm filtered reactor supernatant | place: Saint Lucia: Queensland... | reverse complement strand
GGGGAGCGGCTGCGCCGCCTGTAGCGAGTGCAGACGGCCGCCAGCGTCGGGAGACGGATTCGGTGACAGACGGATTCGGTGACACAGACGGATTCGGTGACGGTATACCAAATTCATCGATCCGCTACGCTGGTTGCCGCCGTTGAGCGGCGACGGTAAATTCCTGTAAATTCTCCGGGGACAATCTTTCCCGGACAGTATAGTATCCGCGCCGAACCGGCCACGCAGCGCGTTGCGACGAGCGATCGAACGAGTCTGCAGCAGGCGTCGGGGCGAAAGCTTCTTTGTCGAGCCCGGATCGCTCTGTCTGCAGGCTGGTGATGCGAAGTCAAAGCGCAGTGGCGGCTTCGGTTCGTCTTCTCACTGTCCCCAAAAACCGTACCAAGCCCGAACAAAGGAGATGCGATGAGCATGCTGCAGGAGTTCAAGGAATTCGCCATGAAGGGCAACGTCATGGATCTCGCGGTCGGCGTGATCATTGGCGGTGCTTTCGGCAAGATCGTCGAGTCGGTGGTCAGCGACCTGATCATGCCTTTCATTGCCTGGATCATGGGCGGCAGGCTCGATTTTTCGGGCATGTTCCTGGTTCTCGGCAAGGTGCCGGAAGGCACCGCGATGACGCTCGACGCGCTGCGCAAGGCGCAGGTCCCGGTCTTCGCCTACGGCAGCTTCCTCACCATCCTGGTCAACTTCATCATCCTCGCGTTCATCATCTTCATCATGATCAAGCAGATGAACCGCCTCAAGCGGACGGCGCCCGAGCCCGCGGCGCCACCGGCGGCCGCTCCAGAGACGCCCGAGGATGTGCTGCTCCTGCGCGAGATCCGCGACAGCCTGAAGAAGTAGGCTCGCTTTCCCGCCGGGCTCGTTCGCCGTTGCCGTGAGCGACTCAGGGCAGCAGCGATTCACCGCTCACTTGCCGAGGCCCTTGCTGGCGTCACCGGCGAGCACCAGGGTCATCCGCTCGGGGTCGATGTACTTGCGGAACGCAGCGCTCGCCTGTTCGGCGCTCACCGCCATGATCCGGGTTTCGAAGTCCTGTGAATCGCGCCAGTCGCGGCCGAGATCGAGCAGCGATGTCCAGCGCGAGGCGACCGTCGAGTCCTGCGAGCGCGCGACCGCGCTGGCCTCGACGATGCCCTTGCGGGCGGCAGCCACTTCTGTGGCGGTAAAGCCCTTGTCACGCGCGCGGCGAATCTCCTCGCCCAGTGCCTGCTCGGCGCGCGCCGCGTTCTGCGGTGCGACCATGGCGGCCACCGTCCAGGTGGTCAGGCGCTGGCGCTGGCCGATTGACAGGCTCGAGGCGACGCTGTAGCTGAGCCCGTCCTGCTGCCGCAGGCGGTCCATCAGACGGCTGGTCAGGCCGCCGCCGTTGCCGAAGATGTAGTTGGCGACGAACAGTGCCGCGGCGTCGGCATCGTCACGGTGCAGCTCGATGTCGAGCCGCGCCCGCAGGACGGCATTCTCCCTGTCCGGCGTGTCGATGACGATCCGCGCCGGCGGCACCGGGCGGAACTCGCGCTCGAGGCGCTCGTAGGGCGATCGCGAACGGGCGTCGGCGAACAGCCGTCGCAGTTGCTCCTCGATGGCCTGCGCATCGAAATCGCCAACGATCGCGATCTCGCCGCGCGCCGTGCCGACGAGCTGGTGCTGGTAATCGACGACGTCGGCGAGTTGCAGCCGGCGCAGTTGCTCGATCCGCTCCGGCAGTGGCGTGTGGTGGCGCGGGTCGCCGGGCGGGTAGGTGTTGAAGTGCGCGGCGAGGGCGTCGCTGGCGAGGTCCTCGGGGCTGTCGAGCTGCGCCTGCAGGGCGGTCAGGTACTCCCGCCGCAGTTCCTCGAACTCGGCCGGCGGGAAGCTCGGCTCGCCGAGCAGTTGCGCTGCCAGGGCAAGCGCTTCGGGCAGTCTGTCGCGTGCCGTCTCGAACTGTGTCAGGCCGCCACGAACCTTCAGCCTGGTCATTTCATCGGCGATCTGCTGCCGGCTCAGTTGCCGGCTGCCGCGCGGCAGCATCGCGATCGCCAGCGCACCGGCCATCTTGCGGTCGCGCAGCGACTGCTCGTCGCCCCAGCGGAAGCTCATCGCGACGTTGACGGTCTGGCCCCGGTTCTTCTTGGGCAGCAGGGCGACCTGCAGATCGCCAAAGCGGCTCAGCCGCGTCCGCCGGCCAAGGTTTTCGTAGCTGGGGTCGAAAGCCTCGCCGGCGTCGCCGCGCGTCGCGGGCCGATAGGCTGCCAGCAACTCGGCGGCCGTCGGCGCCTTGGGCAGCACGGCGCGCTGTGGCGCATCGTCCGGGATGAAGACGCCGACGACGCGGTTGTCGCGCACGAGGTAGCGGGCGGCGGCCGCATCCACCCGTTCCGTCGTCATCCGGTCGAGCTGATCGCGGGCGTGGAAGAACAGCCGCCAGTCGCCCAGGGCGATGTATTCGGACAGCATCACGGCGAACGACTCGGGATCGGTGAGCGCGCGCTCGTACGAGGTGCGCGCTTCCGCCAGCGCGCGTTCGAGTTCGCCGGCGGTCGTCGGCTGCCGTGCCAGACCGCCTTCGATGGCCTCGATCATCGCTTCGCGAACGCGGTCGATCGACTGATCCTTGGCCAGGATGGCGCCGAAGAGGACGAAGCCCGGTTCACGGGTCTCGACCGGCGAGGCGAACACCTGCGTCGCCATGCCGGTCTGCACCAGGGCGCGGTAGAGACGACCGTTTGGCGTGTCGCCGAGGACATCGCTGGCGATGGCGATTGCCTCGGAGTCCGGGTGCAGGCTCGCAGGCGTGCGGTAGGCGACGGTCAGCAGTTGCACCTCGCCCTTGCGCCGGATGACGAACTGGCGCTCGCCGTCGGCCGTCGGCTCGACGGTCCATTGCTCCGGCAGCCGCCGCTTCGGTCGCGGCAGCTTGCCGAAGCTGGCGGCGATCCAGTCCAGCGCCTGCTGCTCGTCGAACTTGCCGGCGACCGTCAGCACGGCGTTGTCCGGCTGGTAGAAGCGGCGATAGAAAGCCTGCAGGTTCTCGATGCGGACGTTCTCGATGTCGCTGCGCGCGCCGATCGTGCTGTTGCCGTAGTTGTGCCAGTCGAAGAGCAGCGACTGCATGCGTTTGAACAGGACGCTCGCCGGCTCGTTCTCGCCCATCTCGTACTCGTTGCGGACGACGCTCATCTCGCTCTCGAGGTCCTTGCGCGCAATGAAAGAATGGACCATCGCGTCGGCGCTCCAATCGAGCGCCCAGCGGAGATTGCCGTCGCTCGCCGGGAAGGTGAGGTAGTAGTTGGTGCGGTCGAGCGAGGTCGAGCCATTGATGTCGAAGCCACGTGCCTGGAACTGTCGCGTCGGGTCCGGGAAGCGTTTCGAGCCCTTGAAGATCAGGTGCTCGAGCAGGTGCGCCATGCCGGTCTCGCCGTAGTTCTCGTGCCGTGACCCGACGAGATAGGTGACATTGACGGTGGCGGTCGGTTTGCCGGCGTCAGGGAAGAGGACCGCGCGCAAGCCGTTGGCCAGTCGGTACTCGCTGATTCCCTCGACCGTGGCGACATGCGTGACACCGGTAGGCAGACGGATGGCTTTCGCCGGTTCGGCCAACGCTGCGAGCGGCAGCAGCGCCAGCATCAGCCAGGCCAGAAAGCCGCTCACCATCCTGCTCCAGTTGTTCATCGCGCGCTCCATCCGGCTCATGGCTGCCGAGCTGGCGCCCGGCGATGGCGCCCTCTCGTCGGCAAAGAGCCTGGCAGATTGTCGGGGTTGGCAGATTCCCGCCTGCCAGAATGTGGAAAGGCCCGCACAGAGGGAGGGCTGCGCGGGCCGGGTACTGCATCGCCGCCATGCGGAGGAGGGGGGAGGAGAGCGTGGCAGCGACGGAGCGAAGATTAGCAATTGCCGCCAGGACAGTCTGTTGCCGCTGTGTTCCCTTGTGTAACGGCATGTGACTTGCGTCCAGGCGTCGTGTGGGGGCGTCGTGTCAGCCGCGGCGAAGGAGTGCTATTGCCTGCGGCCACTGGAAGCTGGCATGATTCGTCGCTCGAGCTTTGTTGATCCCGGCGGCGGGGCAGCGCGGAAGCGCGCCGTCCGGTTCGCTGCCATGACCCGAGAGGAGGGTGCGATGAGTCAGGAATCCGATAGTCTGGGCCTTGCGACAGTCATTCTGGAACGGCTGGAAAGGGAGCGCCTGCCGCGAGCGCTCGATCTCAAGGCGAAGGTCGATGCCGGTGAGCGGCTCGACGAGCTCGACATCGCCTTCCTCGAGCGGGTCTTTGGTGACATGCAGGCAGCGCAGAAGGTGGTCCGGGAGCACCCCGAGTACCAGGAACTGGCGGCCAAGATGGCCAACCTTTACGAGGAGATCACCGCCAAGGGGCTCGAGAATGAGAAAGCCCAGCCGTCCTAGCGTCCTCGGCGGGACACTTGCTGCCGGCGGGCCCTGAATGGCGAGAGCACGGCGGCGTGTGTCGTGTCGCCGGCGCGAAGCCCGGTCCGTTGCCGGCGGCGGCATCAGATCACCTTCTGCGCGCGCAGGCTGGCGATCTCGTCGTTGCTGAAGCCGTTTGCCAGGAGGATTTCCGCGCTGTGCTCCCCGGCCTCGGGTGGTGGCAGGCGGACGGCGAACGGTGACTCGCTGAGCTTGAACGGCGGCGCGAACTGGCGTACGCCATTGACCTCGACGAGCATGCCGCGGGCCTGCAGGTGCTCGTTCTCCATGCTCTCCTCGAAGCGCAGGACCGGGGTCACGCAACAGTCCACCTGTTCGAACACGGTGCTCCACTCAGCTAGGCTGCGGCCGGCGAACGCCGCCTCGAGCTCGCCGCGGATGCGCTGGCCCTCGCTGCCGGTGGCGAAGGCGAAGGGGGCGAGATCGGGACGTCCGATGGTGGTACACAGCATCTGCCAGAACTTCGGTTCCATCGCGCTGACCGCGAGATGGCGGCCGTCGCTCGTCGCGTAGACGCCGTAACTCGGCATGCCGCCCGAGAGAACGTCTTCGCCGCGTGGCACGGCATGACCGAGGCCGAGGACGGCGAGCAGCGGGAACAGCGTGTGGGCGAAGACGGCGTCGGTCATCGAAACATCGACGTAGCGACCATGCCCGGTCGCGCGGGCGTCGATGACCGCGGCGAGGACGCCGACGAGGGCGCTCAATGAACCGCCGAGCAGGTCGCCGATCTGGAAGTTGGGGATCGCCGGCGCACCGCCGGCCGTGCCGATCTGGTCGAGCAGACCACAGTAGCCGAGGTAGTTGAGGTCGTGCCCGGCGCGGTCCCGGTAGGGGCCGTCCTGGCCGTAGCCGGTGATTGCGCAGTAGGCGATGCGCGGGTTGATCGCTGCCACCGCCGCGTAACCGATCCCCAGCTTGTCTACCACGCCGGGCCGGAAGCCTTCGAGAATCACGTCGGCGCTCGTCGCCAGGCGCATGAACGCGTCCACGCCAGCCGCCTGCTTGAGGTCGAGCCTGAGGCTGCGCTTGTTGCGATTGACCAGCTGGAAGTAGCTGACGGCGCCGTGCACCGCGCCGGCGCTGCGCGCGTAGTCGCCCGCTCCGGTGTCTTCGATCTTGATCACGTCGGCACCGAGATCGGCGAGGTGCATGCTGGCAAGCGGGCCCGGCAACAGGCGCGTCAGATCGAGCACGCGCAGGCCGGCGAGAGGGGAGGGTCGCATGGCTGTGAGCTTTCGGAGAAAGGGTCGCGGTACGGCAGGAGTCCGCGCCGTCGGCAGGCAGCAGTACGCGGCCGGCCGCGCGGGTGCGGCAGACGCATTCTAGACCGGCTGGCGAATTCCTGCCGGCCGGGTTGACGGGGATCTGGCCGTGACGCCGCGGCGGTTCTCGCCGTCGCGCCCGTGCATGCCGACAAGGCGCAGCGGCGAGCTGCAAGCTGCCGTAGAATCGAGCGCATGAACACTTGCGGGATCAGTGGCGTCGTCCTCGCCGGCGGTCTGGGGCGGCGGATGGGCGGCATCGACAAGGGGCTGCACGAGTTCGAAGGCAGGCCGCTGGTCGCCTGGGTGATCGAGCGTATGGCGCCGCAGGTGGACGAACTGCTGATCAACGCCAACCGCAATGCCGAACGCTACGCAGCCTTCGGTCATCGCGTCGTGGCCGACCGCATCGAAGGCTTCGCCGGCCCGTTGGCCGGGCTGCATGCGGCGCTTGCGGTCGCCCGCCATCCGCTGGTCGCGACGGTTCCCTGCGATTCACCGTTCCTGCCGGGCGATCTGGTCGCCCGTTTGCGCACCGCGCTCGACGAGAGCGGCGCCGAACTGGCGGTTGCGCGCAGCCTGGGGCGGGTGCAACCGGTCTTCTGCCTGTGCCGGCGCACCGTCCTGCCCGCGCTGAGCGAGCATCTTGCCGCAGGCGGACGGCGGATCGAACGCTGGCTGAATTCGCTGCCGCTGGTCGAAGTGGACTTCGAAGATCAGCCGGCGGCCTTCGCCAACATCAACAGCCGCGACGATCTGCAGGCCAGCGCCGGCCTGGCCGCGCCACCGCGTTGAGCGCCAGGCCGCAGGCGCGCCCGATATCCGGTGTCAGGCAAACCAGGCGAAGACGAAGACGGCGAGCATGGTCACGGCGATCGCCAGCTTGGCGACGATGGCGACGAGAAAGCCGATGCCGGCGGCGACGCCGGCGCGGGCGGCGCGGCGCTGATCGCGTCGGGCAAGGTATTCGCCGCCGACCGCACCGAGTATCGGACCGAGGATCAGCCCCGGCAGGCCGAAAAACAAACCGAACAGCGCTCCGACGCCGGCACCGGCGATCGCCATGCCGCTGGCGCCGGCGCGCTTGACGCCCCAGACCGAAGCGAGCGTCTCACCCAGCCAGGCGGCCAGCGTGAGGACGGCGAGCACGATCAGCGTCGGCACGCCGATGCGCGCGAAGTCGTCGAGCCACGCGGCCAGCAGCATGCCGCCATAGAGCAGCGGCACACCGGGCAGCAGCGGCAGAAAGACCCCGAGCAGTCCGAGCAGCATGGCGGCGAAGGCGGCGATCCACAGGATCTCGTTCATCGGTCCGCTCCGCCTGGCAAATGACGCGGCAAGATCCGTGGGGGCGTGAAGGGAGTCGCCCTGCCGCTGCTGCCATTGGTGTTCATGTGCCCGTACTCCCTTCACTGGTGGTCTGCCGACCCGTCGTTTCCCCCTACTTGGTGATCGGCGCGTTGCGACCCGAGAGGCGGTCACTGAGGCGCAGGGCGGCATCGCTGAAGCTGCCCTGCGGCTTCTCGCTGCAATGGCGATCGACATGCTGTTCGACCGTGTTGCTCGAGATGGCCGATACCTGCTGACCCGGATTGGCGTAATTGTGTCCGGTAAGGACGCCCCGGATCCAGGCGACATAGACCGCGCGCTGCTCTGCATCGTTCCTTGACGCCACCCAGGCGCGGCAGGACATGTCGTCGAAGCCGACGATCTTGAGTGGCAGAGCCGCATGGGCGTTGGGCGTCGCCAGGGCGGCCAGCAGCAGGACGGTGTTTGCCAGCGGGTGGCAGCGGGACATCATGTCGCTCCGAGCTGATTCAAGTGACAGTAGACAGCGCCATTTTCGTCGGTTGCCGGGGGCGAGTCCATGCCTGTCGAGGGCGGACGCCGGAAACGGTTGGCGTTTGTCGGCGGTCTTCGACAGAACGGGCAGGCGAGTACAATGGACGCCCTGCATCCTTCATCGAAGCGAGCCCATGACTGGACAGCTCTTCATCGTCAGCGCGCCATCCGGCGCGGGCAAGACGACCCTGGTGCGACTGTTGCGGGACAACGACCCGGCGCTCGACGTCTCCGTCTCGCACTGTACGCGCGCGCCGCGCAGCGGGGAACAGGACGGACGCGAGTATCACTTCGTCGGCGTCGCGGAGTTTCTCGCCCAGGTGGCTGCCGGCGGCTTTCTGGAATGGGCCGAAGTCCACGGCAACTACTACGGCACAGCCCGAAGTGGTGTCGAAGCCGCCCTGCTTGGCGGCCGCGACCTGCTGCTGGAGATCGACTGGCAGGGCGCACAACAGGTACGGCGGCTCTTTCCGGAGGCGATCGGCATCTTCATCCTGCCGCCTTCGCTGGCTGAACTGGAGCGACGGCTGAGCGCGCGTGCCACCGACAGCGCCGACACGATCAGGCGTCGCCTGGTGGCGGCGCGGGAAGAGTTGCGGCATGCTGGCGATTTCGACTATGTTATCATCAACGACGACCTGCAACGTGCGCTGCACGATCTGCTGGCGGTGACCCGTGCGGCGCGACTGCGCTACGCCACGCAGTGTCGGCGACATTCCACCCTGTTCGCAACCATGATCTGAGCCCCTGGAGATTCGCATGGCAAGAGTGACCGTAGACGATTGTCTGACCCGCATTCCGAACCGTTTCCAGATGACGCTGGCCGCCACCTATCGGGCGCGCCAGATCACCGCCGGCGCGTCGCCGTTGATCGATGCCAACCGTGACAAGCCGACGGTCATGGCGCTGCGCGAGATTGCACTGGGCAAGGTCGGTCTGGAAGTGCTCAACCGCGGCCAGGCCTGAGCGTTCGCATACCCAATTGCCAAGGCGCAGCCATGGACGCCGGTGCTCGGAGCGAAGGGGCCGCTGTCGCGGCGGCTGCTCTCGACGCGGCAAGTGGGCCGGCACAGCCTGTCGTCGGCCAAGCTGCGGGGCCCGAATGCGGCGAAGGGCGGCCGTTGCGCTCGGAGCGGTCGCAGGAAGTGGCGACCGGCGCGGCTGATGCACCCGTTGTCGAGACCAGTCCGGTGCTTTCGGTGAGTGACGCGGCGGCACTCGCGCCGCCTGCGCCGGCCAGCATCGACGCTGCCGCGGAGGTGGAAGCCGTGCCGCAGGGAAGCCCCGAGGCGCCTCCTTCTGCCGAGGACGATCCCGCCTACCGGGTCTTCATCGACAGCCTGGTGTATCTGCCCCCGGAAGAGGTTGAACTCGTCGAGGAAGCCTATCGTTTCAGCGAGGCTGCGCATCGCGGGCAGAAGCGACAGTCGGGCGAACCCTACATCACGCACCCGCTGGCGGTCGCCGGCGAGATCGCCGAATGGCAGATGGACGTCGAGGGGGTGATCGCCGCTCTGCTGCACGACGTGATGGAGGACACGCCGGTCAGCAAGAGCACCATCGCCGAACGCTTCGGCAAGCCGGTTGCAGATCTCGTCGACGGCCTGTCGAAGCTCGACAAGCTCGAATTCCAGTCGGCCGAGGAAGCGCAGGCCGAAAACTTCCGCAAGATGCTGATGGCGATGGCGCGTGATCTGCGCGTGGTCCTGATCAAGCTCGCCGACCGCCATCACAACCTGCAGACGATGGCGGCCGTGCGACCGGAGAAGCGCCGCCGCATAGCCCGCGAGACCCTCGAGATCTACGCGCCGATCGCCAACCGGCTGGGCCTCAACAAGCTCTACCACGAACTGCAGGATCTCTCCTTCCAGCTCATCTACCCGCTGCGCGCGCGCGTCCTGGCGCGTGCGCTGAAGGCCGCGCGCGGCAACCGGCGCGAACTCCTGTCGCGCATCCTCGACGGCATCAGCCGGCGGCTGCAGGAGGCGGGGATCGAGGCACGCACCTCTGGGCGCGAGAAGAGCCTGTATTCGATCTACCGCAAGATGCTCGACAAGCGGCTGTCGTTCTCGCAAGTGCTCGACGTCTACGGCTTTCGCGTGCTGGTGGGCGACGAGACCACCTGCTACGTTGCGCTCGGCGTCCTGCACGCCCTCTACAAGCCGGTGCCGGGGAAGTTCAAGGACTACATCGCGATCCCGAAACAGAACGGTTACCAGTCGCTGCACACGACGCTGATCGGCCCGCACGGTACCCCCTTCGAGTTGCAGATTCGCACCGAGGCGATGGACAATCTGGCGCAGGAAGGCATTGCCTCGCACTGGCTGTACAAGGACAGCGAGCACTTTGGCGCCGAACTGCAACAGAAGACTTCCACCTGGTTCCACTCGCTGCTCGACCTGCAGAGCACGAGCGACGAGTCGGGCGATTTCCTCGAGCACGTCAAGGTCGACCTTTTTCCGCACGAGATCTACGTGTTCACGCCGAAGGGGAGGATCATCGCGCTGCCGCGCGGCGCGACGGCGATCGATCTGGCGTACGCGGTGCACTCGGACATCGGCAACCACTGCGTTGCCGCCAACATCAACTTCCAGCCGATGCCGCTGGTCACCGAACTGACCAACGGCGACCGGGTCGAGATCATCACCGCGGCCGATGCCCATCCGAGCCTGGCGTGGCTGAATACGGTCAAGACCGGTCGTGCGCGCAGCAAGATTCGCCATTACCTGAAGAGCGTCCAGCATGACGAGTCGACGCTGCTGGGCGAGAAGATGCTCGATCAGGAATTGCGGGCACTCGGTGTGGCCGCTTCCGAACTGCCGGTGTCGAGCTGGAAGAACGTCCTGCGCGATTCCGGCAACAAGCTGATCAAGGAAGTGTATACCGACATCGGCCTGGGTTTTCGCCTTGCCGGCGTCGTCGCCCGTCGTCTGCTGGCACGCGAGGATTCGTCGCCGGTACAGGCCAGGGCGCCCGCATCGCTGGTCATTCGCGGCAGCGAGGGAATGGCCGTGCAGTTTGCCCCCTGTTGTCAGCCGATCCCTGGTGACCCGATCATCGGCTCGATCTGGAAGGGCAAGGGGCTGGTGATCCATACGCACGATTGTCCGGCGATCCGCAAGTTGCGCAGCGCCAAGCCGACGAAGTGGATCGACGTCGAGTGGGAGCCGGAGCCGGGCAGGCTGTTCAGCGTTCGCCTGCGCCTGACGGTGCAGAACACCGTCGGTGCCCTGGGGCGAATCGCCACCGAGATCTCGCAGTCGGGGATCAACATCGTCCATGTCAACATGGACGAGAAGCATCCAGGCCTGTACACCACGATCAACTTCACCGTGCAGGTGGCCGGCCGCACCGCTCTGGCGCGATTGATGCGCAGCCTCCGCCGTCTGCCGGAGGTGATCCGCATTGCCCGTGAGCAGGGGCAGGCCGCTTGAAGCCGCGCCGTTGCGGCCACTCGACGACGCCTGAGCAGCGGCGCTTGCCGGCTTGAAGGTGCTCGTCCTTGGTGCCGGCGTCGTCGGCGTCTGCACGGCCTGGTATCTCTCCCGGGCTGGCCACGAGGTCTGCGTCCTCGACCGCCAGCCGGCGGCCGGGATGGAAACCAGCTTTGCCAACGGCGGCCAGATCTCGGTGTCGCACGCCGAACCGTGGGCCAATCCGCATACCCCACTGCGTGCGCTCGCCTGGATGCTGCGCGAGGACTCGCCGCTGCTCTTCCGGCTGCGCTGTGATGCCGCCCTGTTGGACTGGACGCTGCGCTTCCTGCGCGAGTGCTCGCCATGGCGAACGCGTGCCAACGTGCGCCAGATCGTCAGCCTCGCGCTCTACAGCCGACGTCAGCTGCAGGCGCTGCGCGCCGAGCTGCCACTGGCCTACGATCAGCTGGAACGGGGTATCCTGCACCTTTACACCGATCGTCGCGACTTCGCGGCGGCGCTCGGCGCCGCGGCGATGATGCGCGAGCATGGTTGCGAGCGGCGGCCATTGAGCGTGGATGAGTGCGTCGCCATCGAGCCGGCACTGGCGTCAGCGCGCCCGCTGCTCGTCGGGGCCGACTACACGGCCGCCGACGAATCGGGCGACGCGCACCGATTCACGCGGCAGCTGGCGAGCCACTGCGCGGCGGCCGGCGTGGTCTTCCGCTACGGGGTCAGCGTTGCTTCGCTGCGTACTGCTGGCGGCAGGGTGCAGGGGGTGCTTGCCGGCGGCGAACTGCACCAGGCCGACGCCTACGTTGCTGCGCTCGGCAGCTACACGCCGTTGTTGCTGCGGCCGCTCGGGCTGCGCCTGCCGGTTTACCCGGCGAAGGGCTACTCGGCGACGGTGCCGCTGGCTGCCGCCAGTGTCGCCCCGACCGTCAGCCTGATCGACGACGCGCACCGGATCGTCTTTTCCCGCCTCGGGCAGCGACTGCGCATCGCCGGTACGGCCGAGTTCAATGGCTACGACACGGCGCTCAACCCGGTGCGCTGCGAGGCACTGATGGTACGAGCCAGGCAGCTCTTTCCCGACCTGCAGCCTGCCGGCGAGATCGAGTTCTGGGCCGGGTTGCGGCCGGCGACGCCGTCCAACGTGCCACTTGTCGGGCGCTCGCCGATCGCCAATCTCTATCTCAACACCGGCCACGGGACGCTCGGCTGGACGATGGCCTGTGGCTCCGGCGCCGCCCTCGCCGACATCATCAGCGGCCGCTCGCCCGAGCCGCCGTTCCACTTCCTCTGAACGCCTGGAGACCGCATGAGCAGCGTCAGCTACGAAGTCAGCGACCATGTCGCCATCCTCACCCTCAACCGGCCGCAGGCGCTCAACGCGCTCGACCTGGCGATGATCGAAGACCTGCGCGAGACGACAGCACGCGCCGCCTTCGCGCCCGAGGTGCGCGCCGTGCTCCTGCGCGCAGCCGGTGCTCACTTCATGGCCGGCGGTGACCTCCGGTGGTTCCGCGAGCAGGTGACGCAGCCTGCCGGGCAGAGGCAGATGCGCTTCGAGCGGGTGATCGCCGACGTGCACTTCGCGATACTCAACCTGAAGAGCATGCCGAAGCCGGTCGTCGCCGCCGTTCAGGGCGCGGTCGCCGGTTTCGGGATGTCGCTGATGATGGCCTGCGATCTCGTCGTGGCAGCGGACGATGCCTACTTCACGCTCGCCTACAGCAACATCGCGCTCTCCCCCGATGGTGGCGCGACCTGGTCGCTGCCGCGACAGGTGGGCCTGAAGCAGGCGATGGAGATCGCCCTCCTGGGCGATCGTTTCGACGCTGCGCGCGCGGGCGAACTCGGCCTGCTCAACCGGGTCGTGCCGGCGGCAGAGTTGCCGGCAGCGGCAATGGCACTGGCGCAGCGACTGGCGAGCGGCCCGACCGGCGCCCTGGCGCGGACCAAGGCGCTGCTCAACCAGTCGCTGGCAACGCCGTTGGCCGAACAGTTGCATGCCGAGCAGCAGGCCTTTGCCGCCTGCGCCGCCGAGGCGGACTTTGGCGAAGGACTGGCAGCCTTCTTTGAACGGCGGCCGGCTGCGTACTCCCGTTCATAGCGCCCTGTGCTGCTGGTCGACACGCACTGCCACCTCGCTGCCGGGGAGTTCGCCGACGATCGTGCGGCGGTGGCCGCGGCGGCGCGTGCCGCCGGGGTGGCGACGATCGTCGTGCCGGCGGTGGATCTGGCGAGTTTCGCCGCCGTCAGCGAGTGCTGCGCGGTCGTTCCGGGTTGCGCCGCCGCTTATGGCATCCATCCGCTGTACGTGTCGCAGGCGGGCGAGGGCGATATGCGGCTGCTGCGCGAATGGCTCGAGCAGGCGATGTCGGTGCGACGATCGGTGATCGCACTGGGTGAGATCGGCCTCGACTTCCATGTTGCCGGCGTCGATGTCGAGCGGCAGGAGTACTTCTTCGTCGAACAGCTGCGGATTGCACGTGACTTTGGCCTGCCGGTGCTGCTGCATGTGCGCCGTGCGGTGGATCGGGTGCTCAAGTACCTGCGGCGTGTGCCGGTGCCGGGTGGCATCGCGCATGCCTTCAATGGCAGTCGACAGCAGGCGGACGAGTTCATCGCGCTCGGCTTCAGGCTCGGTTTCGGCGGCGCGCTGAGCTTCGGCCGCGCGCGACACATCCGGCAACTGGCGGCGACGCTGCCGTTGTCGTCGATCGTCCTCGAGACCGATGCGCCGGACATGCCGCCGGCCTGGCTGGCTGGGGGACGCAACTCACCGGCCGAACTGCCGCGGATTGGCGCCCTGCTGGCCGAACTGCGCGAGATCAGCGTCGACGAACTGGCGCGCGCGACCAGCGGCAACGCGCGCGCCGCGCTGCCTCGGTTGCTTTCGGACGATTGATCGGGTAGGGTACGGCCTGAGGGCGTCGGGCTGTTCTCCCTGTGCGTGTCGGGGACCAGGTGAGGAACGATCTGAGCGCACAACGATCTGATGGCGCGGGCAGCATTCCGGGATTGGTGCAGCCTTTCCCGTTTCGGTTGCGGCGGCTGTGTGGTCGATCTCGACGGACTCCTCTGCGAGCGCAAAAGTTGGCGTTTTCCATCATGAAAAACAGCTTCGATCGACCTGTTGCCACGACCGTGGCACTGAAGAAAGTCGTGCCTGCGATCCCGCAGTACCTGCAGGCGCACTACTGGTGGGCATACGTCCACCCGCGCGCCATCCACGTCTTCGAGCGGCAGTGGCTGGTGAACCTGATTCTCTGGGGCAACTACAAGCGCCTGTGCAATGCGCTGCTGCAGGAGTACGGGCACCAACTGCCCGGGCGCACGCTGCAGATCGCCTGCGCCTACGGCGATTTGACGCCGCGTCTGGCGGCATGCGTGGCGCCCGGCGGCATGCTCGAGATCGTCGATATCCTGCCGATCCAGCTCGAGAACCTCGCCGGCAAGGTGGCGGCGACGGCGCCCGTGCGCATGCATTGCATGGATTCGGCGGCGTTGAGCTTTGCCGACGCCGCTTTCGATCGCGCCCTGCTGTTCTTCCTCCTGCACGAGCAGCCGCAGGCGGTTCGCGAGAAGACGCTGGCCGAGGCGCTGCGCGTGGTTCGACCGGGCGGAACGCTGACCATCGTGGACTACGCGCCGCCGAGCCGCCTGAATCCGCTGCGCTACTTCTGGAAGCCGGTTCTCGACCGCCTGGAGCCTTTTGCGCACGATCTCTTCAGCGAGGAGGTGGCCGCCTGGCTGCCGCGCGACGGCCGTTCGGTCATGGTCAGCAAGCAACGTTTCTTCGGCGGCATGTACCAGATGTTGACGCTCCAGGTTGTCGACGGAGCAGGCGAGTAACAGGCAGCAGGACACTCAATCGATGGGCCGCGGCGCAGTCCGTACTGCCGCGGCTTTCCGCAGGATGATCGTCACCGGCTCCAGTCCGGTGCGAGAAAGGATCAAGCATGGAGAGTTACAAGGCAGACGTGGTGATCGTGGGTGGCGGCGGCGCAGGCCTGCGGGCGGCAATCGCCGTTGCCGAGGCGGACCCGGCGCTGCAGATCGCGCTGGTGTCGAAGGTCTACCCGATGCGCAGCCACACCGTTGCCGCCGAGGGTGGTTCGGCGGGCGTGAAGCAGGCGAGCGACAGCCTCGAGTATCACTTCAACGATACCGTGCATGGTGGTGACTGGCTCTGCGAGCAGGATGTGGTCGAGTACTTCGTCGCCCACTGTACCGAGGAGCTGACGCAACTCGAGCATTGGGGTTGCCCGTGGAGCCGGACGCCCGACGGCCACGTGAACGTCCGCGCCTTCGGTGGCATGAAGATCGAGCGGACGTGGTTCGCCGCCGACAAGACCGGCTTCCACATGCTGCACACGCTGTTCCAGACCTCGATCAAGTATCCCTCGATCAAGCGTTTCGACGAGCATTTCTGCGTCGACCTGATCGTCGAGGACGGGCGCGTGCAGGGTGTCGTCGCGATCGAGATCGCTTCCGGCGAATTCACGCTGGTCGAGGCGCGCTCGGTGGTGATCGCCACCGGCGGTGCCGGCCGGGTGTTCCGCGAGAACACCAACGGCGGCGTCGTCACCGGCGACGGCATGGCGCTGGCCTATCGGCACGGCGTGCCGCTGCGCGACATGGAGTTCGTCCAGTACCATCCGACCTGCATGCCGGGAACCGGCCTGCTGTTCACCGAGGCCTGTCGGGGCGAGGGTGGCTTCCTGGTCAACAAGGACGGCTATCGCTACCTGCAGGACTATGGGCTGGGGCCGGCCGAACCGACGCCACGCAACAAGGCGATGGAACTCGGACCGCGCGACCGCCTGAGCCAGGCCTTCTGGTACGAGCAGCAGAAGGGCCGGACGATCGAGGGGCAGCACGGATCGGTGGTGCACCTCGACCTGCGTCACCTCGGCGAGCAGAAGCTGCGTGAGCGCTTGCCGCAGATCTATGAGCTGGCCGAACAGTTCATGGGCGTCGACCCCGCGCATGCGCCGATCCCGGTGCGTCCGGCGGTGCACTACACGATGGGCGGCATCCTCGTCGACGGCCGCTGCGCGGCGCCGCTTCCGGGGCTGTTTGCCGCCGGCGAGTGTTCGAGCGTCGGCATCCACGGCGCCAACCGGCTGGGTTCCAACTCGCTGTCGGAACTGCTCGTCTTCGGCAAGGTAGCCGGCGTCGAAGCCGCTCGGCATGCACGCGCGGTGCCGCCTGGCGATTCCGCCCGGCTGCTGCAGCAGGCGCAGGCGGTCGAACGGCGCGTCCAGGGGCTGAAGACGAAGAGCGGCGGCAGTGAGCGCATCGCCACGCTGCGCAAGGAAATGGCGCAGACGATGGAGGACGGCTGCGGCATCTACCGTCTCGCCGACACCATGCAGAAGACCTGCGACAAGCTCGACGAACTCAAGGATCGTTTTCGCAACGTCAATCTCGAGGACAAGTCGAGCGTCTGGAACACCGAATGGCTGCTCGCCATCGAGCTCGAGTACCAGCTCGACGTCGCCCAGTCGATGGCGTATTCGGCGATCAACCGGCGCGAGTCGCGTGGCGCCCACCAGCGCCTCGACGGTTTCGAGCAGCGGGACGATGTCAATTTCCTGGCGCACTCGCAGGCGCACTACGTCGCCGGCGGTCCGCCGCGGATCGATTACGGACCGGTCAGGATCACCAAGTCGCAGCCGGGCACACGGGCTTATGGGGCCGCGGGAGAAAAGGCCGAGCAGGAAAGGAAGGCGTCCAATGTCTGAGATGCAGAAGACAATCGAAATCGAGGTCCTTCGCTACCACCCGGAAAAGGACAGGGAGCCGCACCGGCAGGTTTTCGAGGTGCCGTTCACCGACGACATGTCGGTCCTGCAGGGCGTGCAGTACATCAAGGATTACCTCGATGGCTCTCTGAGCTTTCGCTGGTCGTGCCGGATGGCGATCTGCGGCAGTTGCGGCATGATGATCAACGGCATCCCGAGCCTGTCGTGCCAGACCTTCCTGCGCGATTACTACCCGGCGCGCGTGCGCGTCGAAGCGCTCGCCCACTTCCCGATCGAGCGCGACCTGGTGATCAACATGGAAGGCTTCATCGAGAAACTCGAGAGCATCCAGCCCTACATCATCCCGAAGGAGGAGCGCACTCTGGCGCAGGGCGAGTATCTGCAGACGCCCGAGCAGCTCAATGCCTATGAGCAGTTCAGCTCGTGCATCAATTGTCTGCTGTGCTACGCTGCCTGCCCGCAGTTCGGTCTCAATTCGAGCTTCATCGGACCGGCGGCGACGGCGCTGCTGCACCGCTACAACGTCGATTCGCGGGATGGCGGCAAGGCCGAGCGGATGGAACTGATCAATTCCGAGGAAGGCGTGTTCAACTGCACGGCAGTCGGCTACTGTTCGGAGGTCTGTCCGAAGCACGTGGACCCGGCGAACGCCGTCAACCAGAACAAGACCAACAGCGCAGCCGACTATTTCCTGCGTTTCCTCGCTCCGAAAGGAGGTGCCAAGTGAACAAGCGACGTCCCTATGTGCGCTCGATGGACGGGTGGTGGCGCAAGAACCCGTTCTTCGTCGAGTACATGATCCACGAAGGTACCGCCCTCTTCGTCGCCGCCTACGCCGGCGTCCTGCTCGCCGGGCTGTATCGCCTGTCGCAGGGCGAGGCCGCCTGGAACTCCTGGCTGGATGCGCTGAAGAACCCCTGGTACATCGCCTTTCACCTGGCGGCGCTGGCGGCGCTGAGTTACCACACGTACACCTGGTTCAAGATCATGCCGCGCACGATGCCGCCAGTGGTCGTCGGTGGCGAGCGCCTGCCGGGCTGGGTGATCACCGCTGGCGGTCTCGCCGCCGCTGCCGCGTCCTGTCTCGGTCTGCTCGCTCTGGTATGGGGGATGGCACGATGAAAGCTCCGTTGAAACGCTCCAACGCACCGATCTTCTGGGCGCTCTTCGGCGCCGGCGGCATGCTGTCGGCGCTCCTCGGGCCGATGCTGGTCTTCATCACCGGTCTCGCGCTGCCGCTCGGCCTGCTGCTGCCGGCTGACACCATGAGCTATCCGAAGATGCTCGCCTTCGCCCAGAACTTCATCGGCAAGGGATTCATCTTCGCGATCATCGCGCTCTTCCTGTGGCATGCGGCGCACCGCATCTTCCACAGCCTGCACGATATCGGTATCCACGCCGGCACCGGCGCGAAGCTGCTGTGTTACGGCACCGCCCTGCTCGGCACGCTGATCGCCGCCTACGCGCTGCTGGCGATCGGCTTCTAGCGGCACAGCGGGCGGTGGCCGGGCGAGCGGCCACTGCCCCCGCTGCCCTTTCCTTCAGGCCATGCCGCTCAGTCTGGCCTTGCGTTCGCGCTCGATGCGCGTGATGTAGCGCTGCAGCATGTTCATCCGCGCACCGGCGAGGGCGATGAACTCGCAGCCGACGCGAAAGTAACGCGCGCCGCCGCGTGTGGCCTCTTCCCCTTTGTTGCAGACCAGCAGGTTGGCGCTCAGCAGACCTTCGTCGGGCAGGCTGATCCGGCCGTCGTCGAGACGCTGGCCACGTGGCAGCAGCGTGGCCAGGCTGGGCGTCGCCATCAGCCCGACTCCACCGCCGCTGATGTCGAGGATCGAGGTGTCCACCGGCAGGGCACTGCCATCGGCGCGCCGGAGCGTGGCGACCAGGCGTACGGGCCTGGTCACCGGCGTCGTCAGGCGAAAGTACTCGCGCCGCTGCAGCCGCAGCAGCTGGTCTGGCAGTGCCGCGGCGAACGCCGGCAAGCCGCCGCTGCGTGTTGCCGACAGTCTTCCGAGACTGAACTGGATCTTCACCTTGTCCAGCGTACTGGCGAGAAACAGTCGTTCGGCGAGCAGGACCGCCTGGTTGACCGCTTCCTCGCGACCGCTGTCGATGACGATCCGGCCGGCGTCGGCATCCACCTCGACGAGCGAGGTCAGCAGAAACGAGCGCCCCTGGTCGAAATAGGCCGTGACCAGCGAGCGGCGTTGCACCAGGCTGCGCAGGACGGCGATGATCTCGACCTTCGAGCGCAGGAGAAAGCGGGCGTGCTCGTCAGGCCGCTCGATCTCCAGGCGAACGGGCTGCCCATCGGTCAGCATCCGGGAATCCGCTTCGTGCATGCTCATTCCTGCGCGTCATCTGCAGCCGGCAGTTTAACGCAGAAAACGCTGCCGGGCTGGCGCAAGCCCCGCCAAGGGGCATGCCGAGTGCGGTCGCGATCGGCTTTCGGCGCTCAGGCGGCGCTGCCGCCTGCTTCCGGCAAGGGGCTGAACAGCGGTGCGGGCGATCCGGACTGGCCACTCTCCAGCTGATAGAGCCAGGCGAGCAGCTCGGCAACCGCGACATAGAGGTTGGGCGGGATGTGCTGGTCGAGATCGACCTGCATCAGCAGCGAGACCAGTTCCGCCGACTCATGCACGTAGACCCCGTGCTCATGGGCGCGGGCGATGATCTGCTCGGCGACCAGGCCACGTCCCTTGGCGAGCACACGTGGCGCCGCGTCGGCCTGATTGTAGGCGAGCGCGACGGCGGTCTTGCGTGGGTCATCGGCTGGCAGGGGCATGCTGGCTCGCTTTCATCCCGCACGCTGCGCCAGGCGCAGCGATGCGGGGGAAGGTGATCGCTCGTACCGAGCGTCGCGCATGATCTTAGCCTTCGCCCGCCAGTGGCGCAAGGCTGGGCCGCCGTAGGTCGCCCCTGCGGCGGCAGCGACCGTTGGCGCGTGCTGACCGCCAGTTGCCTGCGTTGCTCCGTCGGCACGCCGCGGCGCACCCCGCTGGGGCATAATGTCGGCGACGAACCGTCATCTGCCGCCCCTGGTTTTCATGGAAGACCGACCAACCTTCCTCACCCGGCCGTATCTGCCCCCGCTGGAGGACTTCCTTCCCTATCTGGCCAAGATCTGGGACAGCCGTCTGCTGACCAACGGGGGCCCCTTTCACCAGCAGTTTGAAGAGAAGCTGCGCTGCTACCTCGGCGTCGGGCACGTCTCGCTGTTTGCCAATGGCACCCTGGCGCTGATGACCGCGTTGCAGGCGCTGCGCATCACCGGCGAGGTGATCACCACGCCCTACACCTTTGCCGCAACCACCCATGCCCTGCTGTGGAACGGCATCAAGCCGGTCTTCGCCGACATACGGCGTGATACCTGCAACCTCGACGAGGAACTCGTCGAGGCCGCGATCACGCCGAGAACCACCGCCATCCTGCCCGTGCACTGCTACGGGCAGCCCTGCGCCGGCGAGCGCCTGCAGCAGATCGCGGACACCTATGGCCTGAAGCTGATCTACGACGCGGCACACGCCTTTGGTGTCGCCGTCGACGGAACCTCGCTGCTGGCGCAGGGTGATCTGGCGATGCTCAGTTTCCACGCGACGAAGGTGTTCAATACTTTCGAAGGCGGCGCCATCGTCTGCCACGATCCGAAACTCAAGCAACGCATCGACTACTTGAAGAACTTCGGCTTCGCCGACGAAGTCACCGTCGTCGCGCCGGGGATCAATGGCAAGATGAACGAGTTCCAGGCGGCGCTCGGTCTGCTGCAACTCGAACACGTCGATCAGGCGATCGCCGCGCGAATGGCCATCGATCGGCGCTATCGGCAGGCACTGGCTGGCGTTGCCGGCGTCGAATGTCTGCCGGTAGCCGATGGCGTGCGGCGCAACGGCGGTTATTTTCCGGTGCTGATCGGCGCCGATCACCCGTTGTCGCGTGATCAGGTCTACGAGCGGCTGCGGCAGCAGCAGATCCATGTCCGTCGCTATTTTTTCCCCCTGATCAGCGATCTGCCGATGTACCGTGCAATCGCCTCGGCGGCCCCCGCCAACCTGCCGGTGGCGACGACAATCGCCCGCCAGATCCTCTGCCTGCCGATCTATCCCGATCTCGATGCACAGACGGTCGACCGCATCATCGACATCGTTTCCTCGCCGCCGTGAAGCACCGTTCCCAGAGACTCGCATGAATGAACTTTTCGCGCTGATCGCTTCCGCGCTCAAGCTGCCGCCGGCTGCCATCGAGCCGGCAACGTCGATGAAGAACACGCCAGCCTGGGATTCGCTGGCGCACATGGAGTTGATCATCGGCATCGAGGAGCGCTATCAGGTGATTCTCGACGCCGACGAGATCGCCGACATGACTTCGGTTGCCCGCATCGTCGGGCAACTTGCCAAGCGTGGGTTGGTCGGCGATGCGGCTTGAGGGCGCTGTCGCGATCGTCACCGGCGCGGCGCAGAACATCGGCCGCTGCATCGCCCTGGCACTGGCGGAGGCCGGCTGCAGGGTGGCGGCAATCGACCTCGATGGCGAGCGGCTGGCGACGCTGGCGGACGAGCGCATCGACACCCTTGCCGGTGACGCTGCGGACCCCGAGCAGGCGGCGCGCATCGTCGATACCGTCAATGGCCAGCATGGCCGGATCGACATCCTGGTCAACGCAGCCGGCTGGATCTGCAGTGCGCCGCTGTACAACCTGCTGGATCGGACCGCCGGTCGTCACGACGTCGGCCTGTGGGAGAAATCGTTGCGCATGAACCTGACGACGACGCTGGTGATGGCTTCCTGCGTCGCCGAGAAGATGCTGCGCCAGCGCACACGTGGGGTGATCATCAACATCAGCTCGGTCGCCGCCCGCGGCAATGCCGGCCAGAGTGCGTATGCCGCCGCCAAGGCGGGCGTCAACGCGCTCGCGCTGTCGTGGGCAAAGGAACTGGGCGGGCTGGGGATTCGCTCGCTGGCGATCGCACCCGGCTTCATCGACACCTCGTCGACCCATGCCGCGATGAGTGAGGAGCGGCTGCGCGAATGGGTGGGGAAGGTTCCGCTGCGCCGCCTCGGCACAGCCGAGCAGGTCGCCCAGGCGGTGCTTTTCGCCGTCAGCAACGACTACCTGACGGGAACGGTCGTCGAACTCGACGGGGGCTTGAAACTCTGACGCCCGCTGCGCGTCAGCTCGCGTCCACTCGCTGCTGCATCTGCCGGCGGTCGAGCTTGCCATTGGCGTTCTTCGGCAGTTCGGCCAGGATCTCGATCTGCGCCGGGATCATGTAGGCGGGCAGGCGCTCGCGCAGCGCGTCGCGCAGGGTCGCCTCGTCGACCGGTGACCGGGAACTGACGAATGCGACGATCCGCCCGTGTTGCTGCCGCAGCCGGTGATAGACGCAGACCGCCTGGCGGATCTGCGGCAGCGACTCGAGAGCGGCCTCGATCTCTTCCAGCTCGATGCGATAGCCGAGGTGCTTGATCTGGTTGTCGCTGCGCCCGACGAACCAGAACAGGCCGTGCTCATCCCGTCGCACCAGGTCGCCGGTGCGGTAGACGCGTTCGCTGAACCCGCTGCAGTGAGGATTGCAGACGAATCGCTGCCGCGTGTTCTCGGCGTCGCGGTAGTAGCCCAGCGCCAACTGTGGTCCGAGCAAGCACAGTTCGCCGACTGCTCCGTCGGGCACCTCCTGCTGTTCGTCGTCGAGCACCAGTGACGCGAAGTTGGTCGCCAGTCTGCCCAGTGGAGGCAGCCCCTGCAGTTGCGCGAAGTCTGTCGCCGACAGCGTGTGGGCGGAGCAGATGCAGGTGCATTCGGTTGGCCCATAGACATTGACCAGGCGCGCCCGTGGGTGGAAGAGGTCGAACAGCCTTTGCAGCTCGGCCTTCGGGTACCCCTCGCCGCCGAAGACGAGGCAGCGCATCGCTGGCCAGCTGCCGGCGCCCAGTTGGCGCATCGTCATCAGATAGATCAGCAGCGACGGGACCGAGAACCACAGGGTACAGCCGCGTTCGCCAACTTGCCGCACGAGCTCGGCGGGAACACTGACGATCTCGCGTCCGAGCGGGACCAACGCTGCGCCCGAGAACAGTGACGCGTAGAAGTCGAATACGGAGTTGTCGAAATGCAGCGGATTGGCGCCGCTCAGCCTGTCGCCCGCGCCGATGCCGAACTCTGCCCGCGTCCAGCGAATGAAGTTGAGGACGCTGGCGTGGCCAATGGCAACGCCCTTCGGGGTTCCCGTCGAGCCGGAAGTGAACATCAGGTACGCCGGGTCAGCACCGGTGACGAGATCGGTTGCTGCCAGGCGCTCGCTCGGCAGGCAGTCAACGACTGCGGGGTCCGGCAGCCGCAGCAGCGGCACGCCACCGGCATCGCAGCAGTGAAGGATCGCCGGTGGCAGCGCGTGATCGCTGACCGCCAGTCGCGGCTGGCTGGTGGCGAGAATCATCGCCAGACGTTGCGGCGGATTCTGGTCATCGAGGTTGACGTAGGCGGCGCCGATCTTGAGAGCGGCAAGCATCAGGGCGTGGCCCTCGACCGACTTCGCGTTGAACAGAGCCAGGACATCGCGGCGGCCGAGTCCGAGCGAACCGAGCCAGTGGGCGAGCTGGTTCGCCAAGCGGTCGAGAGCGGCGAAGGAAACGGCGTGCCCGCCGGCAAGGATCAGAGCCGGCGTAGAGGGGCAACTGGCGACGACGTCCTCGAAAGCCAGGCCGAGGTTGTAGCGGTAGCTCATCGGCGCCGGTCAGCGCAGCCGCGACATGCGCAGGAAGCGGTCACTGTCGAGCCGGAACAGTTCGGTGTCCCGTTCGACGAGAACGCTCTTGTCGCCAACCGATTTCGTCAGCAGCGTTCGTGCGCCGAGTATGCTGTCGGCGCCGACGACCACTTCGTTGCCGATGGTCGCGTTGAGTGCCACGAAGCAACGTTCGCCGATGACCGTCCCGCCACCGATCGCCGTTCCGGCCGCGATCCAGCAATGGTCGCCGACCTGCGCATGGTGGCCGACGACGACGTTGCTCCAGAGCGCGACGTTATCGCCGATTCGCGCCCCGGCCTCGAGCGAGACGCCGTCGGCCACGAAGCAGTTCTCGCCGACGACTGCGTCCGTGCCGGGCCACGAACGCGAACTGACGTAGCTGGCGAGGCGATAACCCCTGCCTCTGGCAGCGAGAAACAGTCTTTCCCGCACGCGATTGAGTTCGTGGTAGCCGACGGCGATGTGCAGCTCATGCCGTGCAGGAGGGAACAGGCGCGTCGCCTCATCGAAGTGGAGCAGTGGCCGGTTGCGGTACGAGTCGCCGCTGGCAAATGCCGGCTCACAGGTATAGGCGACGATCTCGTAGTCGCTGTCGCGCTCGAAGTAATCCGACAGCACGTCGGCAATCTTGCCGGCACCGAAGAGCAGCAGCTTCTTCATCCTTCCTCCTCCTTGCGCCGGCTCAGGCGAGAAGTTCCGCCCAGCCGAACCCCTCGCGGCCGAACTCGTTGCCGCAATAGAGCATCAGCGTCCGTCCGTCGAGCTCGAAGACGTGCGGATAGCAGATCATTTGCGAGTCCCAGCCGGCAGCCGACGGGGCGATTCCGGCTTCGTCATCGTTGCGCTGCCAGTGGACGAGGTCATCCGACACGGCATGACCGATGCGGTAGCCGCGCTCGGCATTGCGAAAGTCCAGGCCATGCCGGTAAGAGAACAGCATCCGCTGGCGGCCGTGCCAGGCAAAGGTCGCGGCGCTGGTCTGGCATTCGAAGTCGACGCGGGCCGGGATCACGGGTTGCGCGTCACGCGTCCAGTTGAGGCCGTCGCGCGACGTGGCGTGCATGATGACATACACCGACTCCGTGTGCTCCGCCACCTCGAGCCAGTCGGTACCCGAGAGGTACCACATGTGCCAGTCATCGTCGCCGTGACGGCGGACGATCGGGCACGCCTGCAGGTACGGCTCGTCGAGCGATGCGCCGACGATCGGCCCGCGGCCGCGGCGGCTGAAGCTGCGACCGCCGTCGCGGCTGACGGCCAGGCCGATGGCCCAGTCGTAGGGAACGGCGACCCGGCGCGTCCAGCCGCAGTAGTAGAGCCAGTACTCGTCGCCGACCGCCACGACGCTTCCGGCCATGACTCCGAACTGGTCGAAACAGCCGCGTCCCCCCAGATCGAGGATCGGCTCCGGCGAGACCTCGAGCACGCTCTGTGGATCGTTGCGGTCGAGGTCCACGAAGCCACTGTAGCTCAGGCACGAGCCATCCGCTGCGCGTTGTGGTCGGCAACTGAAGTAGACCCGCAGGCGGTCGGGCAGCAGCAGCGTCGTCGGTACCTGCGCGAACTCGTGCATCCAGGGCAGCCGGCCGGCAGGTCGAAAAAGTATTCCCAGCTTGCGCCACTGCAACATTCCGCGGCACCTTCCCTAGGGCTTGACGAAGTAGGCGTTGGGATACATCGAGAAGGCAAACTTCTGCATTTTCGGCACCGACTGGCCGTTCTCGGCGAAATAGCGCTCGATGGCCTGGCCTTCGCCCTCCCAGGGTGGCGAAGCGTAGGCGTTGAAGGCGACGACGCCGCCGCTGAGGACCAGCGGATAGAGATGCCGCAGGCCGGCGAGTGTCGGCTCGAAGAGATTGACATCGAAGTAGAGGAGACTCAGGCGGGTGCCCAGCGCGTTGCGGGCGAACTCCTCGACCGTGCAGCAGATGTCGCCCTTGATCAGCTTGCAGCGCTCGACCCCGCGCAGGAAATTGTCGTTGTTGTGCAGCGCGACCATCCGCTGCAGGTATTCCTCGCCCGGCCTCATGCTGCCGATCAGGCGGTTGACCCAGGGACGGCAGGCACCATCCTGCGGTGCGAAGCCTTCGTAGCCGGCACAGCTTTCGAAGCCATAGACCTTGCGCCCGCGATCACCCGGATTGAAGGTTTCGAGGAGCTTGCTCCAGGTGAAGAAGCCGGCACCGAGGTATACCCCGAGTTCGGCGATCGATCCGGGCATCTCCACGATCAGCCTGAACAGCTCGTAGTGTGCGAGCAGGCGCGCCATTTCCCGCCTGCGGACGAAGGCGGGCGCATGCAGCAGGACGTCCTTGAGACTCAGGTTGGCCAGGTTGACACATGCTTCGAGCTCCTGCCAGTGTTCGCGCTCGTAGGCCTCGTAACGCGCACGGCTGCCTTCGTCGATCTCGGGGCGGGCGTTCGTCTCCGCTGCCACTCACTTTCCCTCCAGGTCGCGCGCCGCTGCCTGGCGGACGGCTTCGTCCAGCCAGCGGTGCAGGCTCTTGCCACTGTTCGCGCTGGCGGCCTGCGCCATCGCCTTGGCTTCCGGAGTGACGCCTTCCAGCAGTCCGTAGTAGCGCGTGCGATGGCTTCCGCCGCGGACACCCGGGATCTCGAAGTCGAGGTCGGCGAAGGGTTCGCCCTCCCCGACACGATACTCGATGACATAGAAGACGCCGCCGATGATCCATTCCAGCTTTACTTCCCGGCACGAGACCGGCAGGTGCCGCAATGGCAGCTCGTAGCGGTAGAGCGGATTCGAGTTCATCAGCACGCGACCGAATTCGGTGTTGCGCAGCCAGACCGGCATGCTCTCGTCGCCGACCACGACCTTCCCACCGACCTTGCTCACCCGGTTGATCTCGCTGAAGAAGGCCCCGATGTCGGAGAAGGTGTTCAGGCCGCCAAAATGGAAGACCGCGTCGAAAACGCCATCGGCAAAGGGCAGATTGCAGGCGTTGCCGACATGGAACTCGGTCGGAACCGGCTTCGCCGCCAGCTTCGGAAAGCTGTGGCGCAGGATGGCGAGCGACAGATCCTGCAGGTAGAGACGGCCTTCGCTTCCCAGACGGTCGGCGATCAGGAGCGAATCGCGCCCGGAGCCCGCCCCCAGTTCGAGAACCCGGTGTGTCGGCTGCAGGCCAAGCCGGTCGACCAGGCGGCTGCGCACCTTGTTCTCGTCTTCGCCAAAGGTATCGAAGGTCAGATGCAGGTTCTCGTCATAGACATCGGCATTGGCGTCGTACCAGAGCTTCGCCTCGAGGTCGCTGGCAGCGAGCTGGCGGGGAAAGACGAGATCGGGGATCCCGTCGGCAATCGGGAACTCCGCGCCGCAGCGGCATGCCAGCGTCCCGGCGACCACCGCTTCACCCAGCTGCTGCACGACTCGCAACTGCATCCCTTGTTTGCAGGCAGGGCACACATACACCTCAGCTTCGCCAGACCTCATTTGCTTATCCCTCTCCGGCTGGTTCAGCGCCCAGCTTGATGAACATCGCCTTGCCGCAGACGAACGCCCGTTCAATCCGCTGGCTGCAGGCTTCGAGCAGCTCGTTACCGACACGCCGCGGGCCGTCCCCATGCGCCCACTGGTAGTCGTCGAGGATCAGCCAGCCGCCCGGCAGCAGGCGGCTGACCCAGAGTTCACAGTCCTGTTTGACGGCAGCGTGATCATGGTTGCCGTCGACGTGCAGAATGGCGATCCGGCGCGAGAATGGCACAACGACCGATTCGCGCGTCGCGATTGGCAACCCGTCCGAGTAGACGGCGAACGCCTGCACGGACGGCATGCGCAGATGCGCGTGATCATTGCCGGACCATGGTGCCAGGTTGACGAAGAAGGCTTCGGCAAGGAGCTCATAGTCCCACTCGTCGACCAGCCGGCCGATGTTCGCCGGCGAGTCATGATGGATGGCGTGCACTGCCTGCCACGGATCGACGGTCAGCAGCGATCCGATATGGTAGCGCCGGGCGAGGTACAGCAGGACCAGTGCCGTCCGCCCCATCAGTGCACCGATCTCGACCAGATCGCCGGCTGGAGCACTGGCGGCAATGGCGATCATTGCCGCCAGCTTTTCGTCGCTCGACTCACCGTAGACCAACGCCGCCTGCCGCAGCAGCCCGGCGACTTCGATCTCCGGCAGGACCTCGGCGCCGGCGGCGCAGCTCGACATCCAGGATCGCAGCGAGCGCGCTTGCGCCATCAGTTCGCCGTGCTGTTTGACCTGCCGGCGAATCGGCGAATCCCCCAGCAGCTCGACTGTCAGCCCGTGCGCGGGAAGCCAGGTCTGCAGATGGCTATAGACACTGGCCACCGGGCAGAAGATGCGGCTAATTGCGTGCTTCCGGATGAGGGCGAGAAACTCGCTGCCGAAGCCGGCTTCATGAACCATCGGCAAACGCAGCACGGCCTGGCCGTCGAAGCTCGTTGCATCGCCGGCGACCGACGCCGCGAGTACCACCGGTTCGCCAACCAGCCGCGCCGTTCGCAAGTAGTCGGTCGCCAGCCGGTTGACGGCGGGGAAGATCAGTGTGGCCGCTGGCGCAGGACGGACGTTCATGAGCAATGGTCTGCGCGCGGCGTCGCAATGTCGCAACGCGCCAGTTCGGCACGCGTCGCCTGTCGCCCGAGATGCATCAGCAGGTCGATGATCGACAGCCACGGGCTCCAGCCGCCGCCGAGCTGCGGATAGGGTTGCTCACGTGGAACGAGGAAACGCAGCTCTGTTCCACGGTGGCGAAACAGCGCGGGATCGTACAGCGTGCGACCACCCGGAAGGTTGAGGTATTCCGCTGCCCCCTCGTGCCGGCACAGCGCCAGAATGCGCTCCTGACCGCGGCTGCGATGCTCCGGATCGATCACCGACGACGCGATCAGCGGGGTGCGAATCTCGAGATGGGCGGCAACCGCTCCGATGCTCTGCAGCAGGAAGGGCAGCAACGGGCCGCGACCGTCGTTGACGATCGGTTCGAGGAAGGCCTGTGTCTCCTCGTAGAACGGGGCACGGCGATAGCTCTGCGCGAGAGTCGAGCGAAATCGCTGCCACCAGCCGGCGTCGCTGGCCAACTCGATCTCGTTGATCAGGCGGTTCTGCGACGCCTGCCGGATCGGCACGCTGAAGCGATGCGCAGCACCGCCGACGAGAATCCGGTTACGGTTGATCCAGCCACGCCGGATGAAGGCGACATCGTCGAGCACGATCATCCTGTCGACGGCGGCGACGAGTTGCCAGTAGCCGATGTAGGGCATGAAGTAGGGCTGCATTATCGCCAGTCGCACGTTGGCTTCTCCCGCGGGACAGATCCTGCGCTCTGCTTCATGGCCTGGCTTGCGCCGGCAGGTCGTTCGCGGTGATCTCGAAGGCGCGTGGCGCGAGCCCCTGGCACCAACGTTGCCAGATCATCCGGAACGTCCGCTCGAGGCCTGCAGCAACCAGTTCGGGGCGACCCAGCGCCGATTGCTGCAGGCGCTCGCGCAGTCCGGCACGCAGCGTTGCCAGTTGCTCCAGATCGGCCGCCCATTCGCGACCGCGGGCGACGAATTCACTGGCGTCGCGGGCGATGAAACCGGGCAGTCCGACGTGTCCGAGAGTCGACGCGGCGGCTCGTCCGGGAACCGTCGTGCCGGCGAGGGTCAGCGTCGGGACACCCATCCAGCAGGCGTGCAGGGTGGTCGTGCCGCCGGTGTACGGGAAGGTATCGAGACAGATATCCACCTGCTGGTGCAACTCGAGATAGGTCCGCATGTCGCTGCGCGGCTGCAAGAGCAGGCGCTCGCGGGCGATGCCGTTGGCGGCGAACTCGCCGGCCAGTTGCTCGGCGCGTCCATCCGGGCGCATCGCGGCGAGCAGCATCCGCGACCCCGGCAGCGCGCGCAGCAGCTCGCACCACAGGGCAACGACCGCCGGACTGATCTTCGTCGGTCGATTGAAGCTGCCGAAGGTGAGGTGGCCGCAGGTGAGCGCCGGCAGCGGACCGACGGCTGGTGCATCGGCGAACGGCAGAAAGGGCGCGCTCGCCGGCAGGCGGACGATCGCTTCGGTGAACTGCTCGTCGAACTCGCCGACCGGCAGAAAGAACCGGTCAGCGAGGAAATAGTCGACCGACTGCAGGCCGGTGGTTCCGGGGTAGCCAATCCAGCTCGCCTGTATCGGTGCCGGCTTGTGGGCGAAGGTGGGCAGGCGGTGATGTGCGGTGTGCCCGCTAAGGTCGATCAGGATGTCGATGCCGTCGGCACGGATCCGCCGCGCCAGGTCGGCGTCACTCAGGTCGGCCACCGCTTGCCAGTAGGCGAAGTGCCGGCGCAGGCGCTGCGTGACATGGTCCTCCTGCGCATGGTTGTAGTAGGCATGCAGCGCCAGGCCGGGGTAGCCGGACAGCTCGACGAGAACCGGCTCGATGAAGCTGGCGACGGCGTGGTTGCGGAAATCGGCGGAGACCAGACCGACGTGCAGGCGGCGGTCGGGATCACGCCGGTTGTCGTACGGCTGGCGGCTGTCGCGCAGCGGTGTCTCGACCATTTCGCCGAAGTGTCGGTGCGCAGCGAACAGTGCTGCGGCGTCGATCGCCTGATGGTGACTGAGCGTATAGAGGAGGTTGCTGTGCGCCAGGAGCGAATCGGGTTTGAGTTGGATCGCCTGCCGCAGCGCGGCATCGGCTTCGGTGTAGCGTCCGAGTGCGGTGAGGACAACGCCCAGATTGAGGTGTGCGTTTGCGAGATCGGGTGCGAGGGCAATTGCCGAGCGATAACTTGTTTCGGCTTCGTCGAGTCGATCTGCCTGGTTGAGGACGTTGCCCAGGTTGTAATGCGCTGCGGCGAAGTCCGGGCGGCAGGCAATCGCTCGCCGCAGGCTTGCTTCGGCGTCGTCGAGCCGATTCCGTGCGCGCCAGGATGCCGCGAGGACGACCATCGCCTCGGCGAAGTCGGGCTGGCAGGCGATCGCCGATTGCCAGGCGCTTTCCGCCTCCTCCGTTCGCTTCTGCTCCTCCAGGTTGTTGCCGAGATTGTAGTGGGCGGCGGCGAGATCCGGCTTGTCCAGCAGTGCTTGCCGCAATGCCGCCTCACCCTCGCCAAGCCGCCCCTGAACGGTCAGGGCTTCGCCGAGGTTGCTGCAGGCCTCGGCGTAATTCGGCCGTAGCGCCAGCGCGCGTCGATAGCAGGTTGCCGCCTCGTGCAGACGGCCCTGCGCCTTGAGGTTGCGGCCGAGGTTGTTGTGCCCTTCGGCAAGATCCGGCTGCAGCGCCAGGGCCCGCTGGTACGCACCCTCGGCATCCCGCAGGCGGTCGAGCTCCATCAAGGCATTGCCGAGGTTGCAATGGGCCAGCGCGAAGTCGGCACGCAGTTCCGTTGCCCGCCGGTAGCTGATCACCGCATCTTCGTGTCGCCGCTGCGCCAGGAGGGTATTGCCGAGGTTGTAGTGGGCTTCGGCGAAGTCGTCCCGGGCAGCGATTGCGCGCCGCTGGCAGCCTTCGGCTTCCGCCAGTTCACCAAGATCGGCAAGAACCAGCCCGAGGTTGCTGAGGACCTGTGCGTCCTCTGGCAGCAGAGCGGCCGCGCGCCGCATCACCGTCAGTGCCTCCGCATCGCGGCCCTGCGTCTTCAGCAAGGCGCCGAGGATTTTCCAGCCGAGACCAGCCTGCGCATGCTCCTCCGTCAGGCGGCGTGCGGCCACTTCAGCCGCGGCATATTCGCCGCGCTGGTAGAGATCGATCGCCGCAGCGACGGCTGGGGCTCGCGACCCATCCAACGCCTCCGTTCGGTCAGGGCGCTGCGTGGCAGCGCGCGCAGTGCTCGTTCCGCCGGGCGCGCGCGATGCGCACTGCCGCTTGCCGCGGGCGACCGGAGCGGGCGCCAGTTGCAGTCGAAGCTGCTCGACTTCGCTGCCGTCCAGTCCATGCTGCTCAGCGAGCGCAAGGACCGCGCGTGCCTCGGCTATCCGCCCGCTGCAGCGCAGCGTGTCGATGTAACTCAGCCAGTGCTGGCGCGACTGCGGGTCTGCTGTCAGCGCAGCGATCAAGTGTGGCAGCGCCGCCGCTGGCTGCGCACATTCGACCAGCAGCGCGCCGAGTCCATGGTTGGCGGCTGCATGGTCCGGTCGTGCCTGCAGGATGGCACGATAGAGTTCTTCGGCTTCACGCACCCGTTTCGCCTGCTGACACTGACGCGCCTTCGCCAGCGCCTGCGACAGCGTCTCGTCGAGGCCGATGGCCGGCGGCGCTGCGCCAGCCAGTTCAGCTGGCAGGTCGTTCATCCCCGCCAGCCGCCGTCCGCCCGGCGAAGGAAACCGCGGTGAGGGCGACGCCGGCCTGCTCCAGATGTTGCCTGAGGACGGTCGATCCATCGCGCAGGAGAGCGATCGCCTCCGGTTTCGCGGCGGTGACGGCGATGCTGAGCCGCTCCCCGACGAGCGACAGGCGGGCATCGACCTCGCCCAACAGCGGCAGGTGCAGCAGCAGTCGCGTCTGCCAGCGGGCATCCTCGTCGCCATCAGCGGCTGTCGAGCGCTCGGGTGGGCTCTCGATCTCCCAGTGGATGTCCTGCCCGGGCCAGATCTGACCCTGCCACGAATAGACCTGGGTGGCGAACGCTTCGAGCTGCTGCTGCACGATCGCCTGCACCTGTGGTGCGACTGGCGACGGCGACGGCGTCGAGGACTGGCCGAGCGGCGCAGCGTTGCCGGCCTCGCGCGCCTGCCCGGGCGACAGGGGCGGCAGGGCGCCGCTGGCGGTGCGCACGGCATGGTCTTCGGCCACCGCGACCGGCTCGCTGGCTGCCGCTTCGGGTGGCAACCGACTGAGCCGGCCCTGCGGTTCGGCAAGCAGCTGTGCCTTCGCATGGCGCCCGTCGACCCATTGTGCCTGGTGTGCCTCGTAGAACATCCCGCTGCGGCTGATCGCCTGTTGCAGCAGCGGCAGCAAGTCTTGGCCCTGGCGCGGCGGACTGGGAGCAAGCGGTTGGTTCTCGTTCAGCGGCAGGGCCTGCGAACCGTTCCGGCCGGAGCGGCTGCCGTCGACCAGCAGGCTGCCGATCAACTGCGCGGTGCGACTGAGCGTGGTCGCCGCCGATTCGCCATCGGCTGCCGCCGCCTTGCTGCCGGCGACGACCGCCAGCGTCAGCTTGCCATCGGTATCGGCCACCTCGAGTTCGATCGCGTCGCCGGTCTGGGCGGCAAAGGGCAGCGCGAGCGTCACGCTGCGCTGGTTGATCACGGCGCGGTAGCTGCCGTTCGGCAGCAGGGCCTGAATCTCGGCCAGCAGTCTCTGGCCGACGACCAGCCCGGTGAGCCGATCGGCAATCTCCTGCGCCGGCGGCGTCGGCCGCAGCGCCAAGTCGGCTGCGGGTTGCAGCCGGTTGGGGAAATCAGTACGAATCATCGCCGCCGGGAGTCAGGGTGCGGAGTGGGCAGGGCCGTTCATCACGCCTGCCGGTTGGCGGAGCACGACGCGCAGTTCGGCCTGCCGGCAGGCAACCAGAGCGCGGATGCCGGTGTCGCATCGCTGGCAGCTTTCGATCAGTGTCCGGGCGTCGTCCGCGGCAGCTGCCGGTACCTCGGCGGCGAGGTCGGCGGGCAGGGCCTCGATCAGCTTCCGCCGCTGCGCCTCATGCTGCAGCAGCGATTCCCAGTCGCTGTTGCGGGCGTTTTCCAGCATCACCAGCGAGAGTGCGGACAGTTGCTCCAAGGCTCCCAAGGCGGGGTTCATGCCACCGACTGCTGCAGACGATCGGGCGAGATCTCACGCCACGCACTGTGAATCTCCTCGAGCAGGCTGGCGACTTCTTCCAGCGCCGCCGGGTCATTGTCGAGGTTGGCGCGCAGCAGCCGCAGGACCAGGTAGTCGTACAGGGCGTCCAGTCGCTCGGCGATCTCACCCCCCTTTTCCAGGTCGAGGCTCAGCTTGAGGCCATTGCCGATGATGTCGATGGCTTTCGAGATGGCCTCGCCCTTGGTGGCAATCCGCTGCTGTTGCATCGCGGCGCGCGCGTTGCCGATCGCTGCCTGGGCACCGGCGAAAAGCAGCAGGATCAGACGGTATGGATCAGCGACCTCGACGGCGGCATCCACACCGACCTTGCGGTAGGCGGAAATCGCATTGCGGGCATTGGCAAACATTCAGGATCCCTGGTTGTAGGTGGGCAGGTTGGCGAGTTGCTGCTGCAGGAAGCTGCTGGTCTTGGTCATCCCGGCCATCAGCGTATCGAGTGCGGTGAACTGCTTGCGGTAGCGGGCCTCGATCTGCGTCAGACGGGCGGAGATGATGTCGGACTGCTGCCCGAGACCCTTGATCGAAGTGCTCAGTCCCTCGCTGCGCGCGGCGATCAGGCCACCGCTGCCGGTCAGCCCTTCGGTGGCCGTGCGAAACGCCTTGCCATAGGCAGCGACGAGGTTGGCAACGCCGGCCAGGTCGTCGCTGATCGCCTTGCCCAACTTCGTTGCGTCGACGTTCAACTTGCCGTCCTTCTGCAGCGTGACGCCGATATCGGTCAGCCGTTGCAGGCTGGCGCCCGTCAGTTCGCTCGGCACCTTGCCAAGCGCCGTGCGGACGCTCTCCTGCGCCGTGCGCAGCGTGCCGTCGCCATTCAGCGCGCCAGCTCTCCTGGTCGCTGCGTCGTAGCTGCCGAGGCTGCTGGCAGTGGTGTGGAATTCGTTGAAGGCCTTGACCAGCGCGTTGACGCCGCTGTTGAGACTGGCCGTGTCGCGGCTGATCGTCAGCGTCGTGCTGACGGAGGTCGCCGGCGGTTCGGGACCCTTGAGCAGGTTGAGCGTCACGCCGTCGAGGGCGGTCGTCACGTTGTTGCTGCTGGCCTCGACGGCGATGCCGTTGAGCTTGAAGGCCGAACCCTGGGCGGCCTGCGTCTGGGCGAAAGCATCGCTGGCCGGTACCGGCACCGCATTCGGGTCGTAGGCCAGGCCGGCAAGCCCGGCCAACGTGATGATCTGGTTGCTGCCCGCGGCATCGCTGGTCAGCACCAGTTGCTTGCCGGCCGTGCCGTTGATGACGACCGCCGCGACGCCGGCACTGGCGGAATTGATTGCGTCGCGGACATTCTCCGGTGTGGCGCCATCGGCGATCGTGATTGCCGTGCTCTTGTGTGGGCTGCTGCCGCCGGCACTGTCAAGCGATATCGTCAGTGTGCCACCGGTTGGCAGCGTCGTGCCGGCGCCGGAGAACGGGCTGGCGGCGCCGGTTGCGCTGGCGATGACGTGCTGGCTGGCAATGCGTGTCACCTCGATGCGGTAGGTGCCGGCGACGGCGCTGGAGGACGCGCTGGCGGAAGCGATCGTCGTGTCGCTGAGCGCCGTGCGGAGAAGCGAGAACTTCTGCAACGGTGTCGAGCCGCTTGCCGGGACGAGGTTGCCGGCCGCCGTCTGCAGCGCCGAGACGGCGCTCTGCAGTGATCCGAGGGCCGAGATCTTGGCCTGGAATCCCGCTTCCTTTTTCGCCAACGCGGTCAGCGGGCGCTGCTCGAGCGCCATCAGTTGGCTGACGATGGTGTTGACGTCGAGATTCGAGCCCAGGCCCGGTGATGAAATCGCCATCGGCTTCTCCCGTGCTACTCAATTGCCGCCCGAACCGCGTTCAGGCCGATTGCTTGACGAAAAGCCCCTTGATGCTGTCGAGCGTCCTGGCGATGGCGATCATTTCGTCCGACGGCATCTGCCGAATCACTTCCTTGGTGTTGCGGTCGATGATCTTCACCACCAGTTGTCCGGTGTCATCGTTGACGCTGAACTCGATGTCGCTGTTGATCGGCTGCACGAACTCGCGCACGCTCTCGGTCGCCGCCTCGAGTCGTTCGCGGGCACCGGGTTGCAGCTTCTCCGTCGGCGACTGTTCGCTCTCGGCTGCGGCAGCCCCTCCCGCGCCGATCCGCCTCGCTTCGCGCTCCGCCGGGTTGAGCATCAGCTGTGCATGGGTGGGCAGCGAAGTGCCGGTAGGCTGGATGTTCATCTTTCACTCCTTCGGCAAGTGCTTTCGGGGGCGTCTTCGTGTTGCCACGTCCACGCCCCCGATCTTACCTCCAATTGACGGCGGATGCTTAGCCGCGCAGCAGTGAGAGCACGTTCTGCGGCAGGGCATTCGCCTGTGCCAGCATCGCCGTGCCGGCCTGCTGCAGGATCTGCGCCCGCGACAGGTTGGCGGTCTCGGTCGCGAAGTCGGCGTCGAGAATCCGGCTGCGCGAGGCCGAGAGGTTCTCGGACGTTGCCGCGAGGTTGCTGACGACGCTGCTGAAGCGGTTCTGTACCGCACCCAGGTTCGCGCGGCTCGAGTTGATGTTGGCCAGTGCCGAGTCGATCGTCGAGATCGCGTTCTGCGCACCGCTGGCGGTACGCAGGTCAACGCTCGCGACACCGGCGCCGAAGGTCGCCGTCGCCGCCGTGTAGCCGGCTGTCAGGTTGGTCGACGCGATGTTGGCGCCACCGAGATTGATGCCGGCGCTGCTCGTCGACGACAGCTTGATGCCGCCGTAGGTGTTGGTGACCGAACCCGTGGCGAAGCCGAAGTTGCTCGTATCCGCCGCACCTGCCGCCTGGACGGTGATCGTCCGACCATCGGCAGCCGCCATGCTGACCTTCATGCTGCTGCTGTCGAAGGTGGCGGTGACCCCGGTCTGGTTCGACACGGCATTGATCGCGGCGACGATGTTGTTGCCCTGCGCCGTGAAGTCGGCCGACGTGCCGGCTGCGATCGCACCGAGCTTGACGCCGTTGATCTTGATGTAGTCCGTCCCATCGCCAGCGACTGCGGCGTTGGCAGTGATCGCAGCGCCGGACACGGTGCTGGCCGTCGCGACCGCGGAGACACCGGTCTGTCCGGTGACGGTATTGAAGGCTGCGGCCTTGGCGATCGCACTGTCGGAACCGACCTTGGTCGTGCCGGCGGTCAGGCCTGTTTCGGTGGCAGTCGCGGTACCCGAGAGTTCCACCTTGATGTCGTGACCATCGATCGCAGCGAGCGTGAGGACGCCGGCGCTGGCCGTTGCGACGACGCCGGTCGTTCCCGTCTGGCCGTTGATTGCCGTCGCCACGGCGGCGGCCTGCGCGGTGGCATCCGCGCCGGCGGTGACGGAACCGACCGAGACACCGTTGATCTTGAGGTCGCCGTCGGCCAGTGCGCCGGTGGCCGTGACCAGGCTGGCCGTGTAGCTCACCGAGCTCGAGACGCCGTCGGTCAGCGACGGGCCGACGCCGTAGCCGTTGACCGTGATGCCGCCGGTCGAGATGGCGCCGTTGCTGACCGTTGCCGAGAGCGAGGTGACAAAGGACGAATTGGTGCCGACGCCCAGCGAATCGGCCTTGGCGCTGGCGATGGTGTTGATCGAGATCTGCTCGCCGGTATTGGCGCCGATCTGGAAGGACTGCGAGTTGAAGGTTCCGTCGAGCAGCTTGACGCCGTTGAATGCGGTCTGGCTGGCGACCGTGTTGATCTGCTGCACGAGTTGGTCGACCTCCTGCTGCAGCGCCGCCCGGTCGGTCGCGGTGTTGGTCGCGTTGGAGGCCTGCACGGCCAGCTCACGCATCCGTTGCAGCGATTCGGTGACGCTCTGCAGGCCGCCTTCGGCCGTCTGCGCCAGCGAGATGCCGTCGTTGGCGTTGCGCGAGGCCTGGTTGAGGCCGTTGATCTGCGAGGTCATGCGTGCCGAGATGGCGAGGCCGGCGGCATCGTCCTTGGCGCTGTTGATGCGCAGGCCCGACGACAGGCGCTGCAGCGAGGTGGCCAGCGAGTTCTGCGAGCTGTTGAGGCTGCGTTGCGAGTTGAGCGACGCGACGTTGGTATTGATGATTTGCGGCATTTTCCTTCTCCTGTCGAGATCAGATTGACTTCGGTTGCCGGTGACCTCTACGTCTTCCGGCTCATCCCCGGTAGCGGGTTTTGCCCGCTGACATTTCCTGTAACGACCTGCTGCGAAGGAACTTTAGGTTTTTTCCAGCGGCCGACCGTATGAGTTTCCCATCGGCGAGACGTGCAGGAACTTGAGGGCGTTGGACCATCTGGCGAGAGGATTGCCCACGGCGGCGGCGTCGCCACGCGGTCTGGCGATGCCGATCGGGGTTGCAGCAGGCAGCCGCGGGTGGCTTCTCTCGCGGGCCGGCCACGGCTGCGCAGGAGACGCTGCCGGCGTGCCGCGGCTTGCCCGCGGCACGCCGGCGCTGCGGCGCAGATCAGGCGATCAGCGCGAAGTCGGCGTGGCTGAGTTGCGGGTGGGCGTCGACGCCGACCAGCGCGATGGCGACCGCGGCGGCGCTGCCGCTGCCGTCGGCGTCGTAGTAGAGATCCCCGGTCGTCGTGTTGTAGATGATCCGGTCGTCGGCGTCATGCGCCCGCGTCACGCCGGCGCCCGACCAGAACTGGTTGGCGCCCAGGCTGCCCGGAAGCGTGCCCAGGGAACGGAACACGGCCAGACTCAACTCGATGGTGTCGCTGTTCGGCGTGAAGTCGGTCAGCAGATCGCGGTTGCTGGTCGCGCTGGGTGCCTGGTCGAGGACGAAGCGGTCTGCGCCGGCGCCGCCGGTCAGGCTGTCGTTGCCGGCGCCGCCGAGCAGCCGGTCGCTGCCGCCACCGCCGATCAGCCGGTCGGCGCCGCCGCCACCGCTGATCGTGTCGGCGTGGGCGGTTCCGGTGAGGGCGTTGGCGCCGGCGTTGCCGACGATCGACAGCGCGTTGCCGACCAGCGCAGCGTCGACGTTCAGCGCGACGGTGCCGCTGCTGGTTGCGACCTCGCCGAGTCCGCTGCCGATCACCACGCGCTCGATGCCGCTGTCGCCGGCGAAGAGCGTCAGCGTGCTGGCGGCGGTCGCCGCGAAACGGATTTCGTCAATGCCGCTCGAGCCGCTGTCGGCGATCTCGGCCGCCGGATGATCGCTCGCCGCGGCGATCAGATAGAGGTCCGAGCCCTCGCCGCCGTCGAGCACGTCGATACCCGCCTTGCCGTCGAGCAGGTTGTTGCCGCCGTTGCCGCGCAGCGTGTTGGCGAGGGCGTTGCCGGTGGCGCCGAGGTTGCCGCTGCCGTCGAGCACGAGGTTCTCGACGAAGTTGCCGAGGCTCCAGCTGACGCTGCTGCGTACGGTGTCGCTGCCGCCGCTGTCGACCGGGCTGCTGGCAGTCGCGGCTTCGAAGACCTTGTCGGCGAGGTTGTCGACGACGTAGGTGTCGTCACCGGCACCGCCGTACATGCTGTCGGCACCGAGACCACCGTCCAGGAGATTGGCGCCGCCGTTGCCAGTCAGGACGTTGTTCAGCGCGTTGCCGGTGCCGACGAGGTCAGCGGAACCGAGCAACCTGAGGTTTTCGAGGTTGGCTCCCAGCGTCCAGGAGGAACTCGTTTCGATGGTGTCGATCTCGCTCGCCAGGGTGGACGTCTCGATGACCGAATCGCTCGCATCGGCGACGTAGACGTCGTTGCCTGCGCCGCCGATCAGGGTGTCGCTGCCGCCGGCGCCGATCAGCCGGTCGGCGCCGCCGCCACCGCTGATCGTGTCGGCGTAGGCGGTGCCGGTGAGGACGTTGGCGCCGGCGTTGCCGACGATCGACAGCGCGTTGCCGACGAGCGCGGCGTCGATGTTCAGCGCGCCCGTGCCGCTGCTGTTCGCGACTTCGCCGAGCCCGCTGCCGATGACCACGCACTCGATGCCGACGTCGCCAGCAAAGAGCGTCAGCGTGCTGGCGGCGGTCGCCGCGAAACGGATTTCGTCAATGCCGCCCGTTCCGTTGTCGGCGATCTCGGCCGCCGGATGGTCGCTCGCCAGGCCGATCAGGTAGATGTCGGAACCTTCGCCGCCGTCGAGAACGTCGATACCTGCCTTGCCGTCGAGCAGGTTGTTGCCGGCGTTGCCGCGCAGCGTGTTGGCGAGTGCGTTGCCGGTGGCGCCGAGGTTGCCGTTGCCGCCGAGCAGAAGGTTCTCGACGAAGTTGCCGAGGGTCCAGCTGACGCTGCTCTCGACCGTGTCGGTGCCGCCGGCGTCGACCCGGCTGCTGGCGCTCGCCGTTTCGTAAACCACGTCGGCGGCGCTATCGACGACGTAGCTATCGTTGCCTGCGCCACCGAACATCGTGTCGGCGCCAGCGCCGCCGTCGAGGCGGTTGGCGCCGCTGTTGCCGGTCAGCACGTTGTTCAACGAGTTGCCGCCGGCGACCAGGTCGGCGCTGCCGAGGAGCGAGAGATTCTCGAGGTTGGCGGCGAGCGTCCAGTTGACGCTGCTGACGACCGTGTCGATCTCGCTCGCCAGCGTCGAGGTCTCGATGATCGTGTCGGCGGCTTGATCGACGACGTAGGTGTCGCCACCGCTGCCGCCGGTCAGCGTGTCGACGCCGGCGCCGCCGTCAAGACGGTTGGCGAGGGCGTTGCCGGTCAGCACGTTGGCCAGATCGTTGCCGCTCAGGTTGTTGGCGGCACTGCCAACGACAGTCGCGTTCTCGATATTGGCAGCGAGGACGAAAGTGGCGCCGTTGGTATTGATCGCCACGCGGACGCTGTCGGTACCCGCGTTGGCTGCCTCGCTCAGGACGTCGCCGATGTGGTCGACGACATAGAGGTCGTCGCCATCGCCGCCGACGAGCTGGTCGGCGCCCCCCTGGCCGTCGAGCGTGTCGTTGCCGGCGGCGCCCTCGATCCTGTTGCTCTGGGCGTTGCCGCTGAGCAGGTTGGCGGCGCCGTTGCCAACCACGCTGAACGGTCCGTTGCCGCGCAGCTCGACGTTCTCGAAGTGCGCCAGGGCGCCAGTCAGGCTGATGCTTTGCGGCGCCGAGCTGGCGTAGACGATGCGCAGCGTGTCGCTGCCTTCGCCAGCGCCCTCGCTGACGTTGGTCAGTTCCGCCGCGGCGTCGAGGACATAGGTGTCGTCGCCGAGGCCACCGGCGAAGGTGTCGATTCCGGCAGCGCCATCCAGGAAGTTGTTCCCGCTGTTGCCGCTCAGGCGGTTGGCCAGGATGTTGCCGCTGGCGTTGAGGTTCGCCTCGCCGGTCAGCACGAGCTCTTCGAGGTTGTTGCCAAGCACGAAGTTCACAGACGAGAAGACCCGGTCGGTGCCGCCGGTTGCGCTGCTTTCGCTGACGACGTCGCCGAGGTCGTCGACCACGTAGCTGTCGTTGCCGGCGCCGCCATGCATCCAGTCGGCGCCGGCTCCGCCATCGAGGAGGTCGTTGCCGGCATCGCCGACGAGGCTGTCGGCGCCGCCCAGTCCGTAGAGCTCGTCGTTGCCGGGCGTTCCGGTGAGCTGGTTGCCGGCGCCGTCGCCGGTCAGCGTCCTGCCGGCGAAAGTCGCGGCCTGCAGTGTGTAGCTGCCGGTGCCGCCACGCGCATCACGGGCGAGCAGGTAGTAGGTGCCACTGCTGCTGACGGCATGGATGATCTGCGCGTCCCTGGTGCCAGCGGTGGCGTTGTCGTTGCTGGCGATTGCTGATGGCAGGCTGGTGGTCGTTGCCGGACCATGCAGCGACAGGTGCGCGTCCACCGCCGACCCCGGCGCCCGTAGATCAAAGACGTAGGTCGTCCCGGCGCTGAGGTTGACGGCAAACAGGTCGCTGTCGGCGGAACGCTCGATCCAGCCGGTCAGCGGGCTGCCGCCGACGGTCAGGGCGCCGGCGGTCGCCGGCGTGGCGCCATGGTCGTCGCTGTTCGCCGCGTCGTCGTTGAGGATGGTGCCGCTGGCGCTGGCTGTCCTGAGGCCGAGGCCGGACGACGGGTTCGACAGGCTCACAACGAAGCTCTCGTTCGCCTCGATCACGCGGTCTCCCTGCACCGTGACCGAGATCGTCTTTTCGGTTTCGCCGATCGCGAAAGTGATGCTGCCAGACGTCGGGCCGGCGAAATCGGTTGCCGCATCGGCCGGCGAGGTGCCCCCACCCTGCAGGTTCCAGCTCAGGGTCTGCTCCGACGAGCTGGCGGTGTTCAGCTTCACCTTGTAGGTGAACACCGTCGCGCCGCTGTGGCCTTCGAGCTGCTGGGCGATGTCGGCACTGATCGATACGAGCGAGCGCAGCGAGCCGCCGCCGAGGAGTTCGCTGACCGACTTGCTGCCGTCGGCAAAGACGAAGATCTCCATCTCGCGGACGGTATCGGAGCCGCTGACGGTGCTGTAGAAGTTGAAGCCGACGTTTTCGGAATAGGTATAGGTGTAGCTGCCGTAGGCGCCGGAGAAAATGACGCTGTCGAGGCCGTCGCCGCCGTCGAGCAGGTCGTCGCCGAGGCTGGCGATGAGCACGTCGTCACCGTCGCCGCCGAACAGGCTGTCGTTGCCGGCGCCGCCGTCGAGCCGGTTGGCCAGCGCATTGCCGGTGATCTGATCGGCCGCCGAACCGCCGACCGCATTCTCGATGTAGCACGAGTAGGCGATGGCGATGTTGTTCGTCATGCTGTTGCCGGACGAGAACGAGCCCGGCGCCAGGTTGATCGTGCAGTTCGTGTCCCAGCCGCCGAGGTTGAGCGTATCGACGCCAGCGGCGTCGTAGATGGTCAGGATCGGATTGGCGTTGAGCGTGAAGTCGAAGATCGCCGCCATCGAGCCGCTGACGTTGCTGCCGAAGCCATAGACCGTGTCGCCGGTGCGAGTGGTCGTGTCGGCGCCGTAGGTCGTCTGGATGGCAAGGACGTCGTTGAGCATCGGCGTCTGCGGTGAGTAGGTGCGGCCATCGCGACCGACCCAGTCCGCCCAGGCGATCTGGCTGCTGCTGCCACGGCCGGTGTTGGGGCCGAAGTACGACATCACCGAGTAGACCTGGCTGTCCTGGAACGACGATGGCGTCCAGTTGCCCGTACCGTTGTACTCGCCCATGTGGTCGAGGCCGAGCGCGTGTCCGAGTTCGTGCACGTAGACCTGGAACGAGTACTGGCCGACCTGCGGCGACATCAGATCGGCATAGGCGCGGTTGAACCAGACGCTGCCGATCGACGGATAGTAGGCGTGGGCATAGCTGACGCCGGTGCTCGAGGTGCCGATCTCGATGTTCGAGCTGCCTGAGCTGGTGCGGACGAGGGTGGGCGCGATCAGATCGTCCCAAGTCTGCAAGGCCCGCTCGGCGGCTGCCTGCTGTGGCGCATTGAGGCCGACGAAACCGGGTAGCTCATTGTTGCCGCCGTACATGCCGGAGGCTGCCGTCGGGAAGGCGTAGGTGATGGTCGACCCGTTCCAACGGTATCCCGAAATCAACTGGTCCAGGATCTGCTGCTGGGTCCACGATGCGAGTGCCATATAGACTCCTTCTGCCGCGTGGACGCAAAGCTGGAGGAGGCACTCGATCAGCGCATGGGGCGCGCGCCTTTCGGGCAACCCGGCCACCCTTCCGAGCCGATGAGGCAACTCGGGGTAGGGTCCGTGGCTTTGCGTCCGGAGGTTTCCCTCCGTTTGCCATTGACAGGATGCATGGACCGACCACAATGGCCGGACTCGCACCCACCGAAAAACGCGCTCACTCTAATCCAGCGGCGGCAGAAAGTAAAGCGGAATCCGGAACGAAGCATGGCGAGTCCGTGTCGGAATTCACGTTTTCCTGACTGCGGGTGCCGGTTGCCGGCAGTCGGTGGCCAGCGCGAGCCTGGCGCGAGACCGCTGCGTGCTTTGAGCAAACCCGGCAGCTCGCTATAATGCACGGCGGCTGGGCGGGTAATCCGGGACCTCACCCGCGTGGCCGGCCAGATGGTGGTTGCCCTGTGGCTTCCCGGTGTTCGACACCCTTCCTGAATCGAGATGCGGATCCTGCTTTGCAACGATGACGGCTATTTCGCGCCAGGAATCGAACACCTGGCGCGGACACTGGCCGATGTCGCCGAGATCACCGTCGTCGCGCCCGAGCGCGACCGCAGCGGCGCCAGCAACTCGCTGACGCTCGATCGACCGCTGTCGCTGAAGCAGGCGGCGAACGGGTTCTACTACGTCAACGGGACGCCGACCGACTGTGTCCACCTCGCGGTCACCGGCATGCTCGAACAACTGCCGGACATGGTGATCTCGGGCATCAACATCGGTGCCAACATGGGTGACGACACGATCTATTCGGGCACCGTCGCCGCCGCCACCGAGGGTTTCCTGCTCGGCGTGCCGTCGCTGGCGGTTTCGCTGTGCAGCAAGGCCGGCGGTCATTTTGCGACCGCCGCCCGGGTCACGCGCGAACTGGTCCTGCTGCTGCAGCGGCAGCCGCTGCGTGCGCCGGTTCTGCTCAACGTCAATGTTCCCGACGTCAGCCATGAGGAGCTGGCGGGCATCGGCGTCACCCGTCTCGGCAAGCGCCACAAGGCGGAGCCGGTGGTGCGCACGATCTCGCCGCGCAACGAGACGGTTTTCTGGGTCGGTGCTGCCGGCGAGGCACAGGATGCCGGCGAGGGCACCGACTTTTTCGCCGTGCAGAACAAGCAGGTATCCGTGACGCCGTTGCAGATCGACCTCACCCACACGGCCCAACTGTCGCTGGTGCGCTCGTGGCTGGCGCAATGAGCGGCGCCGTTGCCGGTTTCGGAATGACCTCGCAGCGCACGCGCACGCGCATGATCGAGCGCCTGCGCGAACAGGGAATTGCCGATGAGGAGGTGCTGGCGGCGATTGCCGCCGTGCCGCGACACGTCTTCGTCGAGGAGGCGCTGGCGTCGCGTGCCTACGAGGACACGGCTCTGCCGCTGGGCTTTTCGCAGACGATTTCGCAGCCCTACGTCGTGGCGCGGATGATCGAGGCGCTGCGTGCCGGCCGTCAGCAACTCGGCAAGACGCTCGAGATCGGCGCCGGCTGCGGCTATCAGGCAGCGGTTCTGGCGCAGTTGACCGACGAGGTCTATGCGGTCGAGCGGATCGGGCCCTTGCTCGCCAAGGCGCGGGCCAACCTGCGCGCGATCGGCAAGTCCGAGGTTCGCCTCAAGCATGCCGATGGACAGCTCGGTCTGGCGGAGGCGGCGCCCTTCGACACGATCATCGTCGCGGCGGCGGCGGCCCGCGTGCCACCGCCGCTGCTGCAACAACTGGCGGAGAATGGCCGCCTCATCCTGCCGCTCGGTGCGAGTGCGCAGCAGCTCGTGCTGATCGAACGCGGCCGCGAGGGCTTGGTCGAATCCCGCCTCGACACCGTGCGCTTCGTTCCGCTCCTCTCGGGGGTCCAATGAAGGATCAGGTGCCTCTCCCAGCTCTTCCGATTCTCCTTCTGGCGGTCCTGCTGGCGGTGCCGCTCGTTCTGGCAGGCTGCGCCGGCAAGGGATCGGCGCCGGCAGAGGAGGCCGCGCGGGTGCCGGCGCGGCAGGCGGGTCCGGCGACGCCGGGAAGCAGGGATGGCTACGTCGTCAAGCGTGGCGACACGCTGTATTCGATCGCGCTGGATCACGGGCTGGACTACCGGGAACTTGCGGCGTGGAACAACATCGACAATCCGAACCGGATCCTGGTCGGGCAGGTGTTGCGCGTGCGGGCGCCAGGTGCGGCTCCTGCCGCCGAGGGCGTCGTCGTCCGGCCGATTGCCGCCGGCGCGGCGGTCGAACAGCGACCACTGACGGCGAGCGCGCCGCCGACTGGCGAACAGCGTTCGCCGGCCGCGACGGCGGACCTGTTCAAGCGGGCACCGCTGGCAGGCAAGGAGCCCTACTCGGAGCAAGCGCTGGCGCGTGCGCAGGCGCAGGCAGCCGAGCCGGTGGTGGCAGTCGCTCCCGCTGCGGCGAAGGCGGAAGCCCGGCCCGAGGGCAAGCCCGAGGTGAAGACCGAGATGAAGACCGAGGCCAAGGCGGAGGCCAGGCCGGAGGCGAAGGCTGACAACGAGGCCCGCAGCGGTGACGCTTCCGGCAATGACGAGGTCAGCTGGATGTGGCCGGCGAACGGCAAGCTGGTCGCCACCTTCAGCGAGGGCGGCAACAAGGGAATCGACATCGCTGGCAAGGCTGGCGACAGCGTCGTGGCTGCCGGCAGCGGCAAGGTCGTCTACAGCGGCAGCGGCTTGCGTGGTTATGGCAAGCTGGTGATCGTCAAGCACAACAACACCTTCCTGACGGCCTACGCGCACAACCAGAACGTGTTGGTCAAGGAGGGCCAGTCGGTGGGCAAGGGGCAGAAGATCGCCGAAATGGGCAACACCGACGCCGATCAGGTCAAGCTGCACTTCGAGATCCGGCGTCAGGGCAAGCCGGTCGACCCGCTGAAGCTCCTGCCGGGACGCTGATGATGCCCGCTCCCTACGACGCCGGGTTCGATCCTTTCGCCGACGAGATCGAGGCGGGCGAGTGGGCCGTTGGCGAACCTGATCCGGTGCCCGAGGTCGTCGATTCGCTGCCGTCGCCCGAGGCCGAACTGCTCAACGACGTGACGCAGCATTACCTCAACGAGATCGGCGCCAAGCCGCTGTTCTCGCCGGCCGAGGAGGCCACCTGGGCGCGCCGAGCGCGCGCGGGGGATTTCCTCGCGCGGCAGAAGATGATCGAACACAACCTGCGGCTGGTGGTCAACATCGCCAAGCATTACCTGAACCGTGGTTTGCCGCTGCTCGACATGATCGAGGAGGGGAATCTCGGCCTGATCCATGCCATCGAGAAGTTCGATCCCGAGCGCGGCTTTCGTTTTTCGACCTATGCGACGTGGTGGATCAGGCAGGGCATCGAGCGCGCGATCATGAACCAGTCGCGAACGATCCGCCTGCCGGTACACGTGGTCAAGGAGATCAACCTCGTCCTGCGGGCGATTCGCCATCTCGAGGTCGCCAGTGGCCGTGACATCTGCATCGACCAGGTCGCCCACCTGATCGATCGGACGGCTGACGAGGTGCGGCGGGTGATGGCGCTGAACGAGCGGATCGCTTCGCTCGATGCGCCGCTGCAGGTCGATCCCAGCCGAACGATCGGCGACGTGATTCCCGACGAGCAACTGCTCGAACCCGACGAACTGCTGCAGGCCAACGAGATCGGCGACCTGCTGGTGCGCTGGCTGGCGCAGCTGGGCGAGAAGCAGCAGGAGGTGCTGCAGCGTCGTTACGGGCTGGGCGGAATCGAGCCCTGCACGCTCGAGGAGATTGCGCTCGACATGAACCTGACGCGCGAGCGGGTGCGCCAAATCCAGATCGAGGCCATCGATCAGTTGCGGCGCATCATCCGTCGCGGCGGCGGCACCGCCGACAACCTGCTCTGACGGGCATGCGCGGCGGCCGCTTCGGCGTCTGCCCTCACGGGTTGCGCGCGGCGGCCGGCCGGTTGCCGCGGGCTGGGTAGCCGGCGGCGTCGAGCAGGGAATTCCAGCTGGCCGGGTCGAAACCGCGCAGGTGCTGGCGGCCGACGCTGACGCTGGGAAAGGCCGCTTCGCTACCGAGCAGACGGGTGAGATCGGCAAATTCCTCCTCGCTCCCGAGTATCTTCTCGGTGAACGGAATGTCACGCTGCCTGAGCAGCTCACGCGCGTCCCGGCAACCCGTTCCACAGCGCTCGGTGGCGTAGAGCACGACGGGAAACTTCTCGCTCGCCTGGCGCACGGCATAGGGGAGGGGTCGCTCCTCGCTGCTGCTGGCGCTCGTCGTGGATCGGCTGACGTTCCTCGCGCCTGGCGGCGGCGGCATGTCGGAGATGACCGTGCCGCCGGTGCTCGGGTCGACCCAGCGATAGGTGATCGTCTCGGCGCTGGCGCCGGTCAGCAGCAGCCAGAGCAGGGACAGGGCAAGGAAGAAGCGGCTGCCGCCGCGGATCGTCGGTGTGGGCATGCGGTTGCTCACTTGCTGTTCAGGCCGCGACCATCCCGCAGTGACGCAGCAGTGCGTCGACCCGCGGCTCGCGACCGCGGAAGGCGCGGAAGCTGTCGATCGCCGGCCGGCTGCCGCCAACCGAAAGGATCTCGCGCAGGAAGCGCTCGCCGGTGCTCCGGTCGAATGGGTTCTCTGCTTCTTCGAAGGCACCGTAACAGTCGGCCGAAAGGACCTCGGCCCACTTGTAGCTGTAGTAACCGGCGGCGTAGCCGCCGGCAAAGATGTGCGAGAAGCCGTTCGGGAAGCGGTGCCATGGCGGCGGCTCGAGAACGGCGACTTCGCGCCGCACTTCGGCAAGCAGCTCGAGCACGCTGCGCTCGCCGGCCGGATCGAAGTCGCTGTGCAGCAACAGGTCGAAGAGCGAGAACTCGACCTGCCGCAGCATCTGCATGCCGCTCTGGAAATTCCTTGCTGCCAGCATCTTGTCGAAGAGCGCACGCGGCAGGCTTTCGCCGCTGTCGATGTGGGCGGTCATCCCTTGCAAGACTGTCCACTCCCAGCAGTAGTTTTCCATGAACTGAGAGGGCAGCTCGACGGCGTCCCATTCGACACCGTGGATTCCCGCAACGCCCGCTTCGTCGACCTGCGTCAACAGGTGGTGCAGACCATGGCCGGTCTCGTGGAACAGGGTGCTGACTTCGTCGTGGGTGAAGATCGCCGGTCGCGGCTTTCCGTCCCTCTCGCCGACCGGACGCGAGAAGTTGCAGTTGAGGTAGGCGACCGGCTTCTGGATGGCGTCGCTGCTGCCGTCGGGCGACTGCAGGCCAATGCGGCGGCGGCCGATGGCTTCGTCCATCCAGGCGCCGCCGCGCTTCGTCTCGCGCGCGTAGAGATCGAGGTAGAACTGCCCGACGAGCTCGCCGGCCGGGCTCTCGATGCGGAAGAAGCGAACGTCCTCGTGCCAGACGGGCGCCCGGTCGGGCCGCAGGCGGACGTCGAACAGGCTCTCGATGACCGAGAACAGGCCGGCAAGAACCTTGTCCTCGGTGAAGTACTGCTTCACCTCCTGCTCGGAGAAAGCGTAGCGAGCCTGCAACAGCTTTTCCGAGACATAGGCGACATCCCAGGCCTCCATCGTCGGCAGGCCGAGTTCGCCGCTCACGAAGGCACGCAGGTCGGCGACGTCCCTTTCGGCGAAAGGCCGCGCCCTGCTCGCCAGGTCGCGCAGGAAGGCGAGGATCTGGGCGACCGACTCGGCCATCTTGGGTACCAGCGAGACCTCGGCAAAGTTGCCGTAGCCGAGCATCCGGGCCTGCTCATGACGCAGTTCGAGAATCCGCCGGATCAGCGGGGTATTGTCGAGCTCGGCCGGGCCGGACTCGGCGGCGCGTGTGGCGTAGGCACGGTACAGCGCGGCGCGCAGGCGCCGGCTGTCGGCGTACTGCATCACCGGCAGGTAGGATGGCATGTGCAGGGTGAACTTCCAGCCGCTGCTGCCGTCTCGCTCGGCGGCCTCACGCGCCGCCTGACGCACGTCGTCGGGAAGGCCGGCCAGTTCGCTGGCGTCGGTCACCAGCTCGCTGAAGGCGTTGGTCGCGTCGAGCAGGTTCTCGGAGAAGCGCGCCGCCAGCTGTGCCAGTTCTTCGCTGATTTCCTGGAAGCGCGGCTTGCTCGCCGCCGGCAGCTCGGCGCCCGCCAGGCGAAAGTCGCGCACCTCGTGCTCGACGACCCGCTGCTGCGCCGGCGACAGGGTGGCGAACTCGCTGCCTGTGGCGATCGCCCGGTATTTGGCGAAGAGTTGCAGGTTCTGGCCGACCTCGGCGTAGAAGCGCGAGACCTCAGGCAGCATCCGGTTGTAGGCGTCGCGCCAGGCCGGCACGTCGTTGACCGCGTGCACATGGCCGACGATTCCCCAGGCGCGCGCCAGCTGCTCGAAACCGTCGGCCAGCGGCGCCGCGAAATCCGACCACGTGGCGGCGACGGCAGCGGACGCGAGTCGGTCGACCAGGCTGCGGCAGCGCGCGAGCAACTCGGTGATCGCCGGCTGCACATCGTCGGGCGACAGCAGGTCGAAACGCGGCAGGCCGGAAAGATCGAGCAGCGGGTTGTCCTGCAGGCTGTTGGGCTGGTTCATGGTGTTTCCAGATGGCAAGAGGGCTCTGTCGGCGCCGGCTGCCGGTGCCGGTGCGGCTGCTGGCTATTGTACTAGGTCGCGCTGCGAGCGCCACGTGGCATGGCCGAGCGGCGCCGCGTGACTGCGGGTCTGCGCACCCCTGTCCGTGCGATGGCATGGAACTTGCTGTCGGTCGCATGTCTTCACTCAAGAGCAATGGGACATGTTTCAGAAGAGCAACAGGCCGTCCGGGGGATTCACCCTGATCGAGTTGATGATCGTCGTCGCGATCATCGGCATTCTGGCCGCCATCGCCGTGCCCCGGTTCTCCGAGTTCGTCGCGAAAGGGGAGGACAAGGCGGCGCAGACCGATGCGCGCAATCTCCTGATGGCAGCCACGATCGCGAGTTCGGCGCAGTAGGAGCGTTCGCGGTCGCGCGCCTTGCCCGGCAGGAAGTGCGTGCGCCGTGACCGCTGCGCTCGGGCAGGCAGCGTCAAGCTGACGATTCTTGGCAGTCGGGTGACGCGGATGGGCCGCCTGGATCGACTCTTCGCCGACGGCACCCTGTTGCCGATGACCCGCCCCGCTTCGTCCTGGCGCGCCTCGACGGAGTCCGAACCGGTCAGGGAACGCCGCGGCACGGTCACCCGGGTGGCGAGAAAGCCTCGTTGGCGCCGACGGCCGGCGGCCGTGATGCGGTTGCCTGTTCAACCAGGTCGCGATAGGCGTGCCAGGTCGCGTGGCCGAGCAATGGCATGAGGACGATGAGGCCGAAGAACAGGGTGAGGAAGCCCAGCGCCGTCAGGACGACGACGGTCGCGCCCCAGGCGAGCATCGGCAACAGGTTGGCGTCGACGGCGCTCAGGCTGGTGCGGATGGCGGTGCCGACGGTCACCGGTCGGTCGAGCAGCATGGGGACCGAGACGACGGTCAGCGAAAACACCAGCAGCGCCTGGATTCCGCCGGCGAGGATCCAGATCAGCAGCAGGTCGCGGTGCTCGACCGAGAGATGAATCTCGGCCAGCAGGGCGACCAGGTCGGGAGCGATTCCGGGCGCCAGGAAGGCGAACAGGAAGCTCGATACCCGCTCCCAGGCGAGGCCGAACAATGCCAGAAACAGCCCCAGCTTGGCCAGTTCGACGGCGTTGCGTCGACCGCCGGCGAGCGAGCCGATGAAGGTCGACTTCTGGCCACTTTCCAGGCGCCGGCTGATCTCGTACAGGCCACCGGCGAGCAGCGGGGCGACGAGGAAGAAGCCGGAGGTGGCGACGATGAAGATCTGTCCGTTGCGCCAGGCGAAGATGGTGATCAGGTCGCCGGCGATGGCGAACAGCAGGCCATAGGCGAGACTGGCGATCGGGTTGGCGAGCAGGTCGCGCCAACCCGCAGCGAGCCAGGCCAACGGCCGGCCGATGCCGACGCTGCGCACCGCGGGTACCGAATCATGGCGCTCGGTTGTTGGGCTTGTCTCCACACGCATGCGCACTCCTTCTGCGAGAGGGGCGCGGACCGCGGCGATGCGCGGTGCGCCGGGCAGTCGATCAGTCGATCAGTCGGTGAATGTCTCGCCGGTCAGCCGTTCGCAGGCTTCGACGTAGCGGGCGCGCGTGCCGGCGAGCACCTCGGCCGGTAGGCGGGGGCCAGGGGGCCGCTTGTTCCAGGCGAGTGTTTCCAGGTAGTCGCGCACGTACTGCTTGTCGAAGGAGGGCGGGCTGAAGCCCTCGCGATGGGCGTCGGCTGGCCAGAAGCGTGACGAGTCCGGGGTCAGGGCCTCGTCGATCAGGTGCAGGACGCCGTTGGCATCGAGTCCGAACTCGAACTTGGTGTCGGCGATGATGATGCCGCGCGCGGCCGCATGCGCGGCGGCGGCAGTGTACAGCGCGATGGCTGCCTCTCTTGCCTGCCCGGCGACCTCCTCGCCGCTGCGGCCGCTGGCCGGCAGCAGGTCGGCGAGTGCGCGCGCGCACTCGGCAGCAGCGTGTTCGAAGGCGATGTTCTCGTCGTGATCGCCGATCGCCGCCTTGGTCGCCGGCGTGAAGATCGGCTGCGGCAGGCGGCTGGCGAGTTGCAGGCCGGCGGGCAGGGCGATGCCGCAGACGGCGCCGCTTGCCTGGTAATCCTGCCAGCCGGAGCCGATCAGGTAGCCCCGCACCACCGCCTCGATCGGCAGTGGCCGCAGGCGCTTGACGACCAGCGCCCGCCCGCGCACCTGCCAGCGTTCGTCGGCGGCGACGACCGACTCCGGGTCGATACCGGTGAGCTGGTTGGGGATGATCGCCGCGAGGCGGTCGAACCAGAAGCGGGCGAGGCGCGTCAGCACGCGGCCCTTGTCAGGCACCGGGTCGGGGAGGACGACGTCGAAAGCCGAGAGGCGGTCGCTGGTGACGATCAACAGGCGGTCGCTGCCGACCCCGTAGATGTCGCGCACCTTGCCGCGGCCGAGCAGCGGCAGACTGGTGATGCTCGATTCGAACAGGGCTGCGCTCACGTTCTTGTTCCGGGGGCTGCGATCGCGGGAGAGACGGTCGAAGCGCGCGATTATAGGGCAAAACACGCGCGGCCCGGCGCTCGCCGAGGCGGTGCTGGCGTACGACAGCGGCGGCTGCGCCGGGACTTGCCTCCGATGGCAGCGACGGCTTCCTCGCCGTGCGTGATCAGGAGATCAAGCTCGTTGCTGGCTGAAACGCGCCAGAAGTGAATCTCCACTGGGTGCCGTCCGTTGCGGCGACGCTTGATGAATCCGCTCATTACCGAGCCAGGTGGCGACGATTGGCCTGCGCAGGCAGCACGGTCGTGCGCAGTGCATCGGTCACTGTCCGGCGGCGGGCATCTGCAGGATACGCAGATAGGCGGCAATCACGACAGGACTGTTGAGAATGGAGGTGTGGGTCCCGGTGAAGCCGAAGACCTCCTTCGCTTCGCGAACGGCGTCGGCGTGCAGTTGGCTCGACAGGGCGATGGTGCCGTCCGTTGCCCTTTCGAACGGCTGCGTGGGGTCGGTTTGTGCATAGAGCAGATAATGCATGGTTGCAACAGGGAGCGGCCGGGCGAAGATGGCCTGCTGGAACTCGCTGTCGGTCTGCATATCGACCCATGACGGAACGACGGCAGGCGAGCGAGCGACGCCCATTGCCGCTGCTCGGTGACCTCGCCACGGAGTGACCAGTGAGACGAATACCGGCACCGGGTCCGTGTAGCGCTGGATGAAGTCGCGCGCGAGCAGCCCACCCATGCTGTGCGCGGTGACGTAGAGGCGGTCGAAACCGTACTCCCGTTGCATTGCCGTGGCACAGCGCTCCATCACCGCGACCGAGTTGGCGAGCCGCTGTCCGGACGGATAAACGAATACCCAAGGCTGGTAGCGCGAATGGTCAAGCGCTTCGATCAGGGCGCGCCATTCCCACGGGTTGCCGCCCGCACCGCTGACAAACAGCACAGGGACTCGCTTCGGGTCGTATGGCTCGAGCATGAAGATGCCGATGCCGACGTTGGTCAGAAATTCGAACGGCTGCCACAGTCCCATGCGCCCGCTCTCGGCCGAGAGCCGTTCGTCGTCCAGGTCCGTCACCTCTCCGACCCAAACCGGAAGTGGCTGGCGTGCAATCTGGGCCAAGCCCTGCACCGCTCCGGCTATCGCGTGATCGACACGAGCGGTCTGCGCGAGCGTCAGGTTGATCTTGGCGATGCCCTTCCATCCCCGTGCCACGGTCAGGAAGTTCGGCAAAACCACTGCAGGCTCGTCATCGTCCAAGCGAAGATTGTCGTTCCGGTCGGCGAAGGCCAGGATGACGTAACTCTTGCCGGCAACGAGCCTCATCAGAAAGTCATGCCGGGTCGCGAGGTGCACATAGTTCTCCGCGATCCACGTGCCGCCATCTTCCCGCAATCCCACAACGACGATGGCCGAGGCGTCACTCTCGTCATGAAACACCTTGCCGGCAACACCTCCGGCAGTGACGCTGGCCGTCAGGTCCCTGTGCAGCGCCACCAGATTGCAGGAACCAAGGACGAGAATCATCGCGGCCAGCACGCCCGCGGTGAATAGCCTATTCCAAAGACTGCCGTTGCGCACGCCAAGCTCCCTTCCGTGGTTCAGCGGTACGAGTTCAGTCGGTGTACCGGCTGGTCCACAGATTCAATGCAGCAATAGTCTGCACGTCCCAGGTTGATGTTGTCGCGTGCGGCACCTTCCACCGTCTTTCACCGCCATGCGAAGGACAAGAAATCCCGCGCCACTGAAAAAAGTATATGAGCCTTGGTCAACCTGCGTCAATGGCGAAGCTGGGCCCGCGATCGCCGCAAAGCCATGCGACACTTGCCCCGCTGCGCGTGTTGTTCCAAGGCCAGCGATGGCAGCTGGCTTGCTGCAGGCCGAACCCTCTTCCGTGGCGACGGCACCGGGTTTCCAGCAGCGTGGCGGCGCGGTGAACTCGAGCGGCACGCTGTTCGCGAAGTCGTGTCGACGGCGAGCCTTCGCGCCCGATTCCCGCGCTGCCCGTCTGGCCGACCACCTTCTTCTGCGGCTGTCGTTCCGCCAGTGGGGCGGCCGGTCCCCATCGGTTGAGCTCGTCCTCTGCAACACGATCCCGCGAACGAGCGCTGGCACTCCGCTTTTTCATGGGTGTCGTCGAACAAGCCTTGCGCCGCACCTGCCCGGAGCACCTCCTTGAAGCCGGTGCAGCGTCGCTGAAGGAGTGCCGAGAAGTGCGGAGTGATGCCTTTCCACGCTACGAATTCCTCGTTGCCTTGAAGAAGACTCGCGTCGGTTCTAAGATGTAATATGGACAGTGGGCCAGGACGCAAGGGGGATAGAAGAATGCAAGTGACACTTGTTCGGCTTTTTGCCGTCATCGCGCTGCTGAGCGTTTCTCTGGTCGCCCAGGCACGCCAGTCCGTACCGATCGTCGATTTCCCAGACAATGCGGTGTTGACCAGTAGCGGCAAGGCTCTGACGGCCGAACAGGTCAGGTATGCCATCACTGCGGCAGCGCAGTCGCACAGCTGGCAGATATCCCGCGCGCCGAACGGCGATGGCCTGCAAGCGGTACTCAGTGTGCGCGGTAAGCACACTGTTGTCGTCGCGATCGCCTATTCGCCGAAGACGTATTCGATCGCGTATCACGACAGCACGAACATGAATTACTCGCATGATCCGAACACGCAGGTCCGTGTCATCCACCCCTACTACAACCGCTGGGTCTCGGAGCTGCGCGACGCGATCCGGATGGAACTGAACAGGCTCTAGGTCTTCTGCCAAGTTCCGGCAGCACAGCTGATCGCAGCCATGATCTCTTGGGATGTTCCCGTCGTACGCTGGGTCCGATGGCTAGGCATCGGCGAGCTCGAACTCGGGTTTATCGAGCCGCTTCTGCGCCGCCGGCTGTCGCCAATGGCGCGCGGGGCGCTGCACGTGGCCAATGCCTGCGCGCAGGATTACCCCTCGGCAAGCTTCGTCTTTGCTTCTCGCCACGGTGAACTGACGCGAACCGTCGAGTTGCTGCGCAGCCTGGCGCACGAGAAGGAACTGTCGCCGACCTTGTTCAGCCTCTCGGTGCTGAATGCGGCAGCCGGCATCTTCTCCATCGCCCGCGGCGACCGAGCACCGGCGACGGCGATTGCTGCAGGCGTTGAGAGCTTCGGCTACGGCCTCCTCGAGGCCTACCTGCGTGCCCGGCAGGAGCCGGCGAGACCGGTGGTCTACGTGTATGCCGATGCCCCCGCGCCCAACCCGATCGGCCCGCAGTTTGGTGATCCGGAAGCGGTCTTTGCGCTTGGCCTGCTGATCCACGGGGACGCACGCTCCAGCCTGCATACCGGGATACGTACGGGCGCTGAGGCCGGAATTTCTCCGACCCTGCAGGCCTACGCCTGCCTGCAGGCGCTCGAACGAGGCTCCGCTGACTGGGCCAGCGATCGGCACCACTGGTACTGGAATCTGCAATGAAGGGGGTAGGGCGCCTCTGGCGCAGTCTCGTCAGCGTACTCTGCTTCGTTGCATTCGCTGTCGGCGGCACGCTGATGTCGGCCGTGCTGATGCCGCTGCTGATGAGCCTGCCCGGTCCGGTCCTCAAGTGTCGCTCGCGGGCCCGCAGCGTGATTGGCTTCTGCTTTCGGTTATTGGTGCGAGCGCTCGCCGGTAGCGGATGCATGCGTCTCGAGACGCACGAGCCTGGGCGACTCGCCCGGGCGCGCGGCACCCTGGTCGTGGCCAATCACCCGACCTATTGCGATGTCGTCGTCCTCATTTCGCTCATGCCGCAGGCCAACTGCGTGGTCAAGGCTGCTCTATGGCGCAACCCCTTCTACTGGGGCATCGTGCGTGCTGCGGGTTACATCAGCAACGCGTCACCAGAGGGCGTGATCGAAGCCTGTGCCGAGGCGCTACGACAGGGCGAGACGCTACTGCTTTTTCCCGAAGGCACACGCACGACACCAGGCCAGGTGCTTCGCTTCCAGCGCGGAGCCGCCCATGTGGCCCTGAGAAGCGGCGCCACCGTAATGCCAGTTCTGATCGGCTGTGATCCCCCCGCACTGACCAAGGATTCGCCTTGGTGGCTGGCTCCGGAGAACCCGTTCACCATCCGCGTAGACGTTGGCGAAGAGCTGCCAATGGCGCAGGCAGACCCTGCCTCGGCAGCAACGCCCGCCATCCGTGCGCGGCACCTGACCAACGCCCTCCAAGACCATTTTTCCCGTGAACTGCGACGCCATGGATACGCTTGAGCAAGAGATCAAGATCCTCATCATCGAGGCACTGAACCTCGAAGACATGAGCCAGGAGGATATCGGCAGCGATGTACCACTGTTTGGCGAAGGACTTGGCCTTGATTCGATAGACGCACTGGAACTTGGCATTGCACTCAAGAAGAAATACGGCATCGAACTCGAAGCCGGTGATAGCCGCACCCGTGAACACTTCCGCAATGTCCTGTCGCTTGCCGCGCTCGTGCGCAGCCAAGGCAAGGCAGCCTGACCCACACACCTTGAAGAGAAATGCCATGAGCGACCAGGAAATCCTCGACAAGCTTCGTACCATCCTGCACGACACCTTCGAAATCGAGGTGACCCGTGTCACACCGGAAGCGCAGTTGTTTGCCGACTTGGACCTCGACAGCATCGACGCTGTCGATCTCGCCATCCAGTTGCAGAAGCTCACAGGCAAGCGTATCCAGCCGCAGGACTTCAAGGACATCAGGTCGGTCGCCGACGTGATCTCTGCCGTACACCGACTGATGGCGGTCTAGCGAAGAAGGGTCGGGTGGCGATGAACAGGGTGTCGAATGCAATGGTGGTGGGTTTCGCGCTCACCTACCCCTTGGTCGTCTATTTCGGCTTGCAGCATTTCGAACCGAGGATTTTCGGGGCGCTGCTCGGCGCCTTGCTGCTGCTGCGGAAATGGCAATCGGTGCGCAGTTGTGCGACCAGACTGCGGCCGGCAGAACGTCTCTCCGCCGCTGTCCTGGGAGCCTACACGCTCACAATCGTTGCCAGCAACAGCGAGCTCCTGCTCATGCTCTACCCGGCCGTGGTCAGTCTCTCCCTGCTGTCTGTCTTCGGCAGCAGCCTCCTGTGTCCACCAACGGTGATCGAGCGCATGGCACGCCTCTCCGAGCCCGACCTGCCACCCTCGGGTGTGAGCTACACCCGTCGGGTCACACAGGCATGGTGCGCATTCTTCGTTTTCAACGCCGTCGTTTCGGCCACCACCATGTTCGCCTCGCGCGACGTCTGGCTGCTGTACAACGGTCTGATCGCCTATCTGCTGATGGGGGTGCTCTTCGCGGGTGAATGGCTGGTACGCCTTCGTGTTCGACGCCGGGCAGCCTGAGGAAAGATGAACGTCTCTCTTGATGCCCTCAATCCGTCGGACGATCGTGTCGTCGCAGTTGACGGCGCGCGCCGTGTCAACTGGCGTGATCTGCGCGCTGCCGTCGCGGCACAGCGTGGTGCGCAGAGCATGGCGTCGGAGGGCCGCCGCCGCGTACTCTTGCGGGGAGCCTGCCCGATCGATTTCACTGCGGAATTGCTCGCCGCTTTGGCTGAAGACCACGTGGCCGTCATCCCGCCGAACTTCCAGCCTCAAACGCTGGGCGCTCTCGCCGAGCTGCCGTCGCCTATCGATGTGCCACCGCGGACGATCGAGCTTTACACCTCGGGCAGTAGCGGCGAGCCGAAGTGCGTGGCAAAGGAGGTGCGCCAGCTCGAAGCCGAGTGCCGCACGCTGGAAAGCTGCTGGGGCAAGATGGTGACCCCAGACGCGATCGTCCTTGCCACGACGCCGCACCACCACATCTATGGCCTGTTGTTTCGCTTGCTCTGGCCGCTGCTCTCCGGTCGGCCCTTCGACAACGCGACGATTTCCGAGCCGACCGCTTTCGCCGAGCGGCTGCGCGCGACAGAGTCCTCCCTTCTGGTCTCGTCGCCGGCACAACTGTCGCGGCTGCACCAACTGCTCGACCTCACCGCACTGCCAAACCAGCCCGCACTGGTGTTCTCCTCCGGGGGACCGCTGGACGCCGCAACAGCCGAAAGCTACAGGCGGGCCTGGGGCTCTGCCCCGACTGAGGTCTATGGCAGCACCGAAAGTGGCGGGATCGCTTGGCGGCGGCAGGACCACGGTCCGAACTGGACGCCGCTGCCGCAAGTTCAGGTCGCAATGGACACTGATGGCGCCTTGCTTGTCCGTTCGCCCTTCCTCCCCGACCACGAGCCCCTGCGCCTGCAGGATGCCGTCGAGCTTGCGGCAGACGGTACCTTCATCTTGCGCGGTCGGCTCGACCGGGTCGTCAAGATTGAGGAAAAGCGGTTGTCGCTGCCCGAGATGGAAGCGTGGCTCGCCGGACATCCGGGCGTTGCCGCCGCCGCGGTAGCCCCAGTGGCGATTTCCGGCCGCACGCTGGTTGGCGCAGTCGTTGTCGCGGCTGCTGCCGCGCCGCAGCGCAAGGTGCTGATCGAGTCACTCCGTCAGCACTTGGGGCAGCGATTTGACCCCGTACTGCTGCCTCGGCGGTGGCGCTTCGTCGACGCGCTACCCTACGGCGAGCGCGGCAAACTCTTGCTCAACGACGTTGCCAGGCTGTTGGAGGCTACGCCGTGTGCCTGATGCCGCATGTCCAGCAGATCCGGATCGACGATACCTCGGCGACGCTGCAATTGACGGTCGTGCCGTCACTCGACTATTTCCCCGGTCACTTTCCGAACCACCCGATCTTGCCCGGCGTCGTGCAGGTCGACTGGGTCGTTCGCCTCGCACGCCAGTATCTGGGCGTTCGGTGCACCGGTTTCTCAGCGTTGCGCGCGCTGAAGTTCTCCGCGCCCATCCTGCCGGGAAGGAGGCTGTCACTGCAGATCGACTGGTCGCCGGAAAGGCAGTGTCTCGATTTCGCCTATTGCGACGGCAAGCGCCCGATGTCGTCCGGCCAGATCTTCTTTGCCATCGGAGCCGCAGGATGAGCTTCGTCCCCGCCATCGTCATTCCAATCTATAACCACAAGGAAACGATCGCCGCAGTGGTTGCGCGATTGGCGGACTACGACGTGCCAGTCTTCATCGTCGATGATGGCTCGGACGAGGAGACACAGCGAACTCTCGCCGCTGTCGCCGACAGGGAACCACTTGCACGCCTCTCGCGCCTGCCGGAAAATGTCGGCAAAGGTGCCGCTGTCATGCACGGCTTGCGCGAAGCCTTTGCGGCAGGTTGCACGCACGCGTTGCAGGTGGATGCCGACGGCCAGCACGACCTCGCCGACGTGCCACGCTTTCTCGAGCAGAGTCGCATCAAGCCGCATGCGGTCGTTGCTGGCTGCCCACGCTACGACGAGTCGGCACCTGCCTGTCGGCGCTACGGCCGCTACGTGACTCATTTCTGGGTCTGGGTGGAAACGCTCTCCTTCGCGATCGGCGACTCGATGTGCGGCTTCCGCGTTTACCCGCTTGCAGCGAGCGTTGCGCTGATCGACCGTCATCGATTGCCGACGCGGATGACCTTCGACACCGAGATCATCGTCCGTCTGTTCTGGATGGGACTGCCCGTCGTCAACTTGGAGACGCGAGTCATCTACCCGCCAGGCGGCCTGTCGCACTTCCGCATGTGGCGTGACAATCTGCGCATCTCGTGGATGCACACGCGGCTTTGCGCCGGCATGCTGGCTCGTCTGCCACTGCTGTTGTGGCGCAAGCGCTGCCCGCCACGCTCTGGCGCGGTGCATTGGTCGCGGCATCGCGAGCGCGGCAGTTCCCTCGGCCTGCGCTTGACTGTCGCCAGCTACCACCTGTTCGGCGACCGGGTCGCACGGGTGCTGCTGCGCCCCATCGTTGGCTGGTTCTTCCTGAGCGGTGGAACGGCACGAGAGGCCTCGCTCGATTATCTTCGTCGCCTGCAGGCGACCTGGTTCGATACTCCGGCGCCAACTTGGCCGAACGCCTACCGGCACATGCTGGCTTTCGCCAACGCCAACCTCGACAAGCTGGCAGCCTGGACCGGGCATGTCGCGCACGCCGGCATCGCATTCGACAACCAGAAGGCCTTCGAGGCACTGCTCGCCTCCGGGCGTGGCGCGGTACTGCTCGGTGCTCATTTCGGCAATCTCGAGATGATGCGAGCGTTGGCCCATCTCAACGGCATCGCCCGGGTCAACGCCGTCGTCTACACTGAACATGCCCGCCGCTTCAACGAGACACTGGCCGCGGTGACCCCCGGCTTCGATCTCAACCTTCTGCAGATCAGCAGCCTCGGGCCGGAGACAGCCATCCTGCTGCGCGCGAAGATCGACCGTGGCGAGCTGCTGGTCATTGTCGGCGACCGCACGCCGCCCGCCGAAAATGGACGTGTTGTCAGCGTCGAGTTTCTAGGCACGCCTGCCCACTTCCCGCAAGGACCGTTCATCCTCGCCGCCCTGCTCGAATGCCCGGTTTACCTGTTCGTCTGCTTTCGCGAGTCTGATGGCTATCGCGTTCACTTCGAGCCCTTCGCCGAACGCATCGACTTGCCGCGCGGCAAACGCGAAGTCGCGATCGCAACGCACGCGCAGCGCTATGCCGACCGTCTCGTCGAACTGTGCCGGCGAACGCCGTTCCAGTGGTTCAATTTCTTCGATTTCTGGGCCGACACCAAGTCCCGCCCACATCATTGACCAAGGTACCAAGCATGCGATTCCACCTCGACCCTGTCACATTGGCCAGCGGGCTCGGAGCCATCGCGGCGCATGCCCGCGATGGCCACAACGAGTTGCGGAGCGGCGAGAAGGAAGGTACCGGCGCCGCCGGCGGGCCGATGGCTGGTGTGGCAGGCAAGGGCGCCACCGTTGTCAAGTGGCCGTGATCGGGCTGTCGTCGTTTACTAACAACATGGGAGAATGTCATGAATCGAACAACTCCAGTTCTGCTCGCGGCGGCCTTCGCCGTCGTTGGCGGCCTGCCGGCTGTCCACGCCAGCGATGTCGCGGCGAGCATCGAGATGGTCCGTGTGCCCGGAGGCTGCTATCCGATGGGCAACACGGGCTATGAAAAGCACGAGCTTCCCGTCCACGAGGTGTGTGTCGACAGTTTCGAAATCGGCAAATACGAAATCACCCAGGGGCAGTGGAACGCCGTGATGGGCACGAAAGCGTCGAAGTTCGACACCTGCGGCGATACCTGCCCGGTCGATCAGGTTTCGTGGTTGCAGTCACAGGAGTTCATTCGCAAGCTCAACGCCCAAGGCCGCGGCGGGTTTCGCCTGCCGACCGAGGCAGAGTGGGAATACGCCTGCAGGAGCGGCGGCAAACAGGAAACCTGGCCGGGCGGCGTGTCAGCAGACCAGGTTTTCGACATCGCTTGGTTCAACAAGGCCAGCGCCGGCGAACGTACGCATCCGGTTGGCACGAAAAGGCCGAACGGACTCGGTATCCACGATATGGCCGGCAATGTCTGGGAATGGGTCCAGGACAAGTTCGTTTCGCCCTACCCCGTCTTGCCGAAGGAGAATCCGCGTATCGAAACAGGCGGCGAGGAGAAGCGCGTGATGCGTGGCGGCTCCTGGGGTCAGAAGGTCAACTACGTCCGCTGTGGCATTCGCTCCCGTTACGAGCCGGAGTTCGTCGACGTTGCGGGCCGAGTCGGGCTGCGTGTCGTGCGGGACACTGAACGTTGATGCACCGAGTACGACCGGTGACGCTGCGTCGTCGGAGCCGACGGGAACGTGGGGCGTCGATTGTCAGGAACCTCTAGGTTGACTGCTCCCACCCCGCAAATGAAGACGGGCCCGAATGCGTCGGCAAAGTCGTGCCGTGTCATCGGTGACGACGCCCTTTCCGTACGCGACGTGGTCGATATCGCGTTCTGCCGTTCGACTGTCGCCCTCTCCGATGATGCCGGCTTCACGCGTCGCATCGATGCCGGTGCCGAGTACCTCGAACGCCTGCTCGCCAACGGCGGCACCGTTTACGGCGTCACCACCGGATATGGCGACTCCTGTACCATCGCCGTTCCGTCGGATCTCGTCGCCGAGTTGCCGCTCCATCTGACGCGCTATCACGGCTGCGGCCTCGGCGAGCATCTGCCGCCCGAAGCCGTACGTGCGGTGCTCGTCGCTCGCCTCGTGTCGCTCGCGCAGGGCGCCTCGGGGGTTCGCCGCGTCCTGCTGCAACGGCTTGTCGACCTGCTCAACCACGACCTACTGCCGTGCATCCCGGCCGAAGGCTCGGTTGGTGCCAGCGGAGACCTGACGCCGCTCTCCTACTTGGCAGCCACACTGGTCGGCGAACGAGCGGCACTTTACCGTGGCGAACTCACGACGGCCGCCGCGGCCTGGAGAGATCTCGGTATCGAGCCGTTGACACTGGCGCCGAAGGAGGGGCTGGCGATCATGAACGGCACTGCCGTGATGACCGGACTGGCCTGCCTCGCCGTCGCTCGGGCCGAGTACCTGACCCGCCTGTGCTGCCGCATCACTGCGCTCGCGTCGCTGGCGATGCGCGGCAACCCTGGGCACTTCGATCCGCGGCTGTTTGCCGTCAAGCCGCACGCCGGCCAGATCGAGGCCGCGCGCTGGATCTGGGAGGACATTGGCGGCACCTCGGCCAGCAGCGACGCTGAAAGCATGCGCCTGCAGGACCGCTACTCGATCCGCTGCGCGCCACATGTCATCGGTGTTGCCCGTGACGCGCTGTCGTGGATTCGTCGCGACGTCGAGAACGAACTCAACAGCGCCAGCGACAATCCGATCATCGATGGTGAGGCAGGTTGGGTACTGCACGGAGGCCATTTCTACGGCGGCCACATCGCCTTCGCCATGGACGGTCTCAAGACTGCTGTCGCCAACCTCGCTGACCTGATGGACCGCCAACTCGCGCTGCTGGTTGATGGCCGTTACAACCACGGCCTGCCGCAGAATCTCTCCGGCACCGTTGGCACGCGCGCGCCGATCAACCACGGGTTCAAGGGCGTGCAGATTGGCAGTTCGGCGTGGACGGCAGAGGCGCTGAAGCTGACCATGCCGGCTTCGGTCTTCTCACGCTCGACCGAGTGCCACAACCAGGACAAGGTCAGCCTGGGCACCATTGCGGCACGCGACTGCCTGCGCATTCTCGAGTTGACCGAGCAGGTCGCCGCCGCGTTGGTGCTGGCGACGGCGCAAGCGGTGGAATTGCGCTTTCGCGACGAGACGCCGGTGCTGACGGCAAACTGCGCGGCTTTCGTCGAGGCTGTGCGGGTGCATAGCGAGTTCCTCGACGAGGATCGCCCGCTCGAGGGCGATCTGCGCTGTACTGTTGAGCTCATCCGCAGCCGGCACTGGAGCCTTGATGCCTGAGCTCGCCGCCGAGGTGACGATCGAGGTGCCGTTTCACGACATCGATCTCATGGACGTAGCTTGGCACGGCCACTACGTCAAGTATTTCGAACTGGCGCGCTGCGCCCTGCTGAGGACGATCGACTACGACTATCCGCAGATGCGCGACTCCGGTTACGCTTGGCCGGTGGTCGAGTGCTATCTGAAATACGTGCGTCCGGCCCGTTACAACCAACGCCTGTCGATCCGTGCCATATTGCGTGAATACGAGAACCGGTTGCGTTTCGACTACGAGATTCGCGATGCGGCAAGCGGCGAGCGCCTGACAAGGGGACACACGGTACAGGTTGCCGTGGACATCAACAACGGCGAACTGCAGTTCGTCTCGCCCGACTGCCTGATTGCTCGCGTGGAGACGACATGCGCCGCCAGATGACGTCCTGTGTTTTCTTTGTGCTGATCCTGCCGTTCGCTGCGATGGCTGCGCCGACAACCCCCGAGCTTGCGGCACACATGGCACAACGGTTCGAACAGGCACCTGTGCTGCGCGCCGAGTTCACCCAGGAAAAGCGGATGGCGGCATTCCGGAAGCCACTGCAGACGCGTGGTCAGCTGACCGTGGTGCGCGGCGAGGGGGTGATCTGGCAGATCGATGCCCCGCTCAAGGTTGCCTATGTACTTGCCGAAGATCGCATTGTCGAGATCGGCGAGGATGGCGTGACGCAGATCCGAGCGGCGCAAGACATGCCCGGTCTGGCGCAGGTCGGTGCGCTGTTCCGAGCCCTGCTCGGTGCGCGGGTCGACGTGCTGGCGGACCTCTTTGCCGTCGTGCCGGAGGGAACACTCGACGCTTGGCGCCTGACGCTCACCCCAAGGCCTGGCCCGATCGCGCAGGCGATACGCGAAATCCGCATGAACGGTGGCCGTCACGTCGAGCAAATCCGCATCGATGAAGCAAATGGCGACAGCGCGACTCTGGTTTTTCGCAACTTCCGAGAGGATCGCACGCTGCTGCCGGTCGAGCGCGAGCGTTTCGGGTTGCGCTGATGCGTTCGCGGGAACTGGCGGCGCTCATTTGGCTGACGCTCGTGCTGGTCGCCACCGTCTACGTCGGGCATCGTTTCGCCAATACGACACCCCTCGAAACCGACCTGCTCGCCCTGCTGCCACAGACCGAGAGGAGCGCCACAGCCGAAGCAGCGGTCAGAGCCTTGAGTGAGCAGCTTGGCAACCGCGCTCTATTCCTCGTCGGTCACGCCGACCCCGAACACGCGCGCCACGCCGCGCGCGGCTTCGCCGCCCGGCTTGAGGCCTCGGGAGCATTCAAGCGGGTGATCGCCGCTGCACCCGAGGTTGACCCGCTTGCTCTGGGCAGAACCTACATCCCGCACCGTGCAGGGCTCCTCGCTCCGGGCGATCGCGACGCACTGTCCGCTTCCTCGTTTTCCGCCCAGACCGCGCTGCTGCGCCGTCTGCATCAACCCTTCCAGACCGGCATTGCCACCGATCCGACGTACGATCCCTTCGGTTTCCTGCAACGTTGGCTGACGCAACTGCCGTTCGTGCGAACGCAGCTGATGCCCAGTGACGGGATGCTCACGGTGCGCGATGCACAGGAAACCTGGGTGCTGGTCGTGGCTGAACCACTCGGTAGCGCTTTCGCTGCCACCACGCAGGTACGGGTGATCGCCGCCGTTGCCAACGCCGAGGCGACCCTTCGCGACGAAACTCCATCGGCATCGCTGCTGCGGACTGGCGCGGTTTTCTACGGCGATGCCGCGCGCGCGGGTGCCGAGCGCGAGGTTGACATGATCGGCGGTGGTTCTCTCATCGGCATCCTCGTCATGATGTGGCTGCTCTTCCGCTCGCTACAGCCATTGGCTCTGAGCCTGATTACCGTCGCCTGCGGTATCGCCTGTGCCACCGCCGCCGTGCTCGTCACACACGACCGGATTCATCTGATCACCCTCGTCTTCGGCGCCAGCCTGATCGGCGAAGCGGTCGACTATGCCATTCAGTTCTTCGCCGCCCGCCTTGATGCCGGCGCGAGCTGGCAGGCGGAGCGGAGCCTTGCCCGCATCTTGCCAGCGCTTGCCGTGGCCCTCGCCACCAGCCTGATCGGCTACGGTGCTCTGACGCTGACGCCCTTCCCGGCGATCAGCCAGATCGGCCTGTTCGCGTTTGCCGGATTGGCTGCCGCCTGGTTATCGGTCGTTCTTCTGCTGCCACTGTTGGCACGGGCACCGGGGGCGCATGACAGCCGCGACGTCAAGCTGCCGCAGCGCCTGTTGCGCGTCTGGCAGGATCGCGCCACACCTGGTGGTGTCATCGCGCTTGTCGTCGCGCTGTTGTCCGCCGCCGTGCCCGGCTGGTTGCATCTGAGCACAGACGACGACGTGCGCCAGCTCGTTGCCCGGCCGGCAGCCTTGGTCAAGCAGGAAGCGAGCATTCGCTTGCTCGTTGGCACTGCCGGCGGAAGCAGGTTTCTCCTCGTCGAAGGTGCCGACGACGAGGAGGCATTGCGCCGCGAGGAAGCGTTGTCAGCTCGCCTGCGAACGCGTGTCGGACAGGGGCTTGCCGGTTACGCGGCGGTATCCGGCTTCGTCCCCTCGATTGCCACGCAGGCCGCCATGCGGGCACTGCTGCAACGTACCTTGCCTGCTGAAAAGGTGGCGCCGTTGTTGGACGAGGCGGGACTGCAGAAGGCAGCCGCCGAGGCGTGGCGCCACATGCTGGCCAGCGACGCACCGCTGACGCTGCGGCAATGGCTCGAATTGCCGCTGGCACAACCCTTCAAGTACCAAGTTGTCCCCACCTCGAGTGGCACAGCATTGATCGTCATCCTGAGCGGCGACGATGGCAGCCTCGATCTGATGTCTCTGACCGCGGATCTACCGGGCGTCAGCGCGATCGACAAGGCAGCCAGTGTCTCCGCGCTCCTTGCCGAGTATCGCCGTCTCGCTACACTCTGGTTGCCGTTCGCAGGACTGATGGTCTTGGCAGTGCTGGCTTGGCGCTATGGTCTGCGCCAAGGAGCGGCGATCCTGCTGCCGACGTTGGCAGCAATCGGCATTGCTCTCGGCCTCTATGGTGCCGTCGGGGTATCACTGACGCTTTTTTCTCTGCTGGCGCTGACGCTGATTCTTGGATCCGGCGTGAACTACGCGATCTTCATCGTCGAGGCCGGCCCATGTGCCCCTGCCTCCTTTGCCGGTGTGCTGGTATCGGCAACAACGACTTTGCTGGCGTTTGGCCTGCTGGGGCTGTCCAGCATGCCGGCGCTTCATCAGTTTGGCCTGTTGCTGCTGATCGGAATCAGCCTCGCCGTGCTGTTCGCCCCGATGGCCCTGACGCTGGGAAGGGCACGTCAATGATCCCGAGCCGCGCCGCCGCCAGCGCGCTCTGTGCGGCCGTGCTGGCCATCGCGTGCGCCCCGTCGAGCGAAGCCTGCATACGCCTTCCCGGCAACGGTCGCTATTGCCTGCTCGCTGGCTCCTGGCCAGAGTACGTGACGGAACAGGCGAGCACGGTGACACTGAAAGACAAGACGCTGCGGATGATTTCGCGCATTTCGTCGGGCCACTCAGGCGTGCACTTCGCCGGACTCAGCCCGCTCGGACAGACGCTGTTCCAGGTTTCCTGGAAGGATTCAGTCTTGCACGTGGAGCCGCCGACGGTCTTCGAAAACCGTCTCGATCCGGCGCTGATCCCAGCCCTGTTGCAGATCGCCACTTGGCCAGCGGAGCTTGTTCGGGAGGGCCTGTCGGGCGGCGTCGAACTGCTGGAACAACCGGGTCGCCGGATCATCCGCGGCAACAACGGCGATATACTGATCGTTTCCTGGGAGGGGAACGAATTGCCGTATCAGCGACTGGGCTTTGAAGCGCCAACCCTGAATCTCGCCATCGACAGTCGCTTGCTGGAGGCCTTGCAATGAGCAGTCGGCCTACCCTGTCGCGCCCCGGCCTCGTCAGTGCGCTTGGTGCCGGTGTGGAGGCGGCGCGCGCGCGCCTGTTTGCCGGCGACACGTCGGGCATGATCGTGGCGTCGGGTTGGCTGGCCGCTGGCGCGATCGCGCGCGTCGGCAAGTTTGTCGGCGCCCTGCGGCCCCTGCCCGATGACGACTGGCATCGTCGCCACGCCAGCCGCAACAACCAGCTGCTTCTCGCCGCCTTTGCCCAGATTGAAGAAGATTTCCGCGCCATGTTGGCGTATTTCACCGCCGATCGCATCGGTGTCGTACTCGGTACCAGCACCTCGGGCGTCGCCGAGGGCGAAGCCGCCTTCGCCGCCCAGGCCCGCGACGGCTTTTTACCCGACAGCTTTGCGTACGAGCAGATGGAGATCGGAGACCCCGCGGTCTTTCTTGCCCGACATCTGGGCGTTGACGGTCCGGCCTACACCGTGTCGACGGCCTGCACCTCTGGTGGCAAGGCGCTCGCGTCGGCGCGTCTGCTGATTGAAGCCGGGTTCTGTGACGCTGTCATTACCGGCGGCGTCGACAGTCTGTGCCGGCTGACGGTCGGTGGCTTCGCCGCGCTTGAATCGACCAGCACTGAGATTTGCCAACCGCTGTCGCGAAACCGGCGCGGCATCAACATCGGCGAAGGCGCGGCACTGTTCCTGATGACGGCCGGCACCGGCCCGGTCACCCTGCTGGGTGTCGGTGAGTCGAGTGACGCCCACCACATCTCGGCGCCTGATGCGGAAGGCCGCGGTGCCGAGGCGGCGATGCGCGCAGCGCTGGCTGACGCCGGCCTTGTGCCGACAGACATCGGCTACCTCAACCTGCACGCAACAGCGACGCCGAAGAACGATGCGATGGAAAGTCTGGCGGTTGCTCGCGTCTTTCCCGATGGCGTGGCGGCGAGCGGTACGAAGCCGATGACCGGCCACACCCTTGGTGCTGCCGGCGCGCTGGAGGCCGCTTTCTGCTGGTTGGCGCTGACCGACCCGACAGGCCGCCTGCCGCCGCATGTCTGGGATGGCCAGTGCGACCCCGAGCTGCCGTGTCTCGATACGGTTGCCCGCGGTCGTTGCTTCGCGCCGGGCCGCCGCGTCGCCATGAGCAACTCGTTCGCCTTTGGCGGCAACAATCTGAGCCTGATTCTGGGGGTCGCCCGTTGATTGCCTTCGTGCCCATTGAGGAACTCTTGCCGCACCGCGGCAGCATGCTGTTGTTGACGAGCATGGTGGACGCCGACGCTGAATCTGCGACCTGCGAGGCCACGCCCGATGCCAACGCGTGGTACGCCGACACCGATGGGACGATGCCGGCCTGGATCGGCATCGAGCTGATGGCGCAGACGATCGCTGTGCATGTCGCTCTGATCGCGCGTCGTGCCGGCAGGCTGCCACGGCCGGGCGTGCTGCTTGGTACGCGCGCCTACCGGGCCGACGCCGACCGCTTTCCCGCCGGGCAGCCGTTGCAGGTCAGTGCGCGCTCCACCCACCGCGATGCGGCCGGTCTCGGCGCCTATGACTGCAGTCTGACCGATGGCCGTGGCAGGGTGCTTGCCACGGCGGCGATAACCGTCTACGAACCCGATGACTTCGCGCAATTCCTCGCCACACAGGTACATGGGGAAGCTCAGTAATGGAGAATCGACGTGTTCTGGTCACCGGTTCCAGCCGGGGTATCGGCAAGGCGATAGCGCAGCGACTCGCGGCCTCCGGTTTTGCCGTCGGCGTGCATTGCCGCAGCCGGCGCGACGAGGCCGAAGCGGTCGCCGAATCGATCCGAATGGCGGGCGGCAAGGCCAGCGTGCTTCAGTTCGACGTGTGCAACCGTGCAGCGACGCGCGCTGCACTCGAGGCTGATCTTGCCAATAACGGCAGCTGCTGGGGGATCGTCGTCAATGCCGGCGTGACACGCGACAACGTGTTTCCCGCGCTCAGCGACGACGACTGGGACGTGGTCATCGATACCGGCCTGAACGGTTTCTACAACGTCGTGCATCCGCTTGTGATGCCGATGGTGCGTGCGAAGAGGGGCGGGCGCATCGTCACGATAGGCTCGGTATCCGGCGTCATTGGCAACCGTGGCCAAGTCAACTACGGCGCCGCGAAGGGCGGGCTGATTGCCGCCTCGAAGGCTTTGGCGCTTGAACTGGCCAGCCGGCGCATCACCGTCAATTGCGTCGCGCCGGGTTTGGTCGAGACCGAGATGCTGGCCGACCTATCGATGAATGAACTGTTGAAGCTGGTTCCGCTCGGGCGCGTGGGCAAACCTGAGGAAGTCGCCGCGACGGTGGACTTCCTGATGTCCGAAGGCGCGGCGTACATCACGCGGCAGGTGATTGGCGTGAATGGAGGCTTGGCATGAACGGCGGACTGAACCGTGTCGTCGTGACCGGCATGGCCGGGATCACCGGGCTGGGGGACAACTGGGAAACGATCGAAGCCAACCTGCGAGTTGGCCGCAACGCCGTGCGCCGCATTCCCGAATGGGCAGAGATCGAAGGGCTGAACACGCACCTGGGGGCACCAGTCGAGTTCGTACTGCCGGCGCACTATTCACGCAAGGCAATTCGTTCGATGGGGCGCGTCTCGCTGTTGGCGGTGCGTGCCACCGAAATGGCGCTGGCGCACGCCGGCTTGCTGGGCGACCCGGTCGTTTCCGGCGGTGCCATGGGTATCGCCTACGGTTCGTCGTTCGGCAGCGTCGACCCGGTTCGCGCCTTCGGCAAGATGCTTGACCAGCACAGCATGGCCGATCTCAGCGCCACTTCCTACATCCAGATGATGCCGCACACGACGGCGGTCAATACAGCGCTGCACTTCGGTCTGCGAGGGCGAGTCATTCCGACCTCGAGCGCGTGCACCTCGGGCAGCCAGTCGATCGGTTACGCTTATGAGGCCATCCGCTTTGGCAAGCAGACGGTCATGGTCGCCGGCGGAGGCGAGGAACTGTCGGCCGCATCCGCCGCGGTCTTTGACATGCTCTTTGCCACCAGCACGAAGAACGATGCACCTTCCCTCACGCCGCGCCCCTTCGACAGGGATCGGGACGGTCTCGTCGTTGGCGAGGGCGCGGCGACGCTGGTACTCGAAGAGTATGAGCATGCCCGCGCCCGCGGCGCGAACATTCTCGTCGAGGTCGTCGGTTTCGGCACCAATTCGGATGGCTCACACATCACGCAGCCGGAGGCAGAAACCATGGCGACGGCGATGCGCCTCGCGCTCGACGATGCCGGGCTGCGTGCCGCAGCCATCGGCTACGTCAGCGCCCACGGCACGGCCACCGACCGAGGTGACGTCGCCGAGAGCCGCGCGACGAACGAAGTGCTCGGCGACGCAGTACCAGTCAGTTCGATGAAAAGCTACCTTGGCCACACGCTCGGTGCCTGCGGTGCCATCGAGGCATGGTGGGCAATCGAGATGATGAACCGGCGGTGGTTCGCCCCCACACTGAACCTGGACACCCCCGACCCGGCCTGCGCGCCGCTGCGGCACGTGGTTGGCAGCGGCTTGACGCTCGAGACACGATACGTGATGAGCAACAATTTTGCCTTCGGGGGTATCAACACCTCTCTGATCTTCGCGATGCCTTGAAGACCGCAGCATGCTCACACGCAAGGGGTTCCGGCAAGGTGCTGCCGATGCAACTGCAGGTCAGGGTTGCGACCGCGCGGCGCATGCTGCTCGCGCTCCCGGAACCCCCCAGCGCCGGCAAGCGCACCGCGAGCGCTGAAGAACTTCGCGGCAGCGCTTTCAGTACCTTCGGGCGCCCTGGAAACCGCTCCTGCTGGGCTCTGACGCTGACGACAGCGCGATGAAGCCTCGCGTCGTCGTCACCGGCCTTGGCATCGTCTCTTGCATCGGCAACGAACTCAACGCCGTCGCCGATGCGCTGCGCAACTCACGTAGCGGCATCCGGTACATTCCAGAGTATGCCGAACTGGGTCTGGCCAGCCAAGTGGCGGGTATCCCCGCCCTCGACGACGAGCCGGTCATTCCGCGCAAGCTGCGACGCTACATGTCCGACGCCGGAGTGTTTGCTTGGCATGCCATGCGCAAGGCCATCGACGACGCCGGAATCTCTGTCAACGAGATTCGTGACCCGCGCACGGCGTTGATCGTCGGTTCCGGCGTCGGCTCGCCCTACCGCCATGACGAGGCGCTGGCCATCTTTCGTCAGCGCGGGTTGGAGAAGTTGCTGCCCTACTACGTGCCGCAAGTGATGGGTAGCACGACCTCGGGCAACCTGGTGCAGTCCTTTGGGATCGGCGGGCCGAGCTACTCGATCACCGCCGCCTGCGCCTCGTCGGCACACTGCATTGGCAACGCTTACCAGATGATTCGTCATGGTTTGGTCGACCGCGCCTTCGTCGGCGGCGCCGAAGAAGTGTGTTGGACCTCGACCGTACTCTTTGACGCGATGGGCGCGCTTTCGACGCGCCGCAACGATGACCCAAGAACGGCCTCGCGCCCGTTCGACCGCGATCGTGACGGCTTCGTCATCGCCGGTGGCGCGGCGGTGCTGTTGTTGGAAGCGGAGCAGTTCGCCCGCCGGCGCGGTGCTCATCAGGTTTACGGCGAGATCGCAGGTTACGGCGCAGCCAGCGACAGCGCCGACATGGTGCAACCGAACGCCGACGGTGTGGCCCGCGCCATGCATGCAGCACTCGCTGACGCCGGCCGGCCGGTCGTCGACTATGTCAATCCGCACGCCACCTCGACGCCGAGCGGTGATGCGGCTGAACTGGATGCGATCCGTGCCGTATTCGGCGGGAACATCCCGACGCTTTCGGCCACCAAGGGCCTGACCGGACACTCGATCGGTGCCATCAGCGCGCAGGAAGCAATCTTCTGCCTGCTGATGATGCGAGATGGTTTCGTCGCTGCCTCTGCCAATCTGCAGACCGTCGATGATGGATACGACGCCTTGCCCATTGCCCGCCGGACGACCGTGCAGACCATCGACACCGCCCTGTCTGCCAGCATCGGTTTCGGTGGCAGCAACGCGGCGCTGATCTTCCGGAAGGTTTAGCACGACGCGAGCGCCCGTGCTGCTCTCTCCCAGTGCTGGCCAGTGCTGGCGGCGTTCCGTAAGCTCAAGGTGCACCACTTTGGGTGCGGGTTCGTTGACGACACCCGACCGGAGGTGGCCCCGGAACTTCGGACGGCAGGATCAGTGGTAGCGTTTGGCCCAGCTGAAGCGGCCACACGACCGTCGCGCGGCTTGCCGTGGGCGACGGGCGCTGCCCGACTCGCAAAGAATCGCGCTGACGTTCCTGTTCAGGGGTCGCGACGGCGGGAGGGCCGGAGCCGGTGACCACGGGACCAGCGGCAGGCGGCCCGGCAGTTGCGGGCGGTGCTGGCGGTGCCTCTCAATGCGCGGCGTCTTCCCTTTGCTGCAGCCGCCGGCGCAGGCGGCGGATGCCGAGCAGGGCGCAGGCTGCGATCGGCGGAATCGAGGCCGCAGTTGCCAGTTCGGGCGAGAGCCACGGCAGCAGCTGCGCGCCACCCTTGGCGAGATAGTGCACCAGTTGCGAGGCATAGTAGGTGATGGCGACCACCGACAGTCCCTCGACGGTCTCCTGCAACCGCAACTGCAGGTGGGCGCGCCGGTTCATTTGCGTCAACAGCTGCTGGTTCTGCCTTTCGACCTCGACGTCCACGCGCGTGCGCAAGAGCTGGCTGGTGCGCGCCAGTCGGTCCGACAGCTCGTCCTGGCGGCTGGCCATCGCCTTGCAGGTCTGCATGGCCGGCAGCAGCCGACGCTGCATGATCTCGTGAAAGCTTGGGCAGCCGCTGACGCGCGTTTCGCGCAGTTCGCTGATGCGCTGCATCACCAGCTCGTGATAGGCGCGGGCGGCACCAAAGCGGAAGGTGGTACGCGCCAGCGAATGCTCGACCTTTGCCGCCAGTCGCGTCAGCTCGCCGAGAACGCGGCTCTCGTCGCTCGGCGAGCTGGCCTCACCGATGTGGTCGACCATCGTCGCCAGTTCCTCTTCGGCGTCATGCATCCAGGCGCCGATCTCCCGCGCCACCGGCAGCGCCAGCAGTGCCAGCAGGCGATAGGTCTCGATCTCGAGCAGGCGCTGTACCGTGCGTCCCGCCTGCCGTGGGGTCAGCGCGCGGTCGAGGACGAGAAAGTTCGTCGCGTCCTGCTCGAGCATGAAATCGGTGAATACCCAGGCAGCCTGATCGGCAACCTGGGCTGCGATCATCTGCCGACCGGTCGGGGAAAGGTTGCTGGTGACCGATTGCGGTGAGACGTCGTTCGCCGATCGCAGCTCGACGTGGGTGGCGACGACCAGTCGTCCGGGTATGCCTTGCAGGTACGCGCGCGGCAGCAGGTCGAGCGCGCGGCTGGCTGCCGCTGCTTCGCCGACGGCGGCCGGCGAGCAGAACACCGTATGGCAGGAAAACTCCGTGTGCCGCTCCCAGCGTACGATGAAGCCGGCACCGGCGAAGAGGATCGAATCGTCCGAGCCGCTGAGCCGGTCCATGCCGGCTTGACGGGCGGCGGCGTCGAGGCGCTGACCTTCGCCGGCGAGCGAGGCGGCGTCGTGGGTGAACGCGAGGTGCGAGACGAGAACCGGCGCCACCAGGGGGGGCGCCGGGCGGGCATGGAACTCATCGTTGAGCAACTGGCGCAGCGGGTGCTGCGCGAGGCCGGCAAGTGGCTGCTCGGGCTGCGGGGCCATCGGTCAGGAAGCGGCTGCAACGCTCGCGAGCGCCGCAGCCGCTGCGCGCTCGATCAGACGACGGTCTGCTTCAGCTCGCCGCTACGGTAGCGTTCAGCCATCCGGTCGAGCGGGATGACCTTGATCCGGCTCGCCTGGCCAGCCGTACCGAAGGCTTCGAAGCGGGCGCGACAGATCTTCTTGGCCGCCTCGCGTGCCGGCTTGAGGTAGTCGCGTGGATCGAACTTGGCTGGATTCTCGGCGAAGTAGCGGCGAATCGCCCCGGTCATCGCCAGACGGATGTCGGTGTCGATGTTGACCTTGCGCACACCATGCTTGATGCCGGTGACGATCTCTTCCACCGGCACGCCGTAGGTTTCCTTCATGTCGCCGCCGAACTGGCGAATCTCCTCGAGCAGTTCCTGCGGTACCGACGACGAGCCATGCATCACCAGGTGGCAGTTCGGGATGCGCTGGTTGATCTCGCGAATGCGGTCGATCGCCAGGATGTCGCCGGTCGGCTTCTTGCTGAACTTGTAGGCGCCGTGCGAGGTGCCGATGGCGATCGCCAGTGCGTCGCACTGCGTCTGCCGGACGAAATCGGCTGCCTGCTCGACGTCGGTCAGCAGTTGCTCGCGGGTCATCGTGCCTTCGGCGCCGTGCCCGTCCTCCTTGTCGCCGCGCATCGTTTCGAGCGATCCGAGGACGCCCAGTTCGCCTTCGACCGAGACGCCGATGGCATGGGCGAATTCGACCACCTTGCTGGTGACCTCGACGTTGTACTCATAGGAGGCGACGCTCTTGCCGTCGGCCATCAGCGAGCCGTCCATCATCACCGACGAAAAGCCGGAGCGGATGGCCGACATGCAGACGGCGGGCGACTGGCCATGGTCCTGGTGCATGACGATCGGGATGTGCGGATAGGCTTCGAGTGCCGCGAGAATCTGGTGGCGAAGGAAGGGCTCGCCGGCGTACTTGCGGGCGCCGGCGGAGGCCTGCATGATCACCGGCGCGTCGACCTCGGCGGCGGCTTCCATGATCGCCCACACCTGTTCCATGTTGTTGACGTTGAAAGCGGGCAGACCATAGCCGTTCTCGGCGGCGTGGTCGAGCAATTGACGCATCGATACGATGGGCATGGTTGTCATCTCCAGTTGTTGCCCGCCGTGGCGGGCGGGGCAAGCCGCCTGTGCGGGGCTTGCCGGGAAGAATGGTCCGCGTGGAGCGAGCAGAGGATGCCGGAGGAAGTTCGCTGCTCCCCTCAGACCTGATAAGCCTGTCGATCGCCGACCCGGACGATCTTCAGCGTGTTGGTGCTGCCGCTGCTGCCCATCGGGTCGCCGGCAGTGAGGACGATGAAGTCGCCCTTGTCGACGATGCCGGCGCTGGTCAGCAGTTCCTCGGCATCGTGCAGCAGCTCGTCGCGGGTGGTCGGTCGCTGCGTCATGAACAATGGATAGACCGCGCGGTACAGGCACATCCGCGTCAGCGCTTCGGGGCGCGGGGTCAGTGCGTAGACCGGAACGCCGCAGTTGAGGCGGCTCATCCAGAGCGCCGTCGCGCCGGATTCGGTGAGCGCGGCGATCGCCTTGACCTTGAGATGGTGCGCCGTCCAGATCGCGGCCAGCGAAATGGTCTGGTCGATGCGCGTGAAGACCTGATTGAGGAAGGCACTGTCGAGGGTGACCTCGGCCGATCGCTCGGCGGCCTGGCAGATCCTGGTCATCGCTTCGACGGTCTCGACCGGATACCTGCCGGAGGCCGTCTCGGCCGAGAGCATCACGGCATCGGTACCATCGAGGACGGCGTTGGCGACATCGGAAACCTCGGCGCGCGTCGGTGTCGGCGCAAGGATCATCGACTCCATCATCTGCGTCGCGGTGATCGCCAGCTTGTTCTTCTCCCGCGCCATCTGGATCATGCGCTTCTGCAGTGCGGGTACCGCCGCATCACCCACCTCGACCGCCAGATCACCGCGCGCGACCATGATGCCGTCCGACGAGGCGATGATCTCCTCGAGCGCCGCCACCGCCTCGACCCGTTCGATCTTGGCGATGGTCGCCGCCTGGCCGCCGGCGGCGTGGATCAGCTGCTTCGCCATGTACATGTCGGCGGCACTCTTGGGAAACGACACGGCGACGAAATCTACACCGATGCTCGCCGCCGTACGGATGTCATCCATGTCCTTGGCCGTCAGCGCCGGTGCCGACAGGCCGCCGCCCTGGCGGTTGATTCCCTTGTTGTTGGAGAGTTCGCCGCCGTGACGAACGGTGGTGAAGATCTCGCTGCCGACGACGCGTTCGACGTCGAGGACGATCCGGCCATCGTCGAGCAGCAGGACGCTGCCGGCGGAAACGTCGCGCGTCAGGTCCTTGTAGTCGAGCCCGACGCGCTCGCCGTCGCCGAGTTCACAGCGCGAGTCGAGGATGAAACGGGCGCCCTGTTCGAGCCAGACCTTGCCCTCGGCGAACTTGCCGACCCGGATCTTCGGCCCCTGCAGGTCGGCGAGGATGCCGACCGGCCGTTGCACGCGGGCGGCCACTTCACGCACCATCTGGGCGCGCGCGATGTGGTCGTCGGCCGTGCCATGCGAAAAATTGAGGCGCACGACATCGACGCCGGCGCGAATCATCCGTTCGAGCACTTCGCTGCTCGACGACGCCGGACCCAGGGTGGCGACGATCTTGGTATCTCGTGACATTCTTCTTCTGTGGTTGGTTGTTGTCGGCTGCAGCCAGCGAGGGCGCCCGCAGGCGCCCCCTCCCTCACTCGCTCAGCGGGTCATCACCCGGACCATGTCCAGCACCTTGCAGGAGTAGCCCCATTCGTTGTCGTACCACGAGACGATCTTGACGAAGGTGCCGTCGAGGGCCATGCCCGCTTCGGCATCGAACACCGAGGTGCAGCTCTCGCCGCGGAAGTCGGTCGCCACGACCTTCTCGTTGGTGTAGCCGAGAACGCCCTTCATCGGACCCTCGGAAGCGGCCTTCATGGCGGCGCAGATCTGCTCGTAGGTGGCTTCCTTGCTCAGTTCGCAGGTCAGGTCGACGACGGAGACATCCGATGTCGGAACGCGGAAAGCCATGCCGGTGAGCTTCTTGTTGAGCGACGGAATCACCTTGCCGACTGCCTTGGCGGCACCGGTCGAGGACGGGATGATGTTCTCGAGGATGCCGCGGCCACCGCGCCAGTCCTTGTTCGACGGGCCATCGACGGTCTTCTGGGTGGCTGTGGCGGCGTGTACGGTGGTCATCAGGCCGCGCTTGATGCCCCAGTTGTCATTGAGGACCTTGGCCACCGGTGCCAGGCAGTTGGTCGTGCACGACGCGTTCGAGATGATCGCCTGGCCGGCGTAGGTCTCGTCATTGACGCCGAAGACGAACATCGGCGTATCGTCCTTGCTCGGGGCGCTCTGGATGACCTTCCTGGCGCCGGCGGCGATGTGCTTCTGGCAGCTGTCGAGGGTCAGGAAGAGGCCGGTCGACTCGACGACGACGTCGGCGCCGACTTCGTTCCACTTCAGCTCGGCGGGGTCCTTGACGGCGGTCAGGCGGATTCTCTTGCCATTGACGACCAGCGTGTTGCCATCGACGGAGACGTCACCGTCGAAGCGACGATGGACCGAATCGTACTTGAGCATGTACGCCAGATAGTCGGGCTCGAGCAGGTCGTTGATGCCGACCACCTCGATGTCGGGGAAGTTCTTGACGGCAGCGCGGAAAACCATGCGTCCGATACGGCCAAAGCCATTGATGCCTACCTTGATAGTCATTGAAACGGTCTCCTTGAGAAATTACAGCAGTGATTTCACGATCCTGACCACATTGGCCACGGTGAAACCGAAAGAGTCAAACAACTGGTCGGCGGGTGCCGACTCTCCAAATCGATCGATGCCGAGCACGGCACCGTCGAGTCCAACGTACTTGTACCAGAAGCCGCTCACGCCGGCTTCGATCGCCACCCGCGGCACCGCTGGCGGCAGCACCGCGTCGCGATAGGCCGGCTCCTGGCGGTCGAAAACCTCGCAGCAGGGCAGCGAAACAACACGCGCCGCGATGCCGTCCGCCGCCAGTGCCCGCTGCGCGTCGAGCGCCAGGCGAACCTCCGAGCCGGTGGCGATCAGGATGACGTGCGGCGCCGGGCAGTCGGCCAGCACATAGCCGCCACGGCGGATCGTCGAAGCGGCTGCGGCGCTGCTGACGGCCGGCAGGTTCTGCCGCGACAGGGCGAGAATCGTCGGCCCGTGGCGACGCTCGACGCCGGCCACCCAGGCGACCGCGGTTTCAGCGGCGTCGGCCGGTCGCCACAGGTCGACCCCCGGGATCAGCCGCAGGCAGGCGAGATGCTCGATCGGCTGGTGCGTCGGACCATCCTCGCCGAGGCCGATCGAGTCATGGGTATAGACCATGATCTGCCGCAGCTGCATCAGTGCCGCCATGCGGATGGCGTTGCGTGCGTAGTCGGAGAACACCAGGAAGGTGGCGGTGTAGGGAAGCAGCCCCCCGTGCAGCGCCAGGCCGTTGGCGATCGCCGTCATGGCGAACTCACGCACGCCGTAGTAGATGTAGTTGCCGCCTTGCTGACCAGTGATCGCTTGCGCGCCCGGCCACCAGGTCAGGTTCGATCCGGTCAGGTCCGCCGAGCCACCGACCAGCTCCGGCAGGCACGGCGCCAGGGCAGTGATGGCCCCCTGCGAGGCCTTGCGCGTCGCGATGTTGCCGGCTCCGGCGGCGTCGGCCAGGCAACCGGCGACGGCATCCTGCCAGCCGGCCGGCAGCTCGCCGCGCATGCGGCGGCTGAACTCGGCAGCCAGTTCGGGAAAGGCTTCCGCGTAGGCGGTGAAGCGCCTTTGCCAGTTGCTCTGGAAGAAGCTGCCGCGGGCACGGCCATCCCACTGTGCGTAAACCTCGACGGGAATCTCGAACGGCGCGTGCGGCCAGCCGATGTGGGCGCGCGTCGCAGCGACTTCGGCGGTTCCGAGCGGTGCGCCGTGTGCATCGTGGCTGCCCGCCTTGTTGGGCGCACCAAAGCCGATCCGCGTCCGGCAGCAGATCAGCGTCGGCCGCTCGCGCTCGCTGCGCGCAGCCAGCAGCGCCTCGTCGATCGCCTGCGTGTCGTGGCCGTCGATGTCGGCGATCACCCGCCAGCCGTAGGCCGCGAAGCGCTGCCGGCTATCGTCGGTGAACCAGCCGGCGACGTGGCCATCGATCGAAATGCCGTTGTCGTCGTAGATGGCGACCAGCTTGCCGAGCCCGAGGGTGCCGGCGAGCGAGCACGCCTCGTGCGAGATGCCCTCCATCAGGCAGCCGTCGCCGACGAAGACGTAGGTCGCGTGGTCGACGATTTCGTGCCCGGGCCGGTTGAACTCGGCGGCGAGGATCCGTTCGGCGATCGCCATGCCGACGGCGTTGGCCAGCCCCTGCCCGAGCGGCCCGGTCGTCGTCTCGACGCCGGCTGTGTGCCCGACCTCGGGATGACCCGGTGTCCGCGAGCGGAACTGGCGGAACTGCTTCAGGTCGTCGAGCGAGAGGTCATAGCCGCTGAGATGCAGCAGCGCATAGAGCAGCATCGAGCCGTGCCCGTTCGAGAGGACGAAGCGGTCACGATCCGGCCAGCCAGGATCGGCCGGGTTGTGGCGCAGGTGGCGACGCCAGAGCACTTCCGCGATTTCGGCCATCCCCATCGGCATCCCGGGGTGACCGGAGTTGGCTTGCTGCACCGCGTCCATGGCGAGGGCGCGGATGACACTGGTCAAGGGGGAAAATGGTGTGGGCACGATGCTTCGCGAGTCCGGGACAGGAGGTTGAATCGCATAGGCGGATTATCCGCCAAAAGCGGCACTTTGGCCACCTTCGTCGCCGCAGCCCATCGCCCCGGCAACCGCGCCCCCCTCGCGGCGGGTGGGGTTGCCCGCCAGGCCGGTCTGGCCGCGGCGCACATGTCGGCGAAACACGGGGGGTCGATAGGAAAGAGATCGCTAACGATAATTCGCAAAAACTTTAACTTCAAATAATCTATGTGAGCACCTAAACTGCTCGCACTCCGATCCGCAGACCCGTTCCGCTCGCTCTTTTCCAAATCCACGCAGGGAGACAAGCATGGACCAATCGAACCGTTACGCCGACCTCAGCCTTCGGGAAGAGGATCTGATCGAGGGTGGTCGGCACATCCTCGTCGCTTACAAGATGAAGCCGAAGGCGGGTTACGACTACCTGCCGGCAGCCGCCCACTTCGCTGCCGAATCGTCGACCGGCACCAACGTCGAGGTGAGCACGACCGACGACTTCACGCGCGGCGTCGACGCCCTTGTCTACCACATCGACGAAGCCAGCGAGGAGATGCGCATCGCCTATCCGCTCGAACTCTTCGACCGCAATGTCACCGACGGCCGCATGATGATCGTCTCCTTCCTGACGCTGTGCATCGGCAACAACCAGGGGATGGGCGACATCGAGCACGCCAAGATCTACGACTTCCACGTCCCGCAACGCGCGCTGCAGCTCTTCGACGGGCCGGCGAAGGACATCTCCGATCTCTGGCGCATCCTCGGCCGGCCGATCCGCGACGGTGGCTACATCGCCGGCACGATCATCAAGCCGAAGCTTGGCCTGCGCCCGGAACCATTCGCCGCCGCCGCCTACCAGTTCTGGCTCGGTGGCGACTTCATCAAGAACGACGAACCACAGGGCAACCAGGTCTTCGCGCCGATGAAGAAAGTCATGCCGCTCGTCTACGACGCGATGAAACGGGCGCAGGACGAAACCGGGCAGGCCAAGATCTTCTCCGCCAACATCACCGCCGATGACCATTGCGAGATGTGTGCACGCGCCGACTACATCCTCGAGACTTTCGGTCCGGACGCCGACAAGGTGGCGTTTCTCGTCGACGGCTATGTCGGTGGCCCCGGCATGGTCACCACCGCCCGTCGCCAGTACCCGAACCAGTATCTGCATTACCACCGCGCCGGCCATGGGGCCGTCACCTCGCCAAGCTCGAAGCGTGGCTATACCGCCTATGTCCTGGCGAAGATGGCGCGGCTGCAGGGGGCCTCGGGAATACACGTCGGGACGATGGGCTTCGGCAAGATGGAAGGCGACGCCGACGACCGCTCGATCGCCTACATCATCGAACGCGACGAATACCAGGGTCCGGCCTACCACCAGAAATGGTACGGCATGAAGCCGACGACGCCAATCATCTCGGGCGGCATGAACGCCCTGCGCCTGCCGGGATTCTTCGCCAACCTCGGTCACGGCAACGTCATCAACACGGCCGGTGGCGGCTCGTACGGCCACATCGACAGCCCGGCCGCCGGCGCGATCTCGCTGCGGCAGGCCTACGAGTGCTGGAAGGCCGGCGCTGACCCGATCGAATGGGCGCGCCAGCACCGCGAGTTCGCCCGCGCCTTCGAATCCTTCCCTGGCGATGCCGACATGCTGCATCCGGGCTGGCGCGACCGACTCGGCGTGCATCGCTGAGAGCAACGAGCGGCGGTCGCGGGCCGACCGATGGCGAACAACGGCACGGCGGCGGCTCGCCGCCGGCAGGGCAGGGGCAGGCAATGACCGACAGCGAGCAGTACCGGGTTCGCCAGGAACCCTTCTACCGCCAGCAGGGCAACGAGGTCGCGCTCTATGCCGCTGCCTACGCCGCCCGCCTGCCGGTGATGGTGAAGGGGCCGACGGGCTGCGGCAAGTCGCGCTTCATCGAATACATGGCCTGGAAGCTCGACCGGCCGCTGATCACCGTGGCCTGCAACGAGGACATGACGGCCTCGGATCTGGTCGGCCGCTACCTCCTGGAAGCGGGCGGCACGCGCTGGCTCGACGGTCCGCTGACCACCGCCGCGCGCATCGGCGCCATCTGCTACCTCGATGAGATCGTCGAGGCCCGCCAGGACACGACCGTCGTCATCCATCCGCTGACCGACCATCGGCGGACGCTGCCGCTCGACAAGAAGGGCGAACTGCTGCGCGCGCATGTGGATTTCCAGCTCGTCATCTCGTACAACCCCGGCTACCAGAGCCTGATGAAGGATCTCAAGCAATCGACCAAACAGCGTTTCACCGCTTTCGATTTCGACTACCCGGAGGCCGAACTCGAAGCGACGATCCTCGCCAGCGAAAGCGGCATCGATCGCGCGTTGGCGGCGCAACTGGTCGCCGTCGGCACTGCCGCGCGCCGCCTCAAGGGGCATGGTCTCGACGAAGGCGTGTCGACGCGCCTGCTCGTCTACGCCGCGACGCTGGTCCGGCACGGGGTCGCTGCCGGCGACGCCTGCCGCATGGCGCTCGTGCGTCCGATCACCGACGACCGCGACATCCGCGAGACGCTCGAGCACGCGATCGACGCCATCTTCGCCTGAGAACGGTACTCGGCATGCGCGGCAGCGAGACTCCCCCGGCGCTCTCGGCGGACCGTCTGGCCGCCTGCCGTGCTCGGCTCGACTGCCGGTTGCCGCAGGTCGACAGCGTCTTCGCCGACTGCCTGCGCGAAGCCATCGCCGTTCTCACGCCGACGGGCGTCGACGCCTACCTCGACTGCGCCCGCTTCCTCGGACGCATCGGCCGTGGCGCCGAACCGCTGCTGGCCTTCCTCGAGGAATGGCCGGCAGTCGCGCACAGCGTCGGCGAAGAGAGCTTGCCGGCAGTGCTCGCGACGCTGCAGCGCTTGCACAAGTCGCCGAACGGCAAGGCCATCGCCCCGTTCCTGCAGAGCCTCGCCGCCGTCTCGCGGCGGCTTGCCGCCGGCGGGCAGTTGCAGCGCTACCTCGACCTGACGCTGCGCCTGATGGAGCGCACTTCGGGGTCGATCCACGGCATCCACAAGACCTTCGCCAGCCCCGGCCTGCCCGACTTCCTGATCCAGGCGCCGACGCTTCTCGGCGGCCTGAGCATCGCCGGCCTGACGAACTGGGTCGACTTCGGCGTGCGCAACCACGCCAGCCACCCCGAACGTCAGCGTGACTACTTCCGCCTGCAGTCGGCCGACAGCCGCGCCGTCTTCCAGCGCGAACGGCACGGTACCCTGCTGGTCGACCACGAGCGCCTGCTCGAACTCTATCTGCGGGGGCTCTGGGGCGAGCAGGCGCTGCTCGTCCCGTACGCCGTCGCCAGCGAAGCCGCCAACCCGGCGTCGCCGGTGCAGCCCTACGACGACGCGGATGGCATCCGCCTGCCCGACGTTCTCGACGATGTGCCTGGCGTCAGCGGCATCGACCGCTACCGCGCCGCACTGGCACACATCGCCGGCCACCGGCGCTGGAGCACGCCGCTGTTCGCCGACAACCTCAGCCCGATGCAGCGCCTGGCGGTCGAGACCTTCGAGGACAGCCGCATCGACACGTTGATCGTCCGCCGCTACCCGGGCATGCGGCGCATCTTCGGCGCGCTGCATCCGCGCCCGCTTGCCGGCGCCTGCGATCCGCAACGTTTCTCCTGCCTGCGCCATCGCCTGGCCATGCTGTCGCGTGCCCTGCTCGATGGCGAACACGGCGACACCGACGGAGACCTGCGCGACTTCGTCGCCCGCTTCCGGCAGGCGCTGGTCGACGGCGAGGCAAGCAGCCTGGCGATGAGCGAGCTGGCGCTCGCTTACGTGGCCCGCACCCGCCGGCAGAGTGACCAGTTGCCCGAGGTCTACTTCAGCGATACGCTGGTCGACTACCGCGACGACAACCGCCATCTCTGGCGCTTCCACGAACTATCCGACGACGAGGAAACGTTCGTCGAAAACCGTCCGGCGAGCGCGAGCAGCCAGGTCGACCGCCTGCCACCGCGCCATTACCCGGAATGGGACCATCACAGCCAGAGCTACCGCCCCGACTGGGTGAGCCTCTACGAATCGCTGCACCCGTCGGGCGACGCGGCGCTGATCGACCGGCTGCTCGACCGGCACGCCGCACTCGCCCGTCGGCTCAAGCGCCTGCTCGACATCCTCAAGCCGCAGGAACGGGTTCGCCTGCGTTTTCAGGAGGACGGCAGCGAACTCGACCTCGACGTCGCCGTCCGCTCGCTGATCGACTGCCGCAGCGGCGTCACCCCCGATCCGCGGATCAACATGAGCCAGCGCAGCAACGGCCGCAACCTCACCGTCCTGCTGCTCCTCGATCTCTCCGAGTCACTGGCGGACAAGGTCGGCAGCGGCGATGGCGAGCAGACGGTGCTCGAACTCAGTCAGGAGGCGGTCTCGCTGCTCGCCTGGTCGATCGACCAGCTCGGCGACCCGTTCGCCATCGCCGGCTTCCATTCGGATACCCGGCACGACGTCCGCTACCTGCATCTCAAGGGCAGCAGCGAACCCTGGGGCGACGCCGTCAAGCGCCGCCTGGCGGCGATGCAGGCGGGCTATTCGACGCGCATCGGCGCCGCTCTGCGGCACGCGGCGCACTACCTCGCGGCGCAGCGGGCCGAGAAGAAGCTGCTGCTGGTCCTCACCGATGGCCAGCCGTCGGACGTCGACGTGACCGACGACCGGCTGCTGATCGAGGACGCGCGCAAGGCGGTGGGCGAGCTCGACCGGCAGGGGATCTTCAGCTACTGCATCAGCCTCGATGCCAGGGCGGACGATTACGTCGGTCACATCTTCGGCCACCGCCATTCGGTGATCGACCGCATCGAGCGGCTGCCGCAGCGGCTGCCGGAGCTGTTCATGGCGCTGACGCGGTAGTGGCGGCCAGCGGCCGCGCACACCGGCCCAACGGGTCATGGCTTTGTCAGACGCTCGTCCAGGTCAATCCGAACTTCCGGAGCGGGCACTCCGTTGACCAGCCGGTCGCCGCCGGCAGCCTGCACGCCGAATGTGCGCGGATCTTTCGGGTGGGCAAGGGAGCCGCCTCGGCCGACACATCGCTGCAGCTCTTCAAGTACCAGGAGGAGGCGATCGGCTTCGCCCAGACGGGCGCCTGCTACGTCCAGACCACCGGTAGCGGCGCGAGCAGGGGTTTCGCGGCGCAGACGCCCTGCACATTGCCGTCGCGCAGGATCTGGGCGTTCGCCGATTCGCTACCCTGGATCGCAGGCAGCGCGTCAACGCACTGCGCCTCGGCCTGACTCTGGAACTCGGCTTGGCGCAAGGCTCTTGACCAGTCGCCCGCAAATGGCCGGCAGCGCTTCGTCAACGACGACCGTGGATATGAGGCACACAGGCGTGTGGCGGCGGCGGGAGCGGCGGGCGTGTTGCCCGTTCCGTGGCGGCGATCAGCCGACCCCGGTCACGGAACGGGCTGCTCGATCTGTCGCTGTGCTGCGTCAGGCATCCTGCCGCCGGCGGCGCGGCCAGCTCAGGCCCGCCAGCAGGCCGAGGCCGGCGAGCGTCAGACCGGATGGCTCCGGCACGGCCCGGCTGGGTTCGGCATAGAGGAAGTCGTCCATCACGACGACATCGTCGTTGGAGTTGCCGAGCACACCGTTGGCGACGATGGTATTGAGGCCGGAAGTCAGTCGGACGCGGCTGATCGGCTCGCCTGCGTCGAAAACCGCGCCGAGGAAGCTCAACCCCTGGTTGCCGCCGACGAGGACGTCGCGTGAGAAGATCGACGACCCGCTCTGGTCGAAGAACTCCATCGTCGTCAGGCCAGCGACCTCGACATCGACGAAGATGGCAGCGAAAGCGCTCGTCGTGGCAGCCGTCGTCGTCCCGGGGACGAAGAAGCTGACGTCCGTGATGTTGCTGCCGACGGCGGTAAACAGTCGTTGCGCGCTGAAAGCCTGGAAGTCGTTCGGGAAGCCGAACAGGACCGGCGAGGCCTGGCCGGCGTTGGCACTGACCAGGAAACCGGTTCCGGGCGTGCTGAACACCGCTCCGCGCGGTGAGTTGACGTTGAAGAAGTCTGCCGGCAGGGCGCTGGGGTCGGCGAAGGCATTTGGTACGCCATCCCAGTTGATTTCGCGGCGAAGACCGCCGAAGGATCCGTTGGCGCCGGCGGTGGTGCCGCCGCCGACGGCCGCGCGGAAGGCATCACGCGTCGGTGTGATCGCTGCGGCATTGGCGCCGGCGGCTTCGAAGGTGATCAGGGCGGCGCTCGCCGTGGGGGCGAGCAGCAGGGCGGCAACTGCGGCGGCGGATTTGCAGATCGATTTCATTCTTGTTCTCCTCTCGCTCATGACACAGTGGTGGAATGACGACCGGTCCGCAGTGAATGCGAACGAGTACCAGAAGCAAGTACCGGACCAGGATCATAAATTGATTCTGTGTCAGTTGCTTGGGATGATTCCTTGCGTGTCCGCTCGCGGCGGCTGTAAAGAATTCCGACAGTGCCGCGAGACAACGGGTTGGGCGCTGGCGGGGCGTGCGAGAGCCCGGGCAGGGCGGTGGATCGTCGCCAGGTCCGCGAAGCCGCTACTGCGCCGCTAGTCGCAGCGCACGCTGCCTGCCCAGCCGGCCGATGACGTGCATCTCGCAGGGCTTGCAGTCGAAGCGCAGCGTCAGGCGTTCGCTGCCGTTGATCAGGAGCATCGGTTCGGCACGGATGCCTTTCACCAGCTTGGGACAGAGGTTGAAGCTGTAGCGCAGGCAGTGCTTGGTGATCATCAGCGACACTTCGCCCTTCCGTTGGCCGCATTCGTAGGCCGGCTCGATGAACTCGACGCCGTGGCGGGCGTAGAAGGCGCGTGCGCTGCGGTTGTTGACGCCTGCCAGATAGTCGAGCGAGCGCTCGGGACAGGGCGCAGGCGGGACTGCGGCCGGTCGGCGCGCCGGCCGCTCGTAGGCGGCGCGGCGGGCCGCGTCGAGCGCAGCCAGCGCATCGCGACGCAACTGGTTGAGCGTGGCGATCGGCAGGAACCAGTCGCTCACGAGGTCGATGGCGATGCTCCGTGCGCTGTAGATCGTCGCGCCGAGCCGGCCGAGGCTGTCGCGCATCCCTGCCCGCGCCCGCTCGGCGTCACGCGCCGGCTGTCGCTGCCGCGCCAGCGTCGCCTGCGCCGTCACGCCGCGATCATCGCTGATCGTCAGCGACAGGCCATGCGCATCGTCGCGCAGGACCAGGTCGACCGCGATCCTGCGGCTTGCCGACTTCCTTGTCAGGCAGCGGGCGAACTCCTGATCCCGGTTGCGGTGGATGCGGGTGCCGCGTTGCAGGACGGCCGGCAGTGCGTCTGCCGCAAGTTGCGGAAACAGCCGGCAGCTGCCGTCGTCCTGCTTTTCGACGCGGTTGAGCTGCAGGCCGTGCAACTCGCCGGTGGCGTCGAACCAGGCGACCCCGTCACCGTTGTGCACCGGCTGCCGGCAGTCGAGGTCGAAGTGGTCGCTGCCGATGCGGGTGACCGTGCCGATCTCGTCACCGACGAACTTCGGTGTCGCGAAGGCGCCGATGTCGGCCTTGCGACCCCTGACGAAATAGTCGGTGGCGCCCCGGTTGAAGGTCTTCTCCGGTTGCGGGACGAAAAGGAAGCTGCTCTGCCCGGACGAACTGCGGCGATGACCCGGGCGCTCGGCGATGATCTCGTCGAGCAACTGGCGATAGTGGGCGGTGATGTTCTTGACGTAGGCCAGATCCTTGAGGCGTCCCTCGATCTTGAACGAACTGACGCCGGCGTCGACCAGTGCCCGCAGATTGCTGCTCTGATCGTTGTCCTTCAGCGACAGCAGGTGCCGGTCGGCGGCGACCACCCGTCCGTCGCCGCTGGCCAGGGTATAGGGGAGACGGCAGGATTGCGCACAGTCGCCACGGTTGGCGCTGCGCCCGGTCTGCGCGTAACTCAGGTTGCACTGACCACTGTAGCTGACGCAGAGGGCACCGTGCACGAAGAACTCGAGAATGGCGTCGGTCGCGTTGGCGATGGCGCTGATCTGGTCGAGCGACAGTTCGCGCGCGAGGACGATCTGCGAGAAGCCGACGGCGGCGAGGAACGCTGCCTTCTCGGGCGAGCGGATGTTGGTCTGCGTGCTGGCGTGCAACTCGATCGGCGGCAGGTCGAGCTCGAGCAGTCCCATGTCCTGGATGATCAGCGCATCGGCGCCGACCTCGTGCAGTTGCCACGCCAGTTGCCGCGCCGCTTCCAGCTCGTCATCGCGCAGCAGGGTGTTGAGCGCAACCAGGACCTGCGCATCGTAGCGGTGCGCATGCTCGACGAGGCGGCCGATATCGGCGACCGAATTGCCGGCCCGCGCGCGCGCGCCGAACTCCGGGCCGCCGATGTAGACGGCATCGGCGCCGTGAATGATGGCCTCGATCCCGAAATCGGCATTCTTCGCCGGAGCGAGGAGTTCCAGATGCTGGCGGGTCTTCTGCATGTGCGGTCTGGAGTGGGCAATGGTGGCATTCTATACGCTCCGGCCAGCGCCGTTCGGCTTCGTCGGCGGCGTCGGCCAGCGCGCCGCGGGGCAGCCAGTGGCCGCTGCTGCGATGGCCGCGCACCGCCCTGCCGGAAGCTTGAATCTTCTTGTCAACCGCAACCCGAGGCGGGCGTTAGTCGGCGCATGCGCGGCACAGTGACCGCCAACACTTGGAGAGGAGAACGACATGGGTAGCCTGAGCAACGAGTCATTCGACCAGTTTCTCGATTCACTCAAGCAGGCCGGCGTGCAGATCAGCAACGAGGACGAACTGCGTGAGCGGCTGGCGGAGGCTCAACGCTGGCGTTTCGCCTTTGCCACCCTGGCGGCCAACGGCCGTCCGCTCGGCATCCGCTTCCAGGACAGCAGCAGCGGTGTCAACCAGGACGACATCCAGCGGACCCTCGCCCGTTTCCAGTTTCCCGAAGTTCTGCACAGCACCTTTACCGCCAGCCTGCGCGCTGACCACTGATCATCGACCGCAGCTGGATTCCTCCGGCAGCGGACTCGTCGCACCCTCTCTCCCCTGAAGCCCGGCGGCGCCGGAGAATCCGCGCCGCAAGCGGCCGGTTGCACGCGGCGGGGATGCATGGCTGCATTTCCCTCGCGCTGCGCGGCTGGATCGTTCATGCCTGTTGAACGACGACTGCAGTGTGAGTCATAATGTCGGCATGAACGATTCCCCCCCCCAGGATCCGCGGCGGCGGTTGCGCGAATTGCTCGCGATAGCCGAGCGCGACCGCACCGACGAGCAGTGGGACGAGATCATCGAGATCGAGATCACGCTCGCGCCGGGAAACCGTGAGTCCGATCGCAACTCGGATCGGCCCGGCGAGCGGCAGCCCGACAAGCGGCAGGGGGCACATGGTCCCGGTCGTCGGCCCGAGCAACGCAAGCCGGCAGCCAAAGCGCCGGTACCAAGGCAGGAGCCCAGGCAGCAGGGGCCGCGGCCGGAAGCTGCGGGCGACGTGCCCGGCGAGCCGCGCGCGCCGGACTCGCGGCCACCGCGGCGGCACATGCGGCGGCCCCGGCGCCCAACGGAGACGCCCGGCGAGAGCTGAGCTGCCCGCTGCTGTCGTCCCGGGTTCTGGTCCGCTGCCGCATTTCCAGCGTCGCTTCGGCCGTCATCATCGCCCACTGCCCCTGACCGGTTGCCGGGAAAGCGGCTCCGGGTCGCGCAGCATCAGCGTCGGCGGTGCGAAGGGTGCGAGACGTTCGAGAAAATCGAGCATTTCCAGCGCCGGCGCGTTGCGGAAGAAGGCCGCCATCGGCGTCTCCATCCAGATTCGGTCGGCGTGTGCCCACACCTCGTGCGGCGTATCGCCGATCCCGTCGTCGTCGAGGTCGAAACCCTGGTAGCCGTCCCAGTAGTTCCCCCACCACTGATTGGCATCGTCGCTATCGCCGGCGCCGACGAGCGCCGGCCAGAGATTGTGCTCGAAGCGGTTGCGCAGGACCAGGTGACCGCCGCGTTCGCCGTAGAAGCTGATGCCGGTGACGTTGTGCGCGATGCGGTTGTCGATCACAGCCATGCGGTTGATCGCGTGCCGCGGCGAGTCCGACAGGATGCCGACCGCGCAATGGATGATCTCGTTGTCGTGCAGCAGCGTCGTGCCGCTCTCCTTGAGCGCGACGCCGGCGCCGCTGGCGTCGATGGCGTGCAGGATCTGGTTGCGGCGGATGACCAGCCCATCCGAGTTGAGCGCGGTGATCCCGGACGAGTTGTCGCGCAGATGGTTGCCCTCGATCAGCGTGCGGTGGGCGAAGAGCAGGTTCATTGCACGCCGGCTGTCGTGGACGCTGTTGCCGACGAAGCGGTTGCGCAGCGAGTTGCTGACCGTGATGTCGCGAACGCCGCGCAGCTCGTTGCGCTCGATGCGGTTGCTCATGCTGTACCACAGCCGGATACCGTCGCCGCGATCCGCCGGCGCCAGCGCCAGCGAGCGGATGCGGTTGCCGACGATGCGGTTGTCGTTGGCCTGTTGCAGGGTGATGCCGAACAGCACTTCATCGATCCGGTTGTCCTCGATCAGGTTGTGCTGTCCGTCCTCGACCAGCACACCGGAGTCGATGCGGTCGTGCGAGTCGCCGGAGTTCCTCAGATGCAGCCGGCGGAGGACGACGCCGGTGGTGCGCACCGTCACCACCGTTCCCTTGCCGCCACCGTCGATGGTGACTTCTCCGCGGCCGTCGATCAGGATCGGGCGGCTGATCAACACCGGTCCGGAGTAGGTCCCTGCCGGCAGCTGCAGGATGCCGCCACTCGGTGTGGCGTCGATCCAGGGCTGCAGCGATGGCGCCGGGGGGTCGCTGCCCGTCCCTTCGGCGGCGGCGAGGACGAGGCCAAACAGGACCCCGAGGCTGGCGGCGGCGAATGCCGCCCGCAACTGGGCGGGTCGCCTCAGGCGGCCGACTCGCGATGCAGCCACAGGCACCTGCCCTTGCTCGCCTGCTCGATCGCTGCCAGCAGTTTCTCGTGCTCGGCGAGTTCTTCCGGGCTGGCGCGCCGGATCAGTTGCGCGCGCGCTGCACCGACGGTGGCGGGACGGTGACCGGTGTCGCTCCGCTGCGCCGGCTCGTCGGCCAGATCGATGATCAGGCTCTCCTGCCCACGGGTCATCGCCAGATAGACTTCGGCGAGGATCTCGGCGTCGAGCAGGGCTCCGTGCAGCGTGCGCCGTGAGTTGTCCACCGCGTAGCGTTCGCAGAGCGCGTTAAGGTTGTTCTTCTTGCCCGGGTGCAGTTCCTTGGCCATGCGCAAGGTGTCGCAGACGCCATGACAGACGGTCTCGATCGGCGCCATGTCGAGCAGGGCCAGCTCCGCGTTGAGGAAGCCGAGGTCGAAAGCGGCGTTGTGGATGACCAGTTCGGCGCCGCGAATGAAGTCGAGAAAGTCGCCGGCGATGTCGGCGAAGCGGGGCTTGTCGAGAAGGAAATCGCGACTGATGCCGTGCACCGACAGCGCGCCGGCGTCGATTTCGCGGTCCGGGTTCAGGTAGACGTGGAAGTGCTTTTGCGTCAGGCGGCGGTTGCGCATCTCGACGCCGCCGATCTCGATGATGCGATGCCCCAGCTTGTGCTCGAGGCCGGTCGTTTCGGTATCCAGGAAGATCGTTCGCATCGCTGCTCTTTCCGCACCGCGTGCTAGCGGGGAGCGCGGCTCTGCCGCAACTCGTCCATGCCGCGATTCGCCAGTGCGTCGGCACGTTCATTGCCGGCGTTTCCCGCATGTCCGCGGACCCAGCACCACTTGACCTGATGCTGCCCGGCCAGCTCCGCGAGCCGCTGCCAAAGGTCGGCATTCTTCACTGGCTGCCGGTCAGCGGTGCGCCAGCCGTTGCGCTGCCAGTTGCGGATCCACTCGGTGATCCCTTTCTGCAGGTACTGTGAATCACTGTGCAGATGCACGGTCGCTGGTCGGCGGAGCGCCTCGAGTGCGCGAATCGCGGCCGTCAGCTCCATGCGGTTGTTGGTCGTCGCCGCTTCACCGCCCCAGAGTTCCTTCGCGTGTTCGCCGCTTTGCAGCACGACGCCCCAGCCGCCTGGACCAGGATTGCCGCGGCAGCCACCGTCGGCGTAGATCGTCACGATGGCCTCCTCATTCATGCCGGTTCGCCTTCTTCTTGCTCAATGCCGACAGGGCCTTCGGCGCCGATCGCTGCCGCTTCCAGCTGGGCAGGATCAGCCGCATGCCATGGACGCGCTTGATCGCACGCAGCAGGTAGACGCCACCGGCAAAGCTCCACCAGCGATTGCCGGCAGCTTCGATGAACTGCCAGCGGCGCAGCCAGCGCTCGCGCGAGCAGGGCGGCGCGTAACAGCCGAAGCTGCCACGTTCGACCTCGAATCCCAGCAGTTGCAGCCAGTCGCGCAGGCGCCCCGGCGACAGGTAGTCGCCATTCCAGGGAAACCCGGCCGGGCAGTTCGGCAGCTTGCGCCGCAGCCCCCAGGCCGAGAACGGGTTGAAGCCGGTGATGATCGCTTCGCCTTCCGGAATCAGGATGCGCTCGACCTCACGCAGGATCTGGTGCGGGTCGTCGTGGAACTCGAGGACATGCGCCATGACCACCAGATCGATGCTGTGTGCGGCAAACGGCAGCTGCCGCAGGTCGCAAAGGACGTCGACCAGGCCCGACTCGCCGGCCACCTGGCGCAAAGGGATACGGTTCTGCGCCAGCAACCGGATCTCCGGCAAGCCGATCTGGATGGCGTTGTAGCCGAACAGATCGGCCACCGCGGCATCGATGCTGGCCCGTTCCCAAGCCATGACGTAGCGCCCTTGCGGGCTCTGCAGCCAGTCGCCGAAAACAGGAATTGACATTTTCCGCAGTTCTTCCAAAATTCAGCGATGTTTGACGTCATCCGCATTCCAGCTTTCAAGGATAACTACATCTGGTTGCTGCGCAAAGGCGCTGCGGCCACGGTGGTCGATCCCGGCGACGCACGGCCGGTGCTCGAGGTCCTCGAGCGCGAGCGGCTGACTCTCGCCAGCATCCTCGTCACGCACCACCATGCCGACCATCAGGGTGGCGTTGCCGAGTTGCTGGCACACCATCGTGCCGAGGTGTTCGGGCCGGCAGCAGAAGCGATCGCCGGCATCAACCGGCCGTTGCGCGGTGGTGAGACGATCCAACCGGCCGGCTGTGACAGCAGCTTCGCCGTCCTCGCCGTGCCCGGGCATACCTTGGGTCACCTCGCATATTATGGCGCAGGCTGCCTGTTCTGTGGCGATACGCTGTTCGCCGGTGGCTGTGGTCGGCTTTTCGAGGGAACGGCGGTACAGATGGCGGCTTCGCTGGCGTGCCTCGCGGCATTGCCCGACGAGACCGTCGTCTACTGCGCGCACGAGTACACGCAGGCCAACCTGCGCTTTGCGCTCGCCGTCGAGCCGGGAAATCGCTACCTGCAGCTTCGCGCGGCGGAGGTCACCGCGGCGCGTGCCAGTGGTCAGGCGACGGTGCCCTCGACGATCGCCTGCGAGAAGGCCAGCAACCCCTTCCTGCGCTGCGCCGAGCCGGAGGTCGTGGCGGCGGCGCAGCGTCACGGAGCTGCTGCCGCCGACGCAGTGGCGGTCTTCGCCGCGCTGCGTGAGTGGAAGAACGGCTTTTGAGGATACGCAGCCTGCGGATCGTGCGCACCGGACGAGCTTGTTCGCGACGCCCCTGCCGGCTCGATGCGCTGGGTGTGAATCGATCCGTCGCGCTGCCGAGCTGGGGTGTGGGCGGCACACTCTTTTCCACCCACGATCCGACTCGACCTGTTCGCGACCTCTCAGGCGGCCGGATCGTGGTTGTCGGCCTGCCGCGCCGCGCGCCAGGCGCGATCGACGGTGTCGAGCACCTTGCCGGCATTGAAGGGCTTGACGACGAAGCCGCTGGCCCCGTTCTCGATCGATGAGCGGACATGGTCGACGCTCGGACGGCCGGCGAGCATGATGACGATGGTTTCGGGGTGTCGCGCCTTGATCGCCTGCAGCGCTTCGAGGCCATTCATCTCCGGCATCACCACGTCCATGCAGACGATCTTCGGCCGCAGGCGCTCGGTGAGTTCGAGTGCGGCAACGCCGTTGCGTGCCTCGCCGATGACATCGTATTCGCTGTCACGCAGCATGCTGCGCAACAGGCTGCGCATCAGGTCGTTGTCGTCGACGATGAGGACGCTGGGACGTGACAGGGTGCTCATCCCGGCCGGCAACCTGGCGAGGACGGCGTGGCGGCGCGGCAGCGGCCGCTTCGTGCTAAATTGGCGCTTTCCCCAGTCAGCCCAGGGGCTGCCGTGATGACCGAAGACACCTCTCCCAACACCGCGACCGCCTCTCTGCGAATGAAGAAATACGGGCTGCGGATTGCGCTTGCCCTGCTGCTCATCGGTGTCCTCGGTTTCCTCGTCGTGCCGCCGCTGGTCAAGTGGCTGCTGGTGGATCAACTCGCCGCGGCACTGCACCGGCCGGTCAGCATCGAGGGTCTGAGGATAAACCCGTACACCTTGTCCCTGCAAGTCGACGGGTTGGCGATCCAGGAAAAGGGCGGCGGCGACAAGGTGGCCGGTTTCGAGCAGTTGTTCGTCAACCTGGAGTCGAGTTCGCTCTTTCGTCTTGGGCCTGTGATCAGCGAACTGAAACTGGTTGGCCCCGAGTTGTCGCTGGTGCGCCTGCCCGACGGGCGGTTCAACGTCTCCGACCTGATCGACGAGTTCATGGCCCGGCCCGCATCGACCGAGCCAACGCCGCGCTTTTCTGTGAACAACATCCAGATCACCGGTGGCAAGGTAGACTTCGACGACCGGATGCTCGGCGAGAAGCAGCAGCTCAGCGAGCTCAACGTTAGCTTGCCCTTCGTTTCCAGTCTGCCGAATTCGGTCGAGATCTTCGTCGAGCCGGCATTCTCGGCTTCGCTCAACGGTGCGCCGGTGGCGGTCCAGGGCCGCAGCAAGCCCTTCTCGGCGACGCAGGAGAGCGAGTTGGCGGTCGAGCTGCGCGAGGTGCACATCGCCCCCTACCTCGACTATCTGCCGTTGCGTCTGCCGATCCAGCTCGTTTCAGGCGCCGTCGACGGTGAGCTGAAGCTCGTTTTTCACCGCGGCGAGGATGATCATCCGTCGCTCAGCCTGTCGGGCAGTGCCACGCTGCGGGATCTCTCGGTCAAGGACACCGCCGGCGCTCCCCTGCTGTCGTTGAAGCAGTTGCACGTGGTGCTGTCCCGGATCGATCCGCTGCAGCGCGTCTTCGCCATCGAACGGGTGGCGCTGGACGCACCCGAGATCCATGCGCGCGTCAGCCCGCAGGGGACGATCAACTGGATCGACTTCTTCAATCAGGAACTTGCCGCGCGTTCGCCGCCGGCAGCGGCAGCCGCGACCGCGGCGGAGCAGCCGGCGGCGCCGGTGAGCTGGTCGCTGGACGAAGGCAGGGTCAGTGGCGGAGCGCTGCGCTGGCTCGACGAATCGCACGGCAAGCCCTTCAACGCCAGCATCGAAGGGCTTGATCTCGGCATCCGCGAGCTCGACGGCAAGGGGGCTTCGCCAGCGAAGTTCGAGCTCGCCATGCGTTTTCAGGGAGAACCCTGGATCAAGGGTGGCACACTCTCGGTGACGGGCGGACAGCTCGATCTCGGCAAGCGACGGGTCCTCATCGACGAGCTGAAGTCGCGCGGCACGCAGTTGCTGCTGCGTCGCGCCGCCGATGGCAGCATCGCTTTCGTGCAGCCGCCTGTCCTGCGCGCTGTCGCGGCTGCCCGGAAGGATCCGGGTGCTGCCTGGGAGATCACCGTCGCCAGGAACCACGCCGAGGAGATCGGTCTGCGTTTCGAGGACGCCGCGGTGTCGCCGCCGGCGACGCACACGGTCGAGGGCCTGCGCTTCGACGGCGAGAATCTGTCCACGGTGGCCGGCAGCACCGCCAGGCTGAAGACCAGTTTCCGCCTCAATCGCAAGGGCGAGGTCGAGCTCGCCGGCAGTGTCCGGGCGCTGCCGCTCGACGCCGACCTCAAGCTGGCCGTGCGGACGCTCGAGCTCCTGCCGCTGCAGCCCTACGTCACCGAGCACCTCAACGTCGAGCTCACGCGCGGTCTGCTGAGCGCTGACGGGGCACTGCAACTTCGCCAGACGGGCAGCGGCCGGGTCGACCCAGCTGCGCTTGCCGGCGGTTTCAGCGGCGAGCTGACGGTTGGCGACTTCCAGGCCGTTGACAAGATCAACTCGGCCGACCTCGTCAAATGGAAGTCGCTCCATCTCGGCAGGATCGAGCTGCGCCTGCAGCCTGATTCGCTGGCGGTCGGCGAGGTGGCGCTGAGTGATTTCTTCGCCCGCGTGATCATCAGCCGAGAGGGCAAGCTGAACCTGCTGCAGATCCTGCGCGAGGACGGGAAGGCGCAGCCGGCGGCGCCAGCCGCACCGCCGGTGGTCGCCGGCGAGGGCAAGGCATTGGCGCCGGTCGGCGGAGCAGCGAAGCCGCGCATGCCGATCAACATCGCCAGGATCACGCTGCAGGGCGGGGATGTCCGCTTCAGCGACAACTTCATCAAGCCCAATTACTCGGCTCACCTGAAGAAGATCGGCGGCACGATCAGCGGCCTGTCGTCGGCGGCCGACAGTTCGGCGAAGCTCGACCTGCGCGGCAGTTACGACAACATCGCACCGCTGACCGTCAGCGGCCAGCTCAATCCGTTGTCGCCAGACCCACGCCTCGATCTGCAGGCGGACGTCAAGGGGATCGAGATGACCTCGCTGTCACCGTACTCCGGCAAGTATGCCGGCTACGCGATCGAGAAGGGCAAGATGTCGCTGTTCGTCAAGTACAGGATCGAGAACCGGCAGCTCACGGCCGAGAACCGGGTGTTTCTCGATCAGCTCACCTTCGGCGAGCCGGTTGCCAGCCCGGATGCGACCAAGCTGCCGGTGACGCTCGCGGTCGCCCTGCTGAAGAACCGCAACGGCGAGATCGACATCAACCTGCCGATTTCGGGCTCGCTCGATGATCCGCAGTTCAGCATCGGTGGCCTCATCGTGCGTGTCATCGTCAATGTTCTCATGAAGGCGGTGACCTCGCCGTTCGCACTGCTTGGGTCGGTCTTCGGCGGTGGCGAGGAGCTGTCGACGATCGACTTCGCGATCGGCGAGGCAAGGTTGACGGCCGAGGCAGAGAAGCGCCTCGACACGCTCGGCAAGGCGCTGATCGACCGGCCTGCCCTCAGGCTCGAGATCGAGGGTCGCGCCGATCCGCAGAGCGACCCCGAGGGGTTGAAGCGTGATCGTCTGCAGAGCAAGGTTCGTGCGCTGAAACGCCAGGATCTGACGAACAAGGGCATTGAAAGCGGTTCGCTGGAGAGTGTCGAGGTCGATGCCAAGGAGTATCCGGCGCTCCTTGAACGAGTCTATCGAGCCGAGAAGTTTCCCAAGCCGCGCAATGTGATCGGCATGGTCAAGGGTTTGCCGGTCGATGAGATGGAGAAACTGATCCTGGCCAATACGGTGGCCGATGAGGAGGAACTGCGCGATCTCGCCGACCGCCGCGCGAAGGCCGTGCTCGATGGCCTGCTGGCGCGTGAGGTGCCGTCCGAGCGGCTGTTCCTGTTGCCGGTGAAGCTCGTCGCAGCGGACGGCAAGGCCGATGTCGCTGCCCAGGCGCGCGAGAGCCGGGTCGCGTTGTCGCTCAAGTAGGCGCGGCGTTCCGCGTCCGAGCCGCAGATGTTCGAAGGCATCCCGCAGGCCTTGCTGGCCATCGGCATGGCGCTTCTCCTGCTGCAGGTCGTCGTCCTCGCCCGTGCCGCGCACGCCCGCCAGACACTCGATGCCGGCCTGCGCGAGGTGCAGCGCTCGATCGCGCAGCTCGCGCGTGAGCTGCGCGATGAACTCGCGCGCGGACGGCAGGAGGCCGTGGCGGCTGCGCGTGGCGATCGCGAGGAGCAGGCGCTGGCGCTTGGCCGACTGTCACTGGCGCTTGCCGGCGAACTCGGGCGGCTTGGCGAACTGCAGGCGCAGCAGCTCGAATCGTTCGCGCAGCAGCTGTCGCGGTTGACCAACAGCAACGAGCAGCGCTTCGAAAGCCTGCGCCTGGCACTCGAGGCACGCCTGTCGCTGCTGCAGGGCGACAACGCGCGCAAGCTCGAAGAAATCCGCCAGACGGTGGACGAAAAGCTGCACGCCACGCTCGAGCAGCGGCTGGGAGACTCATTCCGCCTGGTCAGCGAGCGACTCGAGCAGGTGCACCGCGGGCTTGGCGAGATGCAGACACTGGCCACCGGCGTCGGTGATTTGAAGCGCGTGCTGAGCAACGTCAAGGCTCGTGGCACCTGGGGCGAGGTGCAGCTCGATGCGCTTCTCGAGCAGCTGCTGACCGCCGACCAGTACGCGCGCAACGTGGCGACGCGACCCCACTGCAACGATCGCGTCGAATTCGCCATCCGTCTGCCGGGAGTCGACGCGCAGCGGCCGGTATGGCTGCCGATCGATGCCAAGTTCCCGCTCGAGGACTACCAGCGCCTGGTCGATGCGCAGGAACGGAGCGACGCGGCGGCGCTCGAGCTGGCGACTCGGGCGCTCGAGGGCCGCTTGCGGGAAGAGGCGCGAAAGATTCGCGAGAAGTACGTCGAGCCACCGCATACCACCGACTTCGCCATTCTCTACCTGCCGACCGAAGGTCTCTACGCCGAGGTCCTGCGGCGTCCCGGTCTGGCCGACGGACTGCAGCGGGAGCTGCGCGTCTGTGTCGCCGGACCGACGACGCTGGCGGCGCTGCTCAACAGCCTGCAGATGGGCTTCCGCACGTTGGCGATCGAGCGTCGTTCGTCGGAGGTGTGGGCGGTCCTGGGTGCGGTGAAGACCGAGTTCGGCAGATTTGGCGAGGTTCTCGAGGCGACCCGCCGCAAGCTCGAGCAGGCGAGCAGGAGCATCGAGTCGGCTGGCGTGCGGACACGGCAGATCGAACGCAAGCTGAAGGACGTCGAGGCGCTGCCAGTCGGCGAAGCGCAGCAGCGGCTCGGTGGTCTCGCGCAGGTGACCGATGACGATCCGCTGGAGGGAGGCGCGTGAGCAGGAAGGTCGGGCGTTTCGAGATCATTCGCGAACTCGGCCGCGGCGCGCAGAGCGTCGTCTATCTCGCGCGCGACCCCCACCTGCAGCGGCAGGTGGCGATCAAGACGTTGCATTTTGCCCGTCCGGACGCGCAGCAGAACAGCCAGTTGCTGGCCGAGGCGCGGATGGTCAGCCAGTTGCGGCATCCGAACATCGTGCCGATCTTCGAGGCGGCGGAAGAGCAGGGCGATCTGTATCTGGTTTTCCAGCTCGTCCCGGGCAGGAACCTCGCCGAGCACCTGCAGACCACCGGTGCCTTGCCGCCGGCGCGCGCACTGCCGATCATGCTGGCGATCCTCGATGCGGTGGCCCACGCCCACGCGGCCGGCATCATTCATCGCGACCTGAAGCCGAGCAACATCCTGATCGACGACGATGCTGTCGCGCGGGTGATGGATTTCGGCATCGCGGCGCGCGCCGAGGCGCGGTCGACCGACGGCGGCCAACTGACGGGGACGCCGGCATACATGGCGCCGGAGTACATCGCCGAGCGCCGCAGCAGCGAGCGCTCGGACATCTTCGCCGCTGGCCTCGTCCTCTACGAGTTGCTCGTCGGCCGCCGCGCGCTGGCCGGTAGTGACGTGCAGCAGGTGATGCGGCGGCTCATCAGCGAGGATATCCGCTTGCCCGCGGAGACGATCGGCCTGCTCGACGAGCGCCTCGTGCATCTGGTGCACCGGGCCCTCGAACGCGATCCGGCCAACCGCTACGAATCCGCCGCGCAGATGCGCGAGGCGCTCGACGAGCATCTGCATCCGTCGCCCCTTGGCGAAGCCAACGACGCGCGCCAGAGCACGATCGACTTCCTGTTAAGGCGCATGCGCCACAAGAGCGACTTTCCGGCGCTCTCGGAGTCGGTGAGTGCGATCAACAGGATCGCCACCGCCGAAAACCAGAGCGTGTCGCAGCTCGCCAACACCATCCTGAAGGACTTCTCGTTGACCAACAAAATCCTGCGCATGGTCAACTCCGCGTACTACCAGCAGGCGGGTGGCGGCAACATCAGCACCGTCTCGCGCGCTGTCGTCGTTCTTGGACTCGATGCCGTACGCAGCATGGCGATCACGGTGCTGCTTCTCGAGCACCTGCAGAACAAGGAGAATGCCGACCAGCTCAAGGACGAGTTCCTGCGCGCCAATCTCGCCGGTGTGCTGGCGCGCGACATCGGCAGCAGGGTTGCCGGCCGTTCCGAAGGCGAGGAGGCGTTCATCTGCGCGATGTTCCACAATCTCGGGCGCTTGCTGAGCCAGTATTACTTTCCGGAAGAGAGCGCCGAGATCCGGCGTGTCCTGCTGCAGAGGAACTGCGCCGAAGACGCCGCGGCGCAGCAGGTACTCGGCATCTCCTTCGCCGATCTGGGAATGGCCATCGCCCAGACCTGGGGTTTCCCGCGGCAGATCGTCAACAGCATGCGGCGCCTCCCGGCAGGCAGCGTCCGTCGTCCTCTCGGCAGCGAAGACCGCTTCCGTGTCCTGGCAGCGCTGTCGAACGAGTTGTGCGGGGTGATCGCAGAAAACCCCAGCGAGCAGCAGCCGAAGGAATTGCGGCGCATCGCCGGCCGCTTCGGCGAAGCCATTGCGGTCGACGAGCAGGACCTGCGGCAGGCCGTCGACCGGTCGCTCGAACAGGTGGCGGAGTTCGCGCGCAGCATTCGCCTGAACCTGCAGCAGACGCGCGTCGGTCGCCAGCTCAAGGCCTGGGGCGCGTCGCAGGCCAGCCTGGTCGCTCCACCGCCGCCGGCCGACGACGGGCTGGGCGACAGCGCCCTGCCTGAGCTTGCCGCCGTGCCGGCAGCGGCCGACCAGGCTCCCGAGGCGGCGGATGCGGTTTTCGCCGGCATCGCCGGCAGCAACGACGGCGGTGCCAGGACAGCGACCCTGCTCGCCGGGATCCAGGACGTGAGCAACGCCCTGGTGAGCGATTTCCGGCTCAACGACGTCCTGCGCATCACCCTCGAGACGATGTACCGTGCCATGGGTTTCCGGCGGGTGATCCTGTGCGTGCGGGACCAGCGCAGCAATTCGATGCTCGGTCGCTTTGGGTTCGGTCCCGATGCGCTGGAGGTGGCAAAGCGCTTTCGCTTCTCCCTCGTCTTCTCGCCCGACATCTTCCATGCCGCGCTGGTCAATGGCGTCGACATCCTGATCAGCGACACCAACGACCCGAAGATCGCGGCGCGCATCCCGGACTGGTTTCGCAAGGCGGTGGTGGCCGAGACCTTCGTCGTCCTGCCTTTGTGCATCAAGCGCAGCCCCGTGGCGATGATCTACGCCGATCGCGCTCGGGCGGGCGAGATCGTCATCTCCGGGGATGATCTCTCCCTCTTGCGGACGCTGCGCAATCAGGCGGTGCTGGCGATCAAGCAGTCGGGCTGACCGATCTCCGGGGTCCGTCTGCCGGCTACCAGAGTTTCCACCACGGCTCCTTGCGCTCGAGGCCGCGCACGTAGTAGGCGCTGTTCGGGAAGTTGCGGCGCATGATGCGCTCGGCATCGTCACGCAGATCGGTCAGGCCAAGGGCGTCGTAGGCCTTGACCATGATGAACAGCGCTTCTTCGGTGGCGGGTGCGTTGGGGTAGTTGAGGACCGCATACTGGGCGCGATTGGCGGCGGCGAGATAGGCGGCGCGTTTCATGTAGTAGCGCGCGACATGCAGTTCGAGCGAGGCGAGGGCATTGACCAGGTACTTCATGCGCAGGATCGCGTCGGGCGTGTATTTGCTGTCCGGGAAGCGGGTGACCAACTCGCGGAACGCGTCGAAGGACTCGCGTGCGCCCTTAGGGTCGCGTTCGGTCATGTCCTGGTTGCTGACGATGCCGAGCATTCCGAGGTCTTCGTTGAAGTTGATCAGGCCCTTCAGGTAGTAGACGTAGTCCACGTTCGGATGGTTTGGATGCAGCTTGATGAAACGGTCACAGGCGGCGATCGCCGATGCCGGTTCCTGGTCCTTCCAGTAGGCATAGGCAATGTCGATCTGCGCCTGCTGTGCGTAGCGGCCATAGGGATAGCGTGATTCCAGTTTTTCGAAGTACTTGACCGCACGTGCATACGCGCCTTCGTTGAGCGCCTCCTTGGCTTCGGCGTAGAGCTTGTTGGCCGACCAGCCGATCGTTTCGTCCTTGCTTTCCGGAAAGAGTCCGCAGCCGGCGAGCAACGAAGCGAGAAGGAGGGATGCGATAATCGCTAAACTACGCATGATGAAGAACCCAGAGAAGAAGAAGGCCGCTAGCGGAGCGCCGGAGCCGCGCGTGGGGCCGGGCGATTATAGCGCAAACCCCCGGACAGCCCTGAACGTCCCGGCCGAGTGCGGTGGTCAGCGGCTCGACCAGATTCTGGCGCGGCTGCTGGCGCAGCATTCGCGCAGTCGCTTGCAGGGGTGGATACGCGCCGGCAGGGTGGCCGTCGGTGGCACGACCGTGCTGGAACCACGGCAGCGGCTCTGGGCTGGCGAGACGATCGAACTGGCGGAGGCAGCGGACGAACGCGCCGAAGCGTCTACGCCCGAGGACATCCCTCTGCAGGTGGTCCATGAGGACGAGAGCCTGTTGGTGATCGACAAGCCGGCCGGCCTGGTGGTGCATCCGGGCAGCGGCAACTGGAGCGGCACCCTGCTGAATGCGCTGCTGCATCGCTGGCCGGAACTCGGCCGGCTGCCGCGGGCGGGCATCGTCCATCGCCTCGACAAGGATACCAGCGGCCTGCTGGTCGTCGCCAGGACGCTTGAAGCGCAGACCGATCTCGTCCGGCAGTTGCAGGCGCGCAGCGTGCGGCGGCACTATCAGGCGCTGGCACGCGGGCGGGTCGAATCGTCCGGTACCGTTGACGCACCGATCGGCCGCCATCCCACGCAGCGTACGCGGATGGCGGTCGTCAGCACGGGCAAGGCGGCGCGTACGCACTACCGGGTGCTCGAGCGCTTCGTCGACTGCTCGCTGATCGAGTGTGCGCTGGAGAGCGGAAGGACGCACCAGATCCGGGTGCACATGACGGCCGCCGGTTATCCGCTGGTTGGTGACCCGACCTATGGCAGCGGTGTCAGCCGGCTGCCCAAAGGCCCGCCATTTTCCCGGCAGGCGCTGCACGCCTGTCGTCTGGCGCTGCGGCATCCGCTGCGCGGCGAAGTGATGCAGTGGCGATCGGATCTGCCGGCGGACATGGCGGAGTTGCTTTACGATCTGCGGCGGCAGGCGGCGCTGGCCGCTGATCAGGCTGCCGCCGACGAAGTGCCTGTCGATGACGGCGATGAGGCGACTTGGCAGGAAGAAGCGGAAGCGCTCCTTGCCGATGATGACGACGAGTTCGCGGCTGTTGAGGACGAGGATGAGGATGAGGATGGAGATCTGCTCGCGCCGTAGGCTTGCCATTGCCGTCTCGCGCCTGTCGCTGCGCGCTGCCGGTGCCCGCCGGCGATGAGCGGCGGCAGCTGGATCCTGCCCGACTGGCCGGCGCCGGCGCCGGTACGCAGCCTGCTGACGACCCGTCACGACGGCGTCAGCCTGCCGCCCTACGGCAGCCTCAATCTCGCCGATCACGTCGGCGACGATCCGCAGGCGGTGGCCGCCAATCGGCGGCGGCTCGGCCAGCGGCTGCCGGCCTCGCCGTGCTGGCTGCAGCAGGTGCATGGGACGACGGTGGTCGACGCCGCGCTGGCGGCTGGCGCCGCCGCGCCCGCGGTCGCCGATGCATCGTTCGCCCGCGCGCCCGGCGTCGTCTGCGTCGTGATGACCGCCGACTGCCTGCCGGTCCTGCTCTGTGACCACGCCGGCAGCGTCGTCGCTGCCGCGCATGCGGGCTGGCGCGGTCTGCAGGCCGGCATCCTGGAGCGGACGGTGGCGGCGATGGGGGTTCCCGCCGCCAGCCTCCTTGCCTACCTCGGGCCGGCGATCGGCGCGCAGGCTTTCGAGGTCGGCGACGAGGTGCGGCAGGCTTTCACCGCCACCGATCCGGACGCGGCGCGTGCGTTCAGCAGGCTGGCGAACGGAGCCGGTATGGCCGCCGACGGTGCGCCAGCCGGCTGTGATCCGCGGCAGTCGAGCGGCGGGCGTGCCAGCGGCGGCTGGCTGGCCGATCTCTACCTGCTGGCGCGGCAGCGGTTGTCGCGGCTCGGCGTCGGCTCGGTTCACGGTGGCGAGCACTGCACGTTGCGGCAGCGGGACCTCTTCTTCTCCTATCGCCGTGACGGCGTGACCGGCCGCATGGCGTCGCTGATCTGGCTTGCCGGCGAGCGCCAGTCGGTCGCGTCGCCGGAGGGCAGCGCTGTTTGATGCCGGTTCGCAGCGATTCCCTGACCACCTCCCGGCACCACCTGCCGACCGCGGCTGGCGGGCGAAGATGAGGTTGCATGCATTGGCCTGGCGGGGCGAAGGAGCGGGTCAGTGCGGCGGGTCTGGCTGATCGCCAGCGGCTGCCTGCGCCGCCTTGCGGGCAGCCCGGCGCCGGCGCCCCGGCCCACCGAAGATCCAGAGCAGGAGGGCGAGCGGCAGGATGCCGTAGAACAGCAGTGTGAGGATGCCGGCGACGACATTGCTTTCGGTCAGGGCCATCAGCACGGTCACGTAAAGCCAGGCGAGGGCGACGATGTGCATGCCGGGATTATAGGCGCCGAAGCTTTGCTCGACACGCCGTCACGACGCCGACGGGCCGCGTGGCGCTGCCGAAGCGAAAACTTTGCCTGCCGGCGTTGACAGCACCGATGCTGCAATGCAGAATCGCCGACGGCCTTAGTTGGTCAGGATAAGAGCGTTCAACCTTCAACAGGAAAGGAAACATCGATGACGCAACGTGTTGCATTGGTTACGGGTGCCATGGGGGGGATCGGTACCGCCATCTGCCAGGAACTGGCGAAGGCCGGTCACAAGGTGGTTGCTGCCTATCATCCGGAGTTCGACAAGCCGGACGAGTGGACCAAGGCGATGGCCGAAGCCGGTTTCAACGATTTCATCTGTGTCGCCGGCGATGTTTCCGATTACGATTCCTGCGTCGCGCTGGTCGCCGAGGCCGAAGCCAAGGCCGGGCCGATCGACATCCTGGTCAACAACGCCGGCATCACGCGTGACAAGATGTTCGCGAGGATGGAAGTGGCGCAGTGGAATGCGGTGATTTCGACCAACCTCAACAGCCTGTTCAACATGACCAAGCAGGTGTCGGGCAAGATGGCGGAACGGGGCTGGGGCCGCATCATCAACATCTCGTCGGTTAACGGTCTGCGCGGCCAGGCTGGCCAGACGAACTACTCGGCGGCCAAGGCCGGCGTCATCGGCTTCACCAAGGCGCTGGCCGCCGAGGTCGCTGCCAAGGGTGTGACGGTGAACGCGATCACTCCGGGCTACGTGGCGACGGCGATGGTCATGGCGATCAAGCCGGAGATCCTGCAGGGAATCATCGAGACGGTGCCGATGAAGCGCCTGGCGAAGCCGGAGGAGATCGGCGGCGCCTGTGTCTACCTCGCGTCCGACATCGCCGGCTTCATGACTGGTTCGACGATGAACATCTGCGGCGGTCTCTACTACCAGTAAGAGAAACTTTTTTTCGCCGTTCGGTCCAGACAGGCTCCAGATGGGGCCTGTTTTTTTTTGCTGGCGTATAATGGTGTTGCACCGCACCAAACAGCCGTAGTGCTCGCTCGTCGGCCCGGATGGCAGGAGGTCGCGCGCCTGGCGCGTCGATCGCCGGGCGTCTCCGAGGCGGATGAAGGCAGGGGGCCGGGCTGCTTGGGCGAGCATCACGGGCCGGACGCCGGCGAGCGTCCGCCGAGTCATCTCGATAAGGAGGAAGGGCGCCATGCCCGAGCAGCCGCGACTGATCAAGAAATACCCGAACCGTCGTCTCTACGACACCCGGACGAGCGCCTACATCACCCTCAGTGACGTCAAGGATCTCGTTCTCGCCCGCGAGAGCTTCAACGTGCTCGATGCCAAGACCAGCGAGGACATCACGCGCAGCATCCTGCTGCAGATCATTCTCGAGGAGGAGGCCGCCGGCATCCCGCTGTTCACCACCGACCTGCTGGCGCAGATGATCCGCTTCTATGGGCACGCGATGCAGGGTGTCCTCGGCAAGTACCTGGAAACGAACATCAAGTCTTTCGTCGACTTCCAGAAGAAGCTGCAGGAGCAGTCGCAGCAGCTCTACGGCGAAAGCAACAGCCAGGTGCACGCCGACATGTGGTCGCAGTTCATGAACTTCCAGGGCCCGGCGATGCAGACCATGATGGCGACCTACATGGAGCAGAGCCGCAAGATGCTGCATCAGATGCAGGATCAGCTGAAGACGCAGACGCGGACCCTGTTCACCGGGTTGCCGTTACCTGGATTCCAGGCCGACGCCGAAATCCGGCGAGAGAGCGCCGATAGCCAGCGTGAAACCGATGTAGAGCGGTAGGCGGAGCGCTACCCGCTGCGGGCCGGCGGCGGCGCACGCCGCCTGTTGCACGCGTCGTCGTCGCTTGCCGGCGACCGGCATCGACGCGAAGCGAAGCAACGGGCTGCCGCTGACGCGGCAGCCCGCCAGCAGTCGCCGTCGCGGTGGGCTGCGCCGTTCCCGTCCTACTGCCGCAGCAGCGCGATGAAGGTCGCGGCGATGATCGCCGAGGTGATGACGCCGCTGATGTTGGCGCCGAGCGCCTGCGGCATGATGATCGCGCGGGCGTTTGCCGCGCTGGCAACCTTCTGCACGATCTTCGCCGTCGTCGGCACGCAACTGACGCCGGCGATGCCGATGATCGGGTTGAACTTGCCGCCGGACCAGTAGTAGAGGATGTAGCCGCCGAGCAGACCGCCGAGGGCCGAGATCGTCAGCGCCAGCATGCCGAGCAGCAGCAGCTTGAGGACCGTCGGTTCGAGCAGCGTGTTCGCTTCGCAGAGGACGCCCAGCGTCAGGCCGAGGAAGAAGGTCGCGGCGTAGAGGAACACCTCGCTCAACAGCTTGGTGAAGGCGTCGATGCCGCTCTCGCGCACCGCGACGCCGAGGAAGAGCGAGAAGAAGAGCGGTGCCGCCACCGGAAACAGCAGGCAGAGCAGCGTACAGGCGACGACGGCGAAGGTCAGCTTCTGCTGGCGGGAGATCTTCGGCCCGCGATCCTCGACCATGCTGATGCCGCGGATGTGCTCGGGCACCAGCCACTTGATCAGGTACGGATAAGCGCCATAGGTGAGGCCGAGGTAGAGGTAGCCGACGACGGTGATCGGGACGAAGAGATCCTTGGCCAGGACGAGCGAGGTGAACAGCACCATCGGCCCATCGGCACCGCCGATCGTCGCCACTGCCGCCGACTGGCCCTCGTTCAGGCCGAGGCCGACGGCGATCGGGAAGACGGCGATCGTCCCCAGCTCGGCGAAAAGGGCGATGATCATGCTCTGGAAGGGGCGCGCCATGACGTAGCCGACGTCGAGCAGGACGCCGATACCCATGAACACCAGGCAGGCGATCAGGCCGTTGCTGAAGGTCAGCGTGTAGATCGGTTGCAGCCAGTCGATCTGCATGATGTTCATCAGGTCGATCGGGTCCGACATCAGCGGGTCGACGAAGAGCGTGCCCATGCGTTTGGCGTCGAGGAACATCACGCCGGCGTTGACCGACGACATGCCGAGGCCCATCGGAATCATCAGCAGCGGCTCGAGGATGTTCTTCGAGCCCAGGTAGATGAGCAGGAAACCGAGCAGCATCAGGAAGATGCGGCCGAACATGATCTTCGGTTCGGAGGCCGCCAGCGTGGCGATTCCCTGGAACAGATCGAGAAAGTTGATGCCTTCCATACGCGTCAGTCCTCGCGCCGGGCGCCGAGGTCACAGCCGGCCGGCGCAGCGAATTGCAGGCGGCAGGAAAGTGCTTCCTGCCTGTTGCTCAGCCGGTTCAGCCGATCGTCACCAGCGGCTGCCCGCCCTCGACCGCGTCACCGGGCGCGACGAGAACACGAGTCACCTGGCCGCCACGGCTGGCAATGACCGGTGTCTTCATCTTCATCGCTTCGAGCACGAGCAACTGATCCCCGCTGGCCACCGTCTGGCCGACCTTGACGAGCACCTCGACGACGACGCCACCCATGCCGGCGACCTCGTCACCGGCGCCGGCGGCAGCCGCCGCAGCCGGTGCCGCCGCAGCCGGTGCCGCGATGCTGGCGCTCCCCGCAGCTGCCACCGGCGCCGCGGCAGCCGGCGCCGCGACAGCCGATGCCGACTGGCCGGCGGTGAGTTCGAGCACGGTCACGTCGTACTCGCGTCCGTTGACCGTGACCTTGAATTTTCTGGGCATGTTCTTGCTCCTGTTATCTGCTGCCGCGGCCCGCAGGCCCCGGCAGGTGTGAATGATGTTGGGCGGCGCGTCCTTCGCTCGACCAGCCATGGCTCGCGGGTGCAATGTGCAGGATGCGGTGCGGCCCCATCGCGGCGAAGATCGCTGCCGAGAGGGCGGCGACGTCCTCGTCCGGAACGCCGGGGCCGACCGGGCAGACCGTACCGGTGGGCATCTCGACCGGCCTGGACTTCTCGGCGCGCGCCGTCAGCACGACCATCAGCTTGATGATCACCGCGACGATCATCGAGATGACGATGGCGATGCCGTAGACCTGCAGGGAGGTAAGGATTGCGGCAGTCAGCATGATGCGGGTTCCTTTGCTCGCCGGTTACATGGGAATGTTGCCGTGCTTCTTGGCCGGCCGCATCTCGCGCTTGTCCAGCGTCTTGCGCAGCGCGAGGGCGACCATCCAGCGTGTGTCCTGCGGCTCGATGACGTCGGTGATGTAGAAGTTGCTCGCCGAGACGTAGGGTGAGGCGAACTCGTCGCGGTACTCCTGCGCCAGTTCGGCGGCCCTCGCCTGGCGGTCCTCCGCCTGCTCGAGCTCCTTGCGATAGAGGATCTTGACCGCTGCTTCGGCGCCCATGACCGCGATCTCGGCCGTCGGCCAGGCATAGACCATGTCGGCGCCCATTTCCTGCGCGCACATCGCCAGGTACGAGCCGCCGTAGGCCTTGCGCAGGATGACGGTGATCTTCGGCGAGGTGCAGGAGCCGTAGGCCGAGAGCATCTTGGCGCCGTGCCGGATGATGCCGCCGCGTTCCTGCTCGACTCCGGGCAGGAAGCCGGGCACATCGACGAGGGTGACCACCGGCACGTTGAAGATGTTGCAGGTGCGGACGAAGCGCGCCACCTTGTCGGCGGCGTTGAGATCGAGGGCGCCGGCCATCACCATCGGCTGGTTGGCGACCAGGCCGATGACGACGCCGCTGATGCGCGCGAAGCCAACGATCACGTTGCGCGCGAAGCCCGCGTGCACCTCCAGCAGCTCGCCGTCATCGACCAGGCGGCGGATGATCGAATACATGTCGAGCGGCTCGGAAGGGCTGTCCGGGATGCAGTCGTTGATGCCGGGATCCTCGAGTTCCTCGATCGGCATCGCGAGATTGTGCGGCGGATCCTCGGTGTTGTTCGCCGGCAGGTAGGAGAGGATCTGCTTCACCAGCGTGATCGCGTGCCGGTCGTCCTCGGCGACGAAGTGCGCGTTGCCGCTGACCGTCGAATGCATCTCGGCGCCGCCGACCTCGGCCATCGTCGTCGCGCGGCCGGTCACCGCCTTGATGACTTCCGGACCGGTGAGGAACATGTGCGCGTTGTGCCGCGTCATGATGACGAAGTCCATCAGCGCCGGCGAGTACGCCGCGCCGCCGGCGCAGGGTCCGCAGATCACCGCGATCTGCGGCACGACGCCGGACAGCAGGACGTTGGTGTAGAAGACGTCGCCGTAGCCCGAGAGGGCATCGACGCCCTCCTGGATGCGGGCGCCGCCGGAGTCCTTGAAGGCGACCAGCGGCACCCCGGTCTTCAGCGCGTGGCGCATGATGCGCGTGATCTTGCGTGCCTGCATCTTGCCCAGCGTGCCGGCGACGACATTGAAGTCCTGGCTGAACGCCGCGATCTGCAACGTTCCAAAGTAGCCGTTGCCGGCGATGACGCCATCGGCCGGCAGCGTGCGCCCGGCAAGGCCGAAGGAGGTCGCGGCGTGTGAGGCATAGAGCCCGAGTTCCTGGAAGGTGCCCTCGTCGAAGAGGGTCAGAAGCCGTTCGCGGGCGGACAGCAGTCCTTTCGCGTGCAGGGCTTCCAGCTTCTCGGGGCTGACATGGTCAATCAGCTTGTCGCGCTTGGCGCGCAGCTTGTCGATCAACTCCGGTTTTATGGTCATGTGGATTCCTATCGGTGTCTGAGCCTGAACTGATTCTCATTTTTCAGCAGCGACCTGCTGGCGAGCTCCCGGCAGCGTAGTATCCATACTTTGCCTTGTGTTGGCTAGTGGTTCGAAAAAAATTCTTTCCTGTTGCGCGATCGGGAGCGGCCGCACGCGGCGGCGGCCGGAGGCGCCGGCGCGTCCCGGCGAACCGATTGCCGCGGCAATCCGGCCGTCCTGGCGTAGAATGCGAGGCTGATGCGGGGAGCCAATGCCGGCGAGGATGCCGTTCGATGAGCGGACGACAGAAACGGGAAAGCCCTGCAACAGAAACGGAAAAGCCCCGAAGAAAGTGAGCTTTCTCGGGGCTTTCGAATCGTCGGGCTTGCGTTGTTGCGGCTGGTGCCCAAGAGAGGAATCGAACCTCCACGGTGTTGCCACCACTAGGACCTGAACCTAGCGCGTCTACCAATTTCGCCACCTGGGCATTTCCAGCGAAGGCCGAATTCTATAGGAACATCAGCAGATGTCAATGACCAGCCTGTCGGCGATCCGCCGCCGCGATCCGCAGCTCGAGCGTGAGCAGAAGCGCTACGAGCAGCCGCTGCCGTCGCGTGAGTACATTCTGCAGGTGCTGGCCGAACAGGGCAGGCCGGTCGCCTGCGAGGCGCTGCAGGAGTTGCTCGACATCCAGGACGAAGAGTCCGGCGCCTTCCAGCGCCGCCTGCGGGCGATGGAGCGGGAAGGCCAGTTGCTGCGCAACCGCCGGGAGTGCTACCTGCTGCCGCAGCGCGCCAGCCTGATCGCCGGCCGGGTCGAGGGACATCCAGACGGTTACGGCTTTCTCGTTCCCGATGATGGCAGCGAGCATCTCTCGCTCGAAGCGCGGCAGATGTCGAAGGTGCTGCATCGCGACCGGGCGCTGGCGCGTGTCGTCGGCGTAGACCGCCGCGGGCGCCGTGAGGCGGTCATCGTCGAGGTCCTCGAGCGCGCCAACAGCCGCGTCGTCGGTCGCGTCCTCGTCGAGCATGGCATCACGCTGGTGGTGCCCGAGGACCGGCGGATCAACCAGGACATCCTGATTGCGCCGGAAGATGTGCACGACGTGCGTGCCGGAGCGGTGGTGACGGTCGAGATCATCGAGCAGCCCGACCGCCATACCAAGCCGCTGGGGCGGATCGTCGAGGTGCTCGGCAACTACGCCGATCCGGGCATGGAGATCGAGATCGCGCTGCGCAAGCACGCGCTGCCCTTCGAGTTTTCGCCGGCGGCGCTGGCTGAGGCGGCCAGCCTGCCGGAAATGGTGGCGCCGCATTCCTGGCAGGGGCGCGTCGACCTGCGCGAGCTGCCGCTGCTGACGATCGACGGTGCGACGGCGAAGGATTTCGACGACGCCGTGTTCGCCGAGCGGCAGGAGCATGGCTGGCGACTGGTGGTGGCGATCGCCGACGTCAGCCACTACGTGCAGCCTGCCTCGGCGCTCGATCGCGACGCCTGCGAGCGCGGCAACTCGGTCTACTTCCCGCGGCGGGTGATTCCGATGTTGCCGGAGAAGCTGTCGAACGGCCTGTGCTCGCTGAATCCGGAAGTCGACCGCCTGGCGATGGTGTGTGACATGACGATCGACGACGCGGGCGGGATCAGCGGCTACCGTTTCGCCGAAGCCGTCTTCCGTTCGCAGGCGCGACTCACTTACGACGAGGTGTGGAGCTGGCTGTCGCAGGCGAGCGAACCCGCGGACGAGCGCCATCGCCGCCTGCTGCCGCATCTGCAGGCGCTCTACGCGCTCTATCGGGTGCTCGTCGCGGCGCGTGGCAAACGCGGTGCGATCGACTTCGAGACCATCGAGACGATGATGCTGTTCAACGACCAGGGCAAGATCGAGAGCATCGTCCCGGTCTTCCGCAACGATGCGCATCGGCTGATCGAAGAGTGCATGCTCGCCGCCAACGTCTGCGCCTCGAACTTCCTGCAGGCGCGGAAGCAGGCCTGCCTGTACCGGATTCACGAAGGCCCGACCGCCGAGAAGCTGGACGCCCTGCGACGTTTCCTCGCCGAGTTCGGCCTCGCGCTCGGCGGCGGCGACGAACCGTCGGCACGCGATTATGCCGACCTGCTGGCGGGCATCCAGGGTCGTCCCGACGTCCAGTTGCTGCAGACAGTGATGCTGCGCTCGCTCCGCCAGGCGGTCTACAGTCCCGACAACGTCGGCCATTTCGGCCTCGCCTACGAGCACTACACCCATTTCACCTCGCCGATCCGTCGCTATCCCGATCTGCTGGTGCATCGCTCGATCAAGGCGGCGCTCGCCGGCGGAACATACACGCCGGGGAAATGGCAGGAGATCGGCGTGCACTGTTCGCTGACCGAGCGCCGGGCCGACGAGGCGACCCGCGACGTCAGCAACTGGCTCAAGTGCTATTACATGCGCGAGCGGATCGGCGAGACCTTCGCCGGAACGATCGCCGCCGTCGTTCCCTTCGGTCTCTTCGTTGCCCTCGACGAGGTCTACGTCGAGGGTCTGGTGCATGTCTCGGAGCTCGGCGACGAATACTTCCAGTTCGACGCCACGCGTCACCAGATGCTGGGCGAACGCACTGGCAAGCGCCATCGCCTGGGCGACCGCCTGCTCGTGCGGCTGGTGCGCGCCGATCTCGAGAGCGGACGCATCGACTTCGTCCTTGCCGACGCGTCGCCGGCTGCCGCCGCCTTGAAGCGCGACGGCAGGTCGGGCGGTGCTGCTGCCTGAAGATGGGTGACGCGCCCAGCCGCCGCAACTTCCTGCGTGGCCGTTTCGCTGTCCGCGTGCCGCCGCTGCGTCCACCGTGGGCGCTTGCCGAGGTGGACTTCGCGCAGCGGTGTACCCGTTGCGGCGACTGTGCCGCTGCCTGTCCGACGCGCGTCATCGTTGCCGGCGACGCGGGCTATCCGACACTCGACTTCGCGCGCGGCGAGTGCAGCTTCTGCGCCGCCTGCGTGGCTGCCTGCCGGAGTGGCGCGTTGCAGCGGCAGGACGGCCAGTCGCCGTGGTCGCTGCGGGCGGCGATCGGCGATGCCTGCCTCGCGCGACAGCGGGTCGAATGCCGCGTCTGCGGCGATCTCTGCGCGGCGGCGGCGATCCGCTTCCTGCCGCAGCGGGGTGGCGCTGCGCAGCCGCTGCTCGACGCGACGCGCTGCAGCGGCTGCGGCGCCTGCGTCGCCCCTTGTCCGGCGCGGGCGATCGTTGTTGCCGAGGGCAGCGATGTCGGCTGAGCGGCTGCGATGAGCGCCGATCGGCACGACCAGAGCGCGGCGGCCGGACCGGCTGGCGGGACGGCCGCCGACGCGGCGCCGCGCCTGCTGCGCGTGGTCAGCCTGCTGGTCGAAGAGACGCGCCCCGGCCGCGCCGGCCGCGTCGGCCTGCACAGCCACCTCGAACGCGATCTCGGGCTCGACAGCCTGGCGCGCGTCGAACTTCTGCTGCGCGTCGGCAGCGAATTCGGCCGCTCGCTGCCCGAGGCCGCACTCAGCGAAGCCGAGACGCCCGCCGATCTGCTGCGCCTGATCGACCGCGCCGGCGCCGCGATGCTGCCAGTGGTCGCCATCGACCGGGTGGCCGCCGGCGGGCCGATCAGTCTTCCCGAGCGGGCAGAGACGCTGGTCGATGTCCTCGAGTGGCACGCCGAGCGGCAGCCCGGGCGGTGTCACGTGCTGCTGTACGGTGACATCGACGCCGCCACCGGCGAGCCGCGCTGCCAGCCGCTTTCCTATGGCGAACTGCTCGCCGAATCGCGCCGCGTCGCCAGCGCGCTGGTGTCGCGCGGTCTGCAGCCGCGGCAGGCGGTGGCGTTGATGCTGCCGACCGGTCGCGACTATCTCAGCAGCTTCTTCGGCGTCATGCTCGCCGGTGGCATCCCGGTGCCGATCTACCCGCCGGCGCGGCTGGCGCAGATCGAGGACCACCTGCAGCGGCATGCGCGCATCCTGGCGAATGCCGAAGCCGTGTTCATCATCACCGTGCCGCAGGCGAAGGGCGTCGCCGCCCTGCTGCGCGCCCAGGCACCGACGCTGAGCGAAGTCCTGACGCCCGACGAACTGTCGGCGGTGGCGATGCCGCTGCTCTACCGGCCGGCAGCGAGCGACACCGCCTTCCTGCAGTACACCTCGGGCAGTACCGGCGACCCAAAGGGCGTCGTTCTCAGCCACGCCAACCTGCTCGCCAACCTGCGGGCGATGGGCGAGGCCGTCGCCGTGACCAGTGACGACGTCTTCGTCTCCTGGCTGCCGCTCTATCACGACATGGGCCTGATCGGCGCCTGGTTCGGCTCGCTCTACTTCGGCATGCTGCTCGTCCTGATGTCGCCGCTCGCCTTCCTCGCGCGACCGGTGCGCTGGCTGCAGATGATCTCGCGGCATCGCGGCACGCTGTCGCCGGCGCCCAACTTCGCCTATGACCTGTGCGCGCGCAAGCTCGCCGACACTGACCTCGCCGGCCTCGATCTCGCCTCCTGGCGGCTGGCGCTGAACGGCGCCGAGCCGGTGAGCCCGGCGACGCTGCAGGCCTTTGCCGATCGTTTCGCCCCCTGCGGACTGCGGCGAACGGCGATCACGCCGGTCTATGGCCTCGCCGAGTGCTCGGTCGGACTCGCCTTCCCGCCGCTCGGACGCGGGCCGCGCATCGACGTCATCGAGCGCGCCGCGCTGTTGCAGCGCAAGCTCGCGCTACCGGCGGCTGCCGATGCCAGCGACGTCGTGCGCGTGCCCGCCTGCGGTCGACCGTTGCCGCGGCACGAGATCCGCATCGTCGGCGATGACGGTGGCGAACTGCCTGACCGGCAGGTCGGTGGCCTGCAGTTTCGCGGTCCGTCGGCGACCGCCGGTTACCACCGCAATCCGGCGGCAACGCAGGCGCTCTTCCGCGACGGCTGGCTCGACTCCGGCGATTTCGCGTACACCGTCGCGGGCGAGATCTACCTCACCGGGCGGGTCAAGGACCTGATCATCCGCGGTGGCCGCAACCTCTATCCCTACGAACTCGAGCAGGCGGTCGGCAACCTGCCGGGAGTGCGCCGCGGCTGCGTCGCGGTCTTCGCCAGCAGCGACCCGGTCACCGCCAGCGAGCGTCTGGTCGTCGTCGCCGAGACGCGCGAGGAGGATCCGCAGCGACGCGAGGAATTGCGGCAGAGGATCAACGAGGCGGCAGTGACCGCGATCGGCCTGCCGGCCGACGAAGTCGTGCTGGCGCCGCCGAATTCGGTGCTCAAGACCTCGAGCGGCAAGATCCGCCGCAACGCCTCGCGCGAAGCCTTCGAACGCGGCCTGCTCGGCGTCGCCGGTGCCAGTTCCCGGCGGCAGCTCGTGCGCCTGGCGATCGCCGCCGGGCAGGCACGCGCGGCCGACGCCGCGCGCAGATTCGCCCGGCGAGCCTACGGCGCCTGCTGCTGGACGGTCTTCCTGCTGCTCGCGCTGCCGGTGATGGCGCTGGTGATCGCACTGCGCTCACCGCCGGCCGGCCGGCGCATCGTCCATCATGCCGCGCGCGCATTCCTGCGCCTCGTCGGCATGCCGGTACCCGTCGTCGCCGCTGGCGCCCTGCCGGCCGGACCCCACCTGCTGCTGGTCAACCACTGCAGCTATCTCGACTCGCTCGTTCTCTGTGCCGTGCTGCCGCCGGCTGCCGCCTACAGCTTCGTCGCCAAGCGCGAGTTCGTCGGCCAGCCACTGGTGCACGCCTTTCTGCGTGCACTCGGAACGCTCTTCGTCGAGCGCTTCGATGCGCTGCGGAGCGTCGAGGATGTCGACGAGATCATCGCCGCACTGGCACGCGGGCAGAAGGTGCTCGTCTTTCCCGAAGGCACCTTTTCGCGCGAGGCCGGGCTCAAGCCCTTTCGCATGGGCGCCTTCGTCGCCGCCGTGCGCGCCGGCGTCCCGGCGCTGGTCGGTGGCCTGCGCGGGACGCGCAGCGCCCTGCGCGACCGCACCTGGATGCCGAGGCGTGGCCCGCTCGCCTTCGGCCTCGGGCCGCTCCTGCCGCCGCAAGGTGACGACTGGGCGGCGGCGGTGCGGCTGCGCGACGCCTGCCGCCGGGCCATGCTGCCGCTTTGCGGCGAGCACGACCTCGAAGCCTGAGTCCGTGCCCAACGCCCGCCGACGAGACGCGATCAGTTCTTCTTGACGACCTTCTTGACGGCGTCACCCTTGAAGGTGTTGTCGACCAGCGGCGGCGCGTCGACCTGCGGCACGTGGCACTGCACGCAGTTGTAGCGACCACCGGTGGCTTCGGCGTGCTTCTTGCCGTCACGGTCGACGAAGTGGCTGTCGCCGATCTTCGGCGCGTTCTTCTTCCTGTAGGTCGCGGCCGAGTGGCAGTCCATGCACTGGTTGCCCTCGAGGTTGATCTCGTCGAAGTTCTCGACGGCGTGCGGAATGACCGGCGGCTGCGTGCTGAAGGTCCGTGCCACCGGTGCTTCGGTGCCGGGCCGCTTGCCGACGTAGGTCTTCACCTCCGGCGCCTGGTCGGGGGCGGCAACGTCGGCGCCGCGCATTGAACTCGCGCTGTCGGCAGCAAACGCCAGCGCTGCCAGGGAGCTCGCGGCGATCGCCAGGATGAGTTTCAGTGACTGGTTCATGGTTGGCGTTTCCTCCACTTCAAGGGATGGTTGCAGGCATTGCGACGGATTGGCATGCGGGCTCTGTTGACGGTGATTCCCCGGCTTTCAGGGTGCGGCGGTCGACGACCGCGCTGCCGGCTGCGCGCCGTCGTCGGGGTGATTGTTGAAGCGTAGCCCGAAGGCGAAGACGTCCTTCGAGCAGACATCGACGCAGCGCCCGCAATTGGTGCAGTTGGCGGCAAGGATCACCGGCCCGAGTCCCCGGGCGGCGCCCTTCAGCGCCGGGCGGATGACCTGCGGTTCCGGGCAGACCTCGAAACAGTCCATGCAGTCGTTGCACGCTGCACGCTTCGCGGCCGTCACGCGCAGCGGGCTCCACTTGGCGAGCAGGCTGTAGAAAGCGCCGACCGGACAGAGGTGGCCGCACCAGCCGCGGCTCATGACGAAGAGATCGAAGACGAAGACTGCCAGAGCCAGCATCCAGGCGGCACCGAGACCGAAGATCAGGCCGCGCTGCAGCATCGACACCGGATTGACCAGTTCCCAGGCGATGCTGCCGCTGAGCGCTGCGAGCAGCAGCGTCATCGCCAGGATCCAGTAGCGGGTGCTGCGCGCGACGTGCGCGCTGCCGCGGATGCCGAGGCGGTCGCGCAGCCAGCCGGCGAGGTCGGTGACGGCATTCAGCGGGCAGACCCACGAGCAGAAAACACGGCCGCCGACGAGCAGATAGAAGACGAGGACGATCGCTGCGCCGATCAGCCCGAGTCTTTCCGGCCGGTGGCCAGCGAGCAGCGACTGCAGCAGGACGTAGGGGTCGGTCAGCGGCAGCGTGTCGAGGGTCAGGCTGTAGGCGAGATTGCCCTTGACGATCCAGATCCCGGCCAGTGGACCGACGAGGAAGAGGGCGAGGATCGCGACTTGGCAGAAGCGCCTGGCCAGCAGCCATCGGTGCGCTGCCAGCCATCCCTTTTCGGCCACCGCTTCGGCACCGGCGCGACGGCCGTTCATCGCCCGGCCTCCATCGGCAGCGTCCTGCCGCCGGCACCCTTGGCTGCCGCCGTAGCGCCGCCGTTGCCCGTCGGCGCCGTAGCACCGAGGCCGGGCGGCAGGCTGGGAAGGACCTGCGCTTCGCTGCTTCCCGGCATCCCCGCGGGCAGTCGTTCGCTGCCCGGATCGAAGTGTCCGTCGAGCTTCATTCCTTCCGGCAGGCGGTCGGGCAGGTCGACGATGCCGCGCTCCTCGACCAGCGAGCGACCGCCGGCCTTCCTTTTCTCCTCCCAGCCGAGGCGGTAGTGTTCGCCGAGCGATCCCTTGATCAGTGGCGCCGGCAGCACCCTGATCGATGCCTCCTCGGTGACGCACGCGTTCTCGCATTTGCCGCAGCCGGTGCAGTGCTCGGAATGCACCGTTGGAATGAACATCGTGTGCCGTCCGGTACGCGTGTTGGGCCGCAGTTCGAGCGTGATCGCCTTGTCGATGACCGGGCAGACGCGGTAGCAGACGTCGCAGCGCAGTCCGAGGAAGTTGAGGCAGGTCTCCTGGTCGGAGAGGATCGCGAGCCCCATTCGCGACTGGTTGATGTCGGTCAGCGAATGGTCGAGGGCACCGGTCGGACAGGCCTTGACGCAGGGAATGTCCTCGCACATCTCGCACGGCCCGCTGCGCGCGGTGAAATGCGGCGTACCGCTGGCGACGGGCGACTCCGGCTTTGCCAGCGCGAGAATGTCGTAGGGACAGTCGCGCACGCACATGCCGCAGCGGATGCAGGCACCCAGGAAGTCCTCTTCGGCGCCGGCGCCCGGCGGACGGATCGCCAGCGGCGGTCGCGCCAGCGCGTTGCGCTGGTAGCCGGCGAGGCCGAGACCGAGGATGCCGACGCCGCAGAGCAGTCGCGCCGTATCGAAGACGAACTGGCGACGGGCCGGCGACCGCGTGCTGTCGCTGCCGGATGCGCTTGCCCCGCGCTGACGGGGCTGGTCGGAGGTCCTCGACATGGCTATGGGCTACCTGGGCATGACGGTCGCAGCGGGCGCTGCACGAAACCCGGGCAGCCGCTGGGCGGGCAATGATCCGCCCGCCCGGGCACTCCCTGATTGTTTCGCTGGCGCCGCCGCGGCCCGCAGTCACTCAGGCCTTGACCACCTTGCACGCACACTTCTTGAAGTCGGTTTCCTTGGAGATCGGGCAGGTGGCGTCGAGCGTCAGCTTGTTCACCAGCCGGTGCTCATCGAAGAACGGAACGAAGACCAGGCCGACCGGCGGCTTGTTGCGCCCGCGCGTCTCGACCCGCACCTGGATCTCGCCCCGCCGTGTGCTCAGCTTGACGACGTCGCCGCGCTGCAGGTTGCGCTTCTTCGCATCGTCCGGATGCATGTACAGCCAGGCATCGGGCATCGCCTTGTACAGCTCGGGAATGCGGCGGGTCATCGAGCCGGTGTGCCAGTGTTCGAGCACGCGGCCGGTGCACAGCCAGAGGTCGTAGTCCTTGTCGGGCATCTCGGCCGCCGGCTGGTAGGGCAGGGCGAAGATCACCGCTTTGCCGTCGGGATGGCCGTAGAACTTCACGCCCTCACCCTTCTTGACGTAGGGATCGTAGCCCTCGCGGAAGCGCCACAGTGTCTCCTTGTTGTCGACCACCGGCCAGCGCAGGCCGCGCGCCTTGTGGTAGACGTCGAAGGCGGCGAGGTCGTGCGCATGACCGCGGCCAAACGCCGCGTACTCCTCGAACAGACCCTTCTGCACGTAGAAGCCGAGCGCCTTCGACTCGTCGTTGTCGAATCCCTTGTAGGTCTGGCTGAGCGGGAACCGGTCGGCCTGGCCATTGGCGAACAGCACCTGGTAGAGCGTCTTGCCCTTGTACTCCGGATTCTTCTCGAGCAGGGCGGCCGGCCACACCTCGTCGGTCGTGAAGCGCTTGGCGAACTCGATGTACTGCCAGAGGTCCGAGCGTGCCTGGCCGGGCGCCTTCACCTGCTGCCGCCAGAACTGCGTGCGGCGCTCGGCGTTGCCAAAGGCGCCTTCCTTTTCCATCCACATCGCCGACGGCAGGATCAGGTCGGCCGACATCGCCGACACCGTCGGGTAGGCATCGGAGACGACGATGAAGTTGTCCGGATTGCGCCAGCCGGGGAAGATCTCGTCATTGACGTTCGGACCGGCCTGCATGTTGTTGGTCGTCGTCGTCCAGTAGAAGTTGATCTTGCCGTCCTTGAGCAGGCGGCTCTGCGCGACGGCGTGCGCGCCGATCCAGTCGGGGAGCGTTCCCGCCGGCAGCTTCCACACCTTCTCGGAGGCTTCACGGTGCTTCGGATTCGTCACCACCATGTCGGCCGGCAGGCGATGCGCGAAGGTGCCGACCTCGCGCGCGGTGCCGCAGGCCGACGGCTGCCCGGTGAGCGAGAACGGGCTGTTGCCCGGCTCCGAAATCTTGCCGACCAGCAGGTGCACGTTGTAGACCATGTTGTTGACCCAGGTGCCGCGCGTGTGCTGGTTGAAGCCCATCGTCCAGAACGAGGTGACCTTGACCTTCGGATCGGCGTAAGCCCGGGCCAGTGCCTCCAGCTTGTCCTTCGGCACACCCGAGAGTTCGTGCGCCCGGTCGAGCGTGTACTCGGCGACGAAAGCCTTGAACTCGTCGAAAGTCATCGGGCTGGCGTTGTTCGGGTTGCCCTTCGGCTTGCCGTCCTCGCCCGGATAGCCATTGTTCAGCGCCACCTTCTCGAGCGGGTGGTTCGGCCGCAGGCCGTAGCCGATGTCGGTGACACCCTTCTTGAAGTTCACGTTGCGGGCGACGAAGTCCTGGTTGACGGCGTTGTTCTGGATGATGTGGTTGCAGATGTAGTTGAGGATCGCCAGGTCACTCTGCGGCTTGAAGATCAGCTCGTTGTCGGCGAGTTCGGTCGAGCGGTGGCCGAAGGTCGAGAGCACGTGGATCTTGACGTCCTTGCCGGTCAGGCGGCGGTCGGTGACGCGCGACCAGAGGATCGGGTGCATCTCGGCCATGTTCGAACCCCAGAGGACGAACGCGTCGGCATGCTCGATGTCGTCGTAGCAGCCCATCGGTTCGTCGATGCCGAAGGTGCGCATGAAGCCGGCGACCGCCGACGCCATGCAGTGGCGCGCGTTGGGATCGATGTTGTTGCTCAGCAGGCCGGCCTTCATCAGCTTGGCGGCGGCGTAGCCCTCCCAGATCGTCCATTGGCCGGAGCCGAACATGGCGATGTTGCGCGGGCCGCCCTTCTTCATCGCCGCCTTGCACTTGTCGGCCATGATGTCGAAGGCCTGCTCCCAGGAGATCGGCGTGAACTCGCCGTTCTTGTCGAACTTGCCGTCCTTCATGCGCAGCAGGGGTGTCGTCAGGCGGTCCTTGCCATACTGGACCTTCGACAGGAAGTAACCCTTGATGCAGTTCAACCCCTTGTTGACCGGCGCGTCCGGATCGCCCTGGGTGGCGACGATGCGGCCGTTCCGGGTGCCGACGAGAACGCCGCAGCCGGTGCCGCAATAGCGGCAGGCGCCCTTGTCCCAGCGGACGCCGTCATCCGCCTTCGCCGCGGCCGCCTGCGCCAGGCCGGGAACGCTGATGCCGGCGACGCTGGCGGCGGCGGCAACCGCCTGGCTCTTGATGAAGTCACGACGGGTCAGGCTCAGTTTCATTTCAGGCTTCCTTATCGGTGTCGGGTTCGAACTGGTGATAGACCATGGACGCCGAGAGCACTCCCGGCTGCTGGTTGATCTGGGTGAAGAGTTCGCTGCTGCCCTGCAGCGAATCGCTTTCGATGGTGACGATGAGGCGACCCTCGTCGGTCACGGCGTGCACCTCGACGCCGGCGAGTGCCGACAGCGCCGCCTGCACCTCGGCCAGTGCGTGCGGGAGAGCGTGCACCAGCACGCTGGAGATGTTCATGTAGGCGGGTCGCTCCGGGTTGGCAAGCAGTCCGGGCGGCATGCGAAAAGCTGCCGCAGGCGGCCGCCCGATCGTGCTTCAGGGGCACACTCTAAATCGGCCGCGAAGGCATTTTTTTGATTCAGATCAGAATCAAAAAAAGTTTTTGCGGTGCAGCAAAAAGCCTCCGCCTGGCGCCCGCCGCTGCCGGGCGGCTCAGATGGCCTGCAGTTCGCTCTGGTAGCGCTGCCAGTTGTGCACGTAATGCGCCGCGCTGAGGCGGATGCGCGCGACCTGGTCGGCGTCGAGCTGGCGCACCACCTTGCCCGGTGAACCGACGATCAGCGAATGGTCGGGAAAGACCTTGCCTTCGGGGATCAGCGTGTTGGCGCCGACGATGCAGCCCTGGCCGATCACCGCCCGGTTGAGCAGCACCGAACCGATGCCGATCAGCGAGCCGTCGCCGATCGTGCAGCCATGCAGCATCACCAGGTGACCGACGGTGACCTCGCGGCCGATCGTCAGCGGCACCCCCTCGTCGGTGTGCAGCACGCACTGGTCCTGGATGTTGCTGTCCTCGCCGATGCTGATCGGATCGTTGTCGCCGCGCACCGTCGCGTTCCACCAGATCGACGCGTTGTTCGCCAGCCGGACGTCGCCGATGACGATCGCGTTGGGAGCGACCCAGCTGTGCGGGTCGAGCTGCGGGCGGCGGCTGCCGAGAAGGTAGATGGGCATGGGAACGGACTCGCTGTGGTGGGGACGGACGGATTGTAGCCTGCGTCGCGCCCGCTGCGGCTACTGGTGGCGCAGTGCCTCGATCGGGTCGAGCGCGGCGGCGCGGCGGGCCGGATAGTAGCCGAAGAAGACGCCGACACCGGCAGCGACGGCGAAGCTGACGAGCACCGAGGTGCCGGAGATGACGATCACCATGTCGGTCAGCGCGTTCGTCAGCAGTGCGCCGCCGATGCCGACGAAGAGCCCGATCAGGCAGCCGGCGACCGAGATCATCAGCGCCTCGAACAGGAACTGCGCCAGGATGTCGCGCTGGCGCGCGCCGATCGCCATGCGGATGCCGATCTCGCGCGTCCGCTCGGTGACCGAGACGAGCATGATGTTCATGATGCCGATGCCGCCGACGAGCAGCGACACGGAAGCGATCGCGCCGAGCAGCAGCGACATCACGCGCGTCGTTTCGGCTGCCGAGTCCGCCGCCGCCGCCAGGTTGCGCAGGAAGAAGTCGTTGTCCTGTCCCTCGCGCAGGCGGTGTCGCTGGCGCAGCAGCGCCACCATGCCCGCCTCGACCGCCGGCATCGCCTCGGCCGAAGTCGCCTGCACCATGATCATCCGCACCGAGCCGGGAAACGGGTTGCCGAAAACCTTCCGCTGCGCGGTCGTCAGCGGGATGATCAGCGTATCGTCCTGGTCGCGGCCGTCGAGATTCTGGCCCTTGCGGGCGAGGACGCCGATGATGACGAACGGGCTCTGGCGGATGCGCACCGTCTGCCCGAGCGGATCATCGTTCGGGAACAGGTTGTCGGCCGCGGTCTGCCCGATCAACGCCACGCGCGTCGCCGCGCGCACGTCGGAATCGCCGAAGGGATAGCCGCTCTGCAGCGTCCATGCGCGCGCATCGAGGTACGGCGGCGTCGTGCCGACGACCGTCGCGCTCCAGTTGTTCGGGCCGTGCACGAGTTGCTGCGTTCCCTGCTGCACCGGCGCCACGTTGGCGACGCCGTCGAGCTCGGCGATCGCCTCGGCGTCGGCGATGGTCAACGTCGGCCCGCCGCCGCTGCCGCTGCGCAGTCCGCCGGCGCTCGTCGAGCCGGAGATGACGATGTACAGGTTGCTGCCCATCGTGCTGATCGTCTGCGCCACCGAGTACTGCGCACCCTGGCCGATGGCCAGCATCAGCACCACCGAGCCGACGCCGATCACCATGCCGAGCATCGTCAGGCCGCTGCGCAGGCGGTTGGCGCCCATCGCCTGCCAGGCTTCGCCGAGCATCGCCTTCAGCATGGCGCTGCCTGCCGGGTCGGCTCGTCGCTGACCAGCAGGCCGTCGCGAAAACGCACCTGGCGGGTGGCGCAGGCGGCGATGTCCGCTTCATGGGTGACGAGGACGACGCTGATCCCCTGCCGGTTGAGGTCGGCGAAGAGACCCATGATCTCGGCGCTGGTGTGGCTGTCGAGGTTGCCCGTCGGTTCGTCGGCGAGGATCAGTTGCGGCGAATTGACCAGCGCGCGGGCGATCGCCACCCGTTGCTGCTGGCCGCCCGAAATCTGGTTCGGCCGCGCGTTTTCGTAGCCGGCGAGGCCAACCCGTGCCAGTTCGCGCCGTGCCCGCTGCCGCCGTTCGTCGCGTCGGCAGCCGGCGTAGACCAGCGGCAGTGCGACGTTGTCCTCGATGCTCATGCGCGGCAACAGGTTGAAGCCCTGGAAGACGAAGCCGATGCAGCGGTTGCGCAGGACGGCGAGTTCATCCCGGCTGAGGTGGGCGACGTTGCTGCCGACGAGGAAGTAGTCGCCACTGCTCGGTGTGTCGAGGCAGCCGAGCAGGTTCATGAAGGTCGACTTGCCCGATCCGGAAGGCCCCATGATGGCGACGAACTCGCCGCTGGCGATGCTCAGGTCGACCCCCTTCAAGGCCGCGAACGAACCGGCCGCGGTCTGGTAGGTCTTGCCCAGGCCGACCGTCCGGATGACTGCCCCGGGCATCAGAACAGCCGCATCCCGACGCTGCTCGGCTTGCCGCTCGGCGTCGCGACGTTCTCGCCGACGACCACGCTGTCGCCGGCCTTCAGCTCGCCGCCGACGACCTCGGTGTTGCGGTTGTCGGTGATGCCGAGCTGCACGCTGACCGGCTTCAGTGTGCCCTGCTCGATGCGATAGACGGTGCCGCTGGCGGCGGCCTCGCGCTTGCGCGCGGGACCCTCGCCGGGCGGTCGCTGGCCACCGCCCGCCGCCGCCGGCGGGCGGGCGCCGTTGCCGTCGGCCGGCTTGAAGCGCAGCGCCGCGTTCGGCACCAGCAGCACGTCCTGCCGGCTGGCGACACCGATGCTGACGTAGGCCGTCATCCCCGGCAACAGGATGTGGTCCGGGTTCGACAGCGAGACGCGCACGTTGTAGGTGACGACGTTCTGCTGCGTCGTCGGGTTGAGCCGGATCTGCTGCACTTCGCCCTGGAAGCTGCGATTGGGAAAGGCGTCGACGGTGAAACGCACCTTCTGTCCCTCGCGAATCTTGCCGATGTCGGCCTCGGCGAAGCTCGAGTCGATGCGCATTTCCGACAGATCCTGCGCGATCTTGATCAGCGTCGGCGTCTGCAGGCTGGCGGCGACCGTCTGCCCGAGGTCGACGACGCGATCGACGACGACGCCCGAGACCGGCGAGCGGATCGTCGTGTAGCGCAGGTTGACCTCGTCCTTGTCGGCCGCCGCCTTCGCCTGCGCCAGTTGTGCCTCGCTCGAGCGGCGTGCCTGGATCGCCTGCTCGAGTTCCTGCCGCGAGACGTACTCCTCCTTGAAGAGCGCCTGCAGGCGGGCCTCGTTGGCTCGCGCCAGGTCGACCGCGGCCGCCACATTGAGCACGTTCGCCGCCGACTGCCGGGCCTGTGCGGCGAGCAGGCGGTCGTCGAGTTCGAGCAGCGCCTGGCCCTTCTCGACCTGGTCGTTGAAATCCACGTAGAGCCTGGTGACGGTGCCGGAAACCTGTGTGCCGACGTTGACCAGCACGATCGGATTCAGCGTGCCGTTGGCCGACACCGTCTGCGTGATGTCACCCCGTTCGATGGTCTGCAGCTTGTAGCGCTGTTCGAGCGACTCGCTGCCGCTCTGGCGGTACCACCAGAAAGCACCGGCGGCCAACGCGGCGGCGGCGACGAGCAGCAGGGGTTTGCGGGCGGAAATCTTCATCGTGCTTCGTCCTGCCGGCTGGGGGTCGATGACAGCAACTGGCCGTCGAGGATGCCGAGTGCGCGGGCCAGCGTGGCGCGCGAGATGTGCCAGTCGAGTGCCGCCTGCACCCGCTGCAGGCGGGCGTTGGCGAGCGCGCTCTGCGCGTTGAGCACGTCGAGGATGTTGCCGACGCCGGCCTTGTAGCGACCGAGGGCGACGCGCTCCGAATGTTCGGCGCTGGCCAGCAGGTCGGCGGTCGTGCGCAGCGTCTGCGTTGCGGTATTCAGGCTCTGCCAGGACTCCCATACCTCCAGCGCCACCTGCTGGCGGACGTTGTCGCGGCGCGCGGCGGCGACGTCGCTGCGCGCCTGCGCGGCGCGCACGTTGTAGGTGGTGTTGAAGCCCGAGAACAACGGCAGGTTGATCGTCAGGCCGATCGAGCTGGCATTCGCCGAGACGCCGCCGATGTTCTCCCAGCTCGGGCCGGCACCGAGCGACAGGGTCGGCAGGCCGCTCGCCCGCGCGTAGTCGATGCCGGCGACGCTGGCGCGGTATTCCGCTTCCGCCGCCTGCAGGTCCGGCCGCCGCAGGCGCGCTTCGCCGATCAGCGCCGCGACGTCGTCGCTGAAACGCTCGTCCGGTTTCGCCGACGGTGGTTCGTCGAGGCGCAGCGGCTGGTTGGCGTCGAGTCCCATGACGTTGGCCAGGCGCCCGAGGCTGTTCTCGCGCACGCCTTCGGCACGGATGCGGGTCAGCGTCGCCTGCGACGCCGCCGTCTGCGCCTGCAGCCGGTCGGCCGGCGTGCCGGTGCCGACGCGATAGCGGACCTCCGCCGCGTTCAGGCTCTCGCGGCTGGCCTTCTCCGACTCGATCGCCGCGGCGACCGCCGCCCGCGCCGCCTGCGCGTTGTAGTAGGCCTGCATGGCGTTGAGGAAGACCGTCTGCACGCCCGCGTCGAGCGTCGAGGTGGCGGCGCGCATCAGTTGCCGCGCCACTTCGAGGTTGGCCGAGCGCGCGCCGAAGTCGAAGAGCAGCCACGACAGGCTCAGTGAGGCGTTGCGCTGGCTGGCGCTGCGCGAGTCGACACGGACGCGGCTGGCGGTGGCGCGGCCATCGATGGTCGGCAGGAACTCGGCCTGCGCCAGGCCGACGTCGGCCGCCTGTATGCGCGCCGCGGACCAGATCTCGCGCGTCGTCGGGTTGCGGCACAGCGCCAGGTCGACCGCCTCGACGATGCCGTAGGGCGCATCCGCCGCCGGCAGCTGGCACGGCAGGGCGCGGCCGTCGATGCGCAGCGCCGGCCGCTCCGGCGTGATGTCGCGGGTGGCGAAGGGGTCGCCGAGCTCGAACGCCGGCAACTCGACGCTGAGGAGCGCGAACAGGCCGGCGGCGACGAAGCGGTGCAGGGCGGCGGCGGAAGAGCGGGTGACGCTCGCCGGTTGGCAAATGGGCAGGGGGCTCATCGGCCGCTAGTATAGCCAGCCCGCGACCGATTCCGCCGCATTGCCAGCGGCTCGTTGCGCTCGCCTGCCGTTAGCAAATGTTTCAGGCCGCCGCCGCAGCGGCAGGCGAATTGACCGGCGGTGCGATTTGCGGGGATACTTCGTCCTGCCGTTTGGCTGTTTGACTCCTTCCCCACGCGGTTCTGCGCCGTCTGGCGGCAGACCGCCCTGCCGGCCGACAACGCGTGTCACTCACCGCACCTCCCGACAATCCCTGGTACGTCTGCTTCTGCAAGCCGCGACGCGAGGCGTTCGCGTTGCGCAAGCTGGAGGAGCAGGGCTACGACGTCTTCCTGCCGTTGCTGACGCGCTGGGAGAAGGCGAAGGACGGCTGGCAGCCGCGGCAGCAGGTGATGTTCCCGCGCTACTGCTTCCTGCGCTGTGGCCGCAGCGGCCAGAGCATCGCGCCGATACGCAGCACGCCCGGGGTCAGCGGACTGGTCACCTTCGGCAACCAGCCGGCGACGCTCGACGAAACCATCATCGAGGCGCTGCGCGCGCTCGTCGACAAGCAGGCGGGCGCCGTTGCGGCGGGGCGCACGCCGTTTCGTGCCGGCGACACGGTCGACATCGCCGACGGGCCGCTGAAGGGGATGTCGGGCATCGTCTCGGCGGTGGCCGCCGAGCGCGTCACCGTCATGCTCAGCCTGCTCGGGCGCGAGAAGCCGGTCGCCGTACCGGCAGCCCACCTCACCCTGGCGTGATATAGTCCCGCGCCGGAATCGCCGCGCGACGGCAGAATGGTCGCCCTGACAGACTCCAACCCGACCTTGAGGAGAACAACCGGCATGACCGTGCAGAAGAAGATTGCCCTGATCACCGGCGTCACCGGCCAGGATGGCGCCTACCTCGCCGAGCTCCTGCTCACCAAGGGTTACGAGGTTCACGGCATCAAGCGCCGCAGCTCGCTGTTCAACACCGACCGCATCGACCACCTGTACCAGGATCCGCACGAGCAGGACCGCCGCTTCATCCTGCATCACGGCGACCTGACCGACTCGACGAGCCTGATCCGCGTCATCCAGCAGGTGCAGCCGGACGAGATCTACAACCTGGCGGCGCAAAGCCACGTCGCCGTCAGCTTCGAGGAACCCGAATACACGGCCAACGCCGACGGCATCGGCGCGCTGCGCCTGCTCGAGGCGATCCGCATCCTCGGCCTCGAGAAGAAGACCCGCTTCTACCAGGCGAGCACCTCGGAACTCTACGGCCTCGTCCAGGAAATACCGCAGAAGGAGACGACGCCGTTCTACCCGCGCAGCCCGTATGCGGTCGCCAAGCTCTACGCCTACTGGATCACCGTCAACTACCGCGAGGCCTACGGCATCTATGCCTGCAACGGCATCCTGTTCAACCACGAGAGTCCGGTGCGCGGCGAGACCTTCGTCACGCGCAAGATCACCCGTGCCATCGCGCGCATCGCGCTCGGGCTGCAGGACTGCCTCTATCTCGGCAACCTCAGTGCCCTGCGCGACTGGGGGCACGCCCGCGACTACGTCGAGATGCAGTGGCTGATGCTGCAGCAGGATCACCCCGAGGACTTCGTCATCGCCACCGGCGTGCAGTACAGCGTTCGCCAGTTCGTCGAGTTCGCCGCCGCCGAACTCGGAATCGGCGTTCGCTTCGAGGGCGAGGGTGTCGATGAGGTGGGCATCGTCAGCGGCGTCGAAGGCACGCGCGCCAAGGTCAAGCCCGGCGACGTCATCGTCCGCGTGGACCCGCGCTATTTCCGGCCGACCGAAGTCGAGACGCTGCTCGGCGATCCGACGCGGGCGCGCGAGAAACTCGGCTGGACGCCGACCACCAGCGTGCAGCAACTGGTGCGGGAAATGGTCCTCGCCGACTACAGCTCGGCGCGGCGCGATGCGATGGTCAAGCTCGCCGGATTCCAGACCTTCGATCATCACGAATGACGGCCGACGACGATGACTGAACCCCGCATCTACGTCGCCGGCCACCGCGGCATGGTCGGCTCGGCGATCGTCCGCATCCTGCAGGGCCAGGGGCAGCCGCACCTGATCACCCGCAGCCACGCCGAACTCGATCTCACCGACCAGGCCGCAGTGCGCCAGTTCTTCGCCAGCGAGAAGCCCGAGCAGGTCTATCTCGCCGCCGCCCGCGTCGGCGGCATCCACGCCAACAATAGCTACCCGGCCGAGTTCATCTACCAGAACCTGATGATCGAGGCCAACATCATCCACCAGGCCTGGCGTGCCGGCGTCCGCAGGCTGCTCTTCCTCGGCAGCAGCTGCATCTATCCCAAGCTCGCGGCGCAGCCGATGGCCGAGGACGCGCTGCTCACCGGCACCCTCGAGCCGACCAACGAAGCCTACGCCGTCGCCAAGATCGCCGGCATCAAGCTCTGCGAAAGCTACAACCGGCAGTACGCCACCGATTACCGCAGCGTCATGCCGACCAACCTGTACGGCCCGGGCGACCACTACGACCTGCAGAACAGCCATGTCATCCCGGCGATGATCCGCAAGCTGCATCTCGCCAAGCTGGCGGCGGCACACGACTGGCCGGGAATCGCGCGCGACGAGGCGCGCAACGGCCCGATCCCAGACGAACTGCGGCAACAGCTGCACGGCACCAGCAATGCCGGTCTGGCACCGTGCCTGACGCTCTGGGGGACCGGCACGCCGAAGCGTGAGTTCCTCCATGTGGACGATATGGCGGCCGCCAGCGTGCACGTGATGAACCTCGACAAGGCGAGCTACGACGCCCACACGCAACCGATGCTGTCGCACATCAACGTCGGTACCGGTGAGGATCTCAGCATCCGGCAACTGGCGGAAATGGTGGCGCAGGTCGTCGGTTACGGCGGCCGCATCGAGTTCGATCCCAGCAAGCCCGACGGCACCCCACGCAAGCTGCTCGACGTCTCGCGGCTGCACGCGCTCGGCTGCCGCGCCCGGATCGGGCTCGCAGAGGGCCTGCGGCAGGCCTATGCCGACTTCCTGCAACGCTGAGCCGCTGCCGGCCGCCGGGGCTGGCGGACCGCCGCGCGCGGCGGCCAGCGGGTCGCCGCTGATGTCCGGCGGGCAGGAGTCGAAACCGGCCTGGCGCATCAGCCACCACGGTGCGGTCGATGGCGTCACCGGCTCGTGCCACCAGCTCAGTCTCGCTGACGGGCAGTCGCTGCTGATCGACTGCGGTCTCTTCCAGGGTGCCGAGACCTCGCGCGAGGGCGCCAGCGCCGAGCGCCTCGCGGTCAACTTCCCGGTCGGTCGGGTGCGTGCCCTCGTCGTCACGCACGTCCATATCGACCATGTCGGGCGCCTGCCGCATCTCCTCGCCGCCGGCTACCGCGCGCCGATCATCTGCAGCGAGGCATCGGCGAAGCTGCTGCCGCTGGTTCTCGAGGATGCCATCAAGGTCGGCTTCACGCGCGAGCGGGCGCTCGCCGAACGCTTTCTCGAGCAGATCCGCAGGCAGATCGTCGCCTTGCCGTACAAGGAATGGCAGACGGTCGTCGACGGCGAGGTCGAGCTGCGCGTCAAGCTCTCGCCGGCCGGCCACATCCTCGGCTCGGCCTACGTCGAATGTGAACTGCGACAGGGCAGCGAGCGGCAGCGGATCGTCTTCTCCGGCGACCTCGGCGCGCCGCACACGCCCCTGCTGCCGGCACCGCAGTCACCCTACGCGGCCGACGTCGTCGTCCTCGAGAGCACCTACGGCGACCGCTGCCACGACAGCCGGCGGGACCGCCGGCAGCGGCTGCAGGCGGTCTGCGAACACGCCTTCGGCAACAAGGGGGCACTGCTCATCCCCGCCTTCAGCATTGGCCGCACACAGGAGCTGCTCTACGAACTCGAAGAGATCATCCACCGCAACCGCCAGCGCGCCGCCGCTCCCGGGGTCCGCTGGGAGGACCTCGACATCATCGTCGATTCGCCACTCGCCGCCGACTTCACCAGTGGTTACATGCAGCTGCGCCAGCACTGGGACGCCGAAGCCCGCCGCAAGCTCGCCGCCGGTCGCCATCCGCTCGACTTCGAGCAACTGACCACCATCGACGACCATGCCACCCACCTGCGCGCCGTCGAGTACCTGGCGCGCACCGCCCGGCCGGTGGTCGTCATCGCCGCCAGCGGCATGTGCAGCGGCGGGCGCATCGTCAACTACCTCAAGGCGATGCTCGGCGACCCACGGCACGACATCCTGTTCACCGGTTATCAGGCGGTGGGGACGCCGGGCCGCGACATCCAGCGCTACGGCCCGAAAGGCGGCCATGTCGAGCTCGATGGCCAGCGCTACCCGATCCGGGCCGCCGTGCACACTCTCGGAGGCTACTCCGCGCACGCCGACCAGAAGGACCTCCTCAACTTCATCGGCCGCATGCGCCGGCCGCCGCGGCAGGTGCGCCTGGTGCATGGCGAGGAATCCGCGAAGCGGGCGCTGGCGGCGGCGATCCGCGAGCGGCATCCCGGGATCGAGGTGCTGGTGCCCTGATCGCCGGGGGCGGCGCGTGCTGTGGGGAGCTTGTCTCGCGCTCAGGCTTGCCCTATCATTCGCGTTCACCCATTGAACAGAAACCATGACTCCGGCAGAACAGGCACAGCTGCGCATCCTCAAGATCGTCGACGCCGAGCCGGCCATCAGCCAGCGGCAGCTTGCCGAACGACTCGGGGTCAGCCTCGGCAAGATCAACTATCTGCTCAAGGCACTGCTGGACAAGGGCCACATCAAGGCCGGAAATTTCCTGCGCGCCGAGGACAAGGCGAAGTATGTCTACCTGCTCACGCCGGAAGGCATCAGTGCCAAGCTGCAGCTCACGCGCAACTACCTGGCGCGCAAGGAGCAGGAGTACCTGGCCGTGAAGGCCGAGATCGACGCCATGCGCGCCGAACTGGGTGTGCAGGAGGAGCGTTACTGACCTGACGGCTGCTCCCGGGCCGGCGACAAGTGAACCGTGCTGAATGCTCTCGAGCATCCGGGCATGGCGGTAGCGTGCGAAGAAACGAAAAAACGGTGACGGTATACTTTTCTTGCCTTCGCAAGGGAGGTCACATACTGTCACCCTTGTCTTGGTCTGTTCACCTACAACTACCGCCTCTACGACAAATACCGGCGCCCGATCGCCAGCCTCGCCGTTCTTGCTGACGATCGCCCACATTGGAAGCCGTAAAGCTATGGATATGAACTCCTCGGTTGTCGGCACTACCTCGAATTTCCCACCGTAAAGCTGCTCGACTACCAGCCGCAAGCGCAAGCCCTGCTGGTTGATCCCAACCCTTTCGCCCTGGTTACTGCCGCTCATCTGCTCACCCAGCAGACCAAGGGCGACGACCGGCAAAGGCTTGCCGCAAAATGGCGTCTGGCCAAACTGCTGTACGACCGGAACTGGGACAAGCAACGCATCATTGACCTGTTCAGCGTCATCGACTGGATGATGCAAGTGCCGAAGGACCTGCAGAATCAACTCTGGCAAGACATCGAACAACTGGAGAGGAACCGAACCATGCCCTACATCACCTCGGTAGAACGTATCGGTATTGAGAAGGGCATGCAGCAAGGCATGCAGCAAGGTGTCGCCGCCGGCGTGAAAGTGGCGCGAAACTGACGACTCGAAAGCGGATGCCGTTGTATTGGTGGAGTGGGGTGATTTGGGCGAACTGGAGACGACGCGGGAGGAGACATCCGGGTGGGCGGGCTACACGGATGCCTGGGAGCCTTGATGCTTGGATGCCCGGATGCCTGGAGACCCGCAAGCTCCATCTTGATCCCTGGGCGAGCCTCTCCCTGCACCGAGCGCACTGCTTGGG